>Ga0074046_10003954_pt1 | contig 12207 bp, 12 predicted proteins | sample BogForMeECP23OM3_FD_94441 | JGI IMG/M metagenome (GOLD analysis project Ga0074046, IMG submission 94441) | Bog forest soil microbial communities from Calvert Island, British Columbia, Canada - Bog Forest MetaG ECP23OM3 | ecosystem: Environmental > Terrestrial > Soil > Wetlands ...
ACCCCCCACACCCCCTCGCCGCTACGCGGCTATTTAAGAGTGGCGCTGCGGCGGCGGCCTCGCGCGTCCGCGCGTGCGCCTGGCGGAGCCTGGAGATCGAGGGGGAAACTTTCCCCCGCTCAGTTTGGGGTTATTCGTCGCTCTTTGAACGCAACTCGGTATTACTCTTGTTAACAGGTCTGTCATACAAGGCATCCCGCTGACGGCCCAAAGCGCATGACAGGCGAACCGAGCGGGATGCCTTCCGCGCTACGCGAAGTATATCGCCGAGGGATGCCCGGGAGAGCATTTCACCAAACGATCGCTTAGTCTTGTTAACAAGTCTGTCATACGAGGTGGCTTAATTCAGGCCAGGTTTGCATGGGCGGGAGTCGACTTTATTTTTAATATTTATGTAGTCCGGACAGCAGAACAGAGCCCACTACGGTTTAATCAGTATTTCCCCAGGAGACGTTATGTTGATAGAAAAAACGAAAAAAACCCTCAGTATGCGCCCGATAACCCTGCTTGTCTGTTTCGTGTGCCTGATCGGGTTGTCTGCCTCAGTGACTTATTTAATTGTACACGTTGAGTATCAACGGCAATTGGACAATAAAAATCAAGAGGTGCAGACCATTCAGAAAAATAACAAAGCTTTGACAGATCAAAATATTGAGTTGAGTAATTCATTACAGAAATTGGAAGGTGAATACAGCAAGCTGGACGCTAAACTGTCGGAAATAGAAGCCCAGAATGCCGATCGGCAGGCCCTGGAGCAAAAACATAACGGCTTCAAGGAGATGCTGGTTCTTAAACCGACATGGGTCAGCTCCGGCGAAACGACGCCGGCCTTTGACGGCAACCTCCGCATCGTTCTTTATAAAGCCTCAGACAAGGACGAGTGCCAAAAAGATTCGGCGGCTGCCGCCTATCTCACCAGCGATACAGACAAAAAGAAACTGTGCCTCCTGGCAGGCAAACCGGAGAGCTTTACATATCAAGGTAAAAACTATTTGTTCAACTTGTCTGGAATCGCAGCGCAAGCGAGCGTGTATCGTTACTGTATTTCTATTTCATTAGAGCAGTAAACGAGAAATTTTCCAGAGGTTTTCAGGGCCCGGAGTCCGATCATCTAACGCAAGCCGGAGTTGCTTTAGCCATGGCCAGAGCCAGACGAAACTTCCTGCCCGGATACGCCTGGTGAGCCCAAGGCCCGGCTTAGAGCTGTCATTTCGGGGCCAAAAACTAGCTTTTAAGCACTAATAAGGCATGTGTTTGTAACATTTACCCATAGAAACCGAGTTATTATCTTGGCCCGGCCCCTAACACGCCAAACACTATGATTGACAACTTCTTATTTCAAAGGTATCGTCCATCCGAATGAAATGGTTGGGAATTAATGTAGAGTGGGCATAGCTTTCCCATGCCCACCAAGGTGCATTCGGTGCATGGAAAAATGGTGGACACAGAAAAACTGTGCCCACACTGGCACGACCTACATGGCTCGCCACCGTCGGACAAGAGTAATATGGACAGGTTTTATAGATTACTCGCATTTGGCTATTTTCCTAAAGAAGTACCGCCCATTTTTTATTCCGGTACATTCGCAAAAGAGGCTAAGCGTAACCGCCAGTCTGTCCAAACAATTACCAGCACAAAGTGGTCCAGACCATGCTCATATCTGCTGCAACAAAGAAAAAGATATCGTCGCCCATTATCCATCCTAAATCCTAATGCTATGATCCTTATGGCTGACTCGATTGCGTCAGGCTACGCAGAGATCACAAATCAGACTGGAAAATCAAAGCTATCAGTCAGCAAACCTCGCTTTAATAGGAAAACAAAATACTTTAGGGCTGTTGGCTCTGAATTCATAGGTAGCCAAATTAAGGAAAAGAAGCTTTTGCTCCGTGCTAACTATCCAATCGTGCTCAGATGTGATGTTAAGAACTACTACCGAGCAATCTATACTCACAGTATTCCATGGGCAATATATGGAAAGCAGTATGCAAAACGGCACACAAGAGAGAAGATTCTAGGAAATGAATTGGATCAATTTATAAGGGTTGGACAGGACGGACAGACAATCGGCATCCCAGTGGGGCCTGACAGTTCATTTATTTTGGGGGAGCTGATTCTCTCCGCAGTTGATAAGGAATTAGGATTTGATCAAAGAAAGGCGATACGCTTCTATGATGATTATGAGTTTGGCTGCAAGTCAGAAATAGAAGCAGAAAACATATTGGATCGATTGGAGAATCTGCTCTCCAATTTTGAATTGGAATTGAACCACGAAAAAACAAGGCTCGTCAAAGGGCCAAGTGAGTTGGAGGGATATTGGACTCAGATCATAAAGGATTTTACCGAGAGAAAGAGAATCCGTAACAATGAGGACCTTATAGATATCTTCAATCTAGCATCTCGCCTAGCGTTGGACAACGAATCTGATTTCGTATTCAAATATTTCATACGCCGAATGCGGATGACTGTTCTAAACAAGGATCGTTGGGACACTTGGCAAAATATACTTCTATCCTCGGCTTTCTCTGAATTTGGAAACCTTAGAGAGATATATGAACAGCTTGATCTATATGGACGAATAGGGTACAGTGTCAATTGTAAATCATTGTATAATTTGTTAGTCGCAAAAGCAGAAGCCGAACTCAGGGGATCAAGTTCGAGTGAACTATCATGGTTACTTTTCGGTTTTCTCAAGTTTAACATCAAACCCCCCAAAGAATTAATAATTAAGGTTATTGACACCGGAGATGATATCTCCAGAATAATAGCTATAAAACTCGCAATCGTAAACAAAATAGGAATTAAAATAAAACTTAAGGAATTAATGACGCTTCTAGATGCTGATATTGGAGTTTCAGAGCATTGGCTACTTTTTTGGGAATTGTACATTAATGGCTGGATTGAGGATGTTATCTTACGGGATGAAATACTTAAGGAAGGCATCTTCGAATTTCTTAGCTCCAAGAACGTTAGCTTTCTTCGCAGTCCACAAATTGACCTTCTTGAAATCCCTGCGCCCTTCAAGAAGAGAATTGAAGAAATCAGTGGAGCTGAGGAATTTGAAAGACTAAACCGCGCAATCAAGAGCACTTTTCATGATTTGTCTTCCGAGGAAGGCGGCGATTCAGATATTGACGAAGGGCCGGATTATTTCTAAACCGCTGGGTGGTACAGGCAGCTCGACAAGTTGCCCGTGCCACCCGCGTACTATCGAAGACCTTAAGCAATGGTTGTCGGAGAGTTAATACAGCTCTCCTTATCCGAAAGAAAAGAATGATCAAAGATAGACGAAGTCTCTGGCTAATGGTTGAATGAGGATACAAATGGGAACTTTGACAGACAGAGAGTTCAACCTTGAAGGTTGGGGCAGCGATAAGCGGCTCATCGAGGGACCATGCGGACATTGCCAGCATGCAGTGGCGTTCAAGGAACCTGAACAGCATCCGTCCTTGGCGTTTAAGCAGCTAATCCGCGGTGAAGACGACCTCGATGAGGTGCGAACCCACTTCTTCATAATGGGCATTTGCCCTCGACCCCGTTGCCAGCAGGCTACGATTGTTTACAGGCAAGAGAGCACTTTCATCTATCAAGGCAACCAGCAAGAAACTACGCTACTTCAAGAGCGCGTCATCTTCCCGGGCACTTCCCACAGGAATAATCTGCCGGAGGAAGTGCCATCAACATTGCGTGAACTGTATCGAGAAGCGACCTCGATTGAAAGCTTGTCTCCCAACGGGGCTGCCTTTTTGGCTCGACGCATTCTTGAGCAAACACTTCGAGATCGTTTTGAAAAGCCCAAAGCCAAGCTCGCTAACCTCATTGATGAATTCCTTCAGACAGAGTCACCTCCTTCTGGTTTGCACAGGATGATGCACGATATCCGCGAGTTCGGTAATATTGCAGGTCATCCGGCCCAGGATCAACAGGGTGAATGGACAACTGTAGATCCCGCCGAGGCGTCGTATACGCTTGATGTAGTAGCGGAGGTGCTCGATTACGTATACATTATGCCGGTTCGTAGACAGGCAATGCGAGAGCGTTGGCAATCCAAAAAGCGAGGAGAAATACCTGCGTCGCAGACTCCAAGCCAGATTGTGGTGGGTGGTAGTGAGTCGATACCTCCTGTACCTGGGGCCGATGAAGATGAAATACCCTTTTGAGAGAGCATGGACAGCTAGGAGATCAATCAGAGGCATGCGGCCTCCGGATTTCAAGAAATGTGTGTTCTGAAAACCAGGCTCCATCAGTCGGAATAAACAATGAGCGATGACATGCCAGACACGGAAGATTTCGAAGCACGTTGGCCGGAGGAAGGAGACCGCCTATTTATCGAGTTAGAACGGGCGTATGACGCCTATGTCGTCCGCGACCCAGAGGAACGCTTTTATCGCTTGCCTATGGGCTATAAGCGCGCCGGTGACATTCTCATTGATCAAGCAGCCAGTGACGTTGTCGACCGAGCCAATGTCATATATGCTGCGCTCTTCTGCTACAGGCAGTCCATCGAACTTTCTTTGAAGGGTCTGATCCAGGAGTTTGGTCAAGGAAAAGTGTGGTCACCGAGGAATACCCATAAACTCAGGAGCCTATGGGAAAGATTTATGTGCATAGCCAATGAGCGGGGGGCAAGCGAGTCGATTGGCATAGGCACTGTTCAGAAACTAATCTACGAGATGGATAGTGCTGATAAAAAGTCAGACGGATTTCGGTTCCCTACAGCTAATGATGGGTCACCATTTCTTTTTGGAGACAGAGGTATCGATCTTGTTAATGTCCGCGAAGTTATGCAGGGTTTGCAAAACTTTTTCGAATGTGCCTATTTGGATTTCGTGAATCAAGATGAACTTGGCTAAAGAAGCATCGGTAATAGCCGCTTCTTAGCTTGCACAACATCATCAAAAACGAATGGATACGAATCCTATAATGAAGACGCGCAAGCTCCTTACATGGTCGGAAGGCACAGTGGACAATATCCTCCTTCGCCGCCTCCAGGATACGCGATACAGGGTTTTGGTTAATGTTCGCCTTTGTGACGCAATTGGGAAGGAACCAGGGGAGGTTCTTCCTCAGGAGGAATTTGATTTCCTAACGCGTGCGCACCTCGACTTCTTGATCGTTACGAACTCAAAACCCGCGGATCCCGTCTTTGCTGTCGAGTTCGATGGCCCTCATCACACTGATCCGATTCAAATCAGGCGCGATGTTCTAAAAAATCGGCTCTGCAAGAAGGCTAACCTCGCGCTTTTGCGAATTCAACTGAATGATATTCAAGAACATGATAAGCTCACGCTTCTCGATTATATGTTGGATCGATATCTCTCTTGGCAACGCGAAGAAAAAGACATCCTCAGTGAAATCAGAGAGTTCGTCCAAGAGCTGGACCCGGAAGAAACTAGAAGGCGATTGGAGGACTCTGATCCAAGCGTTGACCCCTTTTTTATCTTTGATCTACGACACCCCTTTCCAGCTACAAGGGCAGTTAATAGAAGACTTCTCCAGAAATACAGGATTGCACATGAACATTGTCGGCTATCTGATCTTGCGAATGCAGAGTATGTATACAAACTAATATGGGTCCACGATGGTCCTGATGAAAATGAGCAATATCACAAGTGTGTCCGCAAGGTCACTTTGCAGCAAGGCAAATCCGGACCAGGGAGGATCGTGTTTGAAGCCGAGGTTTCCACATCAGTCCGAGCTTGGCTCCCCACGAGTACGGAAATCCCAGATCCTCCACATTGGTTTTCAGCAAATGAGAACATTGAGGCCGCGTCTGCTATTATGCTCCGGCGCATAGAGGCAATCTGGTTTCCAGATTTCCCTGGAATTAGTTCATGGGGCATAGCCGAGCATTTCGTGGAATATCTAGCTTGTCGAGCTGTAGAACAATGGGCGGAGAAGAACATCATCAGAAGTCGAAAGTAGTGACAACCAGGAGATTAACTCTACACATCTCTCCTCGAAGTTAACTAATCGTTCCGAGCGGACGACTCAATATCTCCGAATCATATGTCCCAGAGCAAGGGATTCAAAACGAATTGAGGAATTGCGAATTGAGGGATTCAGGGATTCAAAACAAATTGAAGAATTCCGGATTGAGGATTTAGCAATTCAGGAATGAGTCTCTGCGGCCTGTTCGAAGTATTTTTATTGTGGTATTCTTAAAAAACAACTTTGTTTTTGGAGGTACATTTCGTTTGAAACCATCGAATCCAGGCGCCGTATCGAGCTTTGCCCCTGATGCCGGTCCCGGCCCCACCGGCGGCGGAATACTTGGGCCGGCCCTCGAAGAGCTTTACAGCCATTACAATCGTTTCGAGCATATCCACCCCGATCCCCTGGAATTCGTCTACCACTATGACAAAAAACCCGACAGGGAGCTAAGCGCATTCATCGCCTCGGCGCTCGCATACGGCCGGGTGCGGCAGATCCTGCGGAGCGTGCGATCCGTTCTCGACATCATGGGTCCAAGCCCATCCTCTTTCCTGCTTGAAAACCGGCCCGCCGGCATCAGGAAGCAATTCCGGTTTTTCAAGCACCGCTTCACCACGGGCGAGGTTCTATCCAACCTGCTGATAGCCTTTAGAGAACTGACCCTTGAATATGGATCTCTGGAGTCCTGCTTCCTGGCCGGCTTCAGCGAAAATGACCCAAACATTCTCCCGGCCCTTACCGGATTGGTAAAAAAACTCGAGCAGGCATGCGGACGAACGCTGCCGACGTTTTTACCTTCACCTGACGGGGGCAGCGCATGCAAGAGGCTGAACCTCTTTTTGCGGTGGATGGTGAGAAGCGACAATGTGGACCCGGGAATATGGCAAGGCGTTCCCGCCTCTCACCTTATAATCCCACTCGACACTCATATGCACAAGATCGCAGCAGCCATGGGACTAACATCACGAAAACAGGCGGACATTCGCTGCGCCATAGAAATTACGGAGGCTTTCAGCGCAATCCGCCCCGACGACCCGGTCCGCTACGATTTTGCCCTTACCCGGCCGGGCATAAATCCAGGGACCCCGCCACCGAAACTTTTTTCCTCGCTCCTGTCGATTGGAGGGCCAAGATGAAAGACCCTGACATAAAGCTTTACGCTCTCACTACCTGCATACACTGCAAAGATACAAAGGACTTTCTGGATAAATGCGGTGTCGATTACGATTGTGTAAACGTCGATAAGCTCGATGACGACGAGAGGCGCCGGATGATCGAGGAAATCAAGAAAGCCAACCCCGGCTGTGCCTTCCCGATGCTTTTGATCGGCCCCAAGGTCATCATCGGATTCAAAAAAGAAGAGATAAGGGAGGCGCTGAACCTGGAATGAATGTCGAGCAGCTCTACGAGTTCCTGAAAAAGACGCAGGAAGCGAAAGGCTATTTCTTCCATAAGGACAAGACCAGGGTTTTCCATCTCCTGCAAGGGCTGCTGGAGAACAGGGAGCGGTACGGATATATGTGCTGCCCGTGCAGGCTGGCGGCCGATGACCGCGACCGGGACCGCGATATAATCTGCCCCTGCGTGTACAGGGAGCCCGATGTTGCGGAGTACGGAAGCTGCTACTGCGGACTCTATGTTTCAAAAGAGTGGAATGAGGAGACAATCCCACACTCATACGTAAGCGAAAGGCGACCGCCGGAGAAGGCATCCCGCTGACGGCCGAAAGCACATGACAGGCGAACCGGGCGGGATGCCTTCCGCGCTACGCGAAGTACATCGCCAAGGGATGCCCGGGAGAGCATTTCACCAAACGATCGCTTATTGTTGTTAACAAGTTTGTCATACGAGGCGTTCCGCTGACAGCCCCGATATACGGAGACCGGAAATAATCGGAGATCAGATGCAGCGCCTGTTTAAGTTCCGCCTTTGACACGAACCCCGCAAACCACGACCCTGCCAGGCCCGCTGATACGAAGTTGCGTTCAAAAAAGTATCAAATGAATGGTTTTCGAAAGCGCGGGGAGCTGAGCCCCCCACACCCCCTCTCCCTGGCGGAGCCTCGGGATCTATGTGGCGCTGTCGGTGGCGGCCCTGCGCCGCGCGGGGCTGGCCGCCGACGGCGCCTAGCGCTCGGCCGTGCGCACCTGCGCGCGGCCGAAATCCTGCGGGGGTGCGGGGCATCTTTAAAGTGAGAAAACTTTCCCCCGCTCAGTTTGGGGTTATTAAGAATGCTCGATTCAAGAACCTGACGCCAATCATAAATTGGACTTGCGTAAAGGTAGAAACTCCGTAAACTAATACAGTTTTGTCCGGTCATTATCGCTTTTGAAATCAACTTGCCGGATCAGCCATGCATCGAGAGAAGGCGTCCCGCCAAAGTCTGCCGCGGACCCGATCCAGAATAACAGGCACCGGGCATCCGGTATCGAGGCAGATTGTGGCCGCTGCGCGCCGGATTTTTTTTGCCAACGGGTTTCGCCGGGTGACCATGGACGATCTGGCCCAGGAACTCGGGATTAGCAAAAAGACGCTCTACGAGCATTTCCCAAGCAAGACCGCGCTTGTTGAAGCAGCTATATTCGATAAGTTCCGAGGCATCGATGCGGAACTGGAACGCATTACATCCGAGTGTTCGTCCGATTTTGCCGGTACGCTTCATCGGCTGCTTTCGTACATACAGCAACAAACAGGAGAAATTCAGCCGCCTTTTCTGCGGGACCTCAGACGGCAACCTGAAATCTTCCACCACGTCGAGAACAGGCGCAGGGAACTGGTCCAGCGCTATTTCGGCAAGCTCATTTACGAAGGGCGCAAGGCCGGGATTATCCGCGAGGACGTTCCAGCCGAACTGATAACCGAAATCATTCTTGGCGTTTTAGAAAAGATTATGAATCCGACAAAGATGGCTGAACTGGAAATCACTCCCAAGGTGGGATATTCCGCCATCATTGCCGTGATTCTTGAAGGCGTCATCACCGAAAAAGGAAGGTCGAAATTATGACCGGGTCCCGGCCAGGTTTTCGAAGGGCGCTTTTTCACATAAGCTGCGCGCTTGCGGTGCTTTGCAACCTTATGGGTTGCGCCCGATCCGAACCCAACCGGGTGCAGGGCTATGTCGAGGGGGAGTATGTGTATGTCGCCTCGCCGCTCTCAGGCACTCTCGAATCATTGTACGTGCAGCGGGGCGATCAGGTGAAAGAGGGAGATGCCCTTTTCGCACTGGACAGCACACCGGAAAAAGCAGCCCTGGACGAAGCCGAACGGCGTGTCTCGCAGGCTGGAGCAAACCTGCAGGACGCGAGAAAAGGCAAACGACCATCGGAAATTGAATCCCTGAAGGAGCAGATGAAGCAGGCCCGGGCGGCGCTGGCGCTTTCGGAAAAAGAATTTGCCCGCCGTGAACATCTTTTTGCCGCCAACGCTATTTCGGCAGAGGCGCTCGATCTTGCGCGCTCCACCAACGATCAGAACCGCCATCGGATATCAGAGTTGGAAGCCGATATAACAACGGCGCAGCTCGGCTCGCGCATCGACCAGATTGCGGCCGCCGAGGCCGCCATGAGGGCTCAGGAAGCCGCATTGGCAAAGGCGCGGTGGGAACTCTCACAAAAGAGCCGGTCTGCGCCTCGGGACGCTCTGGTTTTCGACACTCTCTACCGGGAGGGGGAATGGGTCGCCGCAGGCAGGCCCGTTGTCGCTTTGTTGCCCCCGCAGAACATAAAGGTGCGTGCGTTTGTTCCGGAAACCAGGATCGGTGCAATTCACACCGGCGACAGCGTCCGGATCATCGTGGACGGCATACGCGAGCCTTTTGCGGGGAAGGTGAGTTACATTTCTCCCAGGGTGGAATACACACCCCCGGTCATTTACAGCACGGAAGCGCGCAGCAAGTTGGTGTTCATGATCGAGGCGGTTTTCGACCCGAAGACGGCGGAAAACCTTCATCCAGGCCAACCAGTGGATGTAGAGTTCGGTTCCTGATCCATGACCGACAATCTTGTCATAGATGTGAGCGGAATGACCAAGCGGTTTGACAACCGCGCAGTCGTAGACAATGTGGACCTTCAAGTCCGCACGGGCGAGGTCTGCGGCTTTCTAGGTCCGAACGGCAGTGGGAAGACCACATTCATCCGCATGCTTTGCGGGCTGCTCCGGCCGGACGCGGGTCGCGGCACGTGCCTCGGCTATGACGTGATCAGTGAAAGTGAAGCGATCAAAAGCCGTGTCGGCTACATGACCCAGCGGTTCAGCCTGTACGAAGACCTGACGATTTCAGAGAACCTCGATTTCGTTGCCCGCATGTATTCCGTGAAGAACCGGCGCAAGGCAGTGACCGACAGCCTCGATCGGCTCGGACTCGAGGGACGGAGGCGCGATCTTGTCGGAGAGCTTTCCGGGGGATGGAAACAGCGCCTGGCCCTGGAGGCCTGTTTGATCCACCAGCCCAAACTGCTTTTACTCGATGAGCCTACAGCGGGCGTGGACCCACAAGCGCGCCGCGAGTTCTGGGAACAAATCCACCAGCTTGCCGGCCAGGGGCTGACCTTTTTGATTTCCACTCACTACATGGATGAGGCCGAGCGCTGCCATCGGCTGGCTTATATTCTGAACGGCATTTTGCTTGCTCACGGTACGGTGGCCGAAATCATCGCCGAAACGAAGCTGACGACCTGGGCGGCCAGCGGACCCGATTTGCTGGAACTGGCAGAAGTGCTCCGCAATAAACCGGGGGTGGAGCAGGCCGTTGCCTTCGGCAGCCGTCTACACGTCAGCGGGACTGATGCTGCGGCACTCCAGGAAACAATCGCCCCGTTTCAAACCGGGCAATATGAATGGCGCAGGACCACTCCGGGGATGGAGGACGTTTTCGTTCACCTCATGAAAAAATCGAAGGGTAAGGTTTTGCCATGACCTTATTTGCCCCAGGAAAAAGGCCCGCATTTTCTCCGGCCCGCTTTTGGGCCGTGGTGTTTAAGGAATTCGTCCAGATGCGCCGGGACCGGCTGACTTTCGGCATGATGATCGGTGTCCCGCTGCTTCAGATTGTCCTCTTTGGCTATGCCATCAATGTGGACCCCAAGCACCTGGCGGCAGCCGTGCTCCTGGCCGACAACGGCCCGCAGGGCCGCACTTTGCTGCATGCGATCCAAAACTGCTCTTATCTTGATTTCGTGCGTGAACTGAAGTCTGAAAGCGAAGCCAACGAGGTGCTCAAGCGCGGCGACGTTCAGTTTGTCATCGATATCCCGGAGAATTTCACACGCGATCTACTCCGTGGCGACAGGCCGGCTATCCTCGTCGAAGCGGACGCCACCGACCCGGCAGCTACAAGCAACGCCATAGGCTCCCTGCGCACTCTGCTGAATACCGCCCTGCAAAACGATTTCAAAGGTCCATTCGCATTTCTCGCCGGCGCAGACAACTCTGTCGATCTTCGCATCCACTCCCGTTATAACCCTGAAGCCATTACGCAATATAACATCGTACCGGGCCTGATGGGGGTCATTCTTCAGATGACGATGACCGTGGTAACCGGGTTGGCAATTACCCGCGAGCGGGAACGGGGCACCATGGAGACCCTGCTCTCCATGCCCACGCGTCCGATCGAAGTCATGACAGGGAAAATCATTCCTTACATTTTAGTGGGCTACATCCAGGTGTCGCTTATCCTGTCCGCCGGCTATTTTCTTTTTAGCGTGCCAATGGCAGGCAGCCTCCTGTTGTTGTTCGCAGCCGCCCTGATATTCATCATCGCCACCCTGGCCGTGGGCATCACCTTTTCCACTGTGGCGCAAAACCAGCTCCAGGCCGTGCAGATGGGTTGGTTTTTCTTTTTACCGTCGCTGTTGCTCTCAGGGTTCATGTTTCCCTTCCGCGGGATGCCGCATTGGGCCCAGATTGTCGGCGAATTATTCCCACTGACTCATTTTCTTCGCATCGCCCGGGGTATCCTGCTAAAAGGCAACGGATTGCAGGACATAATCCCGGAGATCTGGCCAATCGTGCTCTTTATCGCCGTCGCAATGACGATCGCCGTAAAGCGATACCGGCGGACGATTGACTGATACTGCCCAATTGCCCAATTTCAAAATTGGAATCATCCGGTATCTTTACGCTCCCCGAGGCATCCAATATGCGGGATGTCCCAATGTAAATTACCTGCTTGAACAATTTGTGGTTTGGTTCTCTTTACAAATGGAATTCCAATAAGCATATTTGGGAGTAGCTTTTTGCCCTCACGACGCCACACATGTGCAGTCTCGTTTGAAG
>Ga0074046_10003955_pt1 | contig 12207 bp, 9 predicted proteins | sample BogForMeECP23OM3_FD_94441 | JGI IMG/M metagenome (GOLD analysis project Ga0074046, IMG submission 94441) | Bog forest soil microbial communities from Calvert Island, British Columbia, Canada - Bog Forest MetaG ECP23OM3 | ecosystem: Environmental > Terrestrial > Soil > Wetlands ...
ATGAACACAAGCGAAGCGCCCGCACTTACGGATGCAGAACTGAAATTGCTGCAGGCTCTGGTTTACCAGGAGTGCGGTATGCACTTCGACGAGCGCCGTACCTCCTTTCTGCAGGACCGGCTGCAGCGCCGGCTGAAAGAATGCGGACTGGACTCCTTCTACAGTTACTATCGCCTCCTGATCAGTCAGCCGGGGAAAAAGGAGCTGGCGCAGCTGGTCGAGAACCTGACCGTCAATGAGACCAGCTTTTTCCGCAACAAGGCGCAGCTGGATCTGTTTCAGCGTGAGGTGCTCGACGATCTTTTGCAGCGCAAGAAGGAGCGGCGCGACCACAATTTGAGGATCTGGAGCGCGGGCTGCTCCACCGGACAGGAGCCTTACACTCTCGCCATGCTCGTGGCCGATGCCCTGTCCTATCACTCCATGCGCAATCCCACACCTTTGGCATTATCGCTGCCCAAGCCGCTGGTGCTCCCGCCCTGGCGCCTGGAAATCCTTGCCAGTGACATCAGCTATTCGGTTCTGCGGGCGGCGCAGGAAGGTTCTTACAGCGAGCCTCAGATGTCGCCCGTCGACTACGGCTTCCGGCTGCGTTATTTCGACAAGGTCGGCGCGCGTTACGTGGTCAAGAAGACCGTGAAAGAACTCGTGCACTTCGACTTTCACAATCTGAAAACCGAGTACCTGCCGCAACGGAATGACATCATCTTCTGCCGCAATGTGATGATGTATTTCGATGAACCCGAGCAGAAGCGGCTGGTGGAAAAGTTCTACCGCTGTCTCAACCCCGACGGCTACCTGTTCGTCGGGCACGCCGAAAGCCTGCTTGGGCTGACGAACAAGTTCCAGATGGTGCATCTCAATTCCGGCACTGCCTATCAGCGTCTTGAGGTGAATGCGTGAGCCTCCCCCCCGACGATCGCATGAGCGAACTCCGGGAGCTGTTCTTTGAAAGCGCGGAGGAACTCGTCCAAAGGCTGAACGAGGAAGCCTTGCGCCTGGAAAAATCGCCCGGGGACCCTGAAACTTCGCGAAGCCTGCGGCGCACTGTCCACACGCTGAAAGGAGACTCTGCGGCCTGCAACTTCCGCGAACTGAGCGAACTCGCGCACGAGTTCGAGGACGTGCTGACGCTTGCCAACCCGGCAGCGGCCCGTGCAGTTCCCGAGATTGCCCTGCGCGCGGCCGATCTGTTTGCGGCACTGCTCGAAGCGTATCGCGGAAAGACCAGCCTCCCGAACATTCAGCCTCTGCGTGACGACATCGCACGGCTTGCACACGGCGGAGCGGTTCCTGCCCCGCCCAAAAAAACGCGAGCAAGGACAAGGGGCAAGACTTCGCGCCCCGTCGCCCGCTGGTCGGAATACGAGCAACTGGCCATTGCGCGCGCGCTCGAGGACGGCAAGCGCGTGCATCACGTGGTCCTGCAACTCGACCCGGACTGCGGCATGCCCATCGCCGCGCGCCAGATGCTCCAGTTGGCCCTGGCAGGCTTGGGAGAAGTTCTGGCTCTATACCCGGCCGAAGGCAGTACGGAGACCTCTACCAGGATCGAAGCTGCGTTGGCGTCGGCAAAATCTGTTGAACAGATTCGAGCGCAATGCACAATTCCGACGATTTCGAAGGACGTAAAAATATCTCTCTTGCGCCGGCAGGCTGCTGCATCCCAGGTGTCGCGGGCGGAATCCGCGGGAATACCCGAAACGAAAGAAGAGATTCAGCCACAAGCGCCCGTGGGCACGGAAGCATCGGATGCGCCCCACAACGTGGAAGCGGCCGCGCCCGCCAGCACGACAGCCTCCGAAAACATTCTGCGCGTGGATGCGGAACGAATCGATAGCGTGCTGGATCTGGTCGGTGAGCTGATCCTGGCCAAATCGATGCTCCAGCAAGCGCTGCTCGAATTCGCTGAGCGCTTTCCCAAGGATAGCCTGCGCGGAAGGTTTAGCGATGCGATGGCTTTTCAGGCGCGCGTTTTGAACGACCTGCAACGCTCGGTGATGAAAGTTCGCATGGTGCCGGTCGACCAGCTGTTTCGCCGTTTTCCACGCACCGTCCGCGATGTCGCTCACCAGTGCGGCAAGGAAGTGGAACTGGTGCTCCGGGGCGGAGATACCGACCTCGACAAAGGCATCCTCGACGCGCTCGCCGAACCGCTCACGCACCTGCTCCGCAACGCCGTCGGACACGGCATTGAGGCGGCCGCCGAACGCGTGGCCGCGGGCAAACCGCCGCAAGGCACTTTGCGGCTGAGCGCGTATCACCAGGGCAACCAGGTGGTGATCGAGGTCTTTGACGACGGTCGAGGCATCGACATTGAAAAAGTGCGGGCGCAAGCCGTCGCGCAGGGCATCGCAAAGCCCGAAGACGCGGCCCGTCTGACCGATGCCGAGAGCCTGGAACTGATCCTGCGGCCGGGCTTTTCGACGGCCGAAGAAATCACGGAGCTTTCAGGCCGCGGCATCGGGCTCGATATTGTGCAGAGCGTCCTCACTCATCTGAAAGGAACAGTAGAGATCGGAACCTCGGCCGGACGTGGCACGACCTTCCGTTTGCGCCTACCGCTCACGTTGGCGATCATCCGGGCGCTGCTGTTCCGCGTCCAGCAAAGGCTCTATGCGCTGCCCCTGAATGCGGTGGCAGAAATCACGCGCACCACCGAAGAGGCGATCCACGAAGTTGGGAATTATGAAGTGCTGCAACTGCGCAACGACGTTTTGCCGCTGCTGCGCATGGGCGCGATGCCCCAACCCGGCCCGGAATCGGCGCACCGCAAGGTTTTTGTGCTGGTCATCAATCACGGGGATCGCAAGTTTGGCCTGATCGTGGACGAGTTGGTGGGCGAAGAGGAGTTGGTGATCAAAGCCCTCGACGACCAGTCCGTTACGACTGACCTGGTGAGCGGCGCCGCGATTCTCGGCGATGGCCGCGTCGTTCTCATTCTCAACCTTATTGCTCTGGTGGAGCGCTTTACGCTTGGGCGTCTGGACGAAGGTTTGCGAGGGGTGGGCCTGCTGTCGAACCAGGATTCGCTGCTCGAAAGCCGGCTCGCGCAGAATCAACCGGGGAAAGCGCGCGGCACAGCAGGGGGCCGGGCATGAAGAGGACCGTGCGGGTTCTGGTCATCGACGACTCGGCGCTGATGCGCAAGCTGATTCCGAAAATCCTCGAATGCGATCCTTCCATCGAAGTCGTGGGCACGGCCATGGACGGCAATTTCGGTTTGAGAAAGATCAGGGAACTTGCGCCCGAGGTAGTCACCCTCGATCTGGAGATGCCAGGGTTGAACGGGCTTGACACCCTGAAGGAGATCATGCGGCACTCCCGCGTGCCGGTCATCGTGGTGAGTTCGCACAGCACCGCGGGCGCGTCGGTCACGCTCCGGGCGCTGACCCTCGGCGCATTCGATTTTGTGGCCAAGCCGAGTGATGTTGCGGCGCGCATGCCCGAAATTGCCGGCGAACTGATCAGGAAGATTCGCGCGGCCACCCAGAACGGCATGGTTCAGCCCCAGCTTGTGCCCGAGGAAGCTCCTACTACTTTGCTCACCAAGCAACGTCCGGCTGCGCCCACCAGCATTATCGCGATTGGAATCTCCACTGGCGGGCCGAACGCCCTGCAGTATCTGCTGTCGCAGTTGCCGGTAGAGTTTTCCGGCAGCATACTGATCGTGCAACACATGCCCGACGGCTTCACCGAGCTGTTTGCCAAAAGGCTCGATGAAATCTCCTCGATCCGCGTAAAAGAAGCGCAGTCGGGCGACTTGCTCGTCGCCGGCCGGGCACTGATCTGTCCCGGCAACCGCCACATGAAGGTGAAAAAACTTCCTCTAGGCAACGTGACTGTGCTCTCCGATGATGAGCCGGTGAATGGACACCGTCCCTCGGTGGATGTGCTGTTCCGGAGCGTGGCCCAGGAGTTTGGACCCCAGGCGATGGCCGTCTTGATGACAGGCATGGGCGAAGACGGAGCCGCCGGCATGGGCGCTGTGCGGAGCGCCGGCGGATTAACGGTAGCGCAAAGTCAGAAGACCTGCGTGGTCTTCGGTATGCCCAAAGCGGCCATCGAGCGTGGCTATGTGATGCGGGTGGCGGATCTTCATGATCTGCCCAATCTGTTGCAGGCGCAGTGCGTGGCCGACCATAATCGCGCCGAGGAGGAAGATCACGGCAAGGCTACTGGTGCCGGAAGTAACTAGAGTTATCTATCCGAAGGTATCTGGATCGTGATTAAGTAAACGATGGGGAGATGTACCATGGAAAAGTTTGCACCCGTAAAACGAAGCGGAGACGGACAGCCAGTGCGCTATCTGATCGTCGATGACTCCGTGTTCGCCCGCAAAAACCTGGCCCAGATGGTGGAGAGCTTCGGCGGCCAAGTAGCCGGCGAGGCCGCAGACGGCGTCTCGGCGATCAGCGAGTACGAACGCCTTACGCCAGACATCGTGCTGATGGATATCACCATGCCGCAGATGGAAGGAATCGAGGCGGCCGAGCAGATCGTACGCAAGCATGCTGGCGCACGCATCGTCATGGTCTCATCGGTGGGCTACCAGGAAAACATCGTTGCCGCCTTGCAGCGCGGGGCCCGCCATTTCGTGCAGAAGCCGGTAAAACCCGAAGTTCTCTACGAAGTGATCAAGTACGTGATGCGCGATGAACAAGCCGCGGCGCAGGGCGCTGGAGCGGGAGCCTAGGCATGCGCATGGAGTTGATTCAGCCCTTCATTAATTCGGCCGATGCCGTGCTGGCCCAGGGGCTGGAATCGCCCGTTTCCATCGAGAACCTCACGATGGACGAAGAGGCATACCGGCGTAAAGGAATCGCGGCTGAAGTGTGCCTCACGGGTGACATTGAAGGGCGCATCATCTTCGACGCCGACGAGAAAGCGGCGGCGTGTTTCGCCCAGCACCTGGCGGGCTTCGAAGCGCCGGACGCAGACGACCTGGCGCGCGAAGCCGTGTGTGAACTGGCCAATCAGATCATCGGCAACGCCGTCACCGTGCTCAACGACCAGGGATTCCACTTCCGCGTTCACCCACCCACCCTCCTCACCTCCGAGCAGGGCAGCAAAAGCAGCGAAGATACCGAAGCGGTGGTGTTGTGCCTGAGCACACAGAGCGGCAGCGTATTTATGAATGTGGCGCTTCGTTATCACCGCCGCATGATGGAAACGGCGACCGCCGCACGCTAGCAATCAACCGCTCGGCCGTTCCTCTCGTCCACGTCCCTCAATCGTGCGTTCGAATTGGCCTTCTCGTTATGGGCCCGCGAACATGAACGTCGGGTTCTGCGGCGGAGCTAGGATGCTGGGAGGAATCGGATTGCGGTTACTGGGCGGCGCGGGTGCGTTCTCGGCGTACGTGTCGGTGGAGGTGTAGATGATGTTGACGTTGCCTCCATCGCAACTCGCCAGGTAGGCGCGGGAACTGTCGCCGGCCACGGCCATCGTGAAACGAAAACGCGCGGTCCCGCAAGCCGGAGCGTAATACAGAGAATTCGAGATCGTTGCATCCGGGAATCCGGGGACGGGAATCGATGTCTTGATGCTGTTGTTCGTGGTGTCGATCACCGTAACTTGAGGGCAGACGTTGCCCGAGCCATCCAGGTAGTAAGAACCGATATAGGCGCGGCTGCCGTCAGGCAGAGAGGTCGCAGCAACCACCGAAACCGTGCCGGGGGCGGTCGTTCGGGAGCAAGGATCCCATCGGAAGCGTTCGCTCGGCGAAACCACCGGAACGGTGGGGAAAACGGCTCCGGGGAAAGTTTGATCCTGAGGCACGGATTGGGAGACGTCGATGATCGCCAGCCCGCTGCCTCCCGGAATGTAGAGCCGGTTGAGAATCGTGTCATACCACATGTTGGCCGACGTGGTCGGGACTGGCAACGGTACCTTGATGCTAGTCTCCGTAAATGTGTCGCCGGTGGCGAGACTGGTATTCAGATAAGCGACCGTACCGTTGCTTTCGAGCACGTAGACTTGCTGGCTATCGGAACGCGCAGACAACCAGACCGGTGCCGAAGTTGGCGAACCAGCGATCGTGCGCGTCGATATGGAAGGTTTGGTATTGAAAGCGCTGAGCGTGCCATCGCCCTGGTTGGCCACGTAGAGTTTCGTCCCGTCCGGCGTTTCTGCCATTGCGACCGGGGTGTTGCCAACCATAACTTCCGTCGTGATGTTGTTATTCGTTGTGTTGACTACGGCAACCGTCGCCGCGTTGGGGTGGTTTATGGGATCGAGGAACAGGTTCGGCAGCGAGACATAGGCCTGGCTAGCCTCAGTGGTCGCCACAAAGTTCGCAGCCGAATTCGGAGGCAGCGTGAGAGTGGAAATGTTGATAATAGTCGTGCCGCTGAACTGCAGCCGGGAAAGCGTCGGACAAACATTGAAGTCCTGATTATCGATCGTCACCACACAACCGCTGGGCGGCGTAAGAAGACCCGTGACAGCCTGATTCACAACCAGCGCGTCATTGGCGCTCTGCAGAACAGCGTGAACTGGATTCAGACCTACGCTCCTGACGCCGACAACGCTGTCACCCGCAACGTCAATCACCATGGCACCGCCCGGCAAGGGGTTCTCTGGGGGTACCCCCTGGCCTGTTGTGGTGATTCCGTTATTGCTGAGGGTCACAACCGTGTGGGCGGCCGCGGGATTCGGAAACTGCGGAGGATTGGGAATAATGATGGGGCGGAACACCTCGCCGCACCCCGTCCATAATACGCAAAGAAACAGCACTGCTCCCAGACACAGAAACCGCTTCATTCAAACTCCATTAAGGTCAGATTCGCACGGAACGGTTATTGTAGCGGGAACCGCGGCTGGAGGGGAAATGGAGGTTTGGCTATTCGCTGTTCGTCGTTCGCTCTTCGCGCCGGAGCGGGCCAGCAAGTCATAAGCTCGCCTAAGGGGCGTCTCTTCTGACGACAGTGTCAACGGCCGTGTACGATTTGAAGCGACTAGCGATCAGCGAACAGCGGCCCTCTCTACCCTCTCTTGCTTTTCCTCCGCGCCTCGGTAACGCGCTCGACATCTTTTTCCGAAGCCGCTGGCTTCTTCGCGTTTTCCAGGCTCTGCTTGAGCGCGGCCATCAGGTCAACCACTGGCGCGAGCTTCTTCGGTTGCTCGACCGCCTCGACTTCCCCGCCTTCCAGCTTGGTCTCGATCAGCTTCTTCAGGTTTTCCTGAAACGTGTCGTGATACTTTTCCGGGTCCCATTCTCCGGCGAGCGCCTCGATGAGCTGGTGCGCAACTTTGATCTCCGCCTCTTTGATTTCGACCTCCGGAGCACCGAACCCTTCCACCTCGCGCACTTCTTCCGCGTAATACATGGTGTGCAGCATCATTCCGCCCTTGTGCGGCCGCAGAAAGACCGTGTACTCGCGGTTGTGCATGGTCAGCTTCGCGATGGCGACGAATTCGCTCTCTTCGAGCGCCTTGGTCAGCAATGCGTAGGGCCTCCGGCCGGCTTCCTCGGGCAGCATGTAATACGAGGATTCGAAATAGACGGGGTCAACCTCGCTCGTCTTGACGAACTCGAGGATCTCCATTGTCTTGGCTGTCTTCGGCTCGATCTTCTTGATCTCGTCGGGCTCGATGATGACGTATTCGTCTTTGCGGTACTCGTACCCCTTGACGATCTCGCTGCGCTCGAGAACCTGGTTGTCGAGCGGGCAAATGAGTTGCTGCTTCACGCGATGGTGGTCGGTGCGGTGAAGCTGGTTGAATGAAATGCCGCTTGATCGCGCGCCAGAAAACAGGCGCACTGGCATCGAGATCAATCCAAATGTCAAATAACCCGACCAGACCGAGGCCGCCATCGTTCCCCCTTGAAAATCACCCCGAGACGCGGTTTCACGCAGCTAGCATCCGATGCCAGAATGCTGCCCAGCGTACAGAAGTGTAGCCTAAATCGGGCGTGCGGCGCCCACCAGATTGCGGGGCGAATCCAAAGGCCAAGCACTACATGGCGTAGTGGGCCGCAGACAGGCACCGAATCTGGTGTTGGCGAGCGCGGAACATCCCGAGCCCGGGACGACCGGGCTGGGCAGGTCCACTCTATTTTTTCCTCGTGCCCGTCAAGCCGAAAATATCCAGCGTCTTGTAGCTGGCAACAAACACTTCTCCATCCGCAACCACCGGGACCAGGTTTGCGTTGCCGCCAAGGTTGGGCCAGTTGCCCGCGGTTCCAGAGTAGATCTGAGTCAGGGAACCACCTCCTCCCTGCTCCGGATCGAAGGCGTAGAGGGTAACGTTGTTGGTGCGGTCAAACGGACGGCCAACGGCCCAGATAATGGGATTGGCATTGCCATCGGACGAAATGCTGGTGAAAAACCCGGGATCCTGTCCCGAGTTAATCCCGGCGCTGGAAACGTTTACGAGCGCAACGTGCGGGTGCGTCTGCACTTTCCAGACGCCGACAGAATTTCCACCGCTCGATACTACGCGCGCCGTATTGTCGGATGGATCCACATAATAAGATTGCCCGCACCAGCAGCCGCCAATCCCGTAAGTACCCACGACGTGGTTTACATTCGGACTATACCCGCCCAGTCTTTCCTGATTCATCAGGTACATGTTTCCGTCCTTGCCCGCAGCTACGGCAAGATTGGGGATAGGTCCGGGTTGTTGCGGCAGCAGCAATATCCCTCCCGAGCCAAAGTCCGTATCTTCCTGGTCGAGGGAGATCTCGTCAGAGGGAGTGAAATAGTTCAGGCGGCTCAGCGCGGGGTTCACTTTCACCACACTTTCCGCAATATTTGTTGTCCGGTTGTAGGTTGTCCCCGAGTAATCGGAATTGCCGGTGACAAAAAACAAGTCGCCATTGGGATCGGCCGCGATGCCATAGCCCGACATCCAAATTGAAGAAAGAAAAAATGCGTCGGGCGAGGATTTCTCCCTGTCCGTAAGAAAGCTGGCGGACAAGGGCGTCAGCGTTCCCGTCGCCCAGCCCAGCAGCCAGCCGCGCGATAGGTTGGCGTTGATATCGCAAAAGCTGCCGAACCCGGCGTAGATATTCCCGTTGGCCAGAAGCAGCCCGGGCCGTTGCCGTTGCACGCTCGCGTTGAAGAAAAATTGCTTGCCGTTGGCAAGCTTATGAGACGCGCTGATAACTACCGGCGGAACTTGATCGGTCAGGGTGCTCAAGCTCAACGCGTGTATGGTATAAGTCTGGCTTCCTTCAAGCGTATAAGTGATCACATACAGAGTGCCGCTAGACGTGTCAATTACCGGTGTGCTGTTGATGCCTACGTTGGGACCATTGTTGCCGCAGGCCCCTGGCAATGACGTATACGGAACCGGCGGCCCAAAATTCTGGCTGAGGAGAACGGCGCCGCTATCGGCATCGATGGCGTAGATCGTATTGCCTTCCGTGGCTACATAAACGACATCGTGCGTGTGGCGAGAGATGGTCACATTGGGCACAAACAGCGGCTGCGCGTCCACCTGATCATCCACGGAAACCTTATGTAACAAGCCGAACGACGGACTGCCCACGTTGCCCGGTGTCAGTTGAGTTTCCTGATTGTTCCAGCCGGTTCGATAGTTGTCGTAGTGGTAAGTCGAAACCGTTACTTGAGCTACGGTCGCGCGCGGCACGAGCAACACAGCACATGCAGCAATGGCGAGTGAAAAATAGAAAGATGTCCTATGGTTCATCGGGTCACCTAAGTTTGGAGCTTCAATCCAGGACTGCCGAGCGAACGAAATTGTACATCAGGTTGGGCTGCAGTAAGTTATTTTCCTGCGAATTTATTGATTAGCCTATAGGGGCTGGTGTCTTTCCAATAATGTCATCCGCGCAGACCCAAACAGACCTATTAGCCGCTTCACGACATTAGAATTAAATTGCAGACTGGAACGAAACAGAATTGTGGCGACGTGCCGCGAATCCATCCGCTAAGGGGCACGTTACGCCGCGAACCCTCGCCCGTCGCTGATCTCCCGCAGTCCCTCTCCGCGCGAGCGCTCGAACAGTCTTACCTTGTGGCGCGAGTGTTCGAATTCATGAATATCGGCCCAAACCTCGGCCTGCCACCCCGCCTCGTGCGCAGCAGCTTCCCCGCAGGTCGCGCACCGTGTGTGGAAGGTAACGCCGGAACGCGCAGCCACCGGAGCGTTCGCTAGCTCCAGGAATACGCACCGCACTTCTTCGATCTCGCCCTCGTCGCTGACCAGGTGTTCATACCGCAGCAGGTATTCGAAGCCCAGATTTCGGGCTTCCTGTTCTGCTTCCTCACGGGTATGAAACGGACCGTACTCGGCCCGCAGTTGCTCGGTCGAATCGCAGGCCATCCAGAAAATGTCTTTGTGCGCCATGCCTTTTTGCGGTCTTCCGCCGCATACGATCCCTAATGAGCGAGCAATTTGATTACCGGGGGATGGGATCTGACGGGGGTTTTCAATTCTACTGTCCCACCCAGGAATCGGCGTGTATGTTATTAACAAAACAGCACTTAAACGGAGAGCGGATGAACTCAATTGTCCTGCCCGAAAGCGCGGAGTCGACCGCGTGTGAAATCCGTTGCCGTCGACGAGCATGAGATCGACACAAGCTGGCCCGTGATTTCGCAGCACTGTTGTGACTAGAATGCCAGACGCTTTCCCCATGTCAAACTCGCAGAATCATTACTTCGGTGGCCTTGATCAGAGCGGCGGCGGTCTGGCCAGGCTTTAGCTGCATTTCCCGCGCAGAACGCGATGTGATAATCGAGGTAATTTGCTGGCCACCAATCGAGATTGTTATCTCTGCCATCAACCCGCTGATGCGGACTTCGTCGATTCGTCCCACTAGCTGATTTCGGCCACTTACGCGGCGAATCCCATCCTTGCGATCTCGCTCATTACGGCCTCGCGTTCGGTACAACAGCCTGTCCAGTTCGCTCTGTGGGATGCGGTGGTGCCCTCCGGCGGTCTGAAGGCTGCGAATCTTCTTCTTGTAGATCCACTGCTTGATGGTTGGGAAGCTGATCCCCAATTGCAGGGCCGCGTCGCGTAGTTGCAGCAAGTCTTCGTCCTTGCGCCCGGGTTTGCTCTTGTTCGGCATCGGAACGAAATCGTATCGTCAGCGCGGATCGTGGTCAATATATTACCTGCCGGGCCGGGCACGCAGTGATCCGATTACGCGCGCCAACTATATTCGTATAGTTATAGACACAATAACCGTATTTTATGTACACTTCCGATTCTTGTCTCGATCCCGACATTGGAGGTCTACGATGCGCAACATTTCCGTATTCAGGGCAGCCCTTCCAACGGCTGCCTCACTGCTGCTGGCCCAACCCCTCTTGCTGCTCTTGTGGCTGGCGATGGGGGCGTTCCCGGCCTGGGCCCAAACGGGAGCGACCCTTTCCGGCATGGTGACGGACCAAACCGGCGCAGCCCTTCGCGATGTCGCGGTGACAATCAGGAACGTCGACACAGGTCGAACGCGCACGATCGCAACCGACGGTGGTGGGCACTTTCAGGCATCCAGCCTCACTGCGGGGCTCTTCGAGATTCGAGCGGCAAAACAAGGGTTCGCCGATGAAACGCGCATAGGAATCAGCCTGGCGGTTGGCCAGGACGCCACGGTCGACATTAAGATGCAGCGGAGCACCCCTGACGCCTGCGCAAGCGGCCATGAGTTCGCCACCACCGATTGCACGCTGACCTGGCACGGCATCACGGTGTACGGTGCGTATGACGTGGGCGTCGGCTGGGTCAGCCACGGCTTACCGGAAAACGGCTACAACTATGAAGGCGAATCTCTGGTGAACCGAAACGGCTATCAACATCGATTCCTCGTTGCACCGAACAACCTGTCCCAGACGGGTCTGGGCATCAGGGGCAAGGAAGAGTTTGTGCCTGGCTGGTCGGTTGTGTTCAACGCTTCAACGGGCATCAATCCGCAGTCGGGCCTGCTCGCCAACGCATCAAAGACCGACATCGTCAACAACGGCCTTCCCAGGAGCAGCTATTCGATAGCCATCGACGGCGCGCGCGCGGGCCAGCCCTTCAATGATGAAATCTATGGCGGTATATCGTCCGCGCATTTTGGCACGCTGACGTTCGGTCGCCAGCGCGCTCTCGGAACCGATGCGATGCTCCAGTACGATCCGGCCGGCGGCAGCTATGCCTTTTCGTACATCGGGTATAACGGCACGATGGCCGGCGGCGGCGACACCGAGGACAGCCGTTGGGACGACGCCCTGAAGTATCGCCTCA
>Ga0074046_10003957_pt1 | contig 12204 bp, 21 predicted proteins | sample BogForMeECP23OM3_FD_94441 | JGI IMG/M metagenome (GOLD analysis project Ga0074046, IMG submission 94441) | Bog forest soil microbial communities from Calvert Island, British Columbia, Canada - Bog Forest MetaG ECP23OM3 | ecosystem: Environmental > Terrestrial > Soil > Wetlands ...
TCGCCATCGTGCAGCGACACGCGCTTCAGCGTGCGAATCGGATTGCCATCCGCGTCCTTGGTCCAATCGTCCTCGAGCGTGCGGAAGGAGAATGAACAATCCGAAATATCGCCGCGCTTGACCGAAGTAGCCAGGTCGCGACCCGCCGTCGTACTCGGAAGGTCGAGGTCGAAGCCGAGGCCGATTCGGTCCGTGTGAAGCCTGAGCGTGCCGGCGCCCGTGCGTCCCATGACGTAGTTCGGGTCGTGATTCAGCGTGAACCGCACGTCCGGGCTGCTCGCCAGCGTTTCGTCGAAGACGTGCGGGTCGAGCTTCTCGCGGAATCGCGTCGAGCCCATCGGCTTAGACAGGATGTTGAACTTCGCGGCATAGCCAGCCAGCCGCGGCCTCCCGCCGGCGCCGGCGTCGCGCACCTCGAACGTCGCCCCGAAATTGCGGCACTCAGCTATTGTTCCCATGCTTCCTTCCACCGCTCCTTTCGTTTGGCCTCGGCTCGCGCCGCGGCCTTCTTCCTGGCTTCCGATTCGCGCAGTTCGCACACTTCGCGCAAATTCTCCTGGTCGGCAGTCCAGCCGTCATCAGCTAAATTGCTGGCGGCCGATTCGCCCTGGTCTCTCCGGCTGGGCCGCTCACGCGCGTCGTTGAGGCTCATGGCTTTGTTTCTCCGGCGCGCCTCATCGCCGCCGAGGTCCTAAGGTCTGCGAAAACTGAAAGAGCGAACACGGAACCGCCTGGCACGATGAAACCCAGAGGCTTCCAGGCGAGGAAACAGCCGTAGGCCAGCGCGCCGAGCGCGGCGACTTCGAGAACCAGCGGCGCCGCCAAGAGAATCGCCGTGCCGATCCGCTCGGCTATGCTGGCGCTGGCGCCCGGCGCCGCTTCGTTCCCGGTTTGTGCAGACGTCTGTAAAATTATTTGACCTCTCCGTAGGATTTGACCTCTGCGTAGAGCACGGCTACGGCCTGCACTGGCTCCACGATTGTTGCGACTGGAACGACCGGAGCGGTCAGCACCGCCTGCCCCTCGACATCCGCATAGAGCTGGATATCGACGCGATGCACCAGCTTCGTTACCACGTTGAGCAGATATGCGAGCGCGCCCGAGACCGCCGCAATCGTCTTGCCGATTTGCTTGGTGAATGCGGCCGTCGCGCCAGCCGTCGCGGCCAGCGTCTTCGTGATACCCTTCGTCATCGACGCCACGCCTGCGGCGCTCGCTGCGAGCGTCTTGCTGACCGCCTTCACCATCGACGCCGCGCCCGCGCTCGACGCGCTCACAGTCTTGCCGATTGTTTTCAGGAAAGATGCGGCCGACGCTGCGGATGCGGCGAGCGTCTTGCCCACCTGCTTGGTCATCGACGCGCCTGCGGCTGCGCTCGCGCTCATCGTCTTGCTGACAGCCTTCGTGATCGTGACCGTAGCCGCCGCGCTCGCCGCGACCGTCTTGGCGATCGTTTTCGCGAAAGATGCGCTTGACGCCGCGCTCGCAGCTACGATCTTGCCGACGCCCTTGACGACGCTCGCCGTGGCGCCCGCCGTCGCACTTATCGTTTGCGATTTCGTCACGTTGCCCAGCAACGCGACCTGAAAACATGAGTCCGCACCGGCCCCGCCGGATTTCACGGTTTGCGCGCCCGTGGCCCCAGGCGCGCTCAGGAGCAAATCGACCCAGCACTCGCCCGGCGCGGTGGTGCCGGACGCCTCAATCGCGCCCTCGCTGGCCGTGCTCCACGAAGTTCCGCCAGTGGACAGGGCATACAACATCAGCAGCTCGTCCGCCGAGCCTGCCGGACTGATCGACGGCGAAGTGTGCGTCAGTGTGCTGGTATTCTGCTGGCCGTTGGACCCGTCGATCGGCGCGCTGGTATTAACCCCCGAGTACGCGCCACAGAGGTTTGATAAGTTAGTTGAGCCGCCGCTTATCGAAAACAGGGGGCTGGTCGTATCTCCGGTTTTCCAAAGGTGCCAGTACACGCCTGCGGTCGGCTGGGTTGTGTTCTTAAAGCAATTCGGCACCTGCGTATAGTCCGTCGGCGGCGTGATCGTGCGGCCGGACGGCTGCGCGGCAACCAGTACGATGACCAGGTCATTGTTCGCAATGCCCGCTGGCAGCACGGCTGCGGTGCCGGTTCCGACATCGACTCCGACCGTGGGTGTCCCTCGAATTGCGATAGCCATTAGCTGTTACTCACGGCAACACTGTTCAGCAGCACGATTGAGGTCCCTTTTAGCGCTAGCTGTATCCCCGCACCGCCCGGCGCGGCCTTGTTCAACAAAGCGGTGATGGCTCCGGTCGCCCCGGCCGCCGCCCGCGTTCGCACGGCCGTACTCAGCGAGATCCCGCCGATGATCCACGCGCCGCCGAGGTCCACCAATCCCGTTCCCGCCGAGAGGCCGCCGATGATCACCTGGCTCAAAACCAGAAACAGGATCAGAACTACCTCCGCGGCCGCGGTTGTGGTGATGCTCGCGGCGCTCAGCGAGCTCCCCGATTGCCCGGTCACGCTCGGCGTCCCGTCGATTCCGGTCACGCCGGAAAAGGCAAACATGCAAGCCGCGCAGTTTGCGGTCACCGCTCCGAAAGTCCAGACGTTCAAAGAACCCGGCGAGCCAGCCGTCTCGGTCAGATATCCTATCCAGTAATTCACGCTCGCAATCGTGCCGCTCTTGATAAGCGTCCAGCCCGCCGGCGGTGTAATCGTCTGATCCGCGATGACGATCGCCACTGCCGTATCGCCGGCAACGTCCGTCGATTGGATTCTGAGACCTATCGAGTTAACCGCGCTCATCTTTTCGTTATTTCCTTAGTTGGCCGGCTCTTCGCGGCCCTCTAAGGCCGATCGTCCAGCCGCGCACTTCAGGAGCGCCTCTTTCACAACCTCGCGCTCGTTCGCTACCTTGTCCGTGTCTGCTAAAAATTTCGCGAACTGTTTTTCGAGGACTTCGATCCGGGCGGCCATCTTCTGAGCCTCGTCGGGATTGGCCCGCCGGAGCACGCGAAAAACGTCGAGTTGCTCGGTCATCCTTTCGACGGCCGCGAGCAGCTCCGCGCCTATCACCGGAAAAGGTGCTGCATTGCTCATAAGGGGCTGTTCCTTAACTCAGTGAACGATTCAGCAGAAATTGTCGCCAGCAACCTGGCGTGCTGCGGATTCACTGCGCTGTCGTCGCAACGACTCATGCGTACCGCCTCGAACCCGCCGAGATTGCGCGGATTATGTCGCCGGTTATCTGATGGCGGTTCGCCCGGAAAGAATCCGAATGAACGCCCGAGATATTTTGAGTGATATGGACGTCGCCGGCGCCGCTGCGCCGCGCATCGCCGCCGCGATCGGCATTCGCACCGACCGCGACTCTCTCGCCCGGACTCGCCCTAAAGCTCACGAGCTGGCTGTCCGTCCCGCCTCTTCCGCCGACCACGAATTCCCCGCCATTCGCGTATGCCGGAGTTTCAAGACCCGCGCCGGCTGCCGGCGCCGCCGCGCCGCCGCTGCCGAAGCCAAGCCAGCCCAACAGACCGCCGATGCCGCCGCTGCCGCCCGAGCCGGACATACCCTCACTGAGCGCTTTTTTAAGCGGGTCAAGAATCAGGAGCTGTAGGACCAGCTTTTCGACATCCTTTGCCAGTCCGTTCGTGACGTCCTGGAACTTCTGCAGGGCCGTCCTCGACTTATCCGTGCTCGTGGCCGCATCGAGGAACGCCGACGCGCCTCGCTCGACCGCCGCGCTAATCTGTTGCGAGTCTTGCTTCGCCGCGGCGCTTTGTTCGCCATATACTTGTTGCGCGGCTTTCGCCCGCCGCTCGTATTCCGCGAGCGTGGGAATCATGCCCTGTTGATATTCCTGTTGCAGGATTCCCAGCGCCTGGACCAGCTCATTGTTTTTCTTGGTCAGGCCGTCGGTCGCGTCCATCACCTCGCGCACCTTGGCCTGATGTTCTTTTTCCTGAGTCGCCAGCGCTTCCGTGACCCGCTTTTGCTCCTCGGTCGCCAGCGCCGCTTGCTTCGAGGCCGCCGCGACCGAATAGACGGCCGCGATTTCCTGCGTCGAAATGGCGACGTGATCGCGTTGCGCCGCGGCGATCGCGCGCTCGGCCGCCGCCTCGCCGGCATGTTCGACTTCAAGTTTCCTGACAACATCAGCGCTTTGCTGATAGGCCTCGCGCAATCGGCTCTGATAGCTGAGGTCCTGCTGATAGGTCTCCAGCAGCCTCGCATATTCGTCGCGGAAGCTCTGGAGCTGCTTTACCTTGTCCGCGCCGCCGCCGGCGACCACCGGCGCCCCCGGCGCCTTGTCGGCAGTAGGACTCGGAATCGGCTTCTCGCCTGGCGCCGCAAGTCCCAGTCCGCCGATAATTGGAGTACCGGGAAACTTCGCCGCCTCCGCAAGCATCGTCGCAAAGAAGTTTTTAGCCGCGGTTCCCGCGATGCTAAAATTGGTCTTCAACCGTTCGAGCGCGTCGATCGTACCCGGGCTCAGAGTCTGGTTGAGCTTGTCGGCTCCCGCCTTGGCCTTATCGAAATCCGGACCCAAAGAGTTGACAATCAGTCCGGCCTCGCCGCCGCGCGCGCCCATTATCACCATCACGTCGGCGAGCTTCTGGGTCGCGCTCTGCGCCTGGAAGATTTTGTTATGCGCCAGGTCGTCCAGGGTGTCGGACGCGGAGCGCATCGTGCCGTCTGCGTTATGCACCGAGAGGCCAAGCCGCGCGAACACGTCCGTGACCAGCTTCGGCCCGCTTCCCATCGCTATCAGATCGATGTTTCGCGCGAGCCTTTCCATGCTCGTCGCGAAAATATCAGCGCCTGCCCCGCCCACCTTCGCGGCGTAAGCCTGCTCCTGATATTGCTCGGCGTTCACGCCAAGCGCCCGGGTCACGTGCTCGATTTGCGACGCCGTCTCGACGAGCCCGGCTGCGAAGCTGAAGAGTTCGCGCGCGCCGGCGATCGAAATAAATCCTTCGAAATAATGCTGCAACGAACGGATCGAATCCGCCGTTTCACTCGAATGCCGTTTGACCTCGTCGAGGTTCTTGCCCGCCTCCTGCATACCGCTGCGAAAGTTCGCGATATCCGCGCGCAGCGAGATTACAAGTTCGCCGATTGAAGCCATGATGGTCCTTGTTGCCGATCAGTTTTGACGCTCGCTTTCATCCGATCGCCCTTCAAATCCTCATCCCGCCCGATGCAGGCCCGATAAATGCTCAAGTTGGTCGATTCGTCCGCGACACACAGTTACGGCGATCGATACCCGCCTCATCCATGCCGATACCCGCGAAAGGTCTGCTGCCCGCCTCGATCGGGATGCCCCGGCGCGGATGGAAGCGCCGCCGCGAGACCGAAGGAGATGGCCGATGATGCGCGCGGCTGGGCATCCCGAGCGAAGCGGGCGAAGTGCAGACGTCTGCAAAGACTCGCTCATCGGATGAGGCCCGCCTGGCGCGCGTCTTTCACCCAGCGTGCGGCGAAACCCTTGTCCGGATCGTCGAGGCTGAAGCCGAGGTAAGGGAACGCGGCCGGCGCAAACGATACGCGAATCCCTTTCGCCTCCAGCGCGCCACGAAAATCACGCTCGGCGCACGCGGAGTCCATCAGGATCGCGAGAGCGTCGGCGATCCGTTGCGCATGCTGTCGATAGGGCCGCTCAAGCTGCGCGCAGGCCTCGCGCGAATACGCTTCGCACGCGGACTCGAAATCGTCGCGCGCCATTTTCACGGCGCGGGTGTTGACTCGTCGGCGCGCGTAAAGTCCTTCGAGATCGGCCGGGCGCGGCTCTAGCGAGAGTTTCCCGGTTTCCATGTAGGCGCGCGCTTGCGCGTCGAGGGTTTGGGTGCCCGGCGACGAAACCGATTGCTCGGCGATCTTGCGATCGATCGCCGTCCCTTCGAGTTGGAGCTCGACCATTTTATCGCGCGCCTTTTTGCAGCGTGACTCCTCGCTGACCGGTACGACGTTCGCTAAGTCCATGATCCTTACCTCTGTTCACACGGCTTGCCCCGATCGTTAAATCGATCGGCTTCTCCGCGTCTTTTCTTTCCTCATTCACGACGCCAGCCGCGCCGGCGCGGTTTGCAGACGTCTGCACTCACTGCAAACTCCTGGCGGATTCGACGGCGGCCTCCGGCTCCGCTTCATCGGCCCCGTCCAAAAATTTGTCGAACAAACTTGCCTGCTTCGGGTTCGTAACTTTCACGCGCGATCTGCTTTCAGGCGTCATTCCGAACGAATTTTCCAGGCTTCTGATCTGCTTCGACGCCATCGACATCGTGTTCAGCAGATTGGATGCGGCAAAAGTTCCGAGCTGGTCGAAGTTCAGCTTCTTCGAGGTCTTGATAAGAATCTCCTGCCAATAACACCATCGCGCCAATGCTTCGTAATCGAGCGGGGTCAAAATTTTCGCTTCGATAAGCTGGGCGCCCTTCAATTTCCAAAACGTGCTCGCAATCCGCATCCGCCGAAGGAAGGGCGGCCGCGGCGGCAGCTCCGCGATCGGCGCGACATCGGGCTCGCGATTATTCAGCGGGCGCCGGCCCGGCAACCCTTTGAGGATGGCGATCGCTGACGGCGTCCTTGGCCTACCACCAGGCATTAAACGCACTGCTCCGAAGAGACCGAGTTCACTACCAATTCACCCCCACCCGCATCAGTTTCGCGCCCATCCGCATTTTCTTGTGCCACGGTCAACCGGCGCGGCGCCCCAGAAAACCGACCCACCCCCCCGGCCATCGACGATGCCCATGCGATTGCGCCGGTCATCCGCGCTCACCCTCGCCGCCGGCGCCGCGACCGTTCGCCATCACGTCGCCGCGCTCGGCCCCGTTGTGATTCACGACGCCGTCCACGATCCGCGCGACTTCCCGGCGCGCTGCCTCGCGTTCCTCGGGTGTCCGCGCGTTGCGCTCGCGCTCGATCGCTTCCTGCTGGCGCTTCAATCGCTCGCCGGCACCCGTGGCGTACGGACTCGAATCGCTCGCCGCGCCGCCGTTGTTCTTCCCGAGCTGAACGGCGCGCCTGATCCAAGTCCGCCATCGCGCCGACCAATCGACGTTGCGCTCGCCGTTGCTGGCGCAGTGATCGCGCCAGGCTTCGAATTCAGCCTTGCCGTCGATTCCCCGAGCCCGGGCATACGCCTCCCTCTCGGGCGTTAGCGCCAGGTCCTTGGGCCATGCGGGTTTGGCTTTTTGATGCGCCTTTTCAGAAGCGAGAGGGAGTGTGTCGTCTCCCTCTCTGTTCGTAGTCTCTGAAGTAGTCTCAGAACGACCAGATCCGATATCCGCTTTTGACACGTCGCCATCTGTTAAATCCCAAGGTGGCACCTGTGAATTTAACAAATGGCCATTGTGCTTAAGCCACAAAGCGTCGAGCCGGTCCCGGTCGATCCTGAAGTAGAGTCGATGCTCGATTCGTGCGTACCTGGAATGGACGATACCCCTTTGTTCGAGTTCCTTCCGCGCCGCCCGCAGCTCCTGAAGCGTCAACCCCGTCTCGGCGGCTAACTCTTGCTGGATTTTCCAAAACTCTCCCGATTTCTGGTCCCACCAATACCAGAGCTGGCCAAAAAGCACGGCGGCTTTCACCCCGCCGAGGACCCTGGCCAGCCCTGGAAGATAGGCGATCGGGCGCCCGACTCCATTCAAGGCTTCCGATAATCTCATCTCAGCCCCATCCGCCTTCCATCCGCTCCACCTAACCCATCAGCCCGTCCGCGCGCCGGCCCCTCTCGGTGATTTGCGCGCGTTCCCAAGCCATCGGCTGACCGCTCCACGCTGATAACGCCGACAATGAAACAACGGCTGCCAGCGGTCTCGATTGTGAAGAAGCTCGCCGATACCTCCTCCTCGGTCTCGCCTACAAAGCTCACTTTGCCCCGCAACTGCGCATCAGTCGCCACCTGGCCAAACAACCAGTCGCGTATAGCCTCGTGGCCATCAAATGCCGGTCCGACGCCGGGCGCTGCTTCGCTCACGACGATTCACCCCCGCCGCCGTTCCGTTCTCGCGATTCGACCGCCGACGCCGACGAGGCTGGCGCGGCGCTCGCGCTTTCGACTGGCACCTGACGCTCGTAACGCTGGAAATATTGGCCAAGTCCGGAATTCGGCGTCAGACCTGTCAGTCGCGAGCGCTGCGGCTCGACTTCCTGTTCGGAGAGCCACAGCTCTACATCCCGCCGGCGGTATCGAACGCAACGGGCGCCATAGCGCACATATCGCGGTCCTTTGCCGAGCCGACGCCAACCGGCGAGTGTATCCTCTCCGACGCGAAGAAGCTCCGCGACTTCGTCGCATCGGAGCAGGCATTCGTCGCCGCCGCGAGCTTCTAGGACTATTTCCGCCTCTGTAGGTTTCATCAGGCTTCCTACAGGAAATCCTAGAGCTTGCGGCGTTCCAAGGCTAATGAAATTTCGGGATAAGTGTGGTGTAACAATTCGCGCGGTTCAAAAACCGCATGAATCGCTCTGCGGGCGCGATAAGAGGCTAGTTATGGCGAGGCTCGCGACGGCTAAGAGCTATCGGGATTTCCGCACCACGCGCCGCCCTGGTCCTTCACTTATGATAGCTCTTATCGCGGCGTCGCCTGGGCGCGGCGCTCGCTTAGGAAGTAGGTCAAAGCACGCCTCTAGGAAACGCCTTGATGGGGTCGGCGTGAGGCTCGGCTCGTCCTGGCCTTTCTTCTTTCTTTTGTTCCCCGAGGTCGTTATCCACATGCCCGTCAGCGCCCTCCAGATCGCCGCGAGCCGGCGAACATAATTGCGCTGCTCGAACTCGGGCCGCCTGCCTTCGTGCGGCAACCGTCCAATCGCGTCGCTAACCATTCGCGTCCATCCCAACCCATGCGCGACCCAAGGCTGGTTCCCCGCCATTCCTAGAAGCTCGCTAGCGTCGTCGAGCAGCTTGTCAAGCTCGCGCCGGCCGCGCTTCCTGCTGCTCGTCAAAATCGCGAATACCGAGCGCGACGGTGCTGGTTCATCTCCAGCGGTCAAATCGGCACAAGACGTCCAGGCGTCCGGCGGGTTCGGGCTCTCGGCTTCGAGCTCTTTCACCATTCGCCTGAGACCCTTGAGGCTCGCGGTCAGCGAATCAATCACGTCTCGCGATCCAAGCAGCCAGTCTTTTAGCTGGCGGCGCTCGCGGTCCCGAAATTTCATCTCGTGCAAATACAACCTGATCGCGCTCGCGATCGCCGGCGCTTGTCTGCTCATGGCCGCGCGCGCATCTTCAACCTTCATTTTCGTGGCAGCCGCGATCGCGGCTGCGCCATCGCGGAGTACTTTCTCCCATCGAGGGGAGACCGCCGCGCGCGCCGGGCGCCCGGCGTATCGGTTCAGGCTTTCCCAGGTCAGCTTGCCGCTGATTGATTCGCGCCGAATCGCATCGTTCGGAATTGCAGACGTCTGCACTCTCGGCGCGGTGCGTTTCATTTTCATCCCTTGCCGGATTTCACGTCGCGATTTTCGCGACGAGCTCGCGGATCCGTTGCAGATAGTCCGCACTACCGCCGCCGGGATAGCTCAGCTATCCATTCGCCGTCAACGTCGGGATTGGCGGCTTCGTCGGCGCGGAGCTGATCGAGGACCGCATCCAGGCATTGCGGAACCGAGGCCATATAGCGCCTCTGCTCCTCGCCGAACGCGACCATCTGGAGCGTCTCGTCTTTCAGCTTGGCGACCTTCTTTTCCCGAGCCGCTCCCGAAGCCGCGCGCGCCGCGAGCCAATCGTGCCGATACTGCGTATTCAAGGCGAGATTCGCATGGCGCATCGTGACGGCCCGAGCTGCGACCACACGGCAATCGGCATCTCCCGCGCGCGCGCCGCCGGCACCCGAAAGCATTCCAAGCGCCACGACGCCGGCGATCGACAGAACCTTGCGGATGTTCCTCATATTGAAGGCAGCCCCGCGCGCGCCGTTCTTCCGGCCCTTTTTTCAATCCACTTCGCAATCCCGGCCGTGCTGAAGCGAATTTGGAATCCATTGCGCACGAAAAACGGGTAGCGGTCTTTGTGGCGATAGAGCGCAGTCGCTGACATCCCGATTATTTTCGCCGCTGCCTTCACGTCGATCAAACGATCGGCCGCGGCGATGCGGTTGCGGACGGCCTCTTGCGCGATCCCGCTCGTCGCTACCACCTGGTTCGACAGCGCGAGCGCCAGCGCCGTGACTCGAAGCAATCGGTCGCTGGCCTCCTCGTGGGTCAGCTCGCCGATTCGCTCCGGGTCGCGCGATAACTCGTCGAGCGTATTGACCGCCGCGCCGCTCTCATCTTCGGAGCGTTGCAGATGTCTGCACTCGAGATCCTCGCCGGCATTCACGCCGCGGCCCTCGCGACGAGCTTGCGCGTGCGCGTCGCCCGCTCGATGACTTCCCTTCGCAGCGCAGCGATCTTGTGGTCGAGCTGCTCAGCGGCTTCCACGAGAAAGAATAGAGAACAGACCGCGCGAAAGCGCGCCGGCTCAGCTTCAAAGTCACGGCTGCTTTTCCCGCTGCTCGGGCAGTATCGCGCTACTTCCGCGCTCAATCTTGCGGTTGAGACCCGGCGCGGAAACCCCAGGGCCTCGGCCGCCGCTTCGATTTCCCGCGCTACTCTTTTTGTCGCATCGGTGGATTTCATCTTTTGGGCCTCCTCGCCCTTTCGATAAAATCTAATGCCTGCGTGCATGGCTGTCAATGCGCCCTTGTGGATAACTCTGACAGGCGTGCTTGCTTGGCTTCCGATTATGCGCAATCCTGAGGCCCCGATGGTAGATACTCTCAGAGCGCATCTAAAGAAGGCGGCGCGGGCGCGCTGGGCGAAGGCCACGACGAAAGAAAAGAAGGCATCGGCTTCCAGAGCCAGCCGCGCCTATTGGGACGCTCTCACGCCTAAGCAGCGCTCTGCCGAAATGAAACGCCGCGCCGCGAAACGCCGAAAAAATCGCCGGCGAACGACCAAGATAAGACCATGACCAAAAAGAGAGCTCGAGACCTGACGGACCTCAACAAACGTCTCCAGAAGGAAGGCCTGAGCAAAGCCCGCGCCCAGGTCGAAACCGCGAAACTCGCCGCGCTCTCAGACCTGTTGGAGGCTCTCGACAAAATCGCATCCTCGCTCGGCGCGATCGATCGGCGACTTGGCACGGTCGATTCGTCGGTCCGCACGCTTGACCTGCGCCTCGTGTTCATCGAACAGACGATTCGCTTGCGGGGAGAAAAAGCAAGCGAATCGCCGGCAGCGGCCCCCAGTTCGAACGCTCCGCGGCCCGGCTAAAGCGCGCGATGACGATGATGCACACCGCCGCCTCCGGCGCCCTGGTCGCTACGTCACCTGGATTCGCTCGATTCTCAACTATTGCCGCGCCGCCCAAATTCCCGCGTTCGTCAAGCAGCTCGGCTCGAACATCGAAGTTATCTACAATGCGCCGGACGATCGGGCCTGGGATCATCCTGTATTCCCGCCGAAGGATCGCAAGGGCGGCGACCCCGCCGGATGGCCGGCCGATTTGCGCATTCGTGAATTCGCGAAAAGTTAACTGGAATTCTTCCATCACCAGGTCCATAATGTCCTTTCCGAAACCCGAGGTCCGAAAATGAATCAACTTGAAAGGCTTGTGCTATTAGGAAAATACGAAGACGCTTGCATCAGGCTCTCCAACTCCATGAGGGAGCTCGGCCGTGTGATCGATAATTGCGCCAACGAATTTCGTGCGCTCAACTGGCCGCTTAAACTGCTGCATGCCGCCGCCATTTCGCACAGCCACGAGTTCCCCAAGGGCTGAGCCCTTGACCCACCGTTAAAGCGTACGCTCGAGCTGCCACAAGCGCTCGCGATGCCACCAGTAGTATTCGCTGCGTCGCGCTCTCTCTTCCTGACTCACCGGACCCGGCCTGAACGCCGCGGACTCGACGACGATGATGCACACTGCCGCCGTCTCCGGCGCCCTGGTCGCCACGTCGCCGGCGCCGTGGCGCCGGCCGCGATCGCGGCTGGCCCGGAGAACCAATGAGAACTCACACAACCTCGGGCCGCTGGCTGCGCCGAGAGAAAGCGGTCAAGAGAAAAATCGCGAAGAAAAGCGGCCCGGTGACGGAATTCGCGCCTCAGGCCGATGGCACGCTCGCCGCGATCGCGGGCGACGCTCGAAACCGTCAGACGAAATCGCGGACGCGCGCGCTGCTGAAAGGTCCGAGGTGACGGCCTCGCGCGCCGACCGCCGCCCTCCACAAAGTAGA
>Ga0074046_10003958_pt1 | contig 12204 bp, 12 predicted proteins | sample BogForMeECP23OM3_FD_94441 | JGI IMG/M metagenome (GOLD analysis project Ga0074046, IMG submission 94441) | Bog forest soil microbial communities from Calvert Island, British Columbia, Canada - Bog Forest MetaG ECP23OM3 | ecosystem: Environmental > Terrestrial > Soil > Wetlands ...
GCCATCGTCCCCGCGGATCAAAAATCAAATGCCCTAGCGCTAGGACGACGGCGGATAATAGCATTCTCCGGTTGGGTTGGTGGAACTGACCTCGCCACCCGCAGTAGCCAGATAGACGGAGCCGGGCGGAGTGGTAAACGCACCATAGGTCGCCGTGACCGTATACCAACCGGTCGACTCAAAGGACGGGGTGGTCGCAGGGGCTACTGCCACGTTCACAAAAGAGCAGGCCGCGGGCGTTACGGGCGTGAGCATTCCGCCCGTGCTCAGCTGGACGGTTCCCGGCGGAGTGGCGTTCGGGTCGCCGAATTCGCCGGTCGAAGCAAAACCGACCGGGGGATTCAATATCTGGAAGGCAAGCCCACTACCGCCCAAGAGCCTCTGCTGCTCGTCGCTGTAGGTCCCCCACACATACATTTGTACCGGCGCATTCGTATACAAGACGAAACCGTTGCCCGCGAGCGGGTCCGTATTTGAAACCGATAGCGTAATGGACTGCAACTTGTCAGTTGTTCCGCAGCCCAGCATGCTGACGACCAGCAGCGCGCAAGCCAACGCGGCAAAGAGAGTTTTACGATTCACCGCCGAGTACCTCCAAAAGGAAATCTTCCGCATCGTCGCAGCATCCGTCACCCCAGGCAAGGTAACTAAAGTCACGGCACTGCACGGAGGGGAGGGTCTGTCCTCTCGCGTGCCCCCCCGCTCCTGGCCGACAATTAGACTTCGGTTGCTAATGGAGCGACGGGCGACCTCGCCCGTCCCGATGCTCCCTTGGGATGGGCGAGAGCTCGCCCTGAGATGTCGAGGAGATGCTCGTCGCTCTATCGAATCAGTCGTCTACAATCAACGCATGTCCGATCCAGTCTCCGATCCAGCCTCCGACCGAACCTCCGCTCCGGCCGCTCCTCCGCCACCGGCGCCCCCCACCAGTCCCCACACTGAATTTCATATCGGAGAAGAATTCGGAACCGCCAGGCGCAATCTTCCGCCCGCCCGTATTGTTCTGATCTGCATCGCTGCCGTCGCGGTTATCGTAGGAATCTTCGCGCTCAAGGAACGACCGAAACCGCAAGGCGCGGGATCCATCGATTTGGTGACCGCAGCCGACGTGCCCGGACAGAACATGATCCTGGCTGCCATCACCCTCACTCTGCGGAATACGGCAGATAAACCGCTGTGGATTCACACCCTGAAAGCGCAGCTCACCACCGCCGACGCCAAAACCTTCGAGGATGAAGCCGCATCGGCCGTCGATCTCGACCGCTATTACCAGGCATTCCCGGCCTTAAAAGAAAGTTCCGAGCCGCCGCTTTCGCCCGAAACCAAGCTGCTAGCCGGAACCGAACAGAAAGGAACCATCATCGTCGCTTTTAAGGTGACGAAAGAAGGCTTCGATCAGCGCAAATCCCTGACCGTCACAATTCAACCCTACGATCAGGTGTTGCCCATAATCTTAAAGTGAGGTCGTTCGTGTGGGGACGGGCGTCTCGTGAGCCCGGCCTGAACGAAGTCGAAGGGTCCAGCAGTATGGCGGCCGGGCGGGGATGCCCGCACCAGCTGACGCTCATTCCTTCTCGAGTTGTTTTCTTGCTTGCGCCAGCGCAGTCCGCTCGGCGCTCCCTACCTTCGGATACTTCAAGTCCATAGCTTTCAGCGCATCCACCACAGCGTGCGAGACGACAAGCCTGGTGAACCATTTGTTGTCCGCCGGCACAACGTACCAGGGCGCGTACTCGCTCGCGGTGTGGCGGATCATATCCTCGTATGCTTCCTGATACGCATCCCAGAATTCGCGTTCCTTCACATCCGACGAAGAAAACTTCCAATTCTTCTCCGGATTGTCGAGCCGGTCCAGGAACCTGCTTTTCTGCTCCTTCTTTGAAAGATGCAGGAAGAACTTAACCACCGCGATGCCATTCCGCGTGGCGTAACGTTCGTAGTTATTGATATCTTCAAAGCGCTCCTGCCAGATACGTTTCGTGACCAGCGCCTTCGGCAGTTTCTCGTTCTCCAGAACCTGCTGGTGGACGCGCACGACCAGCACTTCCTCGTAATACGAACGATTGAAAATTCCGATTTGACCTCTCCCCGGCGAGCACTTCATCGTGCGCCACAGGTAACCGTGATGCAATTCCTCAAGGGATGGAGTCTTGAACGACCACACTTGCACGCCCTGCGGATTCACTCCCGACATCACATGCTTAATCGTCCCGTCCTTACCAGCCGCGTCCATGGCCTGAAAAATCAGCAGCAGCCCCCATCGGTCCTGCGCCGCCAGAATGTCTTGCAAGCGGCTTAGCTCTTCCACGCCCTTGGCCAGAAGTGCCTTCGCCTGCGGCTTCAGTTCTGACTTCAACCCGTGCGTGTCCGCGGGGTCGTAATCCTTGAGGCGAAAGTCTTTCCCGTGTTCGACGCGGTAACGTTGGAGCAGTTTGTCGATGTTCATGCTGCCAGTTTATTCCAGTTTCAGGCGAAGTGACCCGTGTACCGCGGGCGCCCTCCCGCGCGAGCCCTTGACGCCACCCGACTGTCGATGCTCGATAACGTCGTTAGGGCGGTCATCCTGAGCGCAGCAGGGACTTCACGAAGTGAAGGCCCTGGGAGTCGAAGGACCCCTACACCCTGCACTCCGCAGGAACGCATCAGGGAGCTCTCCCCGTGACCCGTGTGGCGCGGGCGCCACGAATCAAGCTTTTTCTGAGAACTGAGAACTATCTTCCGCTAAGTCCTCAGTGTTGCTGCTCATAAACAGAGCTGTTCGGTGTCGGGTCGTCGTACTCGCGGCCATACTTGTTCTTATGCGCCATACGCTGGCCATTCAGTTCCGGAACTCGGAGCACCCCCAAAGAAGAAGCATTCTCCGCGATCGTGATCTCCCGCATAAGCGGCTGCGCATTCTCCGGCCCCATGCCCTCACTCCAGACGTGCACCATGTAACGCCCATAGGGAACGCCCGGCAGGCTGATTTTCCCGCCTGGATCTGAAATGGCATACAGCGGCGTCGTGAGCGTAATGACCACCGCACTCATTTCGGGGTGAATATTACAGAAAATGTAGCTGATTCCGGGACGGTCGAATCGCACCGTGCGCGACGTGCCCGCTTCGTACAAACCGAGATCGAACCGCTTTCCTTCAAAAAGTGAAAAGACATTGTGGAAGAAAGGATCGCGATTGGGAAACTCCACCATCGAGCCCGCTGGAACCACGAGGATGTGGGGCTCGAAACTCTTGTTCTTCTGCACCAGTTGCGGAATTTGCGCCGGACTGGCGGCCAAACCAGTGGAGGAATTTGGTGCTTCGCCGCCCGCTGCGGTCATTGTTGTTGTTATCGGCGTCAGCCACACCACGGTCCCGGGAGTCTTTTCATGCCGCTTCTTGAGCGCCCCAGAACCCATGACCTCGACGCGCCCGCGCACCGTTGTCGTCGCAGGTGTCGCTGTCGCAGGTGTCGGTGTCGGGAGGGTCGTGGCTTGCGCCCACAATCCGCCCGCACCGGCTAACAACATCGCGATCAAAATCAACGTTCCTCTAGGGTTCATCGTCGATGGCTCATGTTAGCGCAAGGCGACACTCGCACCCTTCTCCTCAAAAAAGAACTCCCATCATCAAATTGAGATGTCCTGCGCTGTTCCCGCCGTCAATCAGTGAATACGTCGTCAGGTGCCGATACTCAGCGGAAAACAACAGATCCGATCGGGGACGGTAAATCATGTTCACAAAACTCCCCTGATTTCTCGCCAGCGTTGGATCCCCGTAGGACACCGGATATGCGAAATATTTCAGGTCGCTGGCATACGGATTATCCATCCCAAACGCCGCATTGAACTCCCATTTCGTCGCGGGCCGGTATTTTAATTGCGCCCAGCCGCCAATCGAGTCCAACGCTTGCACCTGCGTGTTGAGATATGTCGGATCGCCGCTGAACAATACGCTCTGTCCGAATGCCCCGTACAGTCCGCCAATGGCTCTTCCGCGATAAAACTTTCCGCTCAGAGAAAACTGGTGGTTGAGCGGCAGATCAATATCCGTCATTCCCGCCCAGCCATCGACACTCCGGCTGAAACCATAATCCTGCCGGCTGTAGAACCCTCCCACGCCCACCTGCAACGGCTGCCCGAAAACATTCCGTGTCCACGCGATCCGTGTACCATATGCCGGTTGGCGCGATGCTTCGCCCGGCCCTGCCTGCCGGTAATAACCTGTGCCCGGCGTTTCGCCCGGTACATAGCCCGGTACTTCCCCGCTTACGGGATCGAGAATTCCTCCCTGGAATACCAGGCTGGATTCTTCTCCGAGCGCCACTCTATGTTCCACCCTTATCTGCGGCACCCAGCTCCACAAATTGCCTGCGTAGGTGAGCGCGGGAATCGCCAGCGAAGCAAACGATGTCGGCGAGTTCGGCGAGAAAAAAATCGTATCTTGCCCAACCACCACCGAAGTGTTTGTCCAATCCATCCGCATCGTGGCGGTTCGCAAGCGCACAAGTCCGGAGTTAATCCCGTTCGGAATCGCCGGGAACCCGCCCGCCAGGTCGAGTTGCAAATCTGCCCGCGTCTTCGCACCCGCCACGGTCGGGCCGAAGGCCTCGAAGCCGATCTCCGACTGTCGCAGCGTCGCACCGAAACTTCCGCCGGAGTCGCTCGCCGGCCTCGCATAAGCAACCGTGGGAAGATCAATACTATCCACCACCCCTTGATTGCTCACCAGGTTCATCAAAACGATGCCCGACAGCCGCACCTTATACTTCGATGCGCTTTCCACTTTCGTCTGATACTGTTCGTCCACTTTGCCGCTCAGAAGTTGGTATTCCTCTTCCGCGCTGGCCGCATGCTCGCCCTTGTTCTGATGTTCTTTTTGATCATCCGGTTTCTGATCTTCCGGGCTCGCTAAGACGTTCTGCGAGATGCTCGCAACCGCGTCGGAACTGGTCATTGACGTTGACGTCGACGTTGGCGTTGCCGACTTCACCACCGCATCCTTCAACACTGCAATCCGCGGTACCGTTCCAGTGCGGACTTCGTCGAGCTCCCGGCGCAGTTCCGCCGTTTCCGCGCGCGCTCGCTGCCAATCGGAGCGCATCCCGGCAACCGCCGCCTGCAACTCCCGCACTTGCTCGCGCAGCTCCCGCACCGAGTCACTCTCCGCATTATTTGCCGAAGCGCTCTGCGCGGCCGAAGCAGGTGGCCTGGACCGATTCGCAGGTTCCTGCGCCAGGCCGAAAGCGGTCCACGCCGTCACACCGATCAGCATCCCCCATCGCAACCACTCGAACCACCGCGTCTTGTTCATCCTCATGTCGCCTCCCGCTCGCTGTCCGCACTGCATTTTGAATTTCGGGTGTGAACTTCAATCGCGCGCCTCAAGTCTGCGCTCCGGAATCTTGCATGCAAGGGTTTCGCAACCGCGCTTTGCCGTCTAGTTGGCATGCCGGGCTGCCAAGGCATTTTCCGCCGAGGGATTCAGCGGAATACTCACCCGAAAAGTCGTTCCCGAGGACGACGTTCGCTCCACCGCGACATCGCCCCCGTGGTCCTGCAGAATCTTTTGCACGACCGTCAATCCCATCCCTGTGCCATTTTCCTTGCCGTGGCTCACAAACGGTTCGAACAGCCGGTCACGCACTGCCTCCGCGATTCCGGGGCCGTTATCCTCGATGCGAATTTCCAAACTCTCGCCCTTGCGTCTCAGACTGATATCGATTTTTCCGGTTTCCCCCGGCACCGCCTCGCACGCATTCAGCAGCAAGTTGAGCAGGGCGCGTTCCAGTTTTTTGAAATCGAACCATCCTTCGGTAAGGCCTTCGCAGGAAATCCGTATCCGTATGCGCTGAAATTCGGGATGCGCCTTGACCCCCTGCACTGCGCGATCCACCGCCGAACGAACGTTGCCGTACGTGGGACGCAGCGACTCTCGCGTGCGTGAGAATTCCAGCAGCGACTCGATCAACTCCGTCATCTGGTTGACCGCAATCCGTATCTCGGCATATAGATCTTCGCGCTGCCCCGGCGTCAGGTTGCTCTCGCAGAGAAATTCCGCATTGGCCATGACCGCCGCCAGCGCATGCCGCAGATCGTGCGAGATCGAACTCGCCATGCGCCCAATCGTCGCCAGTCGTTCCGCATCCAGCAACTCGCGCTGAGTTTTCTGCAGATTCTTCCTCATCCGGTCGAAGGTTCCGGTGACCTCAGCGACTTCGTCTCCGCCCCGCACCTGCAGCGGATAGGCAAAATCGCCCAGTTCCAGCGCCCGCACTCCCGCCACCAGATTCTCCAGCGGACGCGTGAAAGTGTGCGAGATCAGAAAAACCAGCAGGCTCCCCGCCAGAACGGCGGTCAGCCCGAGCGCCAGCAGCAATTCGTTCAGGCTGCGCAAAAATGCAGTGGCCTGATCGAACGATTTCAACACCCACAGATTCAGCGGCGGTGCACCCGACATCGGCAAATCCACCGACGTTGCCAAAAAACGTTCCTCGCCCAGCCGGATCTGATCGCCTTGCGGAGGGCCGCCCGCCTCCGTTCTCGGCGCCACGCGGAGCAACTCCGATTCCTGGGCAGGCTTCAGAGTGCTCCGCACGATCACGTCTCCATAGCGAAACGCAATTTCGCTCGCGGCCACCCGGCTCAGGTCGCGGGCAACGCCGTCGTCAATTTCGTAACCGAGCAGCAAGTATCCCAAAACCTGACCGCCGCTCGTGGGACCAAAATAAATATCCTGGAGGAAAACTTCGTAGAGGTGGCCCTCGACATACCACCAGTGTCGCGTTTCGGCACTCGATCCTAAGTTCGACACAACTTGCGAAAAGAAATCCTGCCCTTGTCGAACCGTGATTTCCGGCGGAGTGGCCTGCAGCGCCATCACCCTGCCGGAAGAATCGGCCAGCGAAAGCAGGTCGCTGCCCGCCAGTTGCCACAGATCCCGCGAAGCGTCCTGGATGGTTGCCGGATCATGCGTGGTCATCAGCGCCCGCACATTTGGAAGGTCGGCCAGGAGCGCCGCCGAACGCTCGAGCGTCACTTCCCTCTGTTTTTGAAAGTTGTGAAACGCGGAAACGGAATTCTCGAGGTCGCGCTGAATTCCGAGGCGCACCTCCTGCTGCACGGTGTACCGCACCACCAGGAGCGTGGTCAACGTCAGGGCCGCCGAAACCACCACCATGGATAGCAGGAACTTGGTCCGCAACCGAATTCCGCCCATGGTCAAAACCTCAAAGGGGTTACAGGAAATAGATTATAAAAGGTCAGAGGTCAGAGGTTAGATTGCAGACGTGAAAACCTGGCTTCGAATAAACAGGAAGCCAGCGCTTATACCTCTGCAATCTGACCTCTCACCTCTGACCTCGCTCCACCTAGGGTACAAACTTGTAACCGGAACTATGCACCGTGCGAAAGTGTAAAGGGTTCACCGGATCCTTTTCCAGCTTCTGGCGCAGTCGCAGGATGTGATTATCCACCGTCCGCGTGCTCGGATAATTCCGGTATCCCCAAACGTGATTCAGCAACTCCTCGCGCGAGAGCACGCGCTCCGCATTCTGGATCATGAATTTCAGCACCTTGAATTCCAGCGATGTCAGCTGCACCAGATTCCCATCCCGCCACAATTCCATTTTCGTGAAATCAACTTTTACGTCGGCAAACTTGAAAATCTCGGCCAAAGGAGTCCGCGTCGAGCGCCGCATCGCCGTCCGCACCCGCGCCAGAAGTTCCCGCGGACTGAAGGGCTTGGTCACATAGTCATGCGCTCCCAATTCCAGGAGAAGCACTTTGTCCATCACCTCCGTCTTCGCACTGAGAATGATAATAGGCATCGAGGGAGCCGCCTGGCTGATTTCCCGGCACACGTCCTGCCCCGGCGTTCCCGGCAAGGTCAAGTCCAGCACCAGTACGGACGGCGTCGCTGCCCGAAACATTTCCAGACCCGCGGCGCCGTTCCCCGCAATATCCACCGCAAAGCCCTCGGCCTCAAACAGTCGCTTGAGAGCCTTTTGGACTGCGCGGTCATCCTCAATCACCAATATCCGCTCCGCACTCCCCGGAACCGCTTCCATTGTCATCGTTGCCACCGCTGCTGCTGAAGATACGTTCCTGTTCACAACCGCCCCCGCGTCGTAATTGGCATGAATCATACCCCTAAACTCTAGCCTGATATCGGGTTAATGACACACTTCAGGATATAAAGTGACATGAATTTTACAATTTGGTTACAAATACGACGGCGTTGCGAACAAACGACATCGAGTGATCGGCTCATCGGGGATTGGGTTTGATCTTAGATGACCCGATGGCTCGATTTTCACAGCGGATCCTGGACTCGAATCTCGGGCTGGCCGCCGAGGTCCATGAACCGCGAATCGCGCGCCTCGTTGCGTACCGCACTCAGGGCCACGGTCACCTCGCGGATGTAGTACAAAGTTCCTGCCAGCAAGCAGGTCATGGCGAGAACAAAAACCACGACGGCCGCCACCGCAGCCTGTGGCCAATAGAGACCGAAGCCCAGCAGCAGGCAGGATGCAATTGTCCCGGCGAGAGAAATAAGTACCAGAAGGAAGCAGCGCCGAATCATTTCGGCACGTTGCTCGATTGCAGTGATCTGCGCCGTGTAGGCCTCGGCTTCCTGCAGACGATCGTTCTTGGCAGCATCGTGTTTCGCGTGCACATATTGCCGCAATCGGCTGACGATACCCATGAGCCGGACGTTGATCGATAGGATCAACAAACCTGTGGCCGAGATTATGATGGCCGGAGCAAGAAATGCTTGAAAAAGGCGAGCGATGTCAGGCATGGAACTTTCGGAAGCTGGAGTAAGGCCTCCTGTGCCCGATTTTAACGCAAGGCCGACCGCGGCAGATCCCAGAGTTCCCGGGAACGGCAAGCCTTCGTAGAGCCCACTCAGGCAGAGCAGTTCTTTGTGTTAGCTGTGCTTCTCGCGCCGTCTGCGCGTGCCCATCGCCATGCGCCCATTCTACGAACAATACTTGGGAATGGAATATAGTAATTGGCGTGCCACGATGAGGTGGCAAGATCAGTTGCACGGAGGGGACAAGGTTGCCGGAGCGATCAAGAACTCTCGCTGAGGATCCGTTGAGCGGTCGGCACCCGACTAGTCACGAACGGCGGTCGGGACTGGCCTGGGACGCGTCGTACCACGACGGCCCGGCGCCTTGGGATATTGGCCAGCCGCAGCCAGCAATAGTCCGTTTGGCCTCCGAAGGCGGATTTGCAGGAGCGGTGCTCGATGCGGGCTGCGGGACCGGCGAAAACGCTCTTCACATCGCCTCGCTGGGATTATCGGTTCTGGGTGTTGACGTTGCTGAAACGGCACTGGCGATGGCCCGAGAGAAAGCGAAGGACCGTGGGATCGAGGTTGAGTTCGCTGCGGCTGACGCGTTCCAGTTGGAGTGTTTGGGGCGCACGTTTGAGACGGTGCTGGACTGCGGACTGTTCCACACCTTCGACGGCGACGAGCGAACGCGATACGTGGCGAGTCTAGCGTCGGTGACTCAGCACGATGGAACCCTGTATGTGTTGTGCTTCAGTGACGATGGTCCCGATACGGGCCCACACCCCGTTACTCAGGCAGAGCTGCGAGCGGCGTTCAGCCCCAGCAATGGATGGGAGGTCGCCGCCATCGAACCGGACCGGATTCAAACGAGATTCCACGGTGACCACGGCGCACCGGCATGGTTCGGGACAATCAAGCGGATCTCTTGTGGACCTAGAAAGTGGCGTTAAGAATCAGCCGTGAGGCATTCGCCGTGTGCTGTCGCACAAATGTCGAACGCCCCACGAGACCAACCTCCGCGCTAATAGGTGAACAACTGCAGCGCATTCCCCTGCGTCCCGTCTGGACCTGAGCTATTGACGTATCCACTGCGGTTGCTCGGATTCAATGCAATGTACGTCCCGATCACACTCGAGGCGTCTGAGAAATTGAACCCATTCAGCGACTCCACGAAATTTCCGCTTGTGTCATACACCTGAATGCTGCTCCCCGACGCCGTGCCTGACACCTGCTGAGCCACGAAAAACAGCTTGTGCGCCGGGTCGAACTCGACGTCCGTCCCGCTCGTCAGTTGGCCCGCATCCGGCAGCGCTACCAGGAATCCAGTCTGCTTCGCCAGGTCGTAGAACGTAATATTGCCATTTAGCTCTGTCGCCGTGACCGCAATCCCGTCCTCCGAATCGACGGCGATCCCATTGACAGAACCCGGTCCAAGCGGCGGCTCTGCAACCCCAGTGAACTGGGTCACGTCCCCCGTGGTCAGATTCACCAACGCAATTTCCGGTGCCGGACCACCGACCGCTCCCGTCGAAGACGCTATCACCGCCTGGTTCGTCACCGTGTCGTAGGCCATCACCGGCGAATAGTTGAAGCCAAAAACCTGATCGTCGAGATCGATAATCGGTCCAACCGTTTTCGCAGCCAGGTTGGCCCCGAATACAAAAGAAGTAAACTGGCCATTCTCAAACGCAAACACTGCCGTGGTCGCGAAACCCTGGTCATGGCTCGCCGCCAAAATAATGTCCTTCGCCGTGAGGGGCGCCTTCCATGTGCCCGTCATCTTGTTCGCGTCCAGCGGATACAACTCTTGATAAACCCGCTTGGTAATGTAAAGCTTGGGCACGATCTGATGCTCCACCAGCCCAATACTCGTGCCCACGATCCCGTGCGTCACATAGTCGTCCAGGCTGTTATCCGACTTCTTGACCACCTTCACAATCTTCCCGGTCGCCTGATCGAAGGTTTCAACCGCAGCCAGCGTATTCCCGTTCGGCAGCGTTTGGCCTTCGCTCAACAGGCCTTCAGTGCCGTTCTGGTCGATATCGAAACCGAAGATACTTCCGCCAAACTTGCTGTTCACAAAAATTGTTCCGCCACCAATCGGCGCTTGCCGAGCGTCGGCACCGCGCCCGTCCTGTGCCTGAGCCCAGACCGGCGTCGCACCCGCCAACGAAAACACACACCACGCAACCACCGCTGCCATCCAACACGACCGAGAAAATTCATTCAGATTCATTGCGCCAGTTCCCCTCAACTTCCTTCGAAAACGCCATCCGAAACCCCAAATGGCCTGCAACAGTCTACCGCCTGCCCTTTCTCTTGATGTCACGTTTGAGTCAGAGATTTGTAAACATTTTGTCTCCGACCGGCTGCGGATCTGGAGACTCGTCCGCTGGGGAGCTGCTTCGCAGGTGCGTTTTACGTGCTAGACTTCACTTTCGCTGCTTGCATCGAACCATCTGATGATCTTTCCCCGATCAAGTTTCCGGCTGGCCATGATTGTCACAACCACGACTGTGACAACTATGATTGTGACAACCATGATTACTACGGCCATGATCACCCTTCTGACCGCCTGCGGCGATCCCAAATACCAGGCTCCCGCGATTGTGGTTACATTCAGCACCGAATTTCGGCCTCCCACCGCGCTCGATACCAGCGAAACCGCAGGGATAGCAGCGATTGTTACGAACGGCCCACTCAACGCCGAAGTACAATTCAGCTGTCTCCCCGCGGGGCAGTGCGGCACGTTTAGCCCAAACCCCATAGCCAGCGCTGTTCCCACCACTTACCAGGCGCCTCCTACGATTCCTGCTGGCGGTAACGTCACGGTAACCGCAACTTCAGTGACCGATCCCACCAAGTCCGTCTCCGCCACGATCACCATTGAGTAACCGGAGATGAGTAACTTGAAAACCAAGAAGGGACGACCGAGAATTGACAGCATACCGCCGCCAGCCGTCATTTGACTTCCCGTCACTTCCCGCCCAGAATAGAAGTAGTTCTTTAAAGGCCTATCCCACCAGTGGGGGCGTCACGGCTTCGACGGAGATGCTTGCGGCCAGGAGGCATGCCGGGGTGCACACACCCGTAATCGCGTGCAAAATGATAATTGCCAATCAACAGATGGCATACGCAGCCTAATTCGTTAGGCAGCCGTTCTCCGCAGCTTTGCCCGTGGGCTGCGAGCGAACGTCACACAGCGGGCTGCTCTTCTCGGCTACGTCTGGGCCCAGAAGCTAAGATCTCAGGCTAGCGCCAACTGTTTCTTGTCCGTTCTGAGCAGCTGTCGCGAACGTCTTGGGACTGAGCGGTAACGCCGAATGCCCAGGGCATGAACTGGAATAAGCATGTAGTCTCTTGACCAGTAACATTTTCGGACGCGGGTTCGACTCCCGCCGCCTCCACCACTATAAACAACTGATA
>Ga0074046_10003959_pt1 | contig 12204 bp, 11 predicted proteins | sample BogForMeECP23OM3_FD_94441 | JGI IMG/M metagenome (GOLD analysis project Ga0074046, IMG submission 94441) | Bog forest soil microbial communities from Calvert Island, British Columbia, Canada - Bog Forest MetaG ECP23OM3 | ecosystem: Environmental > Terrestrial > Soil > Wetlands ...
ATCATGGCCGCCATGGATGAATTCAATCGCGATCCCGTCGTTCACACCTGGTCCTACAAGCTCGACCATGCCGCATGATCTGATTCGAATTTGGAAATCGATGAACTAGTGGATGGAGTCTGACACTTGGTACCTGACTGGGTCGGCCGCCAGATGGCCGGAGTCGACCCTTTGCTCCCGTTCCTAGTCGGTCCCGGTACGCGACGAATGCGCCAGGAGCGGTCGTTCGCAAATTGATTCAGGCAGATTCCGGCTGTCTTTTGTGCTAGTGTGTCGACAGCCGGAGGGACGCGATGGGCGAGACCCGGAAGCTCGCGGCAATTCTGGTGACCGACATTGTCGGCTATTCGCGGCTTGCTGGCGCGGACAAGGATGGAATTCTCGCCCGCCTTCGAACGCTCCGCAGCGACCTGATCGACCCGACTATTGCAGTGCATCACGGTCGCGTCGTCAAACGCACCGGCGACGGCTCGATCATTGAGTTTCGGAGCGTGGTCGACGCCGTGCGCTGCGCCATCGAGGTGCAGAACGGCCTGATTGAACGTAACGCCGGCCTGCCGCCCGAGCGCCGCATCGAATTCCGCGTCGGCATTCACTGTCGAGGAAAGCGACGGCGACCTGATGGGCGACGGTGTAAACATCGCGGCGCGGCTTGAGGGTGTCGCAAAGCCAGGCGCGATCTGTCTTTCCGAGCAGGCCTATTGGCAGGTGAAGGGAGCCTCGACCTCAAGGTCACCGATCTCGGCGCAACGCAGCTCAAGAACATCGCCGAACCGGTCCGCGTCTATTCGCTGGAAGTCGGCCAGCCGGCTGAGGCGAAACCGCCGTCGTCGATGCCGGCCGATGCGGCAAAGTCAGTCGCGGCGAATCGGCGTTGGGCCTCAACCCCGCTCGCCGCCGCCATTGCGGCCCTTCTCATTCTGGCGGCCGCTGGCGGCTGGTATGTCCTCGGCGGCCGCCTGACGAAACCGGCGCAGGCCGGGCATCTTTCGATCGTGGTGCTCCCCTTCGCCAATCTCTCGGGCGATCCGTCGCAGGACTACTTCGCCGACGGCGTCACCGAGAACCTCACCACCGAACTTTCCCACATCCGCGACAGCCTCGTCATCGCCCGCAACACCGCTTTCACCTATAGGGGCAAAAGCATCGACGCCAAGGAGATCGGCAAGGGCCTCAACGTCCGCTACGTGCTCGAAGGCTCGGTGCAGCGCGATCAGAATAGGGTGCGCGTCAACGCAGCTCGCCGACGCCGAGTCGGGCACGCATCTTTGGGGCGACCGTTTCGAGGAGGACGTAGCCGACCTGTTCAAGCTGCAAGATCAAGTTGTTGCGCGATTGGCCAACACATTGGGGACTGCTTTGACCAAGGCCGAAGCCGAAAAGGCCGGTCGTTCGAAAAATCCGGATGCAATCGATCTGACCATGCGCGGCTGGACTTTGCGCGAAACCTCCCCAAGAACAGCGCGACGCCAACCATCAGGCGCGAGCCTTGTTCGACCGGGCGCTCCAAATTGACCCGAACGACGCTGATGCTTTGAATGGAACTGCCCTGACCTACTTTTTTGACTTTATATACGGATGGGGCGACCCGGGGACCGACTACGAAGCGAATGTGCTGGGGCAAGCCAGTCGAGCTATCGGCCTCGACCCCGACAATGTCCGGGCGTACTACATAAAGGCCTTCTATCTTGCCCTGTCGCGCCGCGCCAACGAAGCCCTTGGCGCCGCCGACGCCGGACTCGCCATCAATCCGAATATCCCCGTGCTCTATCAGGCGCGCGCCGTCGCCGAAAATTCCCTCGGCGGCTACGAACAGGCGAAGGCCGACCTGGAGCGGGCGATGCGCATAAGCCCGCGCGACCCCGCTATGAGCTTTTGGCACGTCGACTTTGGCGACGCTGAGATCAACCTCGGCCACTTCGAGGCGGCGATCGACGAATATCGTTCGACATGGGTTTGCAGGGGACGTATTTCGTCCACACAAACTTGGCCGCCGCCTACGCGCATTCCGGCAAGATGGATGAGGCGAAGGCCGAACTCGCCGAAGCCCGCCGGCTCAACCCCGCAATCACGATCAAGTGGGTGAAGGAACACTCGCCGAACCTTCCGGCCGTGTTCGACGGTCTGCGGCGGGGCTAGCCGAAGAGTGACCACCGGCCGCTAGGCAGATCAATCGATTCCTACGTTCTGCAACCGATTCGACGAGATGCAATTCTTATCAGTCGGCAACAGCGTCGAAGGAAGTCGGCCGCGGGCAACCAGGAATGCGCGCCTCTGGGCGGACACCCTCCGATCGAAGGATACAACGAACGAGAGCGATGCGCCAAATTGCGGAAGTTTCGCGCTTCTCGTGGTTCAGGTTGCTCCGAGCCAAACCTGTCGGCGCCGCGACCCAAGCGGCCGAGGCAGCCTTGAAGCCGCGGCCTGCGGCCACGACCGGATAAATAGCAGAAGGCCGTCACTGACCGAGAAGCACCTCGAGCGCGTTGAGCAGCGCCTTCGGATCGTAGTCGGCCTGATAAACGGGCGGCGGCTCGGGGCCGCGCTTGAGCAGGGTGTGAATGGCATCCCAGGCGGTGCGGGCGGAGTATTCGATGGTGAACGCGATCTCCTGCGCAACCTCGACGTACTGGCCGATGAGTCCGAGGTTGGTCGCCCCTTCCGGAACCACGCTCGGCCTGTCGCCCTGCCTGCGCGGCAGCCAGATGTTGTTCACGTAGGGCAGGTTGCAGGGGACGCAGATCGACGACGCCACGATTGCGTCCATCTGCCGGTCGAACCGCAGGTGTCGCACCACCTCCTCCAGGATCTCGGCGCCTGTGCATTCGTCCATGCGTTTCGGAATGAAATCGCCTTTGCGCTCCGGATAGAGGCCGTAGCCCCACCAGACGTTCGTGCCCTGCGGCTGGCCGATGACTTCGGGGTTATAAAAGATCGTCACCGACAGCACCCAGCCCGAGTCCCTCAACGTCACGAGCCCGCCTGTTCCCGGGGCGCTGCCTGTTAGTGCGGTCATCTGGTCGATGAATTCGGTCCCTGTCGTGGTGACCGTGAAGGTCACCCAACGCGAGTCCGCCGCCTTCGCCGGATCGAAGTACACGTCTGGGTTGCCGAAATCGGTGCGCCCCTGCGCCAGGCGCCTCCACAGCGCAACGGACCGTCCACCGGACTGCGGCTTGGGCGCCTCGGTCATCGACCCCACCGAAAGGTCGGCGGCCTGCGATCCCGTGGTCACCAGCCCGACCGCAACCGAGGTCACGACGCCTTCGCGTTCAATGTCGAGCCTGTCGACCGTGATGCGGTCGGGCTGCGGCGCAAAGCCGATGTCCTTGATGAAGGCGCCGGTCAGGAACTGTACGCCGCGCGGGCGCAGCCAAGCCGCCAACGGTTCGATGAACGCCTGGTGCTGGCAGTACGGCGTGCGCAGGATATGCTTCATGTCCGACAGGTCCGGGAACAAGTACAGGAAGCGGTTCATGTAGCGCCGGAACTCGATCGCGCTGTGCTGCGGTAGCGACCCCATGATTGTCGACCAAAGCAGCCAGAATTCGGTTAAAAAGAACTGCTGGGAAAAGAACTCGTCGATGCGCCGACCCTCCAGAAACGCTTCGGGCGTCAGCCCGATATGCGCGAGGTCGAAGAAGTCGCGAGACGTCAAGCCGAAACGCGGACGGTGCGGCACGACCTGGCCATTGCGATCGATGATGTGCCCTCGGTCATTGAACGGGTCGCGATCATTGAAGGCGAAAAATTCATCTTTGACGGAAACCTTCGGATCGCTGGCGGAGGGGATCGTCGCAAGCAGGTCGAAAGTGCAGCGGAATTCCTTGTCGAAGACGGAGCCGGGCAGATTGTAGCCGCTCTGAGGGCTGCCGCCCAAAAAGAACCCGCCGCCCAGCTGCTTATCCGCCTCGTAGATCGTGATGTCCTGACCGAATACCCCCGCGTTGCGAATGAGCAATGCGGCTGCCGCCAGTCCGCCAAACCCGCCGCCGACGATATGCGCCTTCATCGAACCCTCCCTTGGACGCTAGGTTTGAAAAGTCCTCCCGCCCCTGCCGTACCGATTTCGTCGCCGAGATCTGCCTGGCGGGAAGGGGGGTGGGGCTGTTTGCCTATTTGAACACGGATTCGGCCTCGTCGGCGTTTGTCGCCGACGCCAAGCTGCAACTGATCTGCATTTCACATAATCGGACCTATCAGTTGGCGACGATGAAAACAGTGACAGCGGTCACACAGCCGCCAGTTCGCCCCTATCACGCTCGTCAGCTGGTTCGCCTCGGCGCGGACCGCAACTTCCGTTTCGGGCGGAGTGCGGGCGTTGCATGACCATTTGACGGCAAGACTCCGCCCATTTGCGACCTGGCCTGCCGGGCGGGGGACCGGCGGTTGAGCGATGACGGCGCCATTTCTTTACCCTCGGGGGGAGCCTGCGCCTGGGTGGCGCGTCCCTCTTCCATCCCGTCCATGAAAAAGCCCGCCCTGGTCGTCCAGCCGCCGATAACACTCGATCCACGGAACGGAGCCGCGTCAGAGCCGAGGCGATTTGAATCATCCTGCTCTAAACTTGTCATTCAGGCCGCAATCCTTGACTTCCGCCCCCTAGCCGCCGCAATAGGGCCGCAGCGCGGCCTCATGATCGAATGATCGAAGCGCCCGCTGACGGCATTGAACGGCGGCGAAAGGGATCCTCATGTTCGCGCAGGCTCTCGCCCAGCGGCTCTCCCGCATACGCGTCGATTACGGTTGGGCCGTCGTCGCCATCATTTTCCTGATGGCGCTGACCACGGCCGGCTGCATGGGCATCGCGGGCGCGCTCATTCAGCCGCCCAGGCAGGAATTCGGCTGGAGGACGGAAGAGATTTCGGGCGCGCTCGCCCTGCGCGTCGTGCTGTTCGGCCTGATGGCGCCGTTCACCGCGGCGCTGATCGATAAATATGGCTTCCGTCGGGTGGCGCCAGTCGCGCCGGCGCTGATCGAGATCGGGCTCCTTGGCGCGCTTGTCATGACGAGGGCGTGGCGCCTGGTGCTGTTCCGGGGCGCGGTCATCGGCCTCGGCGCCGCCGCCTCGATCTGGCTGATCGACGGCATGCAGGGCGCGCGCGAACGACTGGTCGAGGCCCGAGCGTGAGCGAACGGCGCCTCCATCACGCCGACAGCGTGGCCTTCCGCCATGCGATGCGATCGCTGTCCTCCGGCGTCGCGATCGTCGCCTGCGGCGACGGCGCCGAGCGCATCGGCTGCACCGTCACCTCGATCGCCTCGCTGGCGCTGACCCCGCCGACGCTGTTCATCTGCCTGACGCGGTCGTCCTCCACGCTCGCGGGCTTGCGGGAGGCGGGCGCCTTTTCGGTCAACCTACTCTCCACGCGGCACGAAGCGCTGGCGCACCGCTTCAGCGGGCGCGGCGGCGTGCACGGTCCGCGCCGCTTCGCCGACGCCCGCTGGATCACGCTCGCGACCGGCGCGCCGATCCTCGCCGACGCGCTCGCCGCCTTCGATTGCCTGATCGAGGAGGTGATCGAACGGCATTCGCACGCGATTGTGCTCGGCGCGGTCGTCAGCCTGCAGGTAGGCCCCGACGAGCCGGCGCTGGCGCACTGGCGAGGGGCGTACGCGCCTTTGCGGTAATCGGCTCACGCCTCGGCGATGGCGTGGAAGAACGAACCGGTGACGAGGCCGCGCCGCGAGCCTGCGGGCCGGGGCGGCCCGCCGTAAGCGTCCGCGACGAAAGCGAAAGGCTCGTCCGAGCCGGCGTCGGCGATCGTCGCGTAATGGAACTCGTGGCCGCGCAAAACCGTCCCGGCGCCGCCGAGCGCGCAGTCGGCCGCAAGCTTCGCCTCGCGATAGCCGAGCGTCATGCTGCGCCTAGCGAAGCTGGTCCGAACGGACAGCAGCCCCGCCATCTGATGCGCCGCCCCCGAGGCGTCGACAAGGTTTTGCCCCAGCGCCATGTAGCCGCCGCACTCGCCGTGAACGGACTTCGTCTCCGCGAAACGCCGCAGGCCTTGCATGAAGCGGCGCGCGGCGGCGAGCCGTCCGGCGTGCAGTTCGGGATAGCCGCCCGGCAGCCAGCACGCGTCGCAATCGGGCGGAGGGGGCTCGTCGGCGAGCGGCGAGAAGGCGACGATCTCAGCACCGGCCCGCCGCCAGCCGCGGACGAGATGCGGATAGATGAAGGAAAAGGCTTCGTCGCGCGACAGCGCGATCCTTTGGCCGGGGGGCCGGAGCGCCGCAGACCGCCCCGACGGCCCGAGGAGCTTCAGGTCGCCGGCCAGCGCGAGAACGCGCCCGCAATCGAGGCGCCCCTCGACGAAGTCGGCGATCGCCTCGAGCCGCGCGTCGAGCGCCTCCGTCTCGGTCGCCTGCACCAGCCCGAGATGGCGCTCGGGCAGGGCGATCTTGTCGTCGCGCGGCAGCGACCCGACGACCGGGATGCCGAGCGCCTCGATCGCGTCGGTGACGAGCCGCCGGTGCCGCTCGCTGCCGACCCGGTTGATCACGACGCCGGCGATCCTGAGCCTCCCGTCGTAGGCGGCACAGCCCTTGACGACGGCCGCGGCCGACTGCGCCTGGCCCGAAACGTCGACGACGAGGAGGACGGGAAGTCCGAGCGCCGCCGCGACATCGGCCGAAGCGCCGCTGCGCCCCGGCGGCGCAGGAACGCCGTCGAAGAGGCCCATCGAGGCCTCGCATAGGGCAAGCGCCCGCCCTGCCGTCGCTTCGGCGACAAGGGCGGCCATGAGTTCAGGCGCCATCGCCCAGGAATCGAGGTTGACGCCCTCGCAACCGGACGCCGCAGCGTGAAAGGCCGGATCGATGTAGTCCGGCCCGGACTTGAGCCCGACGGCCGCGACGCTGCGCCGCCGGAACGCGCGCAGGAGGCCGAGCGTCAGCGTCGTCTTGCCGCTGCCCGAGCGCGGCGCGGCGATCATCAGGCCGCGGGTCATCGCAGAGCCTCTGGTAGGAGAGCCGTCGAGCGGCCGCCGACCGCGTCCAGCGCCTTGGGGCGGCGTGGCGTGTTCCCTGGTATAGAGCCGGAAAAAATTCCCTGAGGGCAGCGAATTTGCAGGGAATTCGGCCTTTTTCGGCAAAATCGGCGCCGAAAAGGCCTTTGATTTGAGGACCTTGCGGCAAAATTCCCTACGCGGGCGAGCAGGGAATTTTTTTGCGCCGAGCAGGGAATATGCAGAAAATTTTTCGTCCGAGCAGGGGATTTTCGCGCCGACGCCGAAAAGCACGGTAACAGGGATAAAAACAGGGTGTTTCTCGTTTTCGGTCCCCAGCGGCGGAAATGCCCGTGAAGAGATGAAGGATTCTCGCATATTGCGCAAGAATTCCCTGCGCGGAGGAACAGGGAATGACTATCAGGGAGCCTAAATCGCCTGTTCGCCCGGCGATCCGCCCCGGGCGCCGCGGATGCGCCGGCGCCGGATTCTTGCGCGACCGGCGGAGGCTTCGCATCTAGGCAAAGACAGCGACCCGAACTAGACCAGCGCGGTATGAGCGAGGCTCAGCCGGAGGCGCCGCTGCGGCGCGGGTGGACGACGGGCGCCTGCGCGAGCGGGGCGGCGCGGGCGGCCTTCGACGCGCTGCTCACCGGCGCCTTTCCCGATCCCGTGCCGGTCGCGCTGCCGAAGCGCATCAAACCCGAATTCGCGCTCGCGATCCAAGAGCTCGGCGACGATTGGGCCCGCGCAGGCATCGTCAAGGATGCAGGCGACGACCCCGACGTGACCCATGGCGCGCTGATCGTGGCAAGCGTGCGCTTCGCCCCGAGAGGCGCCGGCGTCAGCTTCAGGGCGGGCGAGGGCGTCGGCACGGTGACCCGCCCCGGCCTGCCGCTGCCGCCCGGCGAGCCCGCCATCAACCCGGCCCCGCGCGCGATGATCCGCGCCAATCTCGCGGAGGTCGCCGAAAGAATCGGCGTCGGCTGCGACGCGGTCGTCGAGATTTCCGTGCCGGGCGGCGAGAAGATCGCCGAGCGCACCGCCAACGGGCGGCTCGGCATCGTCGGCGGCCTGTCGATCCTCGGCACGACCGGGGTCGTCGTGCCCTATTCCTGTTCGGCGTGGATCCATTCGATCCACAGCGGCGTCGACGTCGCGCGGGCGAGCGGCTGCGTCCACGTCGGCGCGGCGACCGGGGACACGTCCGAGGCCGCCATCCGCGACCATCACCATCTGCCCGACCACGCGCTGATCGACATGGGCGATTTCGCCGGCGGCCTGCTGAAATATCTGCGTACGCATCCGATCCAGCGCGTCACTGTCGCCGGCGGCCCGGCGAAGATGACCAAGCTCGCCGAGGGCAGGCTCGATCTTCATTCGAAGCGCGGCGCCGTCGATCTGCCTGCGCTCGCCGCGCGCGTCACCGATGCCGGCGGCGCGCCCTCTCTCGCGGAAGCGATCGCCGGCGCCAACAGCGCGCTGCACGCCTTCGAGCTTGCCGCAGCGAGCGGCTTCGACCTGCCCGCGCTGATCGCCGAGGGTGCCTGGCGATCGGCGGCGCGCGTCCTCGCCGGCGCGCCGACCGAGCTCGAGATCGTCGTCGTCGGCCGCGACGGGCGCATTCTGGCGAGCAGCGGCTTCCGGCCGGTACAGGCGCAGTCGCCCTTCCATTCTGGCGCGCTCGGTTCGCGCACAAGTTGAGGATCTCGGCCGCACAAACCCTGAGACTCGCGGACCTGCTGACGCTCGCGCGTCTCGGCGTCGACGTCGAGCGGTATGCTGCGCGCGACTAAGCCGTACCCAGCCGATCGCCGAGGCCGCCCATTTCATCGGCTTCGACGGATTGATCGCCCCGAGCGCGCGCTGGTCTTGCCTCAACCTTGTCCTGTTCCCCGAGCGGCTCGCGCCCTCGCAGATCGAAGTGGTGGGCCACGACGAGCAGCCGATTGCATAGGACGCGTGGCGCAAACGGACGCATCGCTGAGAACGCCGGCTTGGACCGCGCACGGAATCCTGCTAGCCCTCCGCCTTCGCACGAGGACGCGCATGACGGATGCCGAAGACCGGCACAAGGCGAAGATGGCGAAGCGCAAGGCGGCGCAGGACGCCGAGGTCGCCTCGAAGCCTGTTCTTGAGAAGGGGCTCATTATCGTCCACACCGGCCCTGGCAAGGGCAAGTCGACCGCGGCCTTCGGGCTTGCGCTGCGCGCGCTCGGCCGCGGCTTTCGCGTTGGTGTGGTGCAGTTCATCAAGGGCGCATGGTCGACGGGCGAGCGGGCGGCGATCGAGCGCTTCGGCGACCAGGTCGAATGGCGCACGATGGGCGAGGGCTTTACCTGGGAGACGCAGGACCGCGCCCGCGATGTCGCGGCGGCCGAGGCCGCCTGGGAAGCGGCGAAGCGCATGATGGCCGATCCGACCATCCGCCTTCTCGTGCTCGACGAGCTCAACATCGCGCTGCGCTACGACTATCTGCCGCTTCGCCCCGTGGTCGAGGTTTTGCGCGCGCGCCGGCCGGGGCTGCATGTCGTCGTCACCGGGCGCAACGCCAAGTCCGAGCTGATCGAGGCTGCCGATTGCGTCACCGAGTTCGGCCTCGTCAAGCATCATTTCGCCGCGGGCGTGCGGGCGCAAGAAGGCGTCGAGTTTTGAGCGCCCGGGCGCTGATGTTCCAGGGGACCGGGTCCGACGTCGGCAAGTCCCTCGTCGTCGCCGGCCTCTGCCGCCTTTATCGAAGGCGGGGCTTGAGCGTGCGGCCGTTCAAGCCGCAGAACATGTCGAACAACGCCGCGGTGACGCATGACGGGGGCGAGATCGGCCGGGCGCAGGCCTTGCAGGCGCGGGCCTGCGGCGTTCCGCCGAGCATCCACATGAACCCGGTGCTGTTGAAGCCGCAGAGCGAGATCGGCTCGCAGGTCGTTGTGCAGGGCCGCGCGATCGGCAATGCGAAGGCGCGCGAATATCAGGCGCTGAAACCGAGATTGATGGACGCCGTGCTCGACAGTTTTGCCCGCCTCAAGGCCGAGGCGGACCTCGTGCTTGTCGAGGGCGCGGGCAGCGCGGCCGAGATCAACCTGCGCGCGGGCGATATCGCCAACATGGGCTTCGCCCGCGCCGCCGATTGTCCGGTCGTGCTGATCGCCGACATCGATCGCGGCGGGATATTCGCCCAAGTTTTGGGGACGAAGGCGGCGCTCGCGCCCGACGACGCGGCGACGATCGCGGGCTTCATCGTCAACAAGTTCCGCGGCGACGCGAGCCTGTTCGCCGAAGGAATGACGACCATCGCCGAGCGGACGGGCTGGCGCGCCTTCGGCCTCGCGCCCTTCTTTGCCGAAGCGTCGCGCCTGCCGGCCGAGGACGCCTTCGGCTTGGCCGACGTCAGGCCGCGCGCGGAAGGCGCCGTCACGATCGCCGTGCCGACTTTGCCCCGCATCGCCAATTTCGACGACTTCGATCCGCTCCGGATGGAGCCCGCCGTCCGGCTCGTCTTCGTCCCGGCCGGCGAGCCGCTGCCGGTGTGCGATCTCGTCGTCCTGCCGGGCAGCAAGGCGACCATCGCCGACCTCGCCTTTTTCCGCGCGCAGGGTTGGGACGTCGATCTTCGCGCCCATGTCCGGCGGGGCGGGCGCGTCATCGGAATCTGCGGCGGCTATCAGATGCTGGGGCGGCGCGTCGCCGATCCGCAGGGCATCGAGGGGCCGGCCGGCGCGGTCGAGGCCTTAGGGCTGCTCGACGTCGAGACCACGCTCAGCGGCGAAAAGACGCTCGAGCGGGTCGAGGGCGAATGCGTCGCGAACGGCGCGCCCTTCGCCGGCTACGAGATGCATGTCGGCCGGACGAGCGGCCCCGATTGCGCCCGGCCGCTGCTGCGCATTGCCGACGGGCGGACCGACGGGGCGGCGTCGGCCGACAGGCGAGTTATCGGCGCCTATGTGCATGGGCTCTTCGCCGACGACCGCCAGCGCGCGGCCTGGCTCGCCTCGTTCGGCGCGGCGTCAGGGCTCGCCTATGACGAGAAGGTCGAGCGCACGCTCGATGCGCTCGCCGACCATCTCGCAAAGCATCTCGATTGCGACGCGATGCTCAAGACTGCCAGATGAGCGTCGCCCCCGCCGCGAGCGCAAAGCCCTCGATGAGGCAGGCCAGCCGGTAGAGGCGCAAGGCGCGGCGGATGTCGGCTGAGGTCGCCCCGCGCCGGCCGCGCCCCATGAATGCGTCTGCCACGAGCGTTCGCCCATAGACGCGCGGCCCGGCGAGCTTGAGGCCCAGCGCGCCGGCCATCGCGGCTTCCGGCCATCCCGCGTTGGGCGAGCGATGTCTTGGAGCGTCCCGTCGCACGGCGCGCGCGGCCTCGACGAGCGAGGCGCTCGGGGTGAGCGAGGCCGCGAGGAGGAGCCACAGCGCGGCGAGGCGGGAGGCCGGCAGATTGACGATGTCGTCGAGCCGCGCCGCCGCCCAGCCGAAGGCGGCGTAGCGCTCGTCCTTGTGGCCGATCATACTGTCGGCGGTGTTGACCGCCTTATAGAGCGCCCCGCCGGTCAGCCCGCCGAGCGCGGTCCAGAAGACGGGCGCGACGACGCCGTCGGAGAAGTTCTCGGCGAGGCTTTCGATCGCCGCGCGCGCGACGCCGGCCGCGTCGAGAACGTCCGGGTTGCGCCCGACGATCATCGCTACCGCGCGCCGCCCCTCGTCGAGGCCCTTGTCGAGGCCGTCGGCGACCGCGCGCACATGGGCATGCAGGCTGCGCTGCGCCGGCAGGCTCGCGGCCACAAGCGCGAGGACCGCGAAGCCGACCGCGCCCAACGGCGCGAGCAGGCGTGTCGCCGCAAGGCATGCGAGCGCGACTGGCGCGAGCGTGGCGACGAGCGCCAGCGCGCCGAGGGCGCGCCGAGCGGCGAAGCCCGCCGCCGGCCGGTTGATGCGCTTTTCGAGCCAGCCGAGCCAGGCGCCCATCCAGGTGACGGGATGACCCGCCGCGCGATAGAGAGGCGCCGGATAGCCGAAGAGCGCCTCGAGCATGAGAGCGGCGAGCGCGAGCGGCAGCGATTGCGAAAGGGACATGATGGCGGGGCGGACCTGCGCGGCGGGCGTTGCGGCCTTTGCCTATCACGGCGGCGCGCTCGACGTCGCGCGCCGGCTCGCGCCCGACGCGCCTCAACCCTGGATTGATCTCTCGACCGGGATCAATCCGTACGCCTATCCTCTGCCCGATCTCGCGCCCGACGTCTGGACGCGGCTGCCGGCGAGCGAG
>Ga0074046_10003960_pt1 | contig 12202 bp, 9 predicted proteins | sample BogForMeECP23OM3_FD_94441 | JGI IMG/M metagenome (GOLD analysis project Ga0074046, IMG submission 94441) | Bog forest soil microbial communities from Calvert Island, British Columbia, Canada - Bog Forest MetaG ECP23OM3 | ecosystem: Environmental > Terrestrial > Soil > Wetlands ...
AGTGTAGTGTGTGTCAAGAAAAAGTGGTAACAGGAATTTTGATGATCTCATGAAAGTCAGCGGTTTGCTTAAATTAACATTGCAAAATGATAATTACACAGATAATTTTCCTCTTGAGAGGCAGATTATGATCGTGTATTTTACCATAGGTATGAACCGCAAAATAAGCTAATAGGCTTGAGAGTTCATACTCTGAAGCTTTGCGGGATTGTTCAACTTGCCAATTCCGATACGCTTTGCTCCGCATGCGCCGGACTTTGCTTTTGGAATCGGAGTTTTACGAAAAATTATTTTAGAGAGGGATGGTTTATGGAAAAGACGCTTTTACTTCTATTTTTGATTTTATTTCTCAGCCGGATAATCTGGCGATTTATTTTACAGCAACTCAATATCAGGCATCTGCGAAATCACGGCAAAGAGATTCCGCCTGTTTTTCATGGCATAATTGATGAGACTACTCTGGCGAAAATGGTGAATTATACTTATGATAACTCGCGTTTGGAGACTAAAGAAAATTTAGCGGAGGATATTCTGGAGCTTGCCATATTGTTTCTTGTGCTGCCGGTTTTAGTTGCTAAACTGGCAGGATTGCCATTGCACATAATCTGGCAGGCGCTGATTTTTTTCGGAGTGCTGTCGGCAATCGGCGGTGCCGCCGGAATCCCCTTCGATATTTACCACACTTTTATTTTGGAAAAGAAATACGGTTTTTCCAAAATTACATGGAAACTCTGGCTAACCGATCTGATAAAGTCCGTGCTTATTTCCGCTGTTTTAATGGGATTGATGCTTTCCGCCTTTATGGCTTTTATTCTTTACTTGCCTAAAAGCTGGTGGTTCTGGGCCTGGATATTTTTTACTTCATTCGAGATATTACTAATGTGGCTTTATCCTGTGGTAATCGCGCCGCTCTTTAATAAATATGAACCAATAAAAGATGAGTTTCTTAAAGAAAAAATCACATCATTGCTGACGAAAGTCGGATTAAAGGCTAAAGGAATTTATCAGGTTGATGAGGGTAAACGTTCCAAACACACCAATGCCTATTTTACGGGTATCGGTAAAACAAAGCGCATTGTACTGTTCGACACTTTGCTTGCTTCGCATTCTCAGGAAGAAATACTGGCGGTGCTTGCCCATGAAATAGGCCACTGGAAAAAGAAACATATCTTGAAACAATTGATATTCATGATCGCCATGTCGCTTGCCGGTTTCTATTTTATTTATCTGGTTGTCAACTGGCCACCATTATATGGCGCGTTCGGATTGAAATACACGCCTGTTTACGCAGGTTTATTGCTGATTTCGCTTTATTTAAGTTGTATAGGATTTTTCTTGAGCCCTCTGGGCGCGGCGATAATGCGCCGATATGAACGTGAGGCCGATAAAATGGCCATAGACTTGGTCGGAACATCTAAGCCCATGATTAACGCCCTCAAGCGTCTGGCCAAAGACAACCTGTCAAATCTGCATCCCCATCCGATGTATGTATGGTTCTATTATTCTCATCCTCCGCTTTTAGAACGCATTGAATATCTGCTAAAAATAGACAAATAGAACCCTTAAACACGGATTCTATTTGTCATTTTGTGAGAAAATTTATTTGAGGATTTATTTTTTCCCGTAGCCGATTGTTCTGGCCGATTCGGCGATAGCTTCCAGTACGGAAGGATCGTCAATCGTAGACGGAACCACATAATCTTTGCCGTCAACTATTTTGCGCATTGTGCTCCTAAGGGTTTTTCCTGAGCGCGTTTTAGGCAGCGCCTTTACGATGGCGGCTTCTTTAAAACACGCCAGCGCTCCGAGTTCCGAACGAACCATCTGGACAAGTTCATTGATAATGTCTTTTGGCTCACGGTTCACGCCCGCTTTCAGTACGACAAATCCCACGGGAACCTGACCCTTTAATTGATCCTCTGCGCCAAAAACAGCACATTCCGCGACATCCTTGTGCTTGGATACGATTTCTTCCATAGCGCCGGTAGATAAACGATGTCCCGCGACATTGATAACATCGTCAATACGTCCCATAATAAAGATATAATCATCCTCATCGAAGCGTCCGCCGTCGCCAGTAACGTAAAACCCCGGCCTTTCCGTGACGTATTCCAGATAACGTTTGTCATCCTGCCACAATGTGGGCAGACATCCCGGAGGCAGAGGGAGTTTGATTACTACGGCTCCTTCTTCGCAATTAGGGAGCTGATTCCCGTCTGAATCGAGTATTTGCACATTATAGCCCGGAACAGGCTTTGTCGGTGAACCTGCCTTGATTGGAAACGGTTCGATACCCATGCAGTTGGCGGCGATAGGCCAGCCGGTTTCCGTCTGCCACCAGTGATCCACCACGGGAATTTTCAACATGTCGCTTGCCCAGTGATAGGTGTCGGGGTCGAGGCGCTCGCCAGCCAGAAAGAGGTATCTAAGACAACCGATATCATATTTTTTCAGATATTCGCCGTTGGGGTCTTCCTTTTTGATGGCACGGAATGCCGTAGGAGCCGTAAAAAGAACAGAAACGCCATGTTGTGAAATAACGCGCCAGAAAGCGCCCGGGTCCGGCGTGCCAATTGGCTTGCCTTCATAAATTATAGTGGTGCAGCCATAAAGCAGGGGAGCATAGACGATGTAGGAATGTCCGACAACCCAGCCGACATCGGATGCGGCCCAGAAAACTTCGCCCGGTTTTACATCATAAATATTTTTCATAGACCATTTCAGGGCTACGGCATGACCCCCGTTATCCCGCATGACGCCTTTGGGTTTGCCCGTAGTTCCTGAGGTGTAGAGAATATAAAGAGGGTCTGTCGCGGCGACGGATACGCAGGGCACGGCCTTTGCGTCTTTCATCAAAGTGCTCCAATCCAGATCGCGCGATGCTTCCAGCGACGCCAGCACCTGTGGCCGTTGATATATAATGCATATCTGAGGCTTGTGAGCGGCCAGTTTAATGGCTTCATCCAGAAGCGGCTTATAGGGAATAGTCTTTTTCCCTTCAATACCGCAGGACGCGGAAATCATAACTTTGGGCTTAGCGTCGTCAATGCGAATAGCCAGTTCATTGGGAGCAAATCCGCCGAAAACAACTGAATGAATCGCGCCGATACGGGCGCATGAAAGAACGGAGACCAGGGCTTCAGGTATCATGGGCATATAGATAATGACGGTATCGCCCTTTTTGACGCCCAGTGTACTAAGGACACCGGCAAATTTGGATACCCGGTCCAGTAATTCCTTGTAAGAAATTTTTTCAACCGTATTGGTTACCGGGCTGTCATAAATAACGGCCGCCTGTTCTCCTCTCCCGGATTCAACGTGATAGTCAAGAGCGTTGTAGCAGGTATTTAATTCCCCGCCGGTAAACCAGCGGTAAAAAGGTTTTTTGCTGTCGTCAAGAACTTTATCCCATTTTTTATTCCAAATGACTTCTTGAGCCGCCTCTCCCCAGAAAATATCCGGCTGATTAATGGATTGAGAATACATTTCCTTGTACTTTAATTGATTCGCCATATTCATCCTCTCTTAAATTTAATACAAATTCGCTTTTAAGTTAGCACCATGCAGGCGGTAATTACCGGTAAGGTAAAGACCTCATTTATTATGCGTTCCCTTACAGGATGCGCTTCCGTTCTTTTGCTGACTTTCTTGGCTTCGCCGACGTATCAAAAATACGACTGCGGGGCATTCTTCTTGCCGTCTCATTATCGCTTGGAAAACGAAATGGTATAGATTCTTTTTGTATGGACATATCAGATTGAAATTGAGTTTGTCAAAGAAAAGATAAATTTATAAAAAAAGCACGGTCCTTTTGCATTCAGAGCCGTGCTTTATAAATCAAAAAACTTCAGGAGTTATCAGATTTTGATATCGCCTTTTTTCATCATTTCTGTGGGTTTGAAAACTTCCAGCTTGAACTTTTTATAGAGTTCTTCGAGTTTTGCAACCAAAACCGGATATCCGATACTCTGCGCCAGAGTAAAGGGACCAAAAGGTGATCCGCCGCCATTGGCCATGGCCAGATCCACTTCAGCCGGGCTTGCCGCGACGCCTTCAGCCAGAACCTTCGTTGCTTCGTTAACCTGCGTAGCAATCAGATGATTGATGTCATACATCTGAGTTGCTTTGGAAAGATCAATAGTAGGTCTTCCGGCAGACCAGTCGTAAATGCCTTTGCCGGTCTTTTTGCCCAGCGTGCCCGCTTTCATCAAAGCGTCCATGGCCGCGGAGGGTTTGTATTCAGAAGAGAGAACTTTCGCGAAATAATCAAGGCTGTGGTAAGCGATGTCTATTCCGACATAGTCCATAAGCTCGAAAGGCGTCATGGGCATAAGAGGTTTCATGGCGGCGTCGAATTCTTCAGGAGTGGGTTTACCCTCCTGCAGAATCAAGGATAATAAAAGTGTTGAGGGTTCATTGATACGGTTGAAAATGAAACCTGGAGAATCTTTGTGCACGATTACGGGAACTTTCTTCATCTTCTTAGCCAGTTCAAAACCGATACTAACTGCTTCGTCAGATGATTTGGCGCCTTTGGTGATTTCCACCAGCTTCATCAAAACGGCCGGATTGAAAAAGTGATAGCCGATGACTTTATCCGGCCTGCCGGTTGCTTTGGCTATTTCGGTTATACTGATGTTCGAGGTATTGGATGCCAGAATAGCGTGTTTCGGGGCGTATTTGTCAAGGTCAGCCATTACGGCTTGTTTGATTTCCAGTTTTTCGGGAACAGCTTCAATAATGAAATCAGCATCTTTAACAGCTTCCTGAAGGTCGACGATAGGAATCAGACGTGACAGCGCCGAGTCATGGGCTTCGGGCGTTATTTTCCCTTTTTCCTTGAATTTGGCAAGGCTGCTCTTGACACCGGCAACGCCGCTATCAACAAATTTCTGTTCGATATCCCGCAGAACTACCGTATAGCCTGCCATGAGACAGCAGGTGGCAATTCCGTTTCCCATGGCTCCTGCACCAATCATTGCGATTTTCTTCACATCTTCAAATTTCATAGGGTCTCTCCTTGTTATATGTATTTGATAAGAATGCCCTTTGTCATGCGACAATTCTTCTTTGGGTTTGCGGAGTATAGGTAATAGAAGGCTTAACTGTCAAGCGAAAAAGGATTGATATTGTATATTGTTTAAGCATTTTAATGAAACCGTAAAAAGTTCTCAAAACCCTGTGAAATAGAATTTCAAGACCGTGTTGTCGACTGCAAGCCGGAAAGCAATTCCCCTTCATCAACACCTGTGTAAGCACCGATGCAGCAAAATATTGAACAGCATCTTGCACTTAAAAAGTAATTGAGCCGAATCGATTCATCTTGCGTATGTTTAGATTTAAACGTCCGATAATCGAAGTCAAATCTCATACGCTGTGTGAAAGATTTTACACATATCAGCAGTATTCTTTTAACATTATTTAAAAGGAATATTTTGAAAAACACAATAAATACAAAGATATTCAATATCATAATATGTTTCTGCTTTATGGCATGGATTGTGCTTTTACTTGATAAATTTAATATTGTTATTATATATATTTTGAGATAGGTTTAGGCATTAAATGGAAATTAAATAAGTGGAAAATTAGACTAAATGAAGGATAATAAAAATATAGCTGTTGTTTTTCCCGGACAGGGTTCGCAAAGGCCTGGAATGGGCAAAGACTTTTATGAACAGATTCCTGCATGCCGGCAAACGTATGAGGAAGCTGCCGATGCTCTGGGCTGGGATGTTTCTGCCATGTGTTTTGGCGAGGATGAAAGGCTGAATCTTACCGAATTCACACAGCCTTGCATTGTAACGACGGAAATATGCATGTTGCGTGGATTGATCAATCGTTACGGATTTTCGCCTGATTATTTCGGCGGTCATTCTCTGGGAGAATTTACGGCTCTTGTTGCAGCCGGAGTGATGTCTTTGGCGGAAACTCTAAAAATAGTTCAAACACGTGGAAAATTAATGCAGGAAGCTGTGCCGGTAGGTGTTGGCGGTATGGCGGCGGTTATTTCCGAAAATATAGATATTGACATGCTGAAAAATGCGATGCAGGGTCTTACGGCTGATGTCGCCAACATTAATTCCGCTAATCAGGTTGTTCTAAGTGGGGAGTTACAGGCGCTTGACGAAACGGAAAAAAGACTGACGCAGTTTTTTCCTGCTGAAAAAAAATTCAGGTTTGTCCGCCTTAATGTCAGCGCTCCATTTCACAGCCGTTTAATGAAAGCAATTGAAAACAGTTTTTCAGATACATTGGTGAAATTCGGTAAGAATTCAGATCCACAGAATGCTCCTTGTGTAACCTCGAATTTTACCGGCAGTTTCCATTTAAATGATATTTCAGATATAAGAAGAAATCTTGTAAATCAACTCAGCAATACCGTGCATTGGCGGAAAAATATGCAGAGTTTGGTTTCAAAGGCACAGGAAATATATGAGGTCGGGCCGGCGCGCCCACTGCGCGATTTTTTTAAAACGACAGGAGTTACCTGTCAGTCAATCACCGGTCTTGCTGCGGCCGATAAAAGTTTTAAGGTTTCAAATTAATCAACAAAGAAGAAGCGATATAATATCGCAAAGGAGTAAAGGTTTTGAACAAAGAAGACAATATTATAAAAAATCCTCTAAAGATTCAGGATAATACTTTTCGTGATGGGCATCAATCGATTTATGCCACAAGAATGAGAACGGAAGATATGATTCCTATTGCCGAAGAGATGGATAGTTGCGGTTTTCACGCGATGGAAGTTTGGGGTGGCGCGACCTTCGATACCATGCACCGGTTTCTGGGAGAAGATCCCTGGATGCGGCCGAAAATTTTAAAAAAATATATCACTAAAACACCTTTTGCCATGTTGATACGCGGACAAAACCTTGTCGGCTATCGCCATTACGCTGATGACGTTGTGCGTGCTTTTGTGGACAAGGCCTGCGAAATCGGCATTGATATTTTCCGCTGTTTTGACGCTTTAAACGATTTCCGTAATATGGAATCATGCGCGGAAAGAATCAAGGCCAACGGCAAGCAGTTTCAGGGAGCTGTTTGTTATTCACTGACCGGTGTCCGTTTGGGAGGAGACGTTTATAATCTTGAATATTTCATAAAGAAAACGAAAGAACTGGAGCAAATGGGCGCGGACGCAATTTGCATCAAGGACATGGGGGGTATTCTTTCTCCCTATGACGCGTATGATCTGGTTTCCGCCATAAAAAAGGAAATTAAAGTGCCGTTGCATTTACACTCCCATTATACCAGCGGAATGGCTTCGATGACATATTTAAAAGCGATAGAAGCCGGAGTTGATGTTGTGGACACATGTCTTGCGCCTTTCGCACTGAGAACTTCGATGCCCGCCATCGAACCGCTGGTCGCCGCCCTTCGGGGAACAGCGCGCGAGACCGGAATGGATTTACACAAACTTCTGGTGCTGGGTGAACACCTGGAAAAAATTGCTCCGAAATATAACAGCCATTTAGCCACCCATAAACTATCAATCATTGATAACGGAGTTTTGGCTCATCAAATTCCCGGCGGTATGATTTCTAACTTGACCGGTCAGTTGAAAGAAATGAACGCGCTGGACAGATTGGCAGAAATCTACAACGAAGTGGTTCAGACACGCAAAGATATGGGCTCTCCGCCTCTGGTTACTCCCGTATCGCAAATAATCGGCGCGCAGGCCGTATTGAATGTCCTTTTCGGCCGTTATGTAAGAGTTTCAAACCAGTTAAAAGATCTGGTTCTGGGCTTGTATGGCAAAACACCTATGCAGATTGATGCGGAATTGACTAAAAAGATACTGAAGAATTACAAGCGCGGACAGGAACCTTTAAAAGGAAGACCGGCTGATTATCTTGAACCGGAAATCGAAGCAGCGAAGAAAAGTATTGGCGGCCTTGCCCGCAACGATGAAGATGTACTTGCATATATTTTATATCCCGCAACGATGATAAAATTTTTGCAAACGAAATATGGAATTGAATCGCCGGCAGAGGCGGTAGTAAAAAATTCCCCCACAAAAGGCGCTGCCGCGTAAAAAAGCAACAAAAAACAACTCCTTTTTTGAGATATTCATAAAAGGAGTTATTTTATAAATTTATTTCCAAAAATAATAGAAACGAAAGGTTTGGTTTATGGATTTCAGTCTTAATGAAAATCAATTAGCGTACCTGGATACTGTGCGAAAATTTGTAAAAAATGAAATAACTCCGAATATTCTGGAGATGGAAAAATGTCATGTTTTCCCGTGGGACATTATTAACAGGGCATGGAAAACCGGCCTTATAAATTTGAGCATTCCTGAATCTGTCAAAGGTTACGAAATTGACGCGTTTACCTCAGCCCTGATTATCGAAGAACTTTCCTATGGCGACACGGGTATCTCTACGTCGGCTATGTGCAATGATTTAGCCAATGTTGTTATTGGCCTGCATGGAACGGATGAACAAAAAAAAATATTTCTCGGACCTTTTGTCGAAAAACCGGTGCTCGCCTCTTTTTGTTTAACGGAACCTAATGCCGGTTCTGATAATTCGATGATGACCAGTTTTATCGCAAAGAGGGATGACGGCAATTATGTTTTAAACGGTTCCAAGTGTTTTATTACCAATGCTTCCTATGCTTCTCAATACACTGTTTTGTGCAAGACGGGAAAACCGAATGGCAATTTTATGGCTTGCGTTATTGTTCCGGTTGAACCTGTCACCTCCGTCGATATTCCCAATATCGGGAATTCTACAAGAGAAATAAGCGTTCCGGCTGGCGGTACGATAATAATCGGCAAGCCGGAGGATAAATTGGGGCAAAGACTTTCTAACACGGCCAGTGTGACTTTTGAGGATGTTATTATTCATCCGAATCAGATTATTGGCGACAGGCGTCTGGGCTTTAAATATGTTATTGACGTTTTGGATTACGCCCGGCCGATGGTGGCAGCCATTGGCCTCGGTCTGGCTAAAAGGGCGTTTGCGGTTACCCTGGAATATACGCGGGAACGCAGGCAATTTGGCAGTAGAATTTGTGATCTTCCCGTGGCCAGAGAAATGCTGACGACCATGTGGAAAAAAGTGGAACTGGCCGAAATGTCGCTATTTAAGGCGATTTTTAAAATTCAGGAAAAAGCGAAGGATGCTGGAATTTATGCTTCTTTGGCCAAAAACACGGCAGCAGAGGCCGCTGTTTTTTGTTCGACTGAAGGTCTTCATCTGCATGGCGGTTATGGTTTCACGACAGATTATGAGATTTCCAAACTTGCCCGTGACGCCCATATTATTGACATTTACGAAGGTGTCCGGGAAGTGCAGAATATGATTATAGGACGGGAGATTGTTTAAAATGCTTTATCTTCACTCTATGGGACATTTTCATCCCGAAAATATTATTTCCAATAAATTTCTGGAAAACCTGGATATCGGCACTACCGACGAATGGATTATGGAACGTGTCGGCATTCAAAACCGGCGAACAGTTTTGCCTCTGGATTATATTAAAAAAACAAAAAACATGAATCCGCTGGAATCCTACAACATCAGACAATACAAAAATTACCAGATGGGAGCGGCGGCTGCCCGGATGGCACTGCAGCGCGCTTCGCTGACACCTGCGGATATCGGCCTGGTTGTTGCCGGCACTTCATCACCGGATAACATTTCACCGGCGGAAGCATCCGCGATGGCCGCGGAATTGGGCATTGAAGCAGCCTGCTTCGATTTGAATTCATCCTGTTCTACCTTTGGCATGCAAGTCAATTTTCTTATGCGTATGCAGCCGGAGACACTGCCACCTTACATCTTGCTCATCGGCGCGGAATCGCCGACAAGGGCGATTAATTATTCTGATCGCAATTCGGCAGTTCTTTTCGGCGATGGCGCGATCGCGGCAGTAGTGTCGACAAAAGTTTCCACAAACGCCGCTTTTATCAGCGGCGGCTTTGATTCCCGGCCATCCGGGTGGGCAAAAGTCGGCATTGACGGCGACTGGACTTTTCATCAGGATGGCAAAGCCGTTCAGGGTTATGCCATCAGGACAACAACCGAATGTCTTAAAGTGCTCCAGGATCAATATGCGGCCGAAGCTCAGCGTTTTATCTTTATTGGCCATCAAGCCAATTTAATGATGCTTAAAGCAGTGTGCGAACGCAGAGAGATAAAGCCCAATCACCACTGGTACAACGTTGATCAATTCGGCAATGTCGGCTGTTGCGGCGCTCCTTCCATTTTAAGTATGCACTGGGATGAAATTCAACCCGGCGACAATATTGCGATGGTCATTGTCGGCGCCGGACTGACCTGGGCATATATGATGCTGAAAGTCGAGGGTGACTGATGATCGAAAAACCAGTTGCTTTAGTAACCGGCGGCGCGACAGGAATAGGCGCCGCATGCTGCCGTGCTTTGGCAGCCGAAGGTTTTCATGTCGGTATTCATTACCGTAAAAGTGAACAAAAAGCGCAGACGCTGCTTAAGGAAATAAAGGATGGTTTTTTGATTCCGGCGGATCTGGCGAGCATAGAACAAATTGACTTGATGATTGGAAAACTCAAAGATGCGGCAGGACGCGTTGATGTTTTGGTCAACAATGCCGGGCAGTCGATCAACGCCGATATTTTATCGATGAAGGTTGAGCAGTTTGACGAACAAAGGGCGCTGACGCGCGGCGTCTGGTATCTGACCAAAAGAATTCTCCGGCAATTCATGCTGCGCAGTCAGTCCGGGCGCATCATCAATATTTCCAGCGTTGTCGGTCATACAGGCAACGCCGGTCAGATTCCCTACACAATGGAAAAAGCGGCATTGGATGCCTTTACCAGATCTCTGGCGCGAGAATTGAAGGGAAGAAATATTCTGGTTAATTCCGTCGCGCCCGGTTTTATTGACACGGAGATGACCAAAGAACTACCGGAAGAAATAAAAGATAAAGCCGCGGAGGAAATTCTTTTGGGGCGCATAGGCCGGCCTGAGGAAGTCGCGGAAGTGGTGGCATTTCTGGCTAAAAAGGGAAGTTACATCAACGGTTCGGTGATTCATGTCAACGGAGGACTTTATGGAGGCTGATGCCGGTCTGAAACGGGAGGTTCTGCAGCTTGTGCCGCAACAAAAGCCTTTTCGTTTTATTGACGAAATTATCAGCCTTGATGATGAACGGATAGTCGGAGCTTACCGGTTTCGCGAAGACGAATATTTTTATCGCGGGCATTTCCCCGGTAATCCCATTACGCCGGGCGTGATTCTTATTGAAACGATGGCACAGGTTGGAGTTGTCGCTTTCGGGATATATCTTTTGTCCCGCCAGAGAAATATGCGCCCCGCTCAAATGGATATGCCGCTGAGTCTGTTTACTCTGGCGGATGGCATAGAGTTCAAAAAGATTGTGTCGCCGGGGGAGAGAGTGATTATTAAAGGAAAGAAAATTTATTTTCGTAGAAATATTATCAGGGCGAGTGTTTCCATGGAAAGAGAAAATGGTGAAATAATTTGCTTCGGAGAATTATCCGGAGTGGGAGTGGATAAATGAAAAAGAGAGTTGTTGTTACGGGAATGGGAGTGACGGCTCCAAACGCGCATGGTCTTGATAATTTTGAACAGGCGCTCAGGGGAGGCGTTTCGGGTATTCGTTTTATTCCTCAACTGAAGGAATTGAATTTCGGCTGTCAGATTGCCGGTGTTCCGGAAAATTTCGATGATATCCGGAAAAGTTATTTTGACAGGGAAAAGCTTTTATCCATCAACGATAATATCGGTTATGCCTCGGTTTCGGCGGTAGACGCCTGGAAGGACGCCGGCTTTAGCCTCAATAGCGATGATGATGATACTGTGGATTGGGATACCGGTGTCATTGCCGGTTCCGGAATCGGCGGCATGGATACGATTGCCAATACGATCGTCCCCATAATTAACGAAGGCCGTGTCCGACGGTTGGGCAGCCGCGTTGTTGAGCAGGTAATGAGCAGTGGAACCAGCGCGCGTATTTCCGGTTTACTGGGCGCCGGCAATAAGGTGACATCGAATTCTTCCGCCTGCAGCACCGGCAACGAAGCGATCATCGATGCTCTCTGGAGAATAAAGACGGGTTTGGCCAAACGTATGGTAGCCGGCGGCTCCGAAGGAGCGACGCCTTACATCTGGGGAGGCTTTGACGCCATGCGCGTGCTTTGCCGCAAATTCAACGACAATCCCGCGGCGGGTTCCCGACCGATGAGTGC
>Ga0074046_10003961_pt1 | contig 12202 bp, 9 predicted proteins | sample BogForMeECP23OM3_FD_94441 | JGI IMG/M metagenome (GOLD analysis project Ga0074046, IMG submission 94441) | Bog forest soil microbial communities from Calvert Island, British Columbia, Canada - Bog Forest MetaG ECP23OM3 | ecosystem: Environmental > Terrestrial > Soil > Wetlands ...
AAGGCCGTTGCTCTTTCCACCTGAGCTACTGGCGCGATCGGGGCGAGCCGATTTGAACGGCCGACCCCCTGCTCCCAAGGCAGGTGCGCTACCAAGCTGCGCTACGCCCCGAGCCCTTAGGAAGTAACACACGGACGATCGGCTCTCAACCGACGAGCGTTCGCGTATCGGTTTTGTTCGCCAATCTATTCGGGATCAGCGCGCGCGGCACACGATCCTGTGGATAGCGGCATCTTGAATTCCGCGCGCGGACTGGTCGAGCGCATTGCGTCGGGCGCGGCGTATCGTCTGCATCGACGCATGATCGGCGCTGCGCTCGCAGCAGTCATCTTGCCGCAATTCTCCGCATGCATACGTGAGATGCGAATTTTGAGATCGCATCCGTTGGTGCGGTTGCAATTTGCAAAACTCGCACTTTTGGCCGGAAAAGTGCACGAATTCGAGACTTTCGGATGTTCCAAGTCGCAGAAAGAGAAAAAATCTGACGGCGATGCCTTGAATTTTCCTCGGTTTTTTCAAGGCACAATATTTGCTCCAACTCCTGTTACGCTGACAATCTCCTCCCCCGAGACGAACAGCGTCTGTCCCCAAGCAAGGCCGGGCTACTTGAACCGTAGGCTCCCCACCACGGTCCCCACTCGTAGCCCGGCCGTTCTTTTTCTCGAACATCGGATCATAGCGGGCGCGCGATTCGCGTAATTACCGGCGACCCGGCATCCACGAGATCAATTTTCAGCAAGTTTTCCCCCGGCATTTATGTTTCGCAATTTCTGCTAGCCTTACCGGGACCGGAGGCCGGCGTCCTTGCTTGAGACGTTCATTGATGCGCTGGCGCTCCGGGCCGGGGGTTTTATCGATCACCTGAGGCGACAATTCTGCGCATCGCTCGTCGCGATACTCGTGACCGCGCTCGCCGTTGGGGTCAGCGGATGCTGGATGGCAGCGGCTCAACTTTGGCCCATCGCCGCTAACGTCGCGGAAGATGTCGGTGTTGGTGCGGTTGGGCTGACGGCGGGTGTGGCGCAGAGCGTGAGCTCGTCTGCGCATCCGGGGGCCGATCGCGCAAAGCAGGAAGCGCAAGCGCGTCAAAGTGTAATGGATAGCGCTGACCGATGTGACCAGCTCGAAGCCGAAGTCCCGGGCGTGATCGAGTTGCGAAGGAGTGTTGCCGGCGCCCCCGAGTATCGTCAGCTGCGGCTTGGCGATTCGCTCGACGAGCGGCAATGGATACCGATAGCGGACAATGAAACGACGGCTGATGGTTGGCGGCCGGCGGTTAATTTTCTTCAGATGAATTTCTCGCCGCCGCTGGGCGCAGTGCTCCCCGCGACGGCGAGCAACTTTCTGGCGTACACGCCCTCGCAATTCATCTCAGTAGCCGACGGCGATCGGTATGCCGCGATGGCTTCGAATTTTGGCAAACCTGCCGGAACGTTTACCTGGAACGGGTACTATTACCATTACGTGGTGACCAGCACGCTGCCATGCTTTCCGCCTCCGCCCGAGCGGATTGCCCAAGACGTCCCTCCTCCAGGCTTCTAGATCGTTGTGCTTTGTCAATTGCGGGAGAGCCAGCTGTTCTCGCGTGCATAGCCTCGTGGCAAGAGCGCTCCGAATGGAACCCGGGACTTCGCGCGTAGCAGAATGAAGCGCCGGATCGCGCGGCGGGCTTCGCTGGGGTTGGCGCAGATCTGGGAACATCCCGCATTTATGAGCTCGGTCGACTGGTGTAGCGCTGCCTCCCCGCCTGCAATGATCGTCACCCGAGACGAAATGGATCGTAAAGCCGCCACCAGTTCCAGCGTCGCCGGAATACAGTCGGCGGTTACGCATGAGATGAAGACGAAGTCCGGCGTGAACCGTTTTACCAGATCGCAAATCTCTTCCGGGGATTTATTCTCGCCGGTAAAGGTTGCGACCACGCCCTCTTTGCGCAGCAGCTCGAGCAACATCAACAACCCCAGAAAGTGCAGCTCGCCGGGCGCCAACACGCCCAGCACTCGCACGCTCGGAGAAATGCGCGAATTGATGAACCGGTTTCCAAGTTCAGCAATCAGTTGATGCGTTGTATCGATGATGAGCCGCTGGTTCTCGTCGCTGATATGGCCTTCCGCGCGCTCCTCACCCATCAGTAGCAGCGCCGGCGCAATCACGTCGTCAAAGGTTCGGTCCAGGCCATTCTCATCGCAATAGCGGACAGCAACAGCTCTCGCTCCTGACGGGTTGAGTTCAAGCAGCAAGCGATAGAAGTCGTGGTAGTCGTCGAGAACACGGTCCGCGCCGAGCAGAATCGAGAGAAACCCCAGCGGAGGAATAAAGTCGCCCGCAACCTTAAGACAAGCCGTCAACGGCGTCGAAAGCAGCAGCCCGGGTATTCCCCACAGCCAATACCAGTACATCGCGGATATCAGCAGCGCCACCGGCGAGACGTCAATCCCATGGCCGATGATAAATGGTTCCGCAAACTGCGCCGCAACCTGGTCGAGGATCACAAAAGCGCCAAGTATCTCGAGCGCTTTGCTCCATCCGGGAAACAACGCAAAGGCGACTAGCGCCGGCAGAACCGCCGAGCTGATCGCGCCGACATATGGAATGAACCGCAACAGGAATGCGACCAGCCCCCACAGCGGGGCGCTCGGCAGTCCCAGATACCAGGCCACGCTTCCGGCGGCGATGCCGTACGCGAGATTGATCGCGGAAAAAAGCAGCAGGTAGCGGCCGACGGTGTAACCCGCGGTTTCTATCGCTTGCGCTGCGATTGGAATTCTCCCGCGTGCCGCGAGCCGGACAAATCGATCGCGCAAATCCTTTCGGCTGAAAAGTAGAAAAAACAGCAGCATGATGATCAGCAGCGTCTTCAGCATGCCATCGACGATCGGAACAACCGGCTTCAGGCTTTCGCTCAGAGAGTCGGGAACCGGGATCGCCATCACTTCACGCGGCTGGCGGGGCGCCGGATTGGTGCTTGCCACGCGGCGCTGAACGTCGGAAACCGCGTCCTTGATATGCTGGAGCCATGGGGGCGCAGTTTTTTCAAGCGCCGCCAGTTTGTTTCCGATATTGTCCGAGTATCCAGCGACCTGGTCGGCAACAGTAGTCAGTTCAATAGTCAGAAAATACCCAATCGCCGAAATAGCGCCGATCGCCACTAGTACTACTAGTGCGGCGCTTATCAGGCGCCCGAAGTAGCGCTCGAGGCGGGTTGCGACGGGGCTGAAGACCACGCTCAGAATCAGTGCAATCGCCAGCGGAAGCAGAACCGGTCTGCCCAGATACAAAGCGCCGGTAGCGATGATCACTGCGCAAACCGGTGCGGCAACCGATAGCAGCGCGAAGCGATCGTCACTTTCGCCGTAGGCTTGCTCTGTTTGCTTTTCGATTTCCACCACTACCATCCACCGACATTAGTGAGCTTCAGCCAATGCGCTACGCTGACGCCTATTCCACGCCGCATCCGAGACGGTCGGATACGTTGACTATAATCGCGCCGCTCCCGAAACTCGCCGATTCAGCTGGACCATCCGCACCTTAGCGTGCCCGCGGTAACCACTGTTCCCGTTTCAACCTCGCTTTTGCTCATCAGCGCTGTGAAGATCGAGGTGGTTCCCGCGCGTTCGGAACATCTCGCACAGCAAGAGGCTTATGAAAATCAAATACTCATTCCAACTAATCGTCCCGGCAATTCTATTCGGTATGGTCTTGTCGGTCCCTTCTTTCGCTCAGGACGACAATGCACCGGCGAGCCAGTCGATGCGTCAGGCTGGTGACAAGGTCGCGCAGGCTGGTTCCGATACCGCCGCGGCCGCGAGGGAGGCATATCACGGAACCGAGCGTGTGATTAAAGACACGACGATCACCGCCGAGGTCAAGACCGCGTTGGCGCGCGACAACAATGTCAGTTCCTCCGGAATACATGTCACCACCACCGCCGGCGTCGTCACTCTGGAGGGCAACGTGTCTTCGCGCGAGATGGCGGATCATGCCGCGCAGGTGGCGGGACAAACCACCGGCGTCGCGCGCGTGATCAACCAACTTATGGTGGTTACCTCGGCGAACTGACCTGGCGATCGCCGCGCCGGGTACGCAGACTTTCTATTTCCCCGGGACGCGCGACGATCTTTCATCGCCGCAGGATAGGGATCACTTCCCTGGCGAACTGCTCAAGCTGCGCGTCGCGCTCGGCCGGAGAGGACACGACGTCCACGTTGACATCGCGGATTCCCGCCTTGACGAACTCATCGATTCGCGCGGCGACATCGGCGGGCTTCCCCAGCGCGGCGTATCGCTTGGCGGGCTCGCGGAAATCCATCGCGTAGCGCTTGCTCAGATGCTCTGCGGCGACGTCGAGCGCAGCTTCGTAGCTTGGCCCCAGTGTCACGAACAAATGCAGCGCCGTGCCGAAACGCTCGAACTTGCGCCCGGACTTTTCCGCCTCGCGCGCGATGAACTCGAGTCCCTCGGCGACCCGCTTGGGCGTCACCACGTATGGCATCCATCCGTCGCCCAGCCGCGCCGCGCGTCTCAGCGCGGCTTGCGCTCGTCCCCCAACCCACACCGGAGGTCCGCCGGGAGTGCGAGGTTTCGGCAACATCGTAGTTTTCCCGAAGCTGAAATACTTGCCGTGGTACTCGACCGGTTCTCCAGTCCACAGGCGCTTGATTATTTCGATTCCCTCGTTCGCGCGCCCGCCGCGTTGTTTGAGCGGGATGCCGCACGCCTCGTACTCGCGCGGAAATTCACCGCCGACCCCGACGCCGAAAATGAAATGTCCCGCGCCCATCAGGCGGTCCACCGTCGCGACCATCTTTGCCACCGTCGTGGGATGACGCAGCGGCAACAGGTAAATGCTGGTGCCGAAAATCAGCCTCGGGTTCAGCGCGGACAAGTATGTCAACTGGGTCAGCGGATCGTCGATCGCTCCCATGAACGCAACGTGATCTCCCGCCCAGATACTTTCGTAACCCCACTCCGACAGCGAACTGACGGTCCTGCGCGCGTGCTCGCGATCGGCGGCCGTCGCCAGCGCGCCAAACCTGACTTTGGAATTCAGCGGGAGAGCATCGCTCATGTCCGCACCCCTATGCGCATCCTCAAACCGATCGAATCGCGCCGCCGTCGACCCGAATCAACGAACCCGTCACGTAGGCCGCCAGCGGGCTCGCCAAAAACGCCGCGACCGCCCCGAATTCTGCGGGCGTGCCGAGCCGTCCGACCGGAATCGACTGCGCGTTTCGTTGCATTGCTTCCTCGACGGAAATTTTCTGGCGTTCCGCCGCCGCGCGGCTGATCTGTACCGTACGATCGGTCGCAATCGGGCCCGGCAGAAGAGTGTTGACGGTAATTCCGTCGCGCGCCGTCTCCGTCGCCAGCGTCTTGGCCCAGCCGACGATCGCGCTGCGCAGCGTATTCGACACTCCGATCGTAGCGATCGGCTCGACCACGCTCATCGAGGCCACGTTCAGGACTCGGCCCCACTTTCGCGCGCGCATGTCCCCAATCAACAAATCCGTTATTCGAAACAGCGGCAGCACCATCGCCTGGAACTGCTCCTCCCAGACTTTGGCCGGCACGCCGGCCACGCCGGACGGCGGCGGGCCGCCGGAATTGTTGAGCAGGATGTCGATCGCTCCGAGCTGTTTGCGCGCCGCGTTGGCGGCATCCTCGATGCTCGGCCAATTCGCGAGGTCCGCCGCAAATCCCACAGCCTTGGCGCCGCGCGACGTGATTTCGGAGACCGCGCGATCCAGCCCTTCCTGGCCGCGTGCAACCAGCGCGACCGCAACGCCCTCGGCCGCAAGCGCGTCGGCCACGCCGCGTCCGAGTCCCTTGCTGCCGCCAAGAATCAGCGCCGTTTTTCCTTTGAGTTGAAGATCCATTTTTCACTTCACCAAGTTTCGATCGTTGTGTGAATCGTTGTAGCGAATCTCTTGCGGTTTGGCATCATGGCGGCCTTGCGCAGCCGTGGCGCGACGCGCCTAATGACCTCGGCGATGGAATCGTTTGACGTTGTGATCGTGGGAGCCGGAGCGGCCGGGCTGATGTGCGCGATGACGGCGGGGGGTCGCGGCCGGCGCGTGCTGCTGCTGGAACATAATGATCAGCCAGGCGCCAAGATTCTTATCTCGGGCGGCGGCCGCTGCAATTTCACCAATCTCGAAATAGCGCCGGAGCGCTTTCTTTCCGCCAACCCGCATTTCTGCAAGTCCGCGCTCAGCCGTTACACGCAGCACGATTTTATCTCGCTCGTCGAACGCCATCGCATTCCCTATCACGAGAAGACCCTTGGCCAGCTGTTCTGCGACGGATCGGCGCGCGAGATCCTCGCGATGCTGCTGGCGGAATGCGCGGCCGCCGGCGTCGATTTGCGCACCGGACACAGCGTCACCGAAATAACCCGCGCCGATCGCTTTCGCATCGAGACCGACAAGGCCGGCTTCATCGCGCCGGCTTTGGTGCTCGCGACCGGTGGCCTCTCAATTCCAAAGATGGGCGCGACCGGCTTCGCTTACGAGGTCGCGCGGCGCTTCGATCTGGCGGTCATCGAGCCGCGGCCCGGCCTGGTGCCGTTGAAAGTCGCCGGCGAGACGCTCGAACTTTGCCGAACTCTTGCCGGCGTTTCGGTGGACGCAGTGGCCTCATGCGGCCGCGACAGTTTTCGCGAAAACATTTTATTCACGCATCGCGGTCTGTCAGGTCCTGCGATTTTGCAGATTTCGTCGTACTGGCGGGATGGCGACACGCTGTCGCTCGACCTTGTGCCTTCACTCGATATCGAAAGTTTCCTCGCGGACCGAAAGCGCACGCGGCCCAAGGCCGAACTGAAAACCGTACTGGCCGAGGTGATTCCGACTCGCCTGGCGCATGCTCTTGCGGGCGCCGCGGCGTCCAACCTCCCAATCGCGAATATCCCGGACCGCAGCCTTTCCGAACTGGCGGATCGGCTGAGACGATGGCAGCTCAAGCCAACAGGTTCCGAGGGATGGGCCAAAGCCGAGGTGACAGTCTGCGGAATCGACACCGCCGCGCTGTCTTCGAAGACCATGGAGGCTCGCGCCGTTCCCGGCCTTTACGCGATCGGCGAAGCGGTGGACGTAACGGGATGGCTGGGCGGCTACAATTTCCAGTGGGCGTGGTCGAGCGGATGGTGCGCGGGCAATGCAGTCTGACGAGAATTTTCGTCATTCCCCTTGAGCAGGCAAGTAATCTAACATCGCAATCCGAATCGCGCGGACAAGTCCGGAGATTTTGATGGATTCAGCGGGAGCGAAAATCGGCGCTGGAGCTGCCGCTGCCGCGCACAGCTCCGAGCGATTGCCGCTCAGGATCAAGCTTCTCTACGGCGCCCCCAGTTTCGCGGGCGCCGCTATGATCATCCCGATCTTCATCCACATGCCGAAGTTCTATGCCGACGTGGTGCTGGTGCCGCTGGGATACCTGGCGATGGCAATCGCGATCGCGCGCTCGCTCGACGCTCTGAGCGACCCTCTGATGGGCTGGATCTCCGATCACACGCACACGCGCCTTGGCCGGCGCAGGCCCTACATGCTGTTTGGCGCTCCCCTTTGCGGCGTGGCTTTTTTCGCCCTGCTGAATCCGCCGGATTCGCTCACCGGCGGCCGCGCGGCGATTTGGTTCGGCGTGACGTTCATTCTCTACTTCGTATTTCACACCATCTATGTTCTGCCGCACTACGCGCTCGGCGCGGAACTCACGCAGAATTATCACGAGCGCTCGAGCCTGTTCGCGTGGCGCGAGTCTTTCACGATCCTCGGAACGATCGTCGCCGCAGCCGCCCCCGGCGTCATGATGCAAGCGTTCCACATGACCGAGCGGCAGGTGTTCTTCCGGCTCGGAATCTTCTTCGGCGTGATGCTCAGTGTGCTCTACGGCTTGCTGGTGCTGACCGTGAAGGAGCGCCCCGATTTCGTCGCCCGCGAATCCAATCCGCTTGTGCCCGGCGTCAGGCGGGCGTTGCGCAACCGCCCGTTTGCGATTCTGCTCGGCAGTTACGTCGTGGCGAGCATCAGCGGCGCGATTCCGGCCACGATGATGCCGTTCTTCAACGCCTACGTGATCCGGCCGCGCAATCCGACTTTCTGGCTCTCGATGCTGCTGCTGGGTTATTTCGCATTCGCATTTGTGTCGCTGCCGATGTGGGTTGCGATTGCGCGCAGAGTCGGAAAGCTCAACGCGTATCTTGCCAGCTTTTTTCTCGGCATCAGCGGCGGCGGTGCGATGTTCCTGCTCGGGCCCGGCGACAGCTGGTGGCTGCTGGTGCTGATCTGCTGGGCCGGGATCGGACTCGGCGCCGGCTTGTTCCTGACGCCCTCGATGCAGGCCGACGTAATCGACTACGACGAGCTCTACACCGGCAAGCGGCGCGAGGCGCAGTACACCGCGTTCTGGTCGATGCTCCCCAAGTTCGTCGCGATTCCGAGCGCCGCCATTCCCATCGCGGTGCTTGCCTCGCTCGGCTACATACCCAACGCCGTACAGGCGCCTCGGGTGGTCTTCGCGATCAGGGCCATTTTCGCGCTCGGCCCCGCGGCTTGCTCGATGCTTTCATACCTGATCGCGCGCCGGTTCCCGATGACCGAGGCGATCCACAACGCCATCCTCGAAGGCATCGAGCGCCACGAACGCGGCAAAACAGCCCTCGATCCGATGACTGGCCTGATGGTGCCGGCGCCGAAAGCCGGCCACGACGAGGATGTCGGCTGGTTCCTCGACTACTTCTCCATCGGCGAGTTGAAGCGCTACCTCGCCAGGGGTGCTTCGCAGCCGGTGCGCGACGTGCTCACCATGGCTGCCGTGTCGATTGGAGTCTCGATGCTTTCGGTCGTCTATGTGCTGCGTCGCGTCAGCTCGCTGCGCACCGATCCCGGCGCGATAACTTCGCTGATCGTGGTGACCGCGGGGCTGGCGTTCGCGATATTCGTTTTTCATCTGATGCGCCTTGGACCTGCGCGCCGGCTTGCGGCGGGTGAGGTGCCGGCCGACGCCGTCCGTGCCCATCTCGGCCAGGTCGTCGAAGCTCTCCGCGAGGGCATCCCCACGCCCGTGGCCACATCCAGTGTCGCGGATCGCAGCTAGTTGATGAGAAATGATGTGAGACGCGGGCCGATGCCCGCCGCGCGCCGTACGCAAAGTAAGATTTTCTTACATACACGCCGCCTCTGAAAGTTATAAACTTACAGTAGGTAGGTAATTCTTACTGTTAGCTTTATCTATTGGACTCTTTCAGGCCGCTTATCGATGTGTTGATATCCTATATATCTCATGACTCCTTAAGTCTTGCGTAAAGACGTAATCAGCTTCAATATTCGTGTTCATGAAAGCGCATACACAAGATCGTCTGCCCGTTGCGCCGCGTGAAGAGCGCGAGATCCTCGATCAGATTCGAGACGACCATGAACTCATCGAGCGCCTCAGGATAACCCCTGAGGAGCTCGAGGCGCTGTCGAAATGCGCGCTGTTCGGAACCCTGACCTGCAAGGAGGATTTGCTCTTCATCTTGCGCCAGATTCGCGAGGCGGGCGGCCCCGCCGCGGGCGGTCCCATCGATCCGACGACCCTCTTCCCGCAGCCGGCTCCGCCCGAGGACCAGGAGGAAGATCCCATCCCCCCGGACTTCCGCATCGCGGTTCGTCTCGGTGGCACCGCCGTGCCCAAGCAGTTCGGCATTTTTTTCTGGATGATCGTCATGGTCGTGGGGCTGGCGTCGTATTTTCTGGTCGCGACGTCGCGCTGGCGTAATAGCTTCATGACCAGCATCGGAATGTCCACAAACCATGCTGTTCCTTCGGCTGCGTGGTACAGCAATCTCGACCGGTCTTCCATTCTGCTCTGGGGCGAGGTTCTGTTCGTGGTAGGCATTGCAGTCGTGATGTACCTCAAATCCCGCAGAGGTCACCGCCGCTTCAAAGTCAGACCGGGCCCAAGCCGGCGCTAGCCCGTCTGCCCCCCTTTTTCTTCCGCCCCCGCTCAGCAAAGAAACCGCCGATCGCGCGCGGAACTCACGATATGCTGCGCCAGAATTCCTGCAGCAGCACGCTCATCAGCTTTCAAGTGCGGCGCGAGTGAACCGCCAAAGGCGAAATGGAGTGGAAAGCGCCGACTCAATACCCTTTTCCAAAACTCAGCGGCCAATTGGGGCGAAGGCTTCTGAGGAAATGCTGCTGGCTCAAGGCCGCATCCGGTGTCGCGGACCGCAGCTAGTTGATAAGAAATGATCCTCCCTGTGCTGAGTGCGGCGAGAATCGCTGACACGGGGATTCGTCTGGAGCAAAAACCTATGCGCAAAATTTCCTATCGCGTGCGGCCGGAGACCGCCGTGCTGACCCGGGGCTTCGACCCGAAGTTGTCGGTGGGCTCGGCCAGACCGCCGGTGTATCGCAGTTCAACGTTCGTCTTTCCAAGTCCGGAGGCGGCTGAGCGTGCGTTTGGAATTGTGCTTGGAAAAATCCATCCGCTCGGCGACGATCGTCCCGACCTGATCTATGCGCGCCTGAACCATCCCAACGCCGAAATCCTCGAGCAACAACTCGTGCCGCTCGAGCGCGGCGCCGACTCCGCGGCCGTTTTCAATTCCGGCATGGCCGCGATCTTTACCGTGATGCTCGCGTTCATGGAACGAGGCGGTTCGCTCATCTACACGCAGCCTCTGTATGGCGGCAGCCAGCACTTGATTCACCAGATCATCGAACCGCTCGGTTTCGACGCGCGCGGGGTGCCCGCGGGTAATGGCAAGGCGCTGACCGAGGCGATTGAACAGGCGGACAATCTCAGCCTCGTTCTGATCGAGACTCCCGCCAATCCCACCCTCGTGATGACCGATATCGCGCAAGCGGCCGCCGCCGTCCGCCGCAAGCCCAAGCGCCCCTTGCTGGCCATCGACAACACTCTGCTTGGTCCGACCTTTCAGCATCCGCTGATTCACGGCGCAGACCTCGCGATTTACTCGGCGACAAAGTTCCTCGGCGGATTCAGTGACTTGCTGGCCGGCGCGGTGCTGGCGGCGGACGCTGAATTGATCGAGACCCTGACCGGAGTCCGCGCGCTGTTGGGCAACATCCTGCAGGCTGACGAATGCTGGATGCTCGATTCGCGGCTTTCGACCGTCGCGTTGCGGATGAACCGGCAAAGCAAGAACGCTCAGCGAATCGCCGAGCAGTTGGCCAAGCATCCACGCGTCAAACGCCTCATCTACCCGTCGCTGTTCACCGACGCCGCCCAGATAAAGATTCGCGACGCGCAAACCGACTACCCGGGCTCGCTGATGACGTTGGAGGTTGAAGGCGGCAAGCCCGGCGCCTTCGAATTCCTGCGCCGTTTGAAGATCGCCAAGAACGCCGTCAGCCTGGGCGGCGTCGAAACTCTCGTATGCCATCCGATGACGACCACCCACAGCGAACTGTCGCCCGAGGAATTTTCTGCCGCCGGAATCAACGACGCGATGGTCCGCATCTCGGTCGGCACCGAGCATTGGCGCGATCTGCTGGACGAATTCACCCGCGCCCTGGCTTGATCCGGCGCTGTCGATGGCTCTAGCCGTCAGATCAATTTCATTCCTGCGGCGGCTTCGAGTTCAGCAATCGCTTGAGGGCCGCTTTGCACCTTGATGGTGGTCATACCCATGGCGCGCGCGGGTTTGAGATTGCTGCCGAGATCGTCGAGATAGACGCAAGCGTCCGGCTTCACGCCGAGTTTTTCGCACATCATCATGTAGATGCGCGGATCGGGTTTGCGGATTCCGACCTTTGACGATTCGATCAGCTCGTCGAACAGTTCCATGATCTCACGCGAATAGATCGAGCGGCTTGTGGCGACGGAGCCGGCCTCATCCGACGGCATGTTGTTGGTGATGCAGCCGGTCTTGAACCTGGTTTTGATGCGGCGCAGCGCCTCGATCATGTCGGGCCGGAACTCGCCGGCCAGCAGCGCGACGACGTCGCGGCCCGGTATCTGATAGCCGAGCACGCTGGCTTCCGCCGCGAACGCTGCGTCGAAGCCGGCAAAGTCGATTGCCGAGCGCTCGAACATCGCCCACGCATTGTTCTCGTGATTGGTGGAATTGATCTTGCGAATCACGCCGACGGGGATGCCTCTTTCGCGTTCGTAGCGCGCGAAGGCCTCGAAAGGCGAGGTCGTGAACACGCCGCCGAAGTCCCATATCACTGCTTCGATCACGTCATTGCTCGAT
>Ga0074046_10003962_pt1 | contig 12201 bp, 11 predicted proteins | sample BogForMeECP23OM3_FD_94441 | JGI IMG/M metagenome (GOLD analysis project Ga0074046, IMG submission 94441) | Bog forest soil microbial communities from Calvert Island, British Columbia, Canada - Bog Forest MetaG ECP23OM3 | ecosystem: Environmental > Terrestrial > Soil > Wetlands ...
AAGCGCGGCTTCTTCAGTTCGTCGCCGACGTGAAGGCCGGAAAGTCAAACGTCGAGGCGCCGGTCTATTCGCATTTTTCCTACGACATCGTGCCCGACGAAAAGATCATCGTGGACCGGCCCGATATCCTGATCGTCGAAGGACTGAATGTGCTGCAGCCAGCCAAGCTGCCCAGGAGCGGCGATGCCGTTCCGTTCGTTTCGGACTTTTTCGATTTCTCGATCTACATCGACGCCGAACCGGCTGTTATCGAAAAGTGGTATGTGACGCGCTTCCTTCGCCTCTACCGGACCGCCTTCCGCGAAAAGGAAGCCTATTTCTACCGCTATTCGAAGTTGACTGAGGAGCAGGCGGTTGCTCAGGCGCTGAAACTTTGGCGCACCATCAACCTCGTGAACTTGAGGAAAAATATCCTGCCCACGCGCAAGCGCGCCAATCTGATTTTGAGCAAAGGCGAAGCGCATCGCGTTGAAACGGTGGCTTTACGAAAGCTGTAGCACCGAGCCGTGCCAAAACAGATCCAGTTGCCCAAGCTTACAGCGCAGACCGGCCTGGACCGCTGCGGCGGCAAAAGGATCGACGCGGCGTATATCGCTGCCCGACAGGCTGCGGAAGACACGAAGATCCTGGCGCTGATCGATCTTAAAGTGCCGATAATTCCTTCGCCGGACGGAACCGAGGCGCAAATCCATTGGCAAAGCCTGCTGGAGGTGCAAGCGCTCGCGGAGGTCCGTGAATTTGTGTTCCTGGGTGAGCACGCGAGCGGCGCGGCGGTTTTCGCCTGCAATTTTCAGCCTTATCAGCTTGCGGCGGCGCAGCTTGAGCCGTTGAAGCCGCTCGTCGATCTTCGATCGCTTGCGCTGCAGGGGGTGCTGGGTGGCGTCGAGTTGATGATCGCGGCCCAGGCTCGCGCCGTCCTTGCTTGGCACGCCCTCAATCGCTGCTGCGTGCGGTGCGGTGGCCACGTTTATGCGACGGAAGGCGGCTGGCGGCGGAGCTGCCCGGCCTGTGGCCTCGACGCCTATCCTCGCACCGATCCGGCCGTGATCATGCTCATTACGCACGGCGGCCGCTGCCTGCTGGGGCACGAGCATCGCTTCCCCGAGAAGATGTATTCGACGCTTGCGGGCTTCGTGGAGGCTGGCGACGACATCGAGAACGCCGTGCGCCGCGAAATCAAGGAAGAGGCGGGCATTGACGTGGGCGAAGTTCGCTATGTCGCGAGCCAGCCCTGGCCTTTCCCGCATTCGCTCATGATCGGCTGCTGGGGCGAGGCGCTTGGCGATGCAATCGAGTTGGACAAGACCGAGATTGCGGACGCGCGCTGGTTCAGCCGCGAAGAAGCCGCGGCGATGCTTGCCTTCGCGCATCCCGACGGGCTTTTCGTGCCCCCGGCCATCTCGATGGCGCACACGCTGATCCGCGGCTTCGTGGACGGCGATTTGGGCTGTTAGACAGCCACCACGTTGCCGACTGTACCAAATTTTGGTACTTTGGCGGTATGAGCAAGAACACCTCCATCAGCCTTGGCGATCATTTCGCGAAGTTTATTGACGCGCAAGTCGCTCGCGGACGGTATGCATCGGCGAGCGACGTTGTGCGGGCTGGCCTGCGCCTTTTGGAAGAACACGAGGCAGAACTGGAAGCATTGCGGGCGGCGCTGATCGAGGGCGAGGAAAGCGGGGCTTCGACGCCCTTCGATTTCAAAGCTTTCATCGCGAGGAAGCGTAGTGCTGGCGCGGCTGAATGAGCCGTTACGTCCTCACCCCGCGCGCTCAAGCCGATCTCGATGAAATTTGGGATTACACCGAAAGGAACTGGGGGCAGCGAACAAGCCGAGTGCTATGTCCGGCTCATTGGCGCTGCCATTCAAACTGTAGCGGAATCACCGAACCTCGCGAAGGCATGCCATCATATTCGCGAAGGTTATCGGAAATACCCCGCTGGTTCGCACATCATGTTCTTCCGCATGGTTGATGGCGGGATCGACGTTGTTCGTATTCTCCACCGGCGCATGAATTTCGAGCGCCACCTGGAATAGATAATACAGCTAGCCCGCGGCGCGGGCACGGGGCGCGTCGTCGTCAGGGGACTGGCGCTTCAAGGTTTCGCGGAACGGGCTCGCCGGATAGGTGCCCAGGATAATCAGCTCCGCCGTGTGGAACTCCAACTCCTCGAGCGCAAGCCGCAGCGGCCGATCGTCAGGGTGGCCCTCCACATCGGCGTGGAACATCGTGGCGTTGAAGCTGCCTTCAAGCTGATAGGACTCGAGCTTCGTCATGTTCACGCCGTTGGTGGCGAAGCCGCCAAGCGCCTTGTAAAGCGCCGCCGGAACGTTGCGCACGCGAAAGATGAACGTGGTCAGCACCGGGCCGTTGCCAGCGGGCGGCCCTCGGCCTCGTTGGCGAGCACAAGGAAGCGTGTGGTGTTGTGCGCCGCGTCCTCGATACCGCTTTTCAGAATGTGAAGGCCGTAAATCTCGGCGGCAAGCTTCGACGCAATCGCGGCTTTCGTCAAATCGCCTTCCTCGGCAACCATGCGCGCAGAGCCCGCCGTATCGGCCTCGGGAACGGGCTTCAAACCAAGCTCATGCAGCGCGCTCCGGCATTGACCAAGCGCTTGCGTATGGCTGTGCACGGTCTTGAGCGTTGAGAGATCGGCGCCGGGAAGCGCCATAAGCTGATGATAGATGCGCTCGAAATGCTCGCCGACAATGTGGACGCCGGAATTCGGCAAGAGATGATGGACGTCGGCAACGCGGCCTGCCACCGAATTCTCGACAGGAATAAGCGCATAGCGGACCGAACCGCCGCGCACCGCCGAAATCGCATCCTCGAACGTGGCGCAAGCGATCGGCTCAAGCCGCTTGTCATAATTGACGCAGGCGATGTGAGAATTGGCGCCGGGCTCGCCCTGATAGGCGACGCTTGCGGGCGTTGTCTGCGAATTCGTCTTCGATGCGGATGCCATTGTTTACCCTGAGCTCCCCCCCGCTTTGGGGGCGAGGAAATTCGGCGCTCACCTTGCGAGTATTTCGCGCACTTTTGCAAGATCGGGTTCGGTGTCTACTCCCAAAGGTACCGTGTCAACCACTGAAATATGGATGCGCATACCCGCCTCAAGCGCGCGAAGCTGCTCCAGGCGCTCGCGCTTTTCAAGCAGCGAGGGCGGCAGCCCCACGAAGCGAGCCAGAGCTGCGCGGCGGTATGCGTAAACGCCTATGTGATGATAATGGGGGCCCTCGCCATGGGGCGCTGACGCCCGCGTGAAGTAGAGCGCATTCATCAATCCGCTCCGCAAGGGCGAGGCGATGGCCTTTACGACATTGGGGTCGTCGATTTCGGCCGAGTCCGCGATGACGGCGGCAAGGGTGCCAATGTCCGCCCGATCGTTGAGCGCGGCGCCGCAGGCTTCGAGAAGGCGAGGCTCGAGTGTCGGTAGATCGCCCTGGAGATTGATCACAGCATCGAATTTGCCCTCGGGATCGATACGGCAGAGCACCTCGTAAATGCGGTCGGAGCCGCTGGCGTGAACGCGCTCCGTTGTTATCGCCTGCCCGCCGTGCGCCCTGACAGCATCCGCGATTTCGGCTGAGTCTGCGGCTACGAATACTGGACCAACGTCCGCTTCCATCGCCCGCCTCCAGACGTGAACGATCATTGGTACGCCGCCGATGCTGAGAAGCGGCTTGCGGGGCAGGCGGGTCGACCCAAGCCTCGCCGGGATGAGTACAACTGGATTAAAAACTGCTTTGAAAGGGAACAATTCCGTCATCCAGAGACCTTTTAGAACATATCTGCGGTTTGTCCGTTGACGGTGTTGCAGTCCCTCATTTTGGGCGTGTAAAGGCAAAGGCGAAGCCGCGTCACTCTGACACAAGATCGATCATGGACTCATTCTATTTCAATAAAGTCGCAGGAGCCGTGCTGGCGAGCCTGCTTGTGCTGGTTGGCGTGAACACAGCGATCCATCTCTTCTACCCGAAAGGCACCGCGAACCTCTCCAAGGGCCATATTGTCGTCGCGCCCGAGGCCGCCGCGCCGCCTTCAACCACGTCCGCCCCGGCTAAACCGGAGGAGAAAGAGCCCCCGGTCGAAAGCCTCTTGGCAAGCGCAAACGCAGAGGCCGGGCAGAACGCCGCGAAAGCTTGTGGCGCGTGCCACAACTTCACAAAGGGAGCAGGAGCAAAAGTCGGGCCGGACCTCTACGGGGTCGTGGACCGCAACGTCGGCAGCGAGCCGGGATTCTCCTACTCAAGCGCTTTGCAGCAGCATAAGGCCGAGAAGTGGACTTTCCAGAGCCTGTACGAATGGATCAAGAACCCGAAAGCCTTCATTCCCGGGAATAACATGGGGTTCGCGGGTGTAAAGAACCCTCAGGAGAGGGCCAACATCATCGCTTTTCTCGATAAAGAAAGCGATCATCCAGTGCCCCTTCCTCAGAAATAGCGGGCTAATCTCCGAGCATTGTGCCGTTGCCGGGCGGAAGCGCGAGGATTACGTTGGCTCCCGTTTTTTATTCAGCAAACTTAATACTTGGCATAGCCAAGCTCACTTTTTTAGCTTAAGCTTCCCATTCTGCGGTCCCTCCTTGGGGGGCGCGGATCTCAAAAAAAGAAAACAGGCTGTCTGAAACGGCCAGAAAACAAACCGATGCAAAGCGTCGGTATGGGGAGGCAGGAATGAAAATTGTCTATTCTGTTGGGTCAGTGCTTGCCGGATTGCTGGTCCTTGTCGGGCTGGCTAATGCGATAGAAAAATTCTATCCGAGGGGTGATGATAGCTCGGACAAAGGTGGACAGATCCAAGTGACGGCTGTTCCCATCGTGCGCGCGGTCGTGAAACAGCCCGAGAAACAAGCCGTCGTGACGCCCGTCAGCCGGGAAATGGAAAAACCCGACGCCTCGCTGAGTGTACTGCTGGCGAGAGCCGATCCCGAGGCCGGGCAAGACACTGCCAAGCTATGCGCGATCTGCCATACATGGAACAAGGGCGGCGGGACCAGAGTTGGCCCAAATCTCTACGGCGTTGTCGGGCGCGATATCGCAAGAGACCCCGGCTTCTCCTATTCGCCTTCACTGCAGCAGAAGGGCGGAAGGTGGTCCTTCAACGAACTCTACGAGTGGATTGGTGATCCGAGCGAGTTGGTGCAGGGCAACAACATGGGCAAGATGGGTTTCGCCGGTCTGAAAGACCCGCAACAGCGGGCGAACGTCATCGCTTTCCTTGCCAAGCAGAGCGACAGCCCCGTCCCGCTCCCGAGATCCAGGTGGTAACGAAGCCAATTAACCAGATCATGTGAGCATGAAGGATCTTTAAGTGGAACGGTGTTTTATGGGGCACTAAATTCCCGCCAGCTGAAACACCGTTCCCCTTACTGGTCATGACTATTCAAAAACGAATTGCATTAGCCTTTATCCTGGTGCTCGTCGCGGCTCAGCCAGCCCTCGCCGATCAGGAAAGACACCACGCGCTTTCACTCGTCCGGCCGCCCAAATATTCGGCTGATTTCAAGCATTTCGATGCGGTCAACCCCAACGCACCCAAGGGCGGGACAGTCAAGCTTTCGTCGCCCGCGCAATACGACAACCTGAACCCCGCCGTGTTTCGGGGTGCCCTTGCAGCCGGCCTTGCCACGGGTTTCGCGCTTACCTTCGATCCCCTCATGATCCCTTCGAGGGAGGAAGGCTCGACGCATTATTGCCTTCTCTGCGAGTGGGTGAGCTATCCGCCGGACTATAGCTCCGTCACATTCAAACTGCGCGAGGACGCGCGATGGCATGATGGCCAGCCCATCACCGTGGATGACGTCATTTGGAGCATGAACGTCGTGAAGGGGAAGGACCCGAATACGGGGCTCCCTTACGATCCGATGCATGCGCAATATTATAAGAATGTCGTGAAAGGCGAGAAGACTGGCGAGCGAGAGGTGACTTTCACCTTCGACGCCGCGGGAAACCGGGAACTGCCTCTGATCGTCGGCGAACTGAATGTTTGGCCGAAGCATTGGTGGGAAGGCAAGGATGCCTCCGGCAAGCCGCGCGACATTACGAAAACGACGCTGGAACCGCCGCTCGGATCAGGCCCTTATAAGATCAAGGCAACCCGCCCTGGCGAATGGATCGGCTTTGAGCGCGTGCCGGATTATTGGGGCAAAGACCTCCCCCCGAGGATCGGAGAAAACAACTTCGACACCATAGAGTTTCAGTACTATGGCGACCAGAGCGTCTCGATGGAGGCGTTCAAGGCGGCCCAATACGATTTCAGAAGAGAACCGAGCGCCAAGACATGGGCCACCGCGTATGACTTCCCGGCCGTTACCGAAGGGCGCGTGGTGAAGCGCGGGGATATCGTCCTTGAAACGCCCAAACCGACGCAAGGATTCGCATTCAATTTGCGCCGGCCGAAGTTCCAAGACCCTCGCGTGCGCCGCGCCTTCAATCTCGCTTTCGATTTCGAATGGGCGAACAAAAACCTGTTCTTCGGCCAATACACGCGAACCTCGAGCTTCTTCGAGGGACAGGAGTTGGCTGCGAAGGGATTGCCGTCTCCAGATGAACTGGCTCTGCTGGAGCCGCTGCGCGACAAAGTTCCGCCGGAGGTTTTCACTCAGGAATACAAAAACCCCGTGAATGCGACGGAGGCCGATTTCCGAACGCATCTTCGACAGGCTGCGCGCCTGCTGAAAGAGGCGGGTTACACGGTCGTCGATAGTCAGTTGCAAAACGGCGCCGGGGAGCCGCTTTCGGTCGAGTTTCTCATCGACCAGGAAGCGTTTCAGCGCGTGATCCTGCCTTATGTCGAGAACCTGAGAAAGCTTGGCATCAATGCCAACGTGCGCCTCGTTGACTCTACGGAGCAGAAGCGGCGCGAAGACACTTTCGATTTTGATATTGTTGTCGGTGTTTTCCCAGAGTCGGACTCGCCTGGAAACGAGCAGCGCGATTTTTGGACCACTGCCGCCGCGGACCAGCCAGGCGCCCGGAACATCATCGGCATCAGGAATCCGGCGGTCGATGCGCTCGTGGACAAGATCATCTTTGCGTCAAACCGTGATGCGCTCGTCGCTGCGAGCAGGGCTTTGGACCGGGTACTCCTTTGGAACGCTTATATTGTTCCTCAATGGCATTCCGCGAACGAACGTATCGCTTACTGGAACAAGTTCGGCGCGCCGAACCCTCTGCCGTCGCATTCGACCGGTTTCCCGGACGTTTGGTGGTACGACGCGGCGCTCGCCGAGAAGAACGGACTGAAATGAGACGGGGGCTAACCGCAGGCCGGCATCAATTCCTCCTGGGGCTCCTGTTTGCTTTGGCATGCGCGATGTGCGCGGCGCAGTCCGATGCTGCGGAGCGCCGTCACGGTCTCTCTGCATTCGGCGAGCTCAAATATCCGGCTGACTTGAAGAATTTCGACTATGTGAACCCGGATGCCCCCAAGGGCGGCCGCTTGGCGACGCTGCCCACGAGTTCGGTCAACACCTTCAACCATTTCAATGACTTTATCCTGCGCGGGGACGCTGCGGCAGGGGTCGGCTTCCTCTTCGACTCGCTGATGGTCCGCGCGCAGGACGAACCTGACGCCGTTTATGGGCTCGTCGCAGAGTCCGCGGAGGTAGCAGACGATAGGATGTCAGCAACCTTCTATCTGCGGCCCGAGGCGCGCTTCCGGGATAGGACCCCCGTGACGGCCGCCGATGTCGCATTCACGCTCGAAACGCTGAAGCAGAAGGGCCATCCGCGCTATCAGCTTGCCTTGCGCGATGTGGTGAACGCCACCGCGATTGACCCGGCAACGGTCAAATATCAGTTCAAGGGCGAGAACCTCCGGGATTTGCCGACGCTGGTAGCGACACTGCCGGTTTTCTCGAAGGCGTATTACACTAAGAATGACTTCCTGAAAGAGAGCCTGGAGCCGCCGCTCGGTTCTGGCCCGTACGAGGTCGGCGATTTCCGGCAAGGCACATTCGTTACCTACAAGCGCCGCAAGGATTACTGGGCCGCGAACCTGCCGGTAAACCGCGGGCGGTACAATTTCGATGAAATCCGCTTCGAGTATTACCGCGACAGGGCTGTCGGGTTGGAGGCCTTCAAAGCCAAGGCCTACGATTTGCGCGAGGAGTTCACATCGAAGAGCTGGGCCACCGAGTACGATATCCCTGCGGTACGGTCCGGCCAGATCCTCAAGCTGACGCTGCCCGATGGCCGCCCGTCCGGCGCGCAGGGCATTTTCATAAACGTGCGCCGTGAAAAGTTCAGCGACCCGCGCGTGCGAAAGGCGCTCGACTACGCTTTCGATTTCGAATGGACGAACAAGTCGCTTTTTTTCGGCCTGTACACACGGACCGCGAGCTATTTCGAGAACTCTGATCTGAAGGCGCAAGGACTGCCGACGCCTGCCGAGCTTGCACTGCTCGAGCCATTCCGCGACAGGCTGCCGCCCGAGGTATTCGGCGAGCCCTACACGCCGCCCGTCACCGATGGTTCTGGCCGATATCGCCCCAGCACTCGGACCGCCTCCCAGCTCTTGGACGAGGCCGGATGGCGTTTGCAGGACGGCGTTCGCAAGAACGCCAAGGGCGAGACCTTGGACATCGAATTCCTGATCGATGACCCCGTCAGTGAGCGCATCATGGGGCCGTATGCGGGGAAGCTCTCGGACCTTGGGGTCAAGGCTTCGCTTCGGCGGATTGATCCCACCGAGGAGCAAGAACGGCTGAGGCGCTATGAATACGATATTGTCACTCAGCGTTATTCGCTTTCCCCGACGCCGGGACCGGAGGTGCGAGCCTACTGGAGCAGCGAAGCCGGCAAACAGGACGGGAGCTTCAACCTGTCCGGCATCGCGGACCCGGCTGTGGACGCGCTTATCGATAAGATCCTGAACGCGAAAAGCCGCGACGAGCTTAAGACCGCCTGCCACGCCATCGACCGCGTCCTGCGCGCCGGACACTACTGGGTACCGGAATGGTACAAGTCCGTTCACAACATCGCGACGTGGGACAAGTATTCACGCCCTGCGGTGCAGGCGACCTATGACGAAGGTATCCTGGACACGTGGTGGTATGACCCCGAAAAAGCCGCGAAGCTCGGCGGGTAACATTTCCGATGTGTAACTGGCTTTCGCTCCGTGATCGCTTAAGTCTGTTCTCACGGGCTGTTGCAAGCGGCGGCCGCGGAGGAGTGCCGTTGTTTACCATAAACAGCACCAGCCCGACTAAGGCCACGAAGGTGAGATTATTCTCCGGCAACCAAGAAGCGCCCTAGAGCAGCCCGCATCTATTTTGACGCGGATAAGCTGCTCTATCACTTTAGAGTCGATCAACTTTCCCGCCTCTAATCGTGTCCGATTAAAGGCGGGTTGATCTGGAAAAACGAGATCCATGGCCGCCTACATCGTCCGACGCTTTGCCCTGATGATCCCCACGTTGCTCGGCATCATGCTGATCAGCTTTATCATAATTCAGTTTGCGCCCGGCGGACCCATCGAGCGTATCATTGCGCAACTCAACGGCACGAATGTCGACGCGACCTCCAGAATCGGCGGCTCGAACACCGGCGACTTTTCCCGGATGGCGCAGCCCGGGCAGGATACGGGCGTAAACTCGCGATACCGCGGCGCGCGCGGCCTCGACCCGGAGCTTATCAAGAGTCTCGAAAAGCAGTTCGGCTTCGACAAACCGCCGGTCGAGCGCTTTCTGCTGATGATGAAAAACTACCTGACCTTCAATTTCGGCCAGAGCTATTTCCGTGATGTGAGCGTGCTGCAACTTATCAAGGAGAAGCTGCCGGTCTCGATCTCGATCGGCCTCTGGCTCACGCTCCTCACCTATACGATTTCCGTCCCGCTTGGCGTTCGCAAGGCCGTGATGGACGGTTCGAAGTTCGACATCTGGACGAGCACGGTGGTCATTGTCGGCTATGCCATCCCCAGCTTCCTGTTCGCGATTTTCCTGATCGTGATCTTTGCAGGCGGTTCTTTCCTCGATTGGTTCCCATTGCGCGGGCTCGTCTCCGATAACTTCGCGCAAATGAGCTGGCCCGAGAAAATCGTGGACTACTTCTGGCATCTGGCGCTGCCGGTCTCCGCGATGGTGATCTCCTCGCTCGCGACGGTTACCTTTTTGACAAAAAACTGTTTCCTCGACGAAATCCGCAAACAGTATGTGATGACGGCGCGCGCCAAAGGCTTGAGTGAACGGCGCGTTCTCTATGGCCACGTCTTCCGCAACGCCATGCTGCTTGTGATATCGGGCTTCCCGGCTGCCTTCATCGGCGCCTTCTTTACGAACGCGCTCTTGATCGAGACGATATTCTCGTTGGACGGCCTCGGGCGTCTGTCCTTCGAATCCGTGCTCAACCGCGATTACGCCGTGGTCTTCGCAACGCTCTATATCTTCTCGGCCATGGGTCTGCTGCTCAATCTTCTGTCGGACCTCATTTACACGTGGGTCGATCCGCGCATCGATTTCGAGACGAGGGAGGTCTAACCGATGGACGCGAGAGTAGACAGATCCACCGCTCCCGGCGACGTCCTTGCGAGGGTCGAAACCGCCGCCCCAAACCGCGGCTGGTTTGAGCTTTCGCCGCTCAACAAACGACGCCTGCGCGCCTTCAAATCGAACCGGCGCGGCTATTACAGCTTTATTCTCTTCACGACCCTGTTCCTGATAACGCTCTTCGCGGAGTTCATCGCGAACGATAAGCCGTTCCTCGTGAAATATGACGGCGCGTATTACACGCCCATCTTCAAGATGTACACCGAGAAGCAGTTCGGCGGCGAGTTCGAGACCGAGGCCGATTATCGCGACCCTGAGGTGAAGAGGCTCATCGAGGAGAAAGGCGGCTGGATGGTTTGGCCGCTCGTCCCCTATAGCTATCGCACGATCAAACTCGACTTGCCCGTGCCTGCGCCGGCGCCGCCCTCGTGGGAAAATTGGCTCGGGACCGACGACCAGGGCCGCGACGTGCTCGCGCGCGTCATCTACGGGTTTCGTATTTCGGTGCTGTTCGGCTTGATCCTGACCGTTTTCTCGGCGCTCGTCGGTGTGACCGCAGGTGCGATCCAAGGCTTCTTCGGCGGCTGGACCGATCTGACCCTCCAGCGCTTCATCGAAATTCTTGGCTCCCTGCCGCGCCTTTACATCCTCTTGATCCTCTCGGCTATTCTCGCGCCGAGTTTCTGGACGCTGCTCGCTATCATGCTGGTCTTCGAGTGGACAGCCTTCGTGGGGCCGGTGCGCGCCGAGTTTTTGCGTGGGCGCAATTTCGAATATGTGCGTGCCGCGCGCGCTCTCGGACTGACGAATCGTCAGATCATGTACAAGCACATCCTGCCGAATGCCATGGTCGCGACGGTCACATTCGCGCCGTTCATTCTCGATGGCGCAATCGCTGCCTTGACGGCCTTGGATTACCTCGGGTTTGGACTTCCGCCCGGTTCGCCATCGCTGGGCGAGCTGCTACAGCAGGGCAAGCAGAACCTTCAAGCGCCATGGCTCGGCCTTACCGCATTCTTTGTAATCGCGCTGATGCTGAGCATGCTTGTTTTCGTCGGCGAGGCCGTCCGGGATGCCCTTGATCCAAGGAAAACCATGGCCGCACCTCAAGTTGTTGTGGGCTGATCGGATGACGGAAGCACCTCAAACCCAAACGGCCCCGCTGATCGAAGTGCGGAACCTGAGCGTCCGATTCGCGGGTGCGGAACCTGGCGTCTACGCCGCTCGTAACGTATCCTTCGACATCAAGAAGGGCGAGACGCTCGCTCTCGTGGGAGAGTCCGGCTCGGGTAAAACCGTCTCGGCGCTCTCGATCATGCGCCTCTTACCTTACCCCGACGCCTCTCATCCGAGCGGCGAAATCATCTTCGAGGGCCAAGACCTTTTGCGCGTAAAGGAATCCGAAATTCGGCGCGTGCGCGGCAACAGGATTTCGATCATCTTCCAGGAGCCGATGACATCGCTCAACCCGCTTCACTCGGTCGAGAAGCAGGTGAGCGAAGTTTTGAAAATCCACCACGGCATGTCGAACGGGGCGGCGCGGCGGCGCACCCTGGAACTTCTGACCAAGGTCGGCATCCAAAACCCGGAGTCGCGGCTCTCAGCCTACCCGCACCAGTTGTCTGGCGGCCAGCGCCAGCGCGTGATGATCGCGATGGCGCTCGCCAATGAGCCGGATCTCCTCATCGCAGACGAACCGACAAC
>Ga0074046_10003963_pt1 | contig 12192 bp, 11 predicted proteins | sample BogForMeECP23OM3_FD_94441 | JGI IMG/M metagenome (GOLD analysis project Ga0074046, IMG submission 94441) | Bog forest soil microbial communities from Calvert Island, British Columbia, Canada - Bog Forest MetaG ECP23OM3 | ecosystem: Environmental > Terrestrial > Soil > Wetlands ...
CATCGACTTCAACCTTCACGTCGAAGTGCGGGGGACTCTGCGCGAGGGGCTGCGCCGCGTGCGGGAGTTCGGTCGCTGGGTACATGCCGTCGCCCGTGGTACAAGGGGGCAGGGCGCGGTGCCGCCGGGCGGCGCCGGGCTGGGAGGCGTGGCATGAACTTGAAGGGGGAGTCGGCCTTCGTAGGACGACATTGTGGTTCGAACGTCCACGAGATCACGGCGGAGGGGGTGGCTTTCTACGCAGACGCTCTGGAGGATCATTCGCCGCTGTGGAGGGAGATCGCGCCGCCGCTTCTGCACCACTCCGAGTGCTACAAGTTCCTGGGAGATTGGTACCTGAAGAACCTCTTCGGGAACCTGCACGCCCGTCAGGAATGGGAGCTGTTTGCTCCCATCAAAATCGGGAGCCGCGTTCGCTCCCGATCCACCATCGTCGAGCGCTATACCAAGCGCGGCCGCGATTACGTCGTGAACGAGACCGATCTCGTCGATGCGCAAGAGGAGCGACTCCTGGTGCGCGGCCGGACGCACCAATCCTTCCTACCGCCCAAGGAACGGCAGTCCGAAGGCGGTTTCGTCGTGGATGAGAGCACGGCAGGACGAAAGGAAGCCCGCGCACCCTTCCCGACTGCGGCGGGCCCGGATCTCCCGCTGCTCAAGAAGAGCGTGAACGCCAGGCGTTGCTGGATGTTTTCGGGTCCCGGCAAGAACTATCACACCGATCGCGAGGCGGCGAAGCAGCTTGGGTTTCCGAACATCGTGGTGCAGGGAATGATGTCGACGTGCTTCATCTCGCAGGTCATGGGGGACCACTTTGGCCTCGGCTGGATCGTCGGCGGGAAGATGGACGTGCGTCTTACGAATGTGCTCTGGGTCGATGAGACGGTGACTGCACATGCGAAGATCCGCGAAGAGGTGCCTGAGGGATGCCGCACGCGGATTTACTGCGACGTGTGGCTGGACAAAGACGACGGAACCCGGGTCGCGCTGGGCACCGCCAGTGCCACCCGCGGGTAACGCTCCTCCCGGTCGGGGGAAAGAGTTTAAGGGGGCCGAAGGGAAGCGTTCGAACGCGCCTCCGCTTGCGGGGACTACTCCTCGCTGCCGGCTCCCGCCGCCTTCGCGACTTGACCCTCCTTCACCTTCCCTGCATTGAATTTCGCGGCCCCCGCTTCCATCGCAGCGAGGAGCGCATCTGCCTCGGGCGCTGGTTTGCCAGGCGGGCGGAAGGGGCGAATTCGCGACACCACGAAGTTTCGGAGGTAGGGGCTCTCGAAACCCCGCTCCCGCAGCGCCGCGACGAGTTCTGTGACGCGCGCGTCGATCGCCAGGAGCCGCGCCGCGCGCGCGCCCCGCCTTGCCAGAGCCTTCGGCAGTGCTTCTTCCAGGAAGGCATCGCTGGCCCGGAGTGCGGGCGCGTAGGCGCCGCCAGCGAAACGTGGCCGCTCTTCGTAGCAGAGCCCAAGCGTCACGAGCGATCCATCTTCGAGTTCGACTGCGTAGGCGTTCTCAGGGCGCCTCGGATCGAGTTCCGAGAGGCCCCGGGCCATGCGCACGGCCTCGAGGGCCCGTTCGCGGACGCTGTGTGCCTTCTCCGTATTGAGGGCAAGGATCCGGAATGCGAGAGCAGGATCCGGCGAGATCAACGCGGTCGCGCTCCGCGCGCCGAGCATGCGGAGCGCCGCCAATCGATGGAGTCCGTTCGGGCTCCAAAAGCGCACCTCGTCCCGAGGTGCGGCCGCGTCGTCGGGAACCGGTACCGCGATCACCGGGTCGAGGAAGAGCTCGAGCTTCTCGATCACCCCCGCGAGCCGCTTGGCGTGGGGCTGCGAAAGATCGCGCTGGAAGGGCGTTGGGGCGATCGTGGCCAGGGGAAGTGCAGCGAGCGCGAGCCAGTGGCCGCCCATGGGATCTCGGTAACGGGCGAGCAGCGCGCCCCCCGCTTCTGTGATCTTTGCCTCGAGCGCCACCACGCTGGCCGGCGGCTCGCCCTTCGCGACCTCGCCCGCGGTGAGCCCGACGGATTGCGCCGTGGCGCTCTTCCTGCGCTTGCGTCGGACGGCCACCCGGGCACCTCCAGGGGCCAGGATATAAGATCTGCGCGTGGTCCTTCGCGCCGTCGGGCTCGCGCTGCGGTCCCTCGGGCTCTCGGGACAGGCGGTCCTGGTTGCCGTCTCGGGTGGTCTCGACTCGACCACCCTCCTGCATACCCTCGCTCGCCTCTCGGGGCGGCACGGCCTCAAGCTCAGGATCGGGCATGTAAATCACGGTTTGCGAGGCGCTGAGTCCGAGGGCGATCAGAGGTTTGTTGAGGAGCTCGGAGCTGCCCACGGGATCCCAGTATTCTCCCGCCGCGTCGACCCGAACTCGCTGCGCACCAAGCCTTCGAGCCGGCTCCGGCCCACATTACAGGAAGCGGCGCGCTCCCTGCGGCGCGAGGCCCTGCTCGAGATGGCCGCCTCCTCCGGGGCGGAGGTCGTCGCGACCGCTCACCATGCCGACGATCAGGCGGAAACCGTGCTCCTGCGCCTCCTGCGCGGCACCGGGCCCGACGGCCTGGGCGGCATGTCTCCACGCTCCCAGGATCGACGTTTCGTGCGTCCCTTGCTCGAGGTGCCCCGGGCCGAGATCGAAGTCTTTGCCCGAGCGGAGAGACTCTCCTGGCGCGAGGATTCGTCCAATAGCAGCGATGCCTATGCCCGCAACCGCCTGCGAGCGCGCTGGGTTCCCGGGCTGCGCGAGGACTTTAATCCCGCTCTGCTCAGGGCCATCGTCGATCTGGCCGAAGCGCAAAGGGCAGATGCGCAGTGGATCCAGTCGGCGGTGGAGCGGGAGCTGGAAAGCCGCGTACGGGCGACGGCAGGGGGGCTCAGGCTCGCCCGAAGCGGTTGGTGCGAACTCCACGATGCGCTGGCCCGGCGCCTGGCGGTGCAGCTGCTCACGAACTGCGGGGCTGGACGCGACGTCAGACGGGTACATCTTTTGCGCATGCTTCGCTTCCTGCGCGGTGCACGCACGGGAACTCGGATCGAGCTCCCAGGCGGGCTGGTCCTGCGCTGCGAGCGAGAGGCCTTCTGGCTCGGCCCTCGCGAGGTGCATGAGAACCGCGCGTGCTAGGGTAGGTATCCTGCGCGGAGATTCATTTGCAAGATCCGAGCTTTCGGCGCGTGGAGCGGTGAGGAGACAAGGCCGGAGCGAAAATCCGCACAAGGGGCGAAGATGAATCAGCAGTTCTACAAGAACATGGCCCTCTGGGTCGTCATCCTGCTCATGGTCCTCATGCTGGTGACGATGCTCCGCCAGAACCAGGCCACCCCGTCCGAGATCCCGTACAGCGAGTTTCTCTCGCGCGTGGATGCCGGGGACGTGGAGTCGGTAACGATCGAAGAGAACCACATCACCGGACGCATGAAGAGCGCGGGGGAGTTCGCCACCTACGCTCCGACCCTGACCGAAGGACTGCTGACACAGCTCAAGGAGAAGAACGTTCAGATCGCCGCGCGCCCGGCGCGCGAGTCGCCGCTCTGGCAAACCATTCTCATCTACTGGTTCCCATTTCTCCTGTTCATCGGCCTTTGGATCTTCTTCCTGCGCCAAATGCAGGCGGGCGGCGGAAAGGCCATGAGCTTCGGCAAAGCGCGGGCGCGGCTGCTCACCGAGAACCAGCAGCGCATCACCTTTGACGACGTGGCCGGCGTTGAAGAATCCAAAGTCGAGCTCGAGGAGATCATTGCCTTCTTGCGCGAGCCGAAGAAGTTCACGCGGCTCGGCGGACGAATCCCGAAGGGCGTGCTGCTTGTTGGGCCGCCCGGGACGGGCAAGACCCTGCTCGCCCGGGCCGTGGCCGGCGAGGCGGGCGTACCTTTCTTCTCCATCTCCGGCTCCGACTTCGTCGAGATGTTCGTGGGTGTCGGGGCGTCCCGAGTACGCGATCTATTCCTCCAGGGAAAGAAGAACGCCCCGTGCATCATCTTCATCGATGAGATCGACGCGGTTGGTCGCCACCGGGGCGCCGGTCTGGGCGGTGGCCATGACGAGCGCGAGCAAACGCTAAACCAGCTCCTCGTCGAGATGGACGGCTTCGAGTCGAACGAGGGCGTGATCCTGATCGCGGCCACGAACCGCCCCGACGTCCTCGACCCCGCGCTGCTGCGCCCGGGCCGTTTCGACCGCCGCGTCGTCGTGCCGCGCCCGGATCTGCGGGGCCGAATCGCGATCCTCAAGGTGCACACCCGGCGCGTTCCCCTCGGCGAGGACGTGAACCTCGAGGTGATTGCGCGCGGGACTCCGGGCTTTGTGGGCGCAGACCTGCAGAATCTCGTGAACGAGGCGGCGCTCCTTGCCGCACGCCGCGATGCTCCGCGCGTCGCGATGCTCGATTTCGAGCACGCCAAGGACAAGGTGCTGCTCGGCGCAGAACGCAAGAGCATGATCATGAGCGATGAGGACAAGCGCACGACGGCGTACCATGAAGCCGGCCATGCGCTAGTTGCGCTGCTCACGCCAGACGCCGATCCGGTCCACAAGGTGACGATCATTCCGCGCGGTATGGCCCTCGGCGTGACCCAGACGCTTCCCGTCGAAGACCGCTACAGCCTCACCAAGGATCAGATTCTCGCGATCATCAAGCACGCCATGGGTGGCCGCGCCGCCGAGGAGCTCGTGTTCCACCATTTCTCCACCGGCGCCTCAAACGATCTCAAGCAGGCCACGGACCTCGCGAAGCGAATGATCTGCAAGTATGGGATGAGTGAGAAGCTCGGCCCGGTCTCCTTCGGAGATGATGACCACGACGTCTTCTTGGGGCGCGATTTCGTGATGCGCAAGGATTACAGCGAAAAGAAGGCCGAGGAGATCGACGAGGAAGTCACACGGATCCTGCGCTCGCTCTATGACGAAGCGCGGCAGATGCTGAACGACAACCGCGCAACGCTCGACCGGATTACGGAGGCACTTTTGGAGCGCGAGACGCTTGACACGGCGGATCTCAAGCTTCTGGTTGCGGGTAAGCCGCTTCCCCCCATGCCTGTGCCCGAGGTACCCCCTGCCCGCGGCGAGCAGCCGCCGCGGCGCGTGAAGCCGGACCGCGCGAAGGAGTTCCCCGGCGAGAAGCTGCCCAATCCGGAGCCGATCGCGGGTTGATCGGCCGCGCCCGGGCATGAGCGAGTGCACGGGGGACCTGTGGAAAACGCCCTCTTCGTTCGCGGCCGGGTGACGGTGGTTGGCGTGCTGAACGCGACCCCGGACTCCTTCTCCGACGGGGGACGCTTCATGACTGCGGGCGGTGCCCTCGATCTCGACGCTGCCGTCGCCGGGGGCCTCGCGCTCGTGCGCGAGGGGGTGGACGTGCTCGATGTGGGAGGTGAGTCCACGCGGCCCGGGGCCGCGGAGGTTCCCACGGAGCTCGAGCTTGCGCGGGTGGTCCCGCTGATCGAACGGCTTGCCAAGGCCACAAGCCGCCCGATCTCGATCGATACGCGCAGGGGAGCGGTCGCTGCTGCGGCGCTCGAAGCGGGTGCGAGCGTCGTGAATGACGTCTCCGGTTTGCGGTTTGATCCCACACTGGCTGCGCTCGTGGCCGAGCGCGACGCAACGCTCATCGTGGGCCACATGCGCGGCTCGCCGGCCACGATGCAAGACGCCCCCTGGTACGACGACGTGCTCGAAGAGGTGGCCGAGGAGCTAGAAGCCTCGGTCGCGACCGCGCGAGCGGCCGGCGTTCCGCGGCAGCGACTCGTGGTCGATCCTGGCATTGGCTTTGGCAAGAGGGTGGCAGACAACCTCGCACTTCTTGCCAACGCCGGATGGCTGGGACGGCGCCTCGGGTTGCCTGTTCTCGTGGGGCCCTCCCGCAAGTCGTTCCTTGGCAAGCTGACCGGCGATCCGGCGGGACGCCGTGAGGATGCGACCCTTGCGGCCTGCACGGCGGCGGTTTTCGCGGGCGCCGACGGCCTTCGCGTACACGATGGAGCGGCGGGCGTGTGTGCGGCGCGCGTGGGTCTTGCGCTGCGAGAAGCCCGCCGCCCGGCCGGAGTCGCGTCGTGATCGAGTACGTCTGGGGACAATTGATCGAGCTGTGGAGCTTTTTCGCGGCCAACTTCGACTGGCGGCGTGACCTCGTCGACATCGCGGTGGTGGCTCTCGGGGTCTACTGGCTCCTCTTGCTGATCCGCAGAACGCGCGCGGTTCAGATCCTGGCCGGCCTTCTCCTGTTGTTTGCGGTCTTCGCAGCCTCGCAGCTCTTCGAACTCGCAACGCTCTCATTCATCCTCGACCGCTTCCTTCCCTCTGCGGTCCTCATCATCATCATCCTGTTCCAAAACGATATCCGGCGTGCCCTGGCCACTGTGGGGCGTGGCTTCTTTCCGAACGCTGCCGAGCGCGGAGTCTCTCAAATCCTCGAGGAGGTGGTTCGCGCAGCACAGACGCTCGCCCAAAAGCGCGTGGGCGCTCTGATGGTGCTCGAGCGTGAAAACCACGTTGACGACCAGATCGAAGCGGGCGTAACACTCGACGCGGTCGTCTCCAAGGAGCTTCTCACCTCGATCTTTCTGCCCTATTCGCCTCTTCACGACGGGGCCGTGGTGATTCAGAACGGCCGCATCGCCCACGCGGGTTGCATCCTGCCCCTCACCCTGCGCCAAGACCTCCCCGAAGGCGTGGGAACCCGGCATCGCGCCGCGGTGGGGATCACCGAGGAGACCGATGCGGTCGTCGTCGTCGTCTCCGAGCAGACCGCGTCGATCTCGGTGGTCATGGGAGGAGAGATGAGCCGCGACCTAGACCCGCCCCGGCTTCGCGAGGTGCTCCGCGACGCCCTGACCGGCGGCCGTGGGGAACCGGGTGCCCCCGGCGAACCCCCGCCGGCAGCGGACGTGCCCCAACGTCGCGGAGCAGAAGAAGCCGCGCCCAGCGCGGGTTCCGCTCCAAGCAACGTGTCGCCGGCCGGGCGCCCCGAGGCGGCAGCGCGGGCTGCTGGCGGACGCTAGGACCACCCCATGGCAGCCCGCTCGGCGAGCCCCGGCTCGATGGTCCTCGCGCTCGTGATCGCACTCTTTCTGTGGGGTGTTGCCCACGGATCCTCGTCGATCGAACGCGGCTTTGACGTGCCGGTAGTTCTGCGCGGCGTACCCGACGATCTCGTGATCACCGACCAGACTGCCGATGTGGTGAACGTGCGTCTGCTCGGAAGCCCAGGGGCGCTGCGGAACGTGGCTCCGGAGAAGCTGCAGTACGCCATCAACGTTGCGAACGCGAAGCCCGGGGTCGCGGAGTTCGAGGTGGATCCCTCGGGTCTCGATTTCCCGCGCGGCGCGCGGGTGATCGCGCGATCGCCGGCACGCATTGAGATCAAGTTCGAGAGCCGCGCGGCGAAGTCCGTGCGGGTCCGCCCCCAGATCGATGGGGATCCCGCACCGGGCTTCGAGATCAAGAGCGTCGATGTCGAGCCGCCGCGTGTGCGCGTCGCGGGAGCGCGCAGCGCACTGATGCAGGTGGTAGACGCGCCGACCGAATCGATCGATGTGAGCGGGCAAAGCGCGCCGCTCGAGCGGGACACGCGCGTGGTGCTCGGCGTGAATCACGTCTGGATCGAAGATGCACCATCGGTGAAGGTGCGCGTCCAGATCCAGGCAAAGCCTCTACCCCCCGCGCCGGAGCACAGAGGAAGGCGAGCATGAGCCAGACCGCACGTCCCAAGCTTTTCGGGACCGACGGCGTTCGGGGCACCGCCAATGTGCATCCGATGACCGCAGAGATGGCGCTCCTCTTGGGTCGCGCCGCCGCTCATGTGTTCCACCGCCGCGCAGGCGAGCGCCACCGCATCATCATCGGCAAGGACACGCGCCTGTCCGGCTACATGTTCGAGGATGCCCTCGCGGCGGGCATCTGCTCGATGGGGGTCGACGTCATTCAGGTGGGTCCCATGCCGACGCCGGGCATGGCCTTTCTTACCGCCGATATGCGTTGCGACGCCGGCGTCATGATCTCGGCGAGTCACAACCCCTATCAAGACAACGGCATCAAGTTCTTTTCGCGCGACGGCTTTAAGCTGCCCGACGAGATCGAGGAGCGCATCGAGGAGCTCGTCCTTTCGGGCGAGCTCGACGCGGTGCGGGCGTCAGCCGATGACATCGGTCGGGCCCGCCGGATCGATGATGCCGAGGGACGCTACGTGGTGTTCCTCAAGAAGACCTTCCCCATGGATCTTACGCTGGACGGCTTGCGAGTCGTGCTCGACTGCGCACACGGAGCCGCCTACAAGGTGGGCCCCACCGTGCTCGAGGAGCTTGGGGCGGAAGTTTTTAAGCTCGGGGTCGAGCCCAACGGGCGCAACATCAACGATGGCTGCGGTTCGCTCTTTCCGCAGAAGCTCGCGGCCAAGGTGCGCGAGGTTCGGGCCGACGTGGGCATCGCCTTGGATGGCGACGCCGATCGCTGTGTCCTGGTCTGCGAGAAGGGTAGCGAGGTCGACGGGGACGCTCTGCTCGCCCTCTGCGCACGCGACCGGGTGGAACGCGGATCGCTGCGCGGCGGCGCCGTGGTGGGCACGGTGATGAGCAACATGGGGCTTGAGAAAGAGCTTTCGACGCTCGGGCTCGAGCTGATTCGCACCCAGGTGGGCGACCGCTATGTCGTCGAGGCCATGCGGGCGGGCGGCTACAACCTGGGCGGTGAGCAGTCCGGCCACATAGTCTTCCTCGACCACAACACGACCGGCGACGGGCTCATCACCGCGCTCCAGGCGCTTGCGATCATGAAACGCAAAGGACGAATGCTCTCCGAACTCGTCTCAGGCTTCACCCGCTTCCCACAGGTGCTGGTCAGCGTACGTGTCGCCGAGAAGCGTCCCCTGGAGAGCATGCCGGAGATGCTGGACGCGGTACGCAAGGTCGAGGCGGAGCTCGCCGGTGCGGGCCGCGTTCTCATCCGATACAGCGGGACGGAGCCCAAAGTGCGGGTCATGGTGGAGGGCGAGGATGAGAGCCGTGTCAGCGGGTTCGCCCAGCATCTGGCGGACTGCCTGCGCCGTGGGCTCGGCGGGTCTCAGTAAGGGCCGTGCGCAAACTCACCTTGGCGCTTGATCTTTTGTGTCTGCTCCGCGAGGCGGCAGGCATGCCGGGCGGGGAACTCCATGCGGCGCTGGCCCTCGGCGAGCTGGCGGGAGCGGATTCGATCCGCCTTGGCGTGAGCGAGGATCTGCGGCCGGTTCGCGAGCGGGACGTTCGGGACGCACGCCACGCGGCGCGCAGCTTCGAGCTCCGCATGCCGCCCGCACAGGGCCTCTTGAAACTCGCCCTCGAGGTGCGGCCGGACCGCGTCGTGCTTGGGGGCGAGAATCGGGAAACGCGGCAGCCGGCCGGGCCGCTCGATACCCGAACCTTGGCGTCCGGGCTTACACCCTTTGTCCGAGCGCTTCGCGAGGGGGGAATCCCCACCACGGCAATAGTGATCCCTGAGCTCGATGCCGTGAAGGCTGCCCACGCTGCCGGACTCACAGGGGTCGAGCTCTACACCGGTGGAATCGTCGATCTCCCCCCCGGCGAGCGCGCGGCAGCGGCTGAGCGCCTTGCCGATGCGGGGCGGCTTGCGGCAAAGCTCCGGCTCGGGCTCGTCCTCGGCGGAGGTCTCGGCTACCGCACCCTGCCGGAGATCCTGGGCGCTGTGCCTGCGGCAGAGCGGGTTGCGGTCGGTCGCGCCTGCCTTGCCCGCGCCACCCTCGTGGGACTTGACCGGGCCGTGCGAGACCTGCGCCAGCTCGTGGCATGATGACTCGATGATCGTGGGCACCGGCGTTGAGCTAGTCGACGTTCCGCGCTTTCTGCGTCTCATGGAGCGCCACGGGGGCCGGATCTCCCTGCGGATTTTCACGCCCGGCGAGCGAGCCTATGCCGCGCGCCGCGTGCCCCGCAGTGCGGTCCAGAGTTTGGCCGTTCGTTTCGCGGCCAAGGTCGCGGCTCGCCGGGCTCTCGGTGCCCACGGGATCGCGCTGCGCGACGTGGAGGTGGTACGCGCGCCCGGAGCGGCACCCACTCTGCAGTTTCACGCCGGCGCGGCAGCCCAGGCGAAGGCACGCGGGGTGATCCGCACGGCGCTCACCCTCACCCACGATCCCGCCTGCTGCATCGGTCACGTCGTGCTCGAGGGCGAGCCGTGAAAGGAGCCACGCCCGCACCCGTCGTGTGGCACCTGGTAACGGCGGCCGAGATGCGCGCCCTCGATCGACACACCATCGAGACGCTCGGTGTACCAGGCGAGCTGCTCATGGAAAGCGCGGGCCGCGCGGTCGCGGAGGCCGTGCTCGAGTGGCTCGAACCCAGCGCTGAGGTCGTCGCGGTATGCGGCACGGGGAATAACGGCGGAGATGGACTGGTCGCGGCGCGCCACCTGTATCTCCTCGGTGTCCCTGCGCGGGTGGCCTTGGTGGGCGACCCGGCCAATCTGGCGAAGGACGCGGCGTCGAATCTTGCGCGCGCCCGTGCGGTGGGCGTCCCGATCGGCGATGGCTCCTTCGAGCCGCCGAGGCGGGGGGTCGTGATCGATGCTGTCTTCGGAACCGGGATTGCTCGCCAGGTCGAGGGTGCACCCGCGCAGGCGCTGCGGCGGATGCGTGCGGCGCGGGAAGAGTGCCGCATTGTCGCCGTCGACCTGCCGTCGGGCCTCGACGCGGACACAGGACAACCCTGGGGTGACGTCCCCGAGGCGGATGTCACGGTGACGCTCGGGCTCCCGAAACTCGGCCTCGCTCTCGAGCCAGGTCGATCCCTCGCAGGGGCCGTGCGCGTGGCGCGGATCGGGATCCAGGACGCCGCGCCGGGGGTCGAGCCTGGCGCAGAGCTTTGGACGCACGTTGCGGCTGGCGCTCAGCTCCCGTTGCGCCCGGCCGGCGGCCACAAGGGCACGTTCGGGCACGTGCTCGTGATCGCCGGGTCCCGCGGGAAAAGCGGCGCCGCGGCACTTGCCGCGGAGGGAGCGGGCAGAGCGGGAGCCGGGCTCGTCACCATCGCCTGTCCGCTCTCCATCGCCGATGTCCTCGCCGCGAAGTGTACGGAGGCGATGACCGCCCCGGTGCCGGACACCGCAGAGCACGCTTTTGGAGCGGCAGCGGAAACCCTCCTCCTTGCCCTGGCGCGGGAACGCGATGTGGTGGCTCTTGGCCCGGGGATCGGGACCGCGAGCGAAACGCAGGCCTTGGTGCGGCGACTCGTCGGCGCGCTCGACCTGCCCCTGGTGCTCGACGCCGACGGGCTCAATGCCTTGGGAGGGCAGGTTTCCGTGTTGAAGGGCAGAAGGGGGCCCTCTATTCTGACCCCCCACCCCGGCGAAGCCGCTCGCTTGATGGGTCTCACGGCCGCCGAGGTGAATCGCGACCGTGTTGGGGCAGCCCGCGCGCTGGCTCGCGAAAGCGCCGCGGTCGTCGTGCTGAAGGGGGCTGCCACAGTCGTCGCCTCCCCCGAAGGCAGGATCGTGGTGAACGCAACCGGTGGCCCGGTGCTCGCAACGGGCGGCACGGGTGATGTTCTTACAGGGGTCGTGGCCGGGCTGCTTGCGCAGGGGCTTGCGCCGCTCGCGGCAGCCGCACTTGGCGTGTACCTGCATGGGTTCTCCGGAGATCGACTGGCCGCCCGTTTTGGCCCGTCGGGCGTGCTTGCGGGAGAGGTGGCACGTGAGCTCCCGCGCGCTGCCCAGGCGCTGCGGCGCCGTGGCACGGGGCAGGGTGAGCTGGTTTCCCGACACCTTGGGGCCGGGCGGACGCGGAGACATGGGCGAGGGCTTTCGATTCCGTTCCCGCAGTCCTGAGCAAACCCAGGACCTTGCCTGTGCGCTCGCCCGAGGGATCGACGAGCGTGGTGTGGTGGTGGCACTTGAAGGTCCACTCGGTGCTGGCAAAACGGTGTTTGTAAAGGGGCTGGCCGCGGGACTTGGGATCGATCCAGGCTCGGTATCGAGCCCGACCTTCGTGATCGCCAGCGAATACGAGGGGCGTGCCCGGGACGGAAGCAAGCGTCTTCTCGTCCATGCAGACCTCTACCGTGTGGGAAGCGCCGCAGAGCTCGAGGGTGCGGGATTTCTCGACTGGATCGCGCCGGGGCATGTGGTGGCGATGGAGTGGGCGGAGCGCGTTCGAGCGGCGCTCCCTCAAGACCGACTTTGGGTCACGCTTGCGGCAGGGGAGACGCCCGAGGGGCGGGA
>Ga0074046_10003965_pt1 | contig 12188 bp, 7 predicted proteins | sample BogForMeECP23OM3_FD_94441 | JGI IMG/M metagenome (GOLD analysis project Ga0074046, IMG submission 94441) | Bog forest soil microbial communities from Calvert Island, British Columbia, Canada - Bog Forest MetaG ECP23OM3 | ecosystem: Environmental > Terrestrial > Soil > Wetlands ...
AAGCGGGTGAGCCCGGAACTGGCGGCGGCCGAAATTGAAGCGACGGACAAGCTGCCGGAGCCGGCGGCCGACGATATCCCGCCCCTGCCGGAGGCCTTGAAGGTCGCCATGCAAAACCGCCCGGAGATCGAGCAGGCGGACCTGAACCTGGCCAACCAGGACATTACCATCAAGTCGAACCGCAACCGCTTGCTGCCTACCTTTGACGTGTTCGCCACCTGGCTGCCTTCGGGATTGAGTGGCGACCGCCTGGTTCGCGACCCCACCACCGGCAAGCTCGTTGGCGTGGTGCCCGGCGGCATCTGGGACTCCCTCGGCAATTCGTTCCACGGCACGTACCCCAACTACTCGTATGGCGCCAACCTTACCATTCCCATCCGCAATCGCTCTGCTCAGGCCGATGCCGCGCGCGCCATGCTCGAGCAGCGCCAACTCGAAACTCAACTCCAGCGCAGCAAGAACCAGATCGAGCAGGACGTGCGCAACGCCGAAATCGCCGTCACCCAGGCCAAGGCGCAGATCAATGCCGCCGCCAAGGCGACTGAGCTGGCCAAGGAGACGCGCGACGCCGAGCAGAAGAAGTTCAAACTGGGCGAATCGACGGTGTTCACTGTGCTCCAGACCGAGCGCGACTACGTCAACGCCCAGGGCAACGAGGTGAAGGCGCGCGCCACCTATGCCCAGGCGCTGGTCCAGTACCAGCAGGCCACGGCCACCATCCTCGATAAGTACAACGTGCGCATGGCCGACGCGAAAACCGGGCGTTACTCCGGCGCCCACAACATTCCCGGCACACCGGAAACGCAATCGAGCGGGTCGTCGGGACAGGAGTAGGCGGCAGGGGAGAGGGTTGTAAATGGTGAATGGTGAATGGTGAATGGTGAATGGAAGAGAGGGCGCTTGCTGTTCTCGTTCTTCATGATTCGCCATCCACCGTTTCCGCCCTGCCCTCTTCCCAATTCACTATTCACAATTCACAGTTAGTTCACTATTCACAACCCCTACCACCTCGCTCCTGCTCTCTTCCAATTCACAATTCACAATTCACCATTCACTATTCACCATTTTCAACCCTGTCCTCAGGCTATCCCCCAGCCACAAATCGTACCCCCTCCACAAGCCGCTCCACTTCGGCCTCCGTCGTGTAACAAGCGCAGCCGGCGCGCACCAGACCTTCTTTGCCCAAGCCCAGCCGCTCGACGATTGTGGTGGCGTAGAAATCGCCGTGCGACACGAAGACTCCACGCTCGGCGAGACTCGCCGCCACCTTGTTCGATGGAACATTCCTCACCGTGAAGGAGACCGTCGGTGTGCGCGCGGCCGTCGGCGGCGGTCCGCAGAGGGTTACTCCGTCGATGGCCGAGAGACCTTCCCAAAGTCGCCTGACCAGCGCCGTGTGGCGGCGGTGGAGCGCGTCAAAGGCCGCGCCCAGCCGCTCGCGCCGCGTGGCGCCGGGGGCCAGCGAGGCCAGGAAATCGACGGCGGCCGCGGCCCCGACCATCCCTTCGTGATTTTGGGTGCCGGTTTCGGCTCGCTCCGGCGCGGCGTCGGGCGCCCGCGTCAGCTTGGGAAAATCCACCGACTGGAGCAGGTCGCGCTTGCCGTAGAGCACCCCGATATGCGGCCCGTAGAACTTGTAGGCGGAGCAGGCGAGGAAGTCGCTATCGAGGGCGCGGACCTCGGTGAGCACGTGCGGCGCCGAGTGGACGGCGTCGACGAACAGCAACGCACCGGCGGCGTGGGCCAACTCTCCCGCCCGGCGCACGTCGTTGATCGTCCCCAGGGCGTTCGACGCCGCGCCCATCGCCAGGAGCCTAGTATGATAGCCAAGTGACTGTTCGAGATCATGCCAGTCGAGCTGCCCCGTCTCGGGAACCATCTTCACCATACGCACCGTGACACCGCGCTCGCGGGCGATCGCCTGCCAGGGAGCGACGTTGCCATGATGGTCGAGTTCGGTCACCACGATCTCGTCCCCGGGGCCCCACAGGCGCCCCAACCCCCGCGCCAAGTGAAAGGTGAGCGTGGTCATGTTGGCCCCGAAAGCGACCTCGGCCGGCGAGGCGTTCAGAAAGTCCGCCAGCGCCGCGCGCGCCCGCTCGATGGCCTCGTCCGTCTCGGCGCTCGTCGGATACGCCCAGTGCGTATTGGCGTTGTGGTGGTAGAGGTAGTCGGCCATGGCCTCCACCACCTCGCGCGGCACCTGCGTCCCGCCGGGGCCGTCGAAGTACGCCACCGGGTAGCCCTGGTGGCGGCGGTCAAGTGCCGGGAAATGTGCCCGGATCTCATCGATCGAGACCGAGCGTCGGTCAGTTTGGTACGCGGCTTGTGTCATTTGACAATCCTCCGGTAGACGGTAGACGGTAGACGGGGAAGAAGGCCTACCCCATCCACTCCCTCTGAACCTCTATGCGTACTGACTAACGTCCACCCGACAATGGGTTCGTATTGGGTTCGGTCCCAGGGCACCGTCTTTGTTTTCAATAAGTCAGTGGCTCCGGTCCTCAAAATTTGCCTCGCTTCCTAACCCTTATGCTGTCTGCCGTTCTGCTGTCTACCGTTTTCGGTGGCTTCGTTCCTGATTTCCTCAGGGGCCGATCCTTTGTTATCAAGCAAATCGGTGGCTTCGTTTTTCAAAAAGCTTTCAGCTTTCAGCCATCAGCCTTCAGCTTCCGACCTCTGGTCGCGCCAGCACGGCCATGGCGCGACACGAGCCGCGGGCCCGGACACGTTCCAAGTCGGTCGAGAAGGATCCCCATTTTCTGCGGTTATCTGCACGTTTTTGTTGAAAAATGGCCGACTTTGGTGCGATTCTGCACAAATAAGGAGGCCCCAAAACGGGCTCGCTTTCAAATAAGCCCTTAGGCCTCGGCGGAAACGCAGTTAACAAGTCCTTTAGACCCAGCAAGCCTTCGCCTGTTCCGCGCAGAAATTTGGCCAACAACCCTTGCGGAATCAACATATCGGTCTCGCCACGTTTCGGTCGTCGGAAAAAGCCCGAAAGGGTCGCCTTGCATCTCGGCGGAAGCACGGCTAGCAAGTCCTTTAGATTGAGCAAGCCTTCTTTCGCTCTGCTCAGAAACTCGGCCAACAACCGCTGCGGAATCAATAGATAGATCCCACCACGTCTCAGTCGCCCGACAAAACCCGAAGAGGTGGTCCGATGCTTGCCGGAAGCGTGGCTAGTAAGTCCTTTGAATTCAGCATGCCGCTGCTTCTTCGGTTGCGGAATTTGGCTAACAACCATTGTCGAATCAACAGATTGGCCTCGCATACTTTCCCTCGCGCCGGACTCACCCGAGATCGTTCGCGCGCGAAGAAAAAGGACTCCAACACGGAGAGCGCAGAGGAGTCGCGGAGAGAACAGAGAGGAGCGAGCAACAAGCGGGCGGTCAGCCGAGGCACTTCTTCTCCGTGACCTCTGTGACCTCTCTGCGGCCTCTGTTTTGGTTGTGGCCATCGGGCTGAGCTGTGTCTCTGCGTTGGACGCTCTTTCGCAGTTACGAAGTGAGCGCCGATTATAGATTGACACGAGCCGCGGGACTCGACACGTTTTAATAAAATCGGTCGCAAGAAACCCCCGTTATCTGCCCTTATCTGCCACCTTTGTACCCGTTCGGTGCACGTTTTTGGTAAAAAATGGTAAAACTTGGTAAGATTTGGCAGCCCGAAAACCGCCTCAAAACAGACTTCCTTTCCTGTATCCCCTTTGTTTGCAACACTGGCTTCGCGCCAAGGTCCCGCGAGGGTGGGGGGGAATGGCGATTAACTCCTTCTGTTAATTTTCTTGGAACAACCATAAGTGTAACCATTAGCGGCCCACTGGCGGAGTCCCCCAACGACGGCGGTCGTTCTCTCGGTCGTCCCACCGACCCGCACCCCACCGCCAATTTGGCCGGCGCCACCCCGTGCGGAGCGGAAGTTCGGAACCCAGTCCCTTTTCCTCCTTGGGGCCCTCCGCGCCGCCCTGTTTGGCCATCCTCCACGCCGACCCCGCCTTAATGTCCGCATCATAGGCGATCACCAGTTCGCCGGCGGAAAGCCCGGAGTGCTCGCCGAAGATCACGCGTAGGCATCCTGTTCCCCCTCTCGGTGAACCCTCGAGCTCCACGGTGCCCCGCAGGGCGATAAGGAAGATGATGGTCCTTTCGAACTTGTACTTCGAATCGGCAGGGCGCCGACGCCTTGCATGGTCATAAGCCATTTTTTCCCCATGCCCCCCTCTTCTGGCCGAAGCCGTCTAGCTTAGGATAATACAGGAGAGCGTATCTGTCAAGCTAATTATCTTATGACTACACTGCCATTTGGGGTATCCTACCGAAGCGGTTCTTGCCTGATGGCGTGCCTGACGGCGGGGCCGCATCAACGAGGCAGAGGTGCCCCTCACCCCCGGCCTCGCCTCTCCGCGGGCTCGCGATCCGAACAGAACGATCCTCAGAGACAGGCAAGCGAAGGGCTTGCGTTAGAGGCAAAAATCGCATACACTTCTACTGTAGGGGCATCACAAGCAAAATCTTCAGTTAGGCCTGGAGGGATTCGATCCGTCACTCCCGTCAGCGCATAGGCAGTCCCGCTTTGCAGGACAAGGGTCAGCCTTGACGAACAAAAACGCGATGGGCATCCTCCCCCTGCGGCAATTCAAGATTTCCGCCCGTGGGCATCAGATGTTGACACCACAAAAATACCGACGGCATGGAGGCGACCCTTGACCAGAAGACTCGTGCTTTCCGTGATGATGCTTCTACCTCTGTCCGCAGCATTCGGGGATCAGGCAACCTACAGCGAACGCGGCGGCACGTTCACCCTGGGCTCCAGCATTGTGGTGACGGCCGCCACCGTCGCTAGCCCTGCCGGCACTCTGTCTCTAAATTGCCCGATCACCGGCACAGCTTTTGGCACCTACTTGTGGCAGTACTTCTGCTCGGGTGGAATCATCACCCTGCAGTCGAGCGACGGCGTCACCGTCCTGAGCGGTACGTTCACATCGGGGAAGCTGTACTTGACGGCTTCGGGCGGTGGGCGCGGCGGGAATACCCACTATTACTACAGCTTTGGCGGCTCTTTGACGGGAAGCTTGACGCAAAACGGCCAGTCGGAAGCCATCTCTGGCGGAACGTATTTCTACGTGGTACCCCTCAGGACTCAGATTGGAAGCGGATCGGCGGCCCTCTCGAGCGGCGGGACTGAGGTGAGTGCCGTGTATGGGCCGGTTTATGTGACGGACACATACAACAACCGGATCGTCCGCGTCGATAGCATGACGGGAGCGAATTGGGCCACGCTGGGCAAGGGAGGGGCGGGAACCAAGCAGTTTTCGAACCCGGTGGGAATCGCTCTCGACGCGTCGGGAAGGATCTATGTCGCCGACACCGGTAACTGCCGGGTCGCACGCATGGATAACATCACTGGAGCCAACTGGACCACGCTGGGCACGTGCGGCAGCGGCAGTTTCAGTAATCCGTACGGAGTCGCGAACGATGCCACAGGCAGAATCTACGTCGCTGATACGGGCAACAATCAGATCGTTCGCGTGGACAGCATGACCGGAACCAATTGGACCACGCTCAAGACCGACCCCACGGGCGTGAATATGCTCGCCGGACCTAGGGGCGTCGCCTTCGATGCCGCCGGCAGGATTTACATTGCCGACACCGGTAACAACCGCGTCGTTCGCGTCGATGACATGACGGGCGCAAACTGGACGATGCTCACCTCCAATACGGCCGGCACGGTGAATTACCAGAGTGTTTACGGCGTCGCCCTGGACCCCGCCGGGAAGATTTACGTCGCGGACACGCTCGCAGATCAGGTGGTGCGGGTAGATGACATGACGGGCGCCAATCGGACCACGCTGGGCGGGCCCGGCATCGGCAATGCAGTCGGCTACTTCTCTAACCCCTATGGCCTGGCTGTGGACCCTCTGACCGGAGCCATCTTTGTTGCCGATACTCAAAATGGCCGCATCGTCCGCAGCTCGGACATGACCACTCTGAATTGGAGTTCGTATGGCAGTTACGGGACCGGCGTCGGCTCATTCGGCGGGCCGCAGGGAATTGTTCCCGTCCCAGTGTCGACTCCGGTTCCGGACGCGGTTCTTTCCCCCACCAGCCTGACCTACGCCAATCAGAACGTTGGTACACCGAGCTTGCCCCAAACCGTGACGGTCACCAACATTGGCGGCGCGCCGCTGGAGTTCACCCGGATCGCCACCACCGGCGACTTTGCCGAGACCGACACTTGCGGCAGCGGCGTGCCGGGCGGATCAACCTGCAGCCTCAGCATAGTGTTCACACCCACAGTAACCGGCACTCGGAAGGGTTTGCTAACCCTCACCGGCAACTCCGCCAGCGGGGCCCGAAAAGCGGGGCTCAGTGGGACCGGCACCGCGCCGGTGGCGGGAGTCGCACCGGCCAGTCTCACCTTCGCCTCCCAGCTCGTGAACACGACGAGCGCGGCGCAATCGGTGACTTTGTTGAATACCGGCACGGGTCCGCTCACCATTTCGGCCATCGGCGCCAGCACCGGCTTTGCCCAGACTAATAACTGCGGCTCGAGCGTCGCCCCGGGCTTCGGTTGCACCTTCAGTGTGACTTTCACGCCGACCGCTACAGGAACGCTCACCGGCGCCTTGACGGTGACCGATAACGCCGGCACTCAGACCGTGAACCTGGGCGGCACGGGGGCCAGCACTGCTCCCACGGTCACGGTGTCGCCCGCCAGCGTGCTTTTCCCTGCGCAGGCACTGAAGACGAAGAGCGCGGCCCACGTCTTGACCCTGGCCAACCACAGCACCACATCGCTTACGATCACTATCTCGATCACGGGAGACTTTGCTGATACCACCACCTGTAAGACTTCTCTCGCCCCCGGGACAAGTTGCACGGTCAGCGCGACGTTCACCCCCACGGCCACCGGAACCCGGACCGGTTGGCTCACTTTCATTCTCCCGCTCCCGACCGGCACACAGACAGTCGCGTTGACGGGAACCGGAACGCCGAGCGGAACCACTGAGGAGCTAACGGTGTCCCCAACCTCGGTCGACTTCGGGCAACAGGTACTGAACGACAGCCAAAACGCCTCGGTGACAGTCACCAATACTAACGGGGTTGTCGTCGGGATCTCGAGCATCAACGTCAGCGGATCGGCGGCGTTTACTCAGAGCAACAACTGCGGTACGGCGCTTGCAGCAGGCGCCAACTGCACGGTCCAGTTGACTTTCACCGCAACCTCCTACGTCACCTACAGCGGGACGCTGAGCATCACAGAGAGCGCTGGCTCAGTCCACAAGGTCACACTCAGCGGCTCTGGGGTGACGGGCAACTAACGATCGGCTGCAAGGATCCGAATGCAGGAAGCCTGCACTTCGGGTCCGACGAGGGGGGAGGGAGTCGTGCCGCTTTGCGGGATCGCACCCTCTCCTACTCTATCTCGCAAAGGTCCACGGCTCGAATCTTCCCGTCGCGTTCTGTTCTTAGCGGCAGCCTCAGGCAGCGCCTACCAGGCCCCCCGTCGCGCCTCCGCCCTTCACCAGATCAAGCGGGGTAGCCACGGTCAGTGTTTTTCTGACCGTGGGCTTTTGTCATGCGATACCCCAATGGCAATCGCAAGGAGTTAATCTGAGTCGGGCACGTCGCGACTGTTGCCTTATCCAAAGCAAAATCGTTGAAACTGGACCACGTCCCTTTCGTCTTTGGTTGGCCGTTGGTTCCTCATCGGAGGAAAGCCCACGGTCACAACAGCGGTGACCGTGGCTACCTCTTGCTACCCTTGCTGCCAGACCATTAATCAAAGATTGCGCTCGCCCGGAAACCATGGTACCCTTAGATTCTTATGGGAGAGAAGCAATCCAATCCGGGCGAGCTTTTGCGCGACACCCTCGACATGCTGATTCTCAGAGCCCTCCAACGCCGTCCCTTGCACGGTTACGCAATCGCGGAATTCATTGAGCAGACATCGGAGGAGGTTCTGCGCGTAGAAGAGGGCGCGCTTTATCCGGCATTGCACCGCTTGGAACTGCGGGGTTGGCTGGCCTCCAAATGGGACATGTCGGAAAACAACCGGCGGGCCAAATACTACCGGCTCACCGCTGCCGGGCGCAAGCAATTGGTGGAGGAAACCGCCCATTGGAGCCGCTTGGCGGCCGCCATTGCGCGCGTCATGGGAACGGCCTGAGGAGTTGCCTCATCGGCGGGTCGGAACGTGTGAAGAAGATGAGAAGTTTCTCGCAGAGCCGCAGAGGTGCGAAGAGTCGCAATGATGAGGGGTGTGCGACAAAAAAGTAAGGAGTATCCGCAGATTTCGCAGATTGCATAGATTAAAAGACGGACGAACGGCGTACTCCAAATAGATCGTCTCTTGAGTGTTCGCTCGTCCTTCTGTGTAATCTGCGTAATCTGTGGATTCTTCCCGCCTTTCTCCAGTTTCTTCACACCTTCTCGATCCTGTGGGGCGATTGAAGGGTGATTTCATCAATCGATTGGTTTGTTGAATAGCCGGCTCATTCCGCAAGCCGATTGGTCTTTTGGAGGCGGCGATGTTTCAATGGCTAACCAGCACCTGGCTACGGGCGAAAGCAATCTTCAAGCGGCGCCAGTTGGATCGCGACTTGGAAGACGAGATGCGCTTCCACCTCGCGATGCGGGTGGAGAAGCTGCAAGCCGCAGGCGTGAATCCGGAAGAAGCTCGGTATGCAAGTCGACGCCGCTTCGGCAACCGGCCTTCGCTCCAGGAAGCCTGCCGCGAAATGTGGACCTTTGTCTGGCTCGACAGCCTCGCGCAGGACGTTCGCTACGCGCTTCGCACCCTGAGGAAGAACCCGGGCTTCGGGGCCGTCGTGGTCGTGACCCTGGCGCTCGGAATCGGTGCCTCCACGGCGGTGTTCAGCGTAGTCGATCCGCTTTTGTTTCGCAGGTTGCCATACCCCAAGGACGATCAGCTTGTGTCGGTGGGATACCTGGGGCCGGTCGACAACAATGAGTTCAATGTGGTCAGCAGTTATTTCGACTGGCGGGAGGGGCACTCGCCATTCCAATCCCTCACCGCCATGAGGCCCGGGGTGGGCTGCGATGTGATGATCGCTGATACGCCGCGCCGCATCAATTGTTACTCCGTGGCCGCCAATTTTCTCCAGACGTTCGGCATTACGCCTCTCCTCGGCGGGGATTTCAGTCCCGAGAATGATCGCCCGCATGCCCCGACGGTGGCTCTGCTTTCCTATGGATTCTGGCAGAGGGCTTTTGGCGGCGACGTTAAGGTCCTGGGCAGAACCCTCACTTTGGACGACGAGCCTGCGCAGGTCATCGGCGTCCTTCCCCAGAGCTTCGAAATGCCGCAACTCGGTGACATCGACGTGATGTTGCCCGCGCGCCTGGATGCGAGTCTCCCGCGTTCTGCGAATTCAAGTTCCTTCTTGCGGACCTTTGCCAGACTGAAGGAAGGCGTGTCGATTGAACAGGCCCGCGAGCGCATGGGCCCGCTCTTCGCAGCGAGCGCGGAAGCCGACGTGCCGCGGGAGTTGCGCTCGGAAGTTCGTTTGGTGGTTCGCTCGCTGCGGGACCGGCAGATCCAGGAAGTGAAACTCGCCTCCTGGATGTTGCTCGGCTCCGTGCTCGCCCTTTTGCTGGCGACGTGCACCAATGTCGCAAATCTCATGCTGGCGCGCGCCGTGGCCCGCCGCCAGGAACTCGCCATGCGCGCCGCCCTGGGCGCTGGGCGGGGACGCCTGATCCGACAAACCCTGACCCAGTCCGTGATCTTTGGCTTGCTGGGAGGCGCGGCCGGATGCGGAACCGCCTGGGCGCTCCTGCGGCTGTGCGTTGGCCTGGCGCCCGACGGGATGGTGCGCCTGCAGCACGCCCGGATCGATCTGCGCGTCCTCCTGTTTGCCTTGGCGGGCTCGCTCGGAGCCGCCTTGGTGTTTGGAATGGCGCCTGCCCTGGAACGGCCGCGGGCAGAGGCGCTGGCGGGCTGGCACGCGGTCGGAACGGCACGAACGCTGTTTGGAAAGGCGCTGGTGACCGCTCAGGTGGCAATTTCGCTGGTGCTGCTGACCGGGGCATCGCTGCTGCTTCGCAGCCTTTGGAAACTCCAAAGCGAGCCGCTGGGATTCGAACCCGAACACGTCGTCACCGCCTCTTTCAGTCTGCGACGGCAGCGTTACCGGCCCGGCGAGGCACAAGTCAAGTTCTTTGACGAGCTCGAGGAACGATTGAAGCGCATCCCCGGCGGCGGGTTCTTTGCCCTGAGCGACTCTATTCCGCCCCGCGGTTCAATGGGACGCCCGTATTCGAACCTGCGCATCGCGGGGCGCCCGCCCGTTGCGCCGGATGGGGGAATGGTCGAGTTCCGATGGGTGACCCCGGAGTATTTCAGCGCCTTGGGCATTCCTATTCTTGCCGGTCGCGCCTTTGAAGAGAGCGAGCGCGCCTCCGGTGAGTCACCCATCATCCTGAGCGCCACCCTGGCCCGCCGATTGTTCGGCAATGAGAACCCGATCGGGCAGCAGATCGATTTGGAAGTAAACGGCCATTGGTCACCGGTGGTGGGAGTGGCGGCCGACATCAAGAACAACGGCCTGACCGAGCCCGCCGATCCCGAGTACTACCGCCTGCGCATGCACAACGCGGACCCAGTGGGCTTCAGCGGAGTCGCTGTTTTTCGCACTTCGCTCGACTCGGGGACGTTGACGCGCTGGGTCAGGGCGGAGTTTGCGGCGCTTGACCCCACGCTGCCGGTGACGGTCGAAACCTTGGGGCAGAGGGTCGATCGATTCCGGGACGGCCCGCGTTTTGTCGCAACACTCGTCGGCCTGTTTGCCGCTCTCGGGCTGCTGCTGGCCGCGACGGGACTCTACGGCGTGCTGTCCTTCCTGGTGGCCCGCCGGACAAGGGAGATAGGTGTGCGCATGGCCGTTGGCGCACGGCCCCTGGATATTGCCGTGCAGATTCAAAAGTACGCGGGAATCTGGACGGGAATCGGAGTGGCTACAGGCTTGGCCGGCTCTTTGGCTTTGGCGCATATGATTCGCGGGCTGCTGTTCGGGGTTTCACCCAACGACCCGGGTTCGCTTCTCGTCGCCGCCTTGGTGTTGGTGGTCACGGCCGCGCTCGCGGCCGGGATCCCTTCCTACCGGGCCGCCCGCATCGACCCTGTCGTTGCCTTGCGCAGCGAATGAGGCGTCCCGGGGGCTCAACCCAAGCGGTGCGGCGCATGCCGCCCTCGCCCCAGGTCCCGGTTCCTTCGTGCGGGAGCGGGACGCTCCCGCCACAGCGGGCGAGACGCCCGCGCCGAAGAATCCTTGCCGGACCGCCAGCGCTTCGGGCTGAATGCAGAGCAGTGGAAGGCATTCCAGGCCGCACTGTCCGCGCCGCCGCGCGCCGCCCCCCGCCTTGCCCGGCTTCTCAGGGAGCCGAGCGTCTTCGAGCGAGGCGGCGTTTAAGTGACCTCGCGACGTATCGAGAAGCTGCGACGCGGTCACGCCATCGATGCGTTTGACTGCGGCCGTGAAGCCCTCAATCGATTCCTGGTTCGTTATGTGTTTCCGAACCAGCAGGCAGAAGCCTCCCAGACCTATGTCGCCCTCGCGGAGGAAGAGGTCATCGGCTACTACACAGTGGTGGTGTGCGCGGTCGAGTACAGCGGCGCACCCGAACGCCTCACCAAGGGCTTGGCCCGTCATCCTGTGCCGATCATGCTGCTGGCGCGCCTCGCCGTGTCGACGTCCTGGCAGGGCAAGGGAGTTGGCGCCGGTCTGCTTAAAGACGCGATGCCCCACCCAAGCATGGCTTGGGTGGGGCACGCTATCGATCATGATCATCAAAACAGACTCAATGTATCCACCAGCCAGGTCACGCTTCAGGGAAGTCCGAAGAACCGGTTGGCCAGGGCCGGGCCACTCGAAACACCTATGCCCGTGACCAGGTCATAGCCGGGTCCCGCTGCGTAGCCGTTGTTGCCTGTCTTCACGTCATAGTAGAAATATGGGTAGTTAGCAGTGAAAGCGTTGTACAGCTCCGGGTCCAGAGAGATTCCGGCGTACGGGCCGCCGAACTTGGCTTTTCCGAAGCTGACGCGAGCCGTGTCGATGTCCGCTAAAATACCGGCCGTGAGCGGACAGGATAAGCTGGTCCCGCCGACGAGGAAGTACCCGCCATTTCCGCTGTCGAGCACCGCAGCTCCCGTGTTGGGGT
>Ga0074046_10003966_pt1 | contig 12186 bp, 11 predicted proteins | sample BogForMeECP23OM3_FD_94441 | JGI IMG/M metagenome (GOLD analysis project Ga0074046, IMG submission 94441) | Bog forest soil microbial communities from Calvert Island, British Columbia, Canada - Bog Forest MetaG ECP23OM3 | ecosystem: Environmental > Terrestrial > Soil > Wetlands ...
CATGCTGCAGCAGGACGAGGCGGAGGATTATGTCATTGCTACGGGACAACAGTTGTCCGTGCGCGACTTCGTGAATGCGGTCGCAGAACAACTCGAGATGAAGCTCGCTTGGCGCGGCCGCGGTATTGACGAAAAGGCTTACGATAAGGGACAACGGTGTGTCGTCGCTGTCGATCCTCTCTATTTTCGTCCTGCGGAAGTGGACACCCTCGTTGGCGATGCAAGCAAGGCTCGTGCCAAGTTGGGGTGGGCGCCTCAGATCAGCTTTCGCGAGCTGGTAGCGGAGATGGCAGTGGCAGATTTGAGACTTGCCGAGCGAGACTGTCTGGTCTCTAACTCCGGTTACCGTGTTCATAGTCACGGCGAATAATTCATGAAGTTAGAAGACAAAATCTACGTGGCAGGAGACCATGGGCTGGTCGGCTCTGCTTTGGTTCGCCAGTTGCGCGTGCGTGGTCACGTGAATCTAGTCGTCCGAGCACATCGGGAACTTGATTTAACGGATCAGAACGAGGTCAGGGAATTCTTCGCACAGGAGCGTCCCGAGCATGTCTTTCTAGCGGCAGCCAAGGTTGGCGGCATTCTCGCTAATTCCACCTATCCAGCAGAGTTTATCAGTCAAAATCTACTAATTCAGACTAACGTTATCCAAGAGGCTAACCGAACCGGTGTGAAGCGGCTGCTCTTTCTTGGGTCGAGTTGCATCTATCCCAAGCACGCGTCCCAGCCCATAAAGGAAGAATATTTGCTTACAGGACCTCTTGAGCCGACGAATCGCGCGTACGCGGTGGCAAAAATCGCCGGGATCGAAATGTGTCGGTCATTCAACATTCAATATGGTACTCGTTTTCTGGCTGCTATGCCCTCCAATCTGTACGGGCCTGGCGATCACTACGATCTCGATAATTGCCATGTAATTCCCGCACTTATTCGCAAAATGCACGAAGCGAAGCTGAGCGGCGCAGACCAAGTCGCCATCTGGGGGACTGGACAGCCGCGGCGCGAGTTCCTTTTTAGTGACGACGCCGCGAATGCCTGCGTCTTTCTGATGACGCTGTCGGACGAAGAACTGGACGCGATCCTCGTCAACGCCCATTCACTACCCATCGTAAATGTCGGCTGCGGTAACGATGTGAGCATACGTAGACTAGCCGAACTTGTCGCCGAGGTAGTTGGGTTTTGCGGTAGCCTCGTCTTCGACACCTCGAAACCCGACGGCACTCTTCAGAAAGTCCTGGACATAAGTGTCTTGGCTGGGATGGGGTGGAGGCCTTCGACCGGGTTACAAGAAGGTCTTGCTAGAACCTACCAGGATTTATTAGCCAGACTCTGATGAAGGTCTTTCCAACCATTGGCCATGCCCCCATCCCAGAATCTTCTGTCGTGGGGTGTTGGGTGATCGTCGCGGATCCATCATGCGCATCTTGATTCATGGTATTAATTTTCGTCCCGAAGCGGTGGGAACTGGAAAATACACTAGTGAGATGGCCAATTGGCTCGTGACTAGAGGCCATGAAGTCCGTGTGGTGACAGCGCCTCCGCATAACCCGGAATGGCGGGTTTCACCTGGCTACCGCTCGTGGCGATACGAATGGCAGCAATTTACCTTAGTGGAGAAATCCGGATCAATGATTGGGTCTCCGCTTCCCCAGCGGGCAAATAGCATGGAGGTTTGCCGATGTCCAACGTGGGTGCCAAGGAATCCCAATGGACTAAAACGATTGCTTTATCTGGCTAGCTTTATGATCAGCAGTTTGCCGGTGATGCTGTGGCAAACACGATGGCGTCCTGACGTGGTGCTGGTAGTAGTGCCGACGCTGTTCTGTGCACCGCAAGCATTGCTGGCGGCAAGGTGGTCGGGTGGAAGGGCATGGTTGCACGTTCAAGATTTCGAGGTTGACGCGGCGTTTGCACTCGGGGATATTTCCTTTCCCCATTTGAGACGATGGGCATTGGCGATCGAACGGCGGCTACTGTCAGCTTTTGACCGTGTTTCTACAATATCCGAACGAATGGTGGATCATCTCGCGCTAAAAAGGGTTGATTCTTCCCGGTGTCTGCTGTTCCCGAATTGGGTTGACACGAGTTTGATTCATCCACTGCCTTGCTCTAGCCCGCTTCGAACGCAGTTGGGCATTCCTGAGGACACCATCGTTGCACTCTATGCTGGAAGTATGGGACAGAAACAAGGTTTGGATCTCTTGACGGATGTCGCTCGCCGGCTTTCACACCGATCTGATCTGCGATTCGTTTTCTGTGGAGAGGGATCTTACCGGCGTACTTTGCTTGCGGATGTAAAGCATTTGCCGAACGTTACTCTCCTGCCACTTCAACCTTCTGATAGGTTGAACGACCTGCTGAACTTGGCTGATATCCATCTCCTGCCACAACGTGCCGATGCCGCCGATCTTGTGATGCCTTCTAAGCTGACAGGAATATTGGCGAGCGGCCGGGTCGTCCTTGCAACGGCTCATCCGAATACCCAATTGGCGAGCACGCTACAAGGGCTAGGGATAGTTGTGCCGCCCGGCGATCGGGATGCCTTTGCATCCGCCATTATTGGTCTCGCAGCAGACAGGAATTTGCGCCTGATGCTAGGACGGGAGGCGCGACGGTATGCTTTGATGCATCTGGATTCTCTCGTGGTTCTTGACCAATTCGAACAGTCTCTTCTTACGCTTTGTGGAACTCCCGAACGTTGCAACAACGATGGGCAGATATGAGTCGGGGCGAACGACACCATGCCCCCTGATTCGCGGACGAGCTTTGTTTGAATCCATCGACGAAGGATCGAGTGGGAACGTCGCTGTGGCGATCCTACGGACGTAGTATTGAATCAGTGGTGTTTCCCATGCACGAATCCTCACCCAATTGGCACAATCCGTTACTGCTCGCAGGCAAGAGGTTATTTGATCTCTGCGTCGCAGGTCCGCTCCTTGTCGTGCTTTCGCCACTTTTCTTGATTTTGGCGCTGGTTGTAAAACTGACATCGCGCGGGCCAGTTTTTTATCGTTGGCAAGTCGTAGGGAAGGGCGGGCGTCCTTTTACCGGATACAAGTTCCGTTCGATGTGTTTGAACGCAGATCTGCTTAAACCGCAGCTTGAGCCCCTCAATGAAATGCGCGGCCCTGTATTCAAGCTGACGAAAGATCCCCGAGTCACAACACTCGGTGTTTGGATGCGCCGGCATAGCCTGGACGAACTTCCCCAACTCTACAGCGTATTCAAGGGCGACATGAGTCTGGTCGGACCCAGGCCACCGCTAGTCAGTGAATACGTCCGTTTTAGTGAATTTCAGAAACAGAAGCTTGCGGTGAAACCGGGCATAACATGTCTCTGGCAAGTTAGCGGCAGAAACGATATTAAGGATTTTGACGAGTGGGTAAAACTTGATTTGGATTACATTCATCGTTGGACACCGATGTTGGACGTGAAGATTCTCTTCAAGACGGCGAGCGAGGTCTTCGTTGGATCGGGCAAATGATCCTTCATGGGGCAGCCCGAAGGCCGCTCGATCCGCTCCGGGCGCACGGGCTAACGCTCCTGTGTTTGTGCTGGGCAGCGGACGCTCCGGAACGAAACTCCTCTACGACACGTTGCTTTCGGCGGGAGGATTCGCCGTTGTCCATGCGGAGACTAACGCCTACAACGTGCTCGCTCCGCGTTTCGGCAACCTGGCTCATCGTTGCAACCGCCGCCATATGCTCGATGCATACTGTAGCAGCAGTGTGTTTTCCTTAAGCGGGCTCAAGCGCGTGGAAATCGAAGAGCGCGTGATGACCGATTGCCATAACACCGGCGACTTCCTGTGCATAGTGATGGAAGCCATCGCCCGCAAGCAAGGCGTGCGCCGCTGGGCGGAGACAACGCCGCCACACTTGCTCTATCTTCCATTGATCAAGAAGGAAATTCCCGATGCGCTCGTCGTCCACATTATTCGTGACGGCCGCGACGTTGCGGCTTCCCTGCAGCGCGCCGGTTGGTGTCGACCGTTTCCCTGGGACCGCACCCGGGCGTTCTTGACGGGCGCCATCTGTTGGCGGTGGATCGTGAGCAAAGGGCGGCACTATGGCGAGGCGCTAGGCGGCGATTACATGGAAGTGCATTATGAGGATCTAGTGCTGAATCCGCGCGAAACGCTGGCGCGCATCGGCCAGTTCATTGAACACGATCTGGACTACGACCTCATCCAGAAAGTTGCGCTCGGAACGGTGCGGACTCCAAATTCCTCGTTTCACAGCGACGGCAAGGAGATCGAAAGCGCCACCATCGGCCGTTGGAAGCGCATGTTCACTTTGGCGCAGCTGCGCGACATCGAGGCGAGCATCGGGAGTCTGCTCACCGACACCGGGTACACGCTCGCAACCTCAGCAGAAGAGTTGCGCCCATCACTGGCCGTGCGTCTCATGAATTTTCTGTATCCCCTGTATTTCGACTCCAAAGTTTGGTTGAAATCGACTACCGTGCTGGGGCGCATTCCACAAGGGCACATGGCGCGCAACTTGGTTCTCACCGATCATGCCTGAGCATGGGCAACAGCCGGCTTGCCCAAGACTCGTAGACAACCAACAGCGGCCCTGAGCAGGAAACTGCGGCCCTGAATGACTCCGGTTATTGTGGTCGGTGCTGAATGAGGACATGAGTCTTGCCGGTTTTCGCCGCCGCCAGCCGAGAAATACGAGTGCTCCAGTGACTGGCACAAAACACAATGTATGGTTATTCCCGGTGTTACTTGCCTCTACCAGATCAGCGGACGCAACGAGATTACCGGCTTTGACAGTGTAAAGATCGATCTACCACCCGATTAGGAGCTCAAGACATGCAGGTTCTAGTCACCGGCGGCGCCGGTTTCATCGGTTCTCACTTAGTCGATCGCTTCTTGAGCGATGGCTTCCAAGTTAGAGTTATCGACAGTCTGGACGCCAAAGTTCACCCCCACGGACGCCCGAGTTACCTAGCGTCCAACATTGAGTTCATCCAGGGCAATATTACGGACAAGGAAGTGCTACGCCAGGCCCTAAAAGGCGTCGACATCATATCCCATCAGGCGGCCTACCAGGATTACATGCCCGACTTCTCCCGCTTTCTTCACGTGAACGGCGTGGGCACGGCTCTAATCTATGAATTGATCGTGCAACATCGGCTACCCGTCAGGAAGGTGATCGTAGCATCTTCACAAGCGGTCTACGGCGAGGGGCAGTACGATTGTCCCGGGCATGGTTTCTTTCTTCCGAAACCGCGCTCTCAGCAACAACTCGCGCACGGCGAGTGGGAGGTGCGGTGTCCGGCCTGCGGAGAGGTCGCACAACCCCGTTTGCTGGAGGAAACGCACAACAATCCTTATAACCAATATGCGGTATCAAAGCTGGCCGAAGAAACGACGGCGCTCGGGCTCGGCTGGTTGCACGGTATTCCTACGGTTGCTCTTCGTTACTCCATCACCCAGGGCCCGCGGCAGTCTCTCTATAACCAATACTCTGGAGTATGCCGGATCCTCTTCAGTCGTGCCTTAGACGATTTGCCCCTGATTGTTTATGAGGATGGCCGGCAGACTCGGGACTTCGTACACGTGCAGGATGTAGTTGATGCCAACATGCTCGTCCTGGAGCAGGACGCGGCAAATTTTCAGGCATTCAATGTGGGCAGCGGCGCTCGAATGACGGTTACCGCTTACGCGCGTGCGGTCCTAGAGAAGCTCTCGTGCTCGGCGAATCTCCAAATGTTGGGCGAGTACCGTCGTGGAGACAATCGCCACAGCGTCTCTAGTATCGGTAAGCTAGGCCGGCTAGGATGGCGGCCTCGCCGCCCCCTATCCGTTATCTTGGACGATTTCTACGAGTGGATCGAGCGTACCGGAGGTATACCCCCTCAAGTGCGCGATGCCTATGCCGATATGCGAGATACTGGTGTGGTATTGGCGAGTTCCTAGCGTCCGAGTTGGACTTGTTTAACGCGAAATAACTTTAGGAGAACAACAGCCGTGCCGACTAATGATGTAAATGGCTATTTTGCCAACGTCGTCGATACCATCGCAAAGGTGCCGTTAGCGACCATCGATCTGATCGTTGGCGCGCTGGTGCAGGCCTATGAATCGAGGCGCATGATTTATTTGTTCGGCAACGGCGGCAGCGCCGCGCTGGCGTCGCACTTTGCCTGCGATCTTGGAAAAGGAACGACGAACGGCTTGAACAAGCGGTTTCAAGTATTGGCATTCACCGATAACGTACCGTTGATTACGGCCTGGGCTAATGATGCGCGTTATGAGGATATCTTTGCAGAACAACTGATAAATTTCGTCCGTCCTAAAGATATCGCATTCGCGATCAGTGGCAGCGGAAAATCTCCGAACGTACTCCGGGCCCTGAACGTTGCCCGTGAGACGGGTGCCTTCACCATCGGGCTGACGGGGTTCGAGGGGGGAGCCATGAAGAATCTCTGTGACCTGTGCCTCATCGTCCCCTCCGACAATATGCAAATTATCGAAGATCTTCATCTCAGCGTCACGCACGCAGTCTTTACGGCCGTTCGCGCGGCGATCAACCAGCAAAATTCACTGGCTGTTGGCGTGGCAAGTTCTTACTGAGGTGCCAGGACAGATCTATGAATCAGCGTAGGTTGTCTTCCGGAATTTTGATTGGCGATCTCTTGTGGTCGACCCTGGCTATGGCTGGGGCACTTATACTGCAGTATGGGGCGAAACTAGGCCAAATCGAAGCGGGCTCCGCTTTAGCATTGTTACCGTTCCTTGTGGCCACTTGGATTGGTTGGTCTTTTCTTTTTCGCCTGCTATTCCTCGATGGATTTCGCGAAGGCTGGCGATTCTCGGCGATAGTCTCACAGTTGCTGTTATCCGTAGGCGGTCTGATGTCGATTCTCCTGTTCTGCGGACATCTTTTTCACAGCTATGTTTCAGGGCTGGCTTTGGTCCATTTCGGGTGGTTGCTTTTCGCTGGATTTGTCCTCAGTCGTGTCGCCGCCTATGAGTTTCTACGAGCTCGCTCCGGCAATGGCGGCGCAAGCCGCGTAGTCATTGTGGGGCGCGGCCGGGTTGTCTGGGAGTTGCAACGTAAGATTCAGCGGCATCCCGAGCTGCTTTGCAAGGTGGTGGGGATCTTGGCCCCGGACGACGGGACTTTCGATTCAAGACCTTCCTCTGAGTCTGCGGTTAAAGCGGTCACCACGGGGGCGCTTGGGGTTGTGGAATTGCTCTGTGAAGAGCGGGTCGATCAGTTGATCCTCGCTTTGCAGGAGGGGGCTGCGCGCGATCTCGTCAGCCTTGCCGGACTTTGTCGCGACCGCGGCATCAGGGTCAGTCTTGTGCCCCAACTCGATGAACTCTATCTGTCCCGGTCTCATCTGGTGGATCTTGGCGGCCTTCCCGTCCTCCAGCTCGCTAGACCCAGACTTACGGTAGCTGCACTGGTTTCGAAGCGGGTGGTAGATCTTTTTCTGGGGACCCTTCTTGCGTTGATCGGAATTCCATTACTCCTGCCAGTGGCGGCGGCACTTCACAAGATCAAAGGAAAAGCTTTTCGTTGGGAGAGCCGCTGTGGATTCCAGGGAAAACCGTTCCGAATGCTGCGCCTAAACATAGATCGCACAGCCACCAACTTGTCTTGGTTTGAACGGTTTCTCCGTGCGGCCAGCCTGACGGAGTTGCCGCAATTGTGGAACGTGTTGCGGGGCGATATGAGCCTGGTGGGGCCCCGGCCTGAGTCTCCCGAACGCGTGTGTCGCTATTCGGATTGGCAACAGCAACGCTTGAAAGTGAAGCCTGGGATGACCGGTCTGGCACAGGTCCAAGGGTTGCGCGAACAGCATTCATCGGAAGACAAAGCGCGTTTCGATCTACAGTATCTGCTCAATTTGTCGCCTTGGACTGATCTATCCCTTCTGGTGCAGACAATTTGGACTCTGGCGATGCGTTCCCTAATGTGGCGAAAGTCCCCGGCCGATATGGAACTGATGGGAAAGGCCAGCGATCCAATTGAACCGCTTGTCTGCCGGGAGATCTTAGAGAATGCTTATCGTCCGTAGTCCGATGCGCATTAGTTTCGCTGGCGGGGGAACCGATCTCCCGGCCTATTATGAGCGGTTCGGTGGTGCCGTACTCAGCACTGCCATTAACAAGTATTTCTACACGGTTCTGGGGAGGCGCACCGACGGACGTATCCAGGTCATCTCCGCCGACCTGCGTGTTTTCGAAACTTGGCGCGACATTGCCAACATGGACATTCTTCAAAGCGGCCTGGAGATTCCTTTGGCCGTACTGAAGGATCTGGCATGCGATATTTCAGTGGATCTTTTCCTTTCCTCCGAGATTCCCCCCGGTACCGGGTTAGGTTCTTCTGCCAGCGTATGCGTGAATATTGTGAAGACCCTGACTACCTGTCTGAATCGGCCGCTTGCGAAATACGATCTCGCGGAATATTCGTTCCATATCGCCCGCAACATTCTGGGACACCATGTTGGCCGACAGGACGAATTCGCGGCGGCCTTCGGTGGTTTGAATTTCATTACTTTTCGCACCGATGGCTTTACTGAGGTGCAACCTCTGAACCTTGATCCTGAGTTACTGTGCGAACTGCAATCGAAATTGATGCTTTTCTTCACCGGCTCCGCCCATCATTCTTGGACCATACTGCAGGAACAGGAGAAGTCGACGCGGAGCCCCACCGGGCCTGCGCTTGACGCCCTTCACCACGTTCGCGCCCTAGCCGACCGCATGCTGGCTTCACTGCAAGCGGGAGATCTCAGTCGTTTCGGCGATCTGCTGGACGAAGGATGGCAGGCAAAAAAGCGCATTTCGGGGAAGATTTCCAATCCCAAGATTGACCATCTCTACGAGTTGGCGCGCAGCAACGGTGCCCTGGGAGGGAAGATCACCGGCGCTGGTGGTGGCGGCTTCCTGCTTCTTTATTGCGAGACTGAGCAACAACCGGCAGTGCGGTCGGCACTTCATGGCGAGGGCATCGAGGAAATGGCCTTTGCCTTCGACAACAATGGGACCCAAGTGATCGTGAACGATCCATTCATCGACGGTGACCAGCGTGCCGGCTCACGTTGGACGTTCACCAAAGTGTGTTCGGCAGATTAGTGTCTCGTTGTAACCCGATCGAATCACTTCCAATGTAGAGTGGGGAAATCGATGAAGGCTTTTCTATTGGCAGCGGGACATGGCACGCGGCTCCATCCGATTACAGACAGTGTTCCAAAATGTCTGGTCCCGATACGCGGTGTACCCATGTTACAGATCTGGATGGAAATTTGCCGGAATGCCGGAATTGATGAAGTGATGATCAATCTTCACACCCACGCTGAGATTGTGCGAAGTTGGCTGCAGCACAATAGCAGCGGCGTTCGGGTACAACTGGCAGAGGAGTCCACGCTTCTCGGATCGGCGGGGACAGTGCTCACCAACCGCGATTGGGTTGCCTCCGACTCCTGTTTCTGGATTCTGTATGCAGACGTTCTTACCACTGCCAATCTCAGTCGCATGCTTGAGTTTCATCTCGCGCGGCAGCCGGCTGCGACGCTTGGTTTGTATCAGGTACCGGACCCATCCCGTTGCGGAGTCGTGTCGTTCGATGAGCAGATGATCATCCGGGAGTTCGTGGAAAAACCTGCCCATCCGACAAGCCGGTGGGCATTCTCCGGAGTCACGATTGGCACACCGAAGCTTATAAACCAGATTCCACCGCGCTATCCGGTCGATTTTGGGTTTGACGTTTTCCCTCGACTGATCGACCAAATGCTTGCCTATACCATTTCCGACTATCTGCTCGACATAGGGACCTTGGAGAATTATCAAGCGGCTCAAACCGGTTGGCCGGGGCTGGCTGCGTGAGGAGAAATCGACAGTGGTCTCTTTAGCTCGCCCGTTGAATACCGAGTTGCGATTGCAGGCAGTCGTGTTCGATATGGATGGCGTGATTGTGAACAGCCATCCGGCGCACCGCTTTGCCTGGAGAGAGTTTCTACGCACGCTTAAAAAGGAGGTCACCGAAAAGGAACTGGACTTCATCATGGACGGTCGAAAACGCAAAGATATCTTATTTCACTTCCTCGGTCCGCTAACGGACGAGCAACTGCAAGAGTACGGGAATCTCAAAGACGAATTTTTCTGGCAAGCACAGCCCGGCGTCGCGCCTATTCCCGGAGCTTTCGAGTTCATCGATTGCATTCGTCGAGCAGGAATCCCGATGGCGGTAGCTACTTCGGCGAGCACCGATCGCACACAATCCATCTTGAAACGCCTCGGCTTACTGACACACTTCACTGCTGTTGTGACGGGCGACCAGGTTCGCGAAGGGAAACCCGACCCTGGCATTTATCGCCTGGCCTGCCAGAGCATCGACTGTCCTCCCGGGGGGGCCGTGGCTTTTGAGGATGCCGCCTCCGGCGTCCGGGCAGCGAAGGGAGCCGGACTCACGTGTGTCGGAATTGCCAGTTCTCAATCGGAAGACAAGCTGACCGCCGCTGGTGCGGATTATGTCCTTCGAGATTTTCTTAACCTCTCTCTCGGAGATTTCCACTCCATAGTTGGAATGCGATCACGGACTCTTTGCGCCACCTGATTTTCTCATCGATCCCGGTGAACCGGCGGTCTCCCGCCTGCCTTTCTCGCCCGCACATTCTCTCGGAATATCTTGAGCCGGGCCGGAATTTTGACTTCTCGATTCGACGGCAATGCGGATTGATACCACTGAAACCCCTAGGCGGGCCAACCCAGCCTGTCAGTTTGGCCTCGAAAGTGGCGATCGAGCGTCGGTACCAAGAGTCACAAACGGGGCATTTAAGCTGGTGCGCCACCCAAATAGCAACCACTCTCGTCAGAGATCCTTCGGTCAGGAAACCGAGAGGGGCACGGCGGTGCGTTCCAGCGCTTCCCGTGTTTGAGCTAGGTAGCCGACGTTCCCAAACTATCTTCCGATGAGATGTGGCTCTCCGCCGGTGACTTGGCGCTCTCCATGCCGAGACTCACGTCTACGACTTGCTCGGTCCCTGATCCGGCGACATTTTCATCGGATCGGGGGCGCGAGGTTTCGATCGGTCTAAGTTACCCGCCCGCATCGCTGGCTCTCTTCTTTATGCTCAAGTAACTTTGGGTCGGAATTCGAGAAGAAGCACACCGCAATTCAGAGAATGCGCCAGGCTATTTTTCACTCCCCGACAATTGCAAAGAAATCGGCTCGTATGCCAGAAAGCGATTGGGCATTGGTCACCGGTGCCGGAGGTTTTATTGGGCACCATCTCGTGAAGCGCCTTAAGAGAGAAGGTTATTGGGTCCGAGGCGTTGACATCAAACCGCCGAGATACACACCGTCGGACGCGGACGAGTTTGGATTATATAACCTCCGCAACCATGATAGCTGTCTGCTGGCAACGCGAGGCATCCGATGGGTCTATAACTTGGCAGCAGACACGGGCGGGATCGGGTACAGGACAGAATCCCTTGCCGAGATTTCGAGCAACAATATTCTGATTAACGCCCAAATGCTCAAGGCCAGCCGTTTGAACGGAGTATCGCGATTCCTGTTTTCTTCTTCCGCTAGCGTATATGCCCAGAATAAGCAGCAGCTACCGGATGTTACTCCTCTCCGCGAAGAAGATGCATATCCGGCGGATCCAGAGGCAAAGGCTTCACGAACTGAGGCGCCATTAGTTTCACCGTGTAGCCCGACTTCATCAGACGGCGTGCCCACGCGTGAGCGCTGCCGCAGGCCTCCATTCCCACCAAACAGCCGGGCCGTTGCGCAAAGAAATCCATCACCTGGCCCCGCCGCAGCTGCCTCCGCACTACAACCTTGCCTCTGTGATCGACTCCGTGAACCTGAATTACGTTTTTTGCCAGATCAATGCCGATGGTCGTAACCTTCATCTTGGACGCTCCCTTCATTCGTAGTGGTTGGTCTTGCACTTTCTACTCTGGCACACTCGATGCCTCTTTGACGGGGGCGTCCATCCCATTGTTTACTTCTCAAACTTCGGTCGGGTGTTTTCTACACCAACCAAGTCGCTGGATATGACTGCGAGTATTCTGAAATCAAGGGTACGTTCTATCCATTGCCCGTGAAGCCCGGCAATGCAGAGCTATTTTCGCTTACGCAGCGTTTTCGTGACCTGGACCTGCCCCCAAAAATGAGACAAGTGGTTAAGACTCAAAATCCAATGAATGGAGAATTA
>Ga0074046_10003968_pt1 | contig 12181 bp, 9 predicted proteins | sample BogForMeECP23OM3_FD_94441 | JGI IMG/M metagenome (GOLD analysis project Ga0074046, IMG submission 94441) | Bog forest soil microbial communities from Calvert Island, British Columbia, Canada - Bog Forest MetaG ECP23OM3 | ecosystem: Environmental > Terrestrial > Soil > Wetlands ...
CTCGGAATTGAGTGAGTACGTGAATTGGATCGCTCCTATCACGGTCTATCCCGGCGAGGACGAATTGCCGGCGGTCATGGAAGGCGCACTGCGAGTGCTGCGCCACGAAGAGCAATCAAGAAAGCTAGAGCTCGGCGTGAAGAGCTGTTAGCGACCATGGCGTGCCCCGTGCCGGCCTTCTCTTGGATAGGGCGGGGCAATTAGCAGCCGTAGCGCGATAGAGATTAGCCCAGCGATTCATCGCCGGGAAGGCGTACGCAAGAAATCCGAGCCGCGTAGGATTGCCGTTGGTCGGTCGTCGCTTCTGCCGTGCCTACGGAACTCCGGCTTGAAGAGTCCGCGTGAGAACCTGTGGCGCCCCTGCTGCACGCCGGCTACGGTGCTCAACACCTTAGAGCTATTGACATTCCCTGGCCCCAGCCGTAGCTTTGAGTCGCCTCAGCCCCGTTCCATTTTCTATCTCAGAATGTTGCACGGCTTATGATTGCACTGACCGAGTGCAAGAAGAGGATAAAACATGGCCTGTAAACCCATCAGTGTCGCCTTGGAAGTAGATCCTCCGTCCGGCGACAGTCAGATAATTTTGCAGCTCGACAAGATCTGCAATCCGGACGATACCGTCGAGTGGAAGTTGCATTTCGAGCTGCAACAGAAAAATGCGGCAGGAAAGCTGGTTCCGGTTGTTAAGCTTAATATTGACATCAATCATGAGGACCATGCAGCGGCAGCAGCAACGGCCAAGAACGGACTGGACGACAATCAGCGCGCTCAGGCCGACATTACTGGTCAAACCGCGTTGGGAGTGCCAACGGGCGATGCCACCAAAGATGATGTCAAGCAGCAGGCGGCAGCGATCGTTCCTGCCCGCGATCCGTCTTCTCCTGCTTAGCTGTAACGGTCTTAAATGACGAGTGGGATTTCACGGGCGATCTTTGTCCTATCCGCCTGCACAGTTGTTCTGTCGAATGCGGTCGCAACGTCGCGACCAGAGACAGAGTGTCCCGGCCCGCCTAAGGACTATATAGGATATCGAATCGCAAGCGTGAAGGTCACATCGCCTCTGTACTTCTTCTCAGCCGCGAATTCCCCACTGAATCATCTGGCTTCCGAACTCCCGCTGAAAAGTGGTGAGCCTTTCGACCTGGTGCGCTACGGGGAGGGTGCATCCCAGATAACGACGACTGTTCGCACAGGCTTTACTGACGGGCTTACAGCTATGCGATTTGTGGCGACGGTCCCGCGACTTGAAAACTGTACAGACCACACCGTTGAGGTGCACTACATTGTTTACACTTCAGTTTTCCCTCCTCTAACTGGCAAGTCTTTTGAAGCCGGCAAAGCGGAACTGAACCGCCCTGCGACGACGGGCGCACTTCTGGGTACGGAAGGACGTCTTTTCGTGGTTCCAGAAATGGGCTATAACCATACCCGCAATGCCTATGGAGGAATTCTTGTCCAGTCGCAAATGCCACTCTGGATTTTTGACGATGTCACCATTCATTCTTCAGCCTCGACCAACAGCGTGGTCTCCGACGCGGCGCTAACGGGAAGCCGCAATCTTGGGGCCCGATACCTCAATCAAGCGCAATGGCGAACAAATTGGACATATTACGATGTTCCTGCAGGACAGGAGCGCCTCCAGGAAGCGAAGTTGGTCGCGAGCTTTTTTGCAACCACTAAAGAGCTCGGTCAACGTGGCTGGCTGCTAAAGTATGGCGCTTCGCTCGCCGGCGGCCATCAACAAGGCCCGGTTCAGGATTCATCGAACTCTCCGTACGGCGACCTGAAATTAGTGGCCGGCGTCGAAAACCGTCACGGACAGAATGCCTTTGCGGGCACGTATGGTTTCGAGCTTGGCACTACGTTGAATTCCCAGTTTGTAGATTTTGCCAAGTACATTGCAGACCTTAGATATAGTCGCAGCTTCTCTCCATTTCCTAAATACAAGAAGCCGCCTGACCAGGACGATCGGAAAGATTTCATAGGCAAGGACCACAAGCCATTCACTTTGGAGGCCCGCGTAAATGGCGGCTATATCCAGGCGTTTGGCCAGGTGCCGGGACCTGCACGCTTTTTTGGAGGCAACCAGGCGTCAGCTCCGTTCATTGAGGGCCAGACGTGGGACATACGGGACCAACCGCTCATTAGAAGTATCCCCCAAAACCAGCTTGGCAGTCTGCCCTCCGAGTCCGGGGTTGGGGGAACTCGTTTTTACGCCTTCAATTTGACAGTTGCAAAAGCGGTCATAGGCAAAGCTCTTGTGCCCAAGGATTTGGGAACCCAGGACTTTGTCGATGCATTGGACTTCGCAATCAAGACCGGAAAAGGTGAGCTCGCTGACGCTTACTTCGGCAAAGATCCCACCATTGCGCCGGCCATTGCGGAAGTCTCGAAAATCAAAGAGCAGGCCGACGACATAAAGAAAGAGCTTCAAGGTTTGTCGTTTGACCCAGCCACAGCAATCAAGGTCGGACCAATTCTGAAGACGCTCACATCAGGTTCGAGCCTCGGAAGTGCACAGCTCGTTTCGACGACGGCGGATGCGATTCTGAACCATGGAAAGGCTACGGAAACATCAATACTCCTGAACTCGCAGCTACCGGCATTGGAATCGAATCTGACTAAACTCTGCAACTTACTTGCTACGCCGGCAGAGTCAACGACGGCGGACCAGATTCAAAAGTTAAGAGATGAGTTGGACGAATCGCGAAAAGCTCTCGCAAAAAGTTGGGTGTCACAAAACACAAAACCGGCGAGAGAGCGTGCTACTGCTCATGCTGAGAAGGATTTCGCGACGGCCGAGAATGTGCTAAACACGTTTCTGTACCAACTGAATGTCTACTCAATTGCTCCTGTAGCCATCTTTGACGTAGCGCGAGTGTGGCCCAACAATATCGGTACGCGGTACGCGGTTGGAGGCGGTGTGCGGTTGAGCATCGTCAACGTCAACTTTACGCTGGGGTATGCTGCCAACCCTACACACGGTCCGACGGAAGGCTCTGGCGCATTGTTCTTCACCTTGGACGTGTCCGATTTATTTCGCTAGCTGTGCCGGCAACCGCATTTTCGACAGAGCGCCTGCCGTTACCTTCGTGTACGTTACTTTGGTAATGCTGCCACCGCGGTCCGTCAAGTTTCGGCGACAACCATCTCGGGTCGACGCAGGTTACTTTGGTAATGCCGCTACCGCGGCCCGGTAGCGCTGAAGCAGCTCCTCGCGAAGCTCGGTGGCGCGCACGGCATCGCAACGCGGATGGTACGAGCGGCACTGCTCCACCGCCGACTTCAGGCTGTCGAGGAAGGCGACGCAGGGCCTACATTCGTGCAAGTGCTTCTCGATGTCTTCGCAATGCACGTCCTCAACCATCCCATCCATGTAATCGGAGAGAGCGGCAAACATCTGCCGGCAGCGGCGCGTGCGTTTCGGCGCCTCGGCCGCAGCAGCGTGCATTCTGGGAATCAGGCCGGGCTTCGCCGTGCGCGCCAGGCGCTGCCGCACCAGCAGCCGCGCGCGATGCAGGCGAACTCGCACCGTTCCCTCGCGCAAGCCGAGGATGCGCGCCACCTCCGCCGTGCTCAGTCCTTCCATGTCGTGCAGGACCAGAACGAAGCGGTATGCTGGCGGCACTTTCAACACCGCGTCGCGCAGATGCTGGTCGCTTTCGCCGCGCAGCACGTTGGTTTCGGGATTCAGCTCCTTGCTCTCGAGCAGCGCCTGCAATTCGTGCCGGTTGGGCATCAACTCATCGAGCGAGATATGTTTGTGGGCCGCGTTTTTGTGGCCGCGGCGATTGCTCAGACAGCGATTGCGCGCGACCTTGTAGAGCCAGACGGAGAGCGCCGGCGGACTCTCGAACTTCGCCAGATAGGGCAGCAACTTCAGCAGGACGTCCTGCATGGTGTCTTCCGCGTCCTGGGGATGGCCGCACACCTTCATGCTGAAGGAGTAAACCGTGTTCTGGAGAAGCGCCAGCGCGCGGTCGGTCGATTCCGGCCGGTTCTCGCGAATCAGCGCCAGCGCCTGCTCTAGCGTTTGGGACATGTGTTCAGGTTAGCTGATACTGCGGCGCGCAGCCAAACTGAACCGGCGGGCAGACCGTCGGGAGTCCTTGCGATGAAAGGTCGTGTTACTGTGTCCCGAGCAAGCGAGACGGGTGTACTATGGTGCCATTTTCGAGATCAAAAGGAGAACAGCGATGACAAGCCGACGGCTGCTCCAAACCACCTTCCGCAGAGCGAGCGCCGCTTGGGCGATAACCTTGGCGCTCACCTTCGCCATTCTGACAGCGCGATTCGTCTCTGCGCAGACTGCCACCGCGATTCACAGCTTCAGCGGACCGGATGGAGACTATCCAGCAGCCGGTTTGGTGATCGACAAGGCTGGAAACCTGTACGGCACAACCTTTGCGGGTGGGAGCGGGCCGTGTATGAATTTGCTCGGTCAAGCGGGCTGCGGCACAGTGTTCAAGCTGGCGCGCAAGGGTTCAGGATGGATCCTCACCGTTCTCTATAGCTTTACCGGCGGCAATGATGGAGCTCTTCCCCAGAACGGGATCATAACCCTCGCCGCCGACGGCACTCTCTATGGCACGACGAGCGCCGGAGGAGGGGGATCGTGCAGTCTGTATGGCGTCAGCGGCTGCGGAACGGTCTTCAGCCTGCGCCCTCCGCCGTCGCGTCCAGCCTCTGCTTTTACTCCGTGGATCGAGAAGATCCTGTACAGTTTCACGGGCGGAAGCGACGGATACTCCCCCACCGGCGGTCCGGTTCTTGACCAAGCCGGTAATCTCTACGGCGCGGCCGGCAGTTACCCGCAATACGGCAACATTTATGAGCTCACTCCCTCCGGCGGTGGCTCCTGGACGCACAGTATTGTGCATGCGTTCAGCGGGCCCGATGGCTGGAGTCCCATTGGCAATCTAGCCATCGACAAGAACGGAAATCTCTATGGCACCACCTTGTACTCCGATGACGGCAGCGGCGGCGGGGTAGTGTTTCAGCTAGCGCCATCGGGCTCGGGCTGGACGGAGACTGTGCTTCACGACTTTACGTCGCAATTCGGAAGCGATGGGGGCCGTCCCCAGGCGGGAGTGATCATTGATTCGTCAGGAAATGTGTTTGGCGTGACCAGCAATGCCGGGAAGTACGGCGGTGGCACGGTTTTTGAGCTGAGTCCCTCCGGCAATAGTTGGACTTTCAGCATAATTGATTACATCGGTGCACCTGGTGACTGTGGCCCGTATGACAACCTCTTAATGGACCAGGTGGGCAACATGTACGGAACAACCTTGTGCGGCGGTGGCTACCAACGGGGTGACATTTTTAAGCTGAAACCGCTGCAAGGCGGGGGTTGGGAATCCGGCGAGCTCTACGCATTTCGCGGCGCCCCCGATGATGGAGGCTACCCCCTCAGCAATGTCGTGATGGACGCGAACGGCAATCTTTACGGGACCGGCTCCGTTGGAGGCGCCCACGGGCTGGGCGACATCTTCGAGCTTAAGCCAGACTGAGCCCTGCGTATTTGGTCAGCCAGAGCCGGGCGCCCCACCCGCCTGCTCGGATCTTTGAAGGACCGTGAGCTGCCCCACCCAATGTCCCTGGCCGGGCTGATCGGGTAGTCTGTCGTGCAAATCATGTACACTTCGGGTTTCGCACCCCTCTGTCGGGTGCTTCAGGAGAGACATGTCGAAATCGCGCAGACAATTCCTGACCCACGCGCCGCTTGCCCTGTTAGGGGCGGCGGTTGCGGCCCACAGTCAAACCCAAAATCCTGCCGAGCCGCCACCGGGCGCACCTCCCGCCTTCGGCACTGCAACACCGGTTGGACCTGAGGTCTCGCCTGCGACCTTTGCCCAGGCTGAAAAACTGGTGGAGGTGGAATTGACTGCCGACGAGCTTGCCCTGGCGGCCGGCAACTGGCGCAGCGCCATGGCTCCGCTCTACGAGAGCAGGGTGGGACCGCGGAAAGTGGCATTGGAAGCGACGCTTGCGCCCGCGACGCTCTGGAATCCCGTGCTGCCCGGCGAAAAGGACGGTCCCGCAAGCAACGAATTTGTGAGGAGCAAGACCGATCCCGGGCCGTTACCGAAGAATGAGGAAGACATTGCCTTCGCGCCCGTGACTCAGCTCTCGCTTTGGATCGAGCAACGGAAGCTCAGCTCAGAGCGGCTTACCCGGCTCTACCTCGCGCGTCTGGAGCAGTTCAATCCCAAGCTGCGTTGCGTTATCACGCTCACCCGCGAACTGGCGGTCGCCCAAGCGCAGAAAGCTGACCGGGAAATCGCTGCCGGCAAGTATCGCGGGCCGCTGCATGGCATCCCCTGGGGCGCCAAGGACCTTCTGGATACCGCGGGCATTCCCACGACCTATGGCGCCGAGCCTTTTCGCAATCGCATCCCGACGACGGACGCGGTGGTCGTCAAGCGGCTGAACGATGCAGGCGCGGTGCTGGTCGCCAAGTTGAGTTTGGGCGCGCTGGCGCTCAATGACATCTGGTTCGGGGGCCAGACCATGAACCCGTGGCTGATGGAGGAAGGCTCGTCGGGCTCGAGCGCAGGCCCGGGCGCGGCCACGGCGGCAGGACTGGTGGGCTTCGCGATCGGGAGCGAAACCGACGGAAGCATCGTGAGTCCCTCGATGCGTTGCGGAGTCACCGGACTGCGGCCGACCTTCGGCCGGGTCGCGCGCACCGGCGCCATGACGCTGTGCTGGTCGCTCGACAAGCTAGGCCCCATGGCCCGCAGCGTTGAGGACACCATGCTGGTGCTGAACACCATCTCCGGTCCGGATCCGGGCGATGTGTCAAGCGTGCCCAGCAAGCTTGATTTCAACGCCGATGCGAGTGTGCAGGGGCTGCGCGTGGGCTACTTTCCCGGATGGATGAAGCAGAACCCCGCAACCGACGTGGACCGCGCCGCGCTGGAGGCGGTCAAGAAGGTGGGCATGGTACCGGTCGAAGTTGCGATTCCTGACTGGCCCTATGACTCGCTCGATCTGATTCTCTTCGCTGAATCAGCCGCCGCGTTCGAGGAACTGACGCTGGGCGGCGGGCTGAACCAGCTCAAGATGCAGGTGCCCGATGCGTGGCCCAACACCTTCCGCCAGTCGCGTTTTCTTTCCGCGGTGGACTTCGTTCAGGCCGACCGCTTGCGGCGCAAAGTGGCCATAGAGATGGACCGCTTGTTCTCGCAGGTGGACCTGCTGCTGGTGCCGTCGCTGCGCGACGAGATGCTTACCATTACCAATTTCACCGGACATCCTTCGCTTACGCTGCGCGCGGGTTTCGTCGAGGTGTCCGAAGCGCGCAGCGACTGGGCGCCCGATCCCGCGCATCCGCTGCCGAAGTTCTCGCCGCCGCGACGAGTGCCCCACGGCGTCACCCTGATCGGACAGCTCTTTGACGAGGGCACCATGGGGCAAGCTGGCCTCGCGCTGGAGCGCGCCTTCGGCGTGGCTGGTGAGCGGCCACCCGGGTTCTAGCTGGCCCGCCTCCCAGCCTTTCGCCAAAGGCGGGCGAAAGGCTGGGGCACCCGCACCTTCAGCCGCGAACTGCAGGATGGCCGGCAGCCTGTCCCCGATGAAATCCATGTCGCCTTCTCCGCCACTGGAAATTCGCCGTGCATTCCGTCCGCGTCACATCGCCCTATGACCGCCGTCACAGACTTGCGTGATTAGCCTCTGATAACAAGGAGAACATCCTCAATATCGAGCAGTGTCCGACAGTTCTCGCGCGCCCTCATCGGACATTCAGCTTGGATACGAGGTCGGCAAGATGTGGCGTGAAGGGTGCGTGCAGCCCACGAAATCCGGTTACCCAAGACGCCCTTCGTAGAATTCGGGACCCGTAATAAATTGCTCGAAGAAAAGAGGCCTTATGAATCCTTCTTCTCCTTCCATTTGGCAGATCATGGAGTCGAAAGGGTACTCGCGGCGTGAGTTCCTCCAGTTTTGCAGCTATGCGGCGATGGCCGCCGGACTTGCAGGCTCGCACCTCGACGCGGTCGCACAGGCATTCGAGAAGAAGGCGCGTCCGCCGGTTGTGTGGCTGCATTTCCAGGAGTGCACATGCTGCAGCGAGTCGTTCATCCGGTCGTCGCACCCCATCGTGGCGGACGTGCTCCTCGACGCGATCTCGCTCGACTACACCGAAACCCTACAGGCCGCGGCGGGCTTCCAGGCTGAGAAGTGCCTGCATGACACGATCAAGAATTATCCGGGCAAATACATACTGCTGGTGGAAGGCTCGGTCCCGGTGAAGGGCGATGGCGTTTACTGCTGCATTGCCGGGAAAACCGCCGAAGACATCCTGCAGGAGAGCGCAAAAGATGCGGCGGCGGTGATCGCGTGGGGCAGTTGCGCGTCGAACGGTTGCATTCAGGCGGCGAGCCCGAATCCCACTGGCGCAACTCCGATCCACAAGCTGATCAACAAGCCTGTCATCAACGTTCCCGGCTGTCCGCCGATTGCCGACGCGATGACCGGCGTCGTCACCCACATTCTTGTGCTCGGCCGCGGACCTGAGCTGGATAACTTGGGCCGGCCCAAGGAGTTCTATTCACGGCGCGTGCATGACACCTGTTACCGGCGCGCCTACTACGATGCCGGAATGTTCATCGAGATGTGGGACGACGAGAGGGCGCGCAAAGGCTATTGCCTATACAAGATGGGCTGCCGCGGGCCCGTAACCTATAACGCATGCTCTGTGACCAAGTGGAATGGCGGCGTCAGCTACCCGATCCAGTCGGGACACGGGTGCATCGGCTGCAGTGAGGCTGGTTTCTGGGACAACGAACCCTTCTACCAGCACCTCGCCTCCTTCCCCGGATTCGGGATTGAGAGCACCGCCGACACCATCGGAACGACTTTGGGCATCGGCGCGCTGATTGGCGTGGGCGCGCACGCTGTCACCACCAACATCCGTAAACACAAGCTGATTGAGCAGGAGCGTGGTGGCGACGAAAAAACCACACAGCGCGACGAAGAGTAACTGGCCGGTTCATTGGACGACAGAGAACAAGCGCAGCAAATTCTGACGAGGTGATCGCATGGCAAGGATGGTGGTTGATCCTATTACCCGTATTGAAGGGCACCTTCGGATTGAGGCCGTCGTCGAAAACGGCACCATCACCGACGCGTACAGTTCCGGCACCATGGTGCGCGGCTTCGAAAAGATCCTGAAGGGCCGCGATCCGCGCGACGCCTGGGCCTTCACCGAGCGCGCCTGCGGCGTGTGCACTACGGTGCACGCGCTGGCGAGTGTCCGCACGGTGGAAGACGCGCTGGGGATCTCGGTCCCGAAGAATGCGGAGTTGATCCGCAATCTGATGTTCTGCACGCAATACGTGCAGGACCACGTCGTCCACTTCTATCACCTGCACGCTCTGGACTGGGTGGACGTGGTGAGTTCGCTTTCGGCTGACCCGCAGAAAACCGCGCAGATCGCCACTTCCATCTCACCCTGGCCGAAGAGTTCGCCCAAGTACTTTGCCGCCGTGCAGGACAAGCTGAAGGCCTTCGTGGCGACCGGGCAACTGGGTATCTTCGCCAACGGCTATTGGGGAAATCCATCCTACAAGCTGCCGGCTGAAGTGAACCTGCTGGCCGTGGCGCATTATCTGGAAGCGCTGGAATGGCAGAAGGAAATCGTCAAGATCCACACCATCTTCGGCGGCAAGAATCCGCATCCGAATTACCTGGTCGGAGGAGTTCCCTGCTCGATCAACCCCGACGAAGTGAACGCCATCAACATGGACCGATTGAACTACGTCGGAAGCTTGATCACTGGCGCAATCGCGTTCGTGGAACAGGTGTATCTGCCTGACCTGATGGCAATCGCAGGCTTCTACAAGGATTGGGCGGCGATCGGCGGCGGGCTGAAGAACTATCTCGCGTACGGCGATCTGCCCACGCGCGGCTACAACCAGCCGGAATATTTCAAGTTCGCCCGGGGCGCGATTCTCGATCGCAACCTGGCCGAAGTGTATCCCGTGGATGGCCGCAACTCCGGAGAAATCAAGGAGTACATCGAGCATTCCTGGTATTCGTACTCAAGCGGCGAGGCGAGTGGGCTACACCCGTTCGACGGCGAAACTGAATTCAACTACACCGGGCCGAAGCCTCCCTATGAGCAGCTCAACGTCGAAGCCAAATACTCGTGGTTGAAGACCCCGCGCTGGAAAGACAACGCGATGGAGGTCGGGCCGCTGGCGCGTCTCCTGGTTTCCTATGCCAAGGGCAGCACGGAAGTGAAGGACGTGGTGAACGAAGCTCTGGGTCGCCTCGGCGTGCCGGTTACCGCCCTGTTCTCAACCTTGGGCCGGACAGCCGCACGCGGGCTGGAGACCCGTCTCGTCGTGCATTGGATGAAGGGCTTCTACGATGAACTCCTCGCGCAAATAAAGACCGGCGAGCTTTCGACCTTCACCCGCGATCGCTGGGAGCCTTCCACCTGGCCGGCAACCGCACAAGGGGTTGGACTGAGCGAGGCGCCGCGTGGCGCGCTGGCCCATTGGATCAAAATCAAGGATGGAAAGATCGAGAACTACCAGCTCGTTGTACCCAGCACCTGGAACGCATCGCCTCGCGATCCCAAAGGCCAGCGTTCCGCTTACGAAGCGTCCCTGATTGGCACGCGGCTGGCCAATCCGGAACAGCCGCTGGAAATCCTGCGGACGATTCACTCTTTCGATCCGTGTATCGCCTGCGCTGTGCACTTGTACGATCCTGATGGCAAACACGTTCACCAGGTTAAGTTTTATTGAGGGCGGAGACATGGCCAACGCATCCGTTGCAACTTACGAAAGAGTTTATGTATGGGAGCTGCCGGTCAGGTTCTATCACTGGGTCAATGCCCTCTGCGTGGTGGTGTTGATCGTCACCGGGTACATGATTGGCAATCCGCAGTCGATCTTCTACGCCTCAGAGGCCTACCAGCAGTATTGGTTCGGCACGGTCCGATTCATTCATTTCGTGACTGCCTTCGTCTTCTTCTTCATGTTTCTGTTTCGCATCTACTGGGGCTTCGTGGGGAACGCTTTCGCGCGCTGGACGAATTTCATCCCCTATAAGCGGGTGCAGGTTGAGGAAATCGGCGAAGTCTTGAAGGTCGATATATTGCAGACGCAGCTCCGCGGGGAGATCTCGCTGGGTCACAACTCGCTGGCGGGGTTCATCTACTTCCTGTCGTTTCTCGCGTTTCTGTTTCAGTCGGCGACGGGATTTGCGCTCTACTCCAGCATGAGCAAGGCTTTGCTGCCGCAGATGTTCCGCTGGATTGTGCCGCTGATGGGCGGCGAGTTCCGCGTCCGGCAATGGCACCACGCCATGATGTGGTTCTTCATCCTGTTCGCGATTGTGCACGTTTACCTGGTCTTCTACCACGACTACATCGAGGGTCGCGGTACGACCTCCTCGATGGTGGGTGGCTGGAAGTTTCTGCGGCGCAGCAAGCAATGACTGAAAGCGCCGGCAACGTGCTTGTGCTGGGCATAGGCAACGTGCTGATGGGTGATGAGGGCGTGGGCGTCCACGTCGTTCGCAGCCTGGAAAAGTTGGGAGTTCCAGAGGGAGTCGATCTTCTCGACGGTGGCACGGGCAGTTTCCTGCTGCTGGATCCGATGCAGCGCGCCCGCAAGGTCATCCTTATTGACGCTACACTGGACGACAATCCGCCCGGCACTGTACGCCGTCTTGTCCCGCGCTTTACGACCGACTATCCACGCACGCTGACCGCTCACGACATCGGGCTTAAGGACCTTCTCGACACGTTTTATCTTCTCGACCATCCGCTGGATGTGGTACTGTTCGCAATCTCCATCGCGTCTCTTCAGGAAATCGGCATGGAATTGTCGCCGGAGATTGAGGCGCGAGTGCCCGAGTTCGCGCAACTCGTGCTGCGCGAGGTGGAGTCGGCGAGCCAATAGATGAACAAGAACCGAGCGTCTCGATTACTGGAATTGGAATCATGCAAGCTTCGTCACGGGCGCGGCTGCGCTGCGCCGGTTGAGAAGCTGTTAGCGTCGATGAGGAGCGCCGAGTTTGGCGATGCTGAATCGCTTGTTCGCTTCCATGATGCACTGCTCTTCCTGCGCGCCTTTCCACAGAGCCGCAAGGTCATACAGTTGACGGAGAACATGCTGGCCGGTATCGCCAGGCAGGTGGCGAGACTTCGCGATTCCGGCGC
>Ga0074046_10003969_pt1 | contig 12180 bp, 11 predicted proteins | sample BogForMeECP23OM3_FD_94441 | JGI IMG/M metagenome (GOLD analysis project Ga0074046, IMG submission 94441) | Bog forest soil microbial communities from Calvert Island, British Columbia, Canada - Bog Forest MetaG ECP23OM3 | ecosystem: Environmental > Terrestrial > Soil > Wetlands ...
CGGCCGGGTTCGGGCGCGTCCTCGAGGTCGAGACGCAGGCCGCATTCGTTCACCAGGTAGTCCCTGATCGCCTGGGCGCTGCCGGGGGTGAAGGCTTCGCGATAGGTCAACCCATCGTTCATCTCGGCCACGCGGTGGCCCTCGAAGAACGGGCTGCGAGGGTCTTTGGCCGTGCCCACGCACCAATCGCCAAACCCGCCGCCCAATCTCCCAATGTGTCCTTTGATCTCGGCAATGATTTCTTCGCGATTGCTGGGCACAGTTGCAACCCTCTGGTACTTTCTTGCTCGTCACTCGTCACTGGTCACTTGTCACTGCTCTTGTGGGCGGGGGAAGTGGTATTGGCTTGTCACTCATCACTCGTCAGTGCCTTCAGGATTCTTCCCTCGTGCGTGCGCATCGGGTGGATTCAGCCCATCCTGCCCCTCCGCGCATTGCAGAACTGCCCTCTGCGCCAGTCCGCGGACTCAGACAGGCGCGCGCGTCGATACGTGCAGCTGGTCAAATAATGCAGATGATCGAGGCCGTAATAGTGTTCTAGCTCAGACACCCGAACATTAATATCGTCCGTGTGTCGCATACATCTCCACAAGAACCGTCGGGACGCGCCACGCGCCCAAGAGCGCGGAATCAACAGAAATGGTCTACGCTTGCTGGCTCTTTAGACGGCGAAGGGCCCATTGTGCCTCCTTATCCCCCAGCTGCGCTGCCTTGCGATACCATTCCAAAGCGCGCCGGAGGTCCTGTCGAACACCGCGACCTTGCTCATAGTAATAGGCCACATTGTGTGCTGCGTCATCGTGGCCCTTCTTTGCCGCTTTCAGGTACCACCTAAACGCCTCTTCAGGATCGGACCGAACGCCCTCACCCCTACTGAGGCATAGCCCTACCGAAAATTGGGCCTCGGTAACTCCCTTCCGCGCAGCCGCCAGCTCAAGTTTGAAGCCTTTTCTGAAATTTTTCTTCACGCCGCGCCCGTACCTGTAGCACTTCCCAAGCACATCCCAAGCTTCCGCGATCCTCTGCCTCGCGGCCTTATTGAGCCACCTTATTGCGACGCGGTAGTTTTTGGGTATGGATATCCCGCAATAGTAGAACACACCGACGTTATACTGGCCGTTCGCGCCTCCGGCTTTGGCCGCCCTTAGGTATTGCTCGAAGGCGCGACGACGATTAGGTCTCGTCCCCAGACCATATTCGTATGCGGCCCCCAGCCACTCATCGGCTTCCACGCACCCCAGAGCGGAGGCCTGTCTCAACAACCGGAACCCAATTTGATGCCGGTTCCAGTCCGCCTTCGGGCCAAAGCAGGCTATCGCCCTTTTCAAGATGCTCCGCGCATCGGAGCGGACGCCGATCTTTTGCATGACCCACCTCCCTCCCCCGGTTGTAAGCCAACGAGCAGACCCAACCGCAGGTTGTTGACAACCACAGCCGCTATCATCGTCGCAGTCGTAATGCCTAGTCCCCTCCGACCACTCACCTCACGGGTTGAGTGGGAAACGGTGTCAGGTACCGTTTCCGAGCCGCCCGGGGTTCCGCATCGTCTTTTCCAGTCCGGATTGCGCAACCGCGCCAGGGACCCATTTCTCCTCCCGCCTTTTCGCTCAAAAGAAACGGTACCTGACACCATTTTTCCCATTTCTCCTCCCGTCTTTCCGCTCAAAAGAAACGGTACCTGACACCATTTTCCTCGGGGTTATCCACGGCGAGCAAGAAGAGGGTCTCCGGCACCGGGGCAGTTCGGGTTGGGAAGTCACTATAAGCTAGGTATTTCCCGTCCGGGGACCAGTCGAAGGACCGAAGCCCTAAGGCACCCGCATTCGATGTGTACAGCTTGCGCTCCGCACCACCCACAGCAGGAATAACGTAGATTCCTTCCTTGTCCTCGCCGTGGCCGTAGCGCTGAAAGGCGATGTAGCGGCCGTCTGGGGACCAGGTCGGTGTGTCGTCAGTGGCTGGGTCGGTGGTGAGCCGCAGCGGCTTGCCCTTGCCGATTATTTTGACGTAGCTATCAGCGTTGTACTCCTCGTCTCCGTCCCACACAAATGCGATCCGATTGCCGTCGGGGGAAAAGCGAGCCCTGAACGGTTGCTGGCCGGGGTGACTGGCGATGGGAACGATGCGCATCGGCGGGGCAGGTGGGTTCTGCCAGGGACGGAGATAGCGATACGCGATTGGCCCGCCGATAACCAGCACAAGGGCGGCGACAGCCAAAGCGACGGTCCTCCTGCCCCCGAAGAGCGCTCTGCCTACATCAGCACCGACACCAACCGGCGCTCCTGCGCCCACAACCGGGGCGATGAGGCGGTAGCCGCGAGGACGAAGGGTCTCCACAAAGCGCGGGTTGTCGGCGGGATCATCCAGCGACTCGCGCAGCCGGTTGATGGCCGCGTTGATGCCGTCCTCGAAGTCCACTATCGTGTGGTTGGGCCAGAGCCGCTTTTGCAGCTCTTCGCGCGTCACCAACTCGCCCGGCCGCTCCAGCAGCATCGCCAACACTTCCAGCGGCTGCCCGGCCAGCTTTATCCTCACCCCGTTCTTGCGCAGTTCGGGGGTGTGGAAATCGAACTCAAAGATCCCAAATCGGGCTTGACGCTCAGGCTTGGGAGTCTGGTCCATGGGAGGCCTCCGAACAGATGTTGGGAGCCTAACACTTTCGCGAGCACCAATCAAATTCTCGCCAAGGAAGAGGCGAGGCAAGGTCCTGCACACCGTGTAACACGGGCGTCTGGTCCGACTAGCCTCACCAAGCCGAACGAGAGTTGAGGGGCCGGCCGTGAGGAAGGATCTCCGGGCACCCGAGCCGCTACGGCGGGAAGTCCATGCGGCGCAGGAGGGCTTGGAAGGGCGGGTCGGACCGCAGTGGGGTAACTCGGGAGGACCAATCGCGGGTTACTCCAGCCTTGTCGCCTACTGTTTATCGACAAACCCGCAAATCATTCCGAAGTTCTGGATGGATGACGGGCCACTCGGAAAGTGCGCTGAGAGGGTGTTTCGCCGGATTTGGAATGAAAAACGCCCTTCTATGAAAGTGGGCGTAGCGATCGGTGGATCGCTAAACTGGAAAGAAGCTTGACAAGCTCCCCACCCTTGGCTAGAATACTAGCGTATGACTGGACGCGCGACAGGAGCATGGCTGAATTCAATTATGAATGGTGAATGTTGAACGGTGAATTATGAATTGCTGCGCTCCACGTTCGTCTCCAGTGCCTTGTGCTTACTGCCGTTGAAGGACCGCCCCGACAGGTCGGGGCGCTACGCTTGCTTTTTGCCTACTGTTTTGAGGGAGGCGCGATGAAGAGCTCTCTTCGCAGGCATTCCAGCTTCGGACAAGATGTCACCACCGACAGGGGAAGGAACCCTTTTTTTTGAACGAGCAATGCGGGGATGTCATTGAAAACAAAGGACCGCTGTGGAAAACTGGTGGAAAAGCTGGAATACTATAGAAAACAAAGGTACTTAGCTCAATATAGCGGGAATGTTGTTGAAAAGAAACAGGATTCAGGATTCGGGATTCAGGAGTCAGGAGTCAGAATGAAGAGCACCTGCTCTCCGCCAGCTACCCTCTGCCTACGGCCTACTGCCGTAGTAGGTGTTAGGCGGGGAATGAAGAACAGAGGCTAGGAGCTGGGGGCTGGGGATTGGGGACTGGCGCCCCCCTCGAGGCTTACGGGGCTCTAAGTTCCGGGTATATGTTCTGCGAGCGACGTGGCTTGTGTTGTGGCGTTTTTGGGCTCCGGCATATTTGCGAACCCGCCGATATAGCGGCCTTTCCGGAAGATGCACATCCCGCCCAGGTATTGGTCATCGGCCTGGAAGGCTTCGTCCGCAACCTGCGCCGGCGCGGCTCCTCCGAACCGCTGTCGCAACTCGCTCAAGACGGCTGCCGCGGACTCGGGCGATGCTTCAATTACTACGAACGCCTGCCCCTGCTCATAGTGTGCTACGAAGCCGCGCTTCAGCAGGCGCAATCCCAAAACGCTTTCCGGAATCAAGCGCACAGAGGCCAGCTTCTCTGTGGGAAACCAGGAGAGCGCCGCCGGGGGCAGCGAGCGGCCCGGTATACGTTTCTCGGCTTCCCTCACAAACGCCCGCAGCGCCGCCGTCTGGCCTTTTTCGGGGTTGGCAGCCAGCTCCACGTAGTACTTGCCCTTGCAGAAGAGCGCCCGCCGCGGCATGATTTGGCCACCCATGCCGACCTTCTCGATCGGCAGGTGGGGATCGAGATTCGCCGTGAAGACTCCGTAAGCGGAGTCGGCGTCAGTCATCTCGAAGACATCGAGGAGGATGGATTGGCCCCCCGATTGGCAGGTCACCCCCTGCATTTGAACGAAGCCGTAGAGAATGTAACCTTCGGCGCTCCCATCGATGTACTCGAACAGGTTGTCGGCAGTGAAGCGGCGCGCACTGCCTTGCTGTTTCCATCCTGCCACCAGGTGGCAGTCGGCCACCTCCGCCGCCGGCGCGGCGGAGGCGACCGCCAGCAGTATCAGAGCTAATCTTGAAGACCTCACGCAAACAACTCCTGCGCGCGCGCCAGCCGGCTCGAAACCTTCACCCCAAATGGACAGGTCACGGTGCAGCTTACACAATCCTGGCAGCGCACGGAGGTGACTTCAGCGGGCAGGGCCAGGAAATGCTCGCGCCCCAGCGAGAATTGCCCATAACCCTCGGCGTAGGTGAGATAACGCAGCAGGTTGGCCACCGGCAGGCGCTTGGCGCAAGTCCCCTCGCATTCATTGCACATTCGGCAATAGAGCGGGCCGATCTGCTCGAGTCGCTGCGCCAGTAGTTTCTCCTCGACCTGAGAGTAAGGCTCCGCCATGGCCCTCAGGTTCTCCTCGAGCTGGTCCATGTCGGTCATGCTCGGAATGGTCGTGTCCACCTTCGGATTCTTCAGCACCCACTTCAGCGCGGCGAGCATGGCCCCTTGCCTCTTGAGCTGCGAGAGAGGCGGAGGCGGCGGGGGTAGCGGAGGGCGTCCGGCGCCACTCCCCGGCGGTGGTGGGGGCGGAGGCGACCAAGCGCGGCGGCCGCCCGCCATCACCTTCATCGCCACGACGCCCATGCCTGCATTGCTGGCCTGTTCAATCAGCGCATCCATGCTTTTGTCCATGGTGAAGTTGTACGTGATCAGGACAACATCCAGGGCCCCTTTCTTGACCAGGAATGGAATCATGTCCTTCGCGTTGTGCGTGCTGAGGCCGGCAAAGCGGATTTTTCCCTGCTGCTTGGCAATCTGCTGGGCCTCGAACAATTCATCCGGAACATCCGATGTCCCGTCCCTGCCATGCAGATACCAGATGTCGATGTAGTCGGTCCCGAGCTCGCGCAAGGTCGTGTCAAGGTCACTCAAGAGGCTATCCTTGGTGCGTCCTCCGGACTTGCTGGACAGGACGAGGTCCTTGCGTTTCTTCTTGAGCGCAACGCCGACCATCCGTTCGTTGTTTCCATGCTGATAGCCACGCGCCGTATCGAAATAATTGATGCCGATATCCGAGGCGCGCTCGATGACGCTGGCGTCGGACGTAACCATGCACCCAAACCCCACTGAAGTGACTTTCAGGCCTGTTTTCCCGATGGTGCGATAAGTCAGTTTCGGTGTGGATGCGAGCGACGGTGGCGGTGATGATTGGACCGTTGCTTTGCCAAAGCCAGCGCTGGAAGCCAGCCCGGCGACGGGGAGTGCCAATCCCGCATAGAGAAAGTCACGGCGGGAAGAATTCGATTTCATAAAGACGTCTCCTTGTCAAATAGGCAAACCGCAAACTAAGAGCACCTATTTTAGACGTTCCGACGAGTTCGCGCCAGTGGCCTGTCACGCCTAATTGGCTCTTTGCCCTTTCGCCGAGGGAGAGAATCTTGTAGCGCGGGCGTCTCGCCCGCTGTGGCGGGAGCGTCCCGCTCCCGCACGCGGGAAGCTTAACCACCGCTTGGCAAAAGGGGTCCATCGCAACCGCAGGCGAGGTGCAAGAGGGCGCGGGCAGGATGCCCACGCCACAGCGGGCGAGACGCCCGCGCTACACCCGGTCACCCGATCTCCCGATTCAGTGTGGGGCAGCTAAAAGCTAAACATCACCTGGAAGTCGATCCGGCGGTTCCCACCACCTGGGGGGCCGAAGCCGCCTCCTGCCAGTGAATTCGACTTGCCAAAAAGTGGCGAACTAAGTTGGCCAACCGGCGCACCCAAATTCACAATGTTGAAGGCATTCATTGCCCCGATGCCCACGGTCAGGTTGTAACGGTAACTTACATTCTGTCCTGGGGGCCCGCCACTTCCGCCGCTGCCGCTCAGCCCTCCGGGGCCAAGACCTCCGCCTGGGCCACCACCCCCTCCCGGCGGTCCACCCCGTCCCCCGCCAGGCGGAGGCCCCATTGGACCTCCGACAGTTCTGCTCTCGGTCTTCCTCCCCAGGCCGAAAGTCTTGCTCAGCCGGAGGTTGAGGGAAAATTGCCCCGGCCCTGTCCCAAGATTGACTGGGATGATGGTCTCGCCTGCTTGGGGATTGGTATCAAACGTTCCCCACTGGGTCTTGACGATGTTTGTTCCCGCGGCTCCGGCAGGAGCGTATGCGGGACGATCGTTAAAGATGGAATCGCCGTTATTATCTTGGCCCGTGGTGATGTTGAACGGCGACCCCGAGTTCGCCATCATGAACGGGCTCAGCCGGAATCCTTTGGGCAGCGAGAAAGATCCTCCCAAGAACAAACGATTCCGGACGTCAAACGCGGCGCGGCCGTAATCCAACGCGACATCATAAGAATTGGAAGGGAAGGAGTTGACTCCCGATGTGTTGCTGTTGGCAAAGTTCAGGGAATAAAACCCGAACAAGGAAAACTTGGTGCCCAGACGGACATTTATGTTCGTGATGAGCTGGTTCTGATTGAAGAGGCCATCCGACTCGTATTGATAAATGTTCCCAACCTCCCCGTAGGGTCGTGTGCCGGCGGATGGCGTGCAGGTGGTATCGCCGGGGGAGCATGAAACGTATGTGCCAGGAAGTGGGGCGTTAATGTTCCTGGTCATGAGCTGATGAACGCCATGGGAATTGAGATACGTGACTGAGAGCGTGGCGTTCTTGAAGAGCTGCCGCTCGACTCCCGCCGCGGCTTGGATGGTGTAGGGCGCCCGCAGATGGGAATCGATCTGATAGGTCGTGTTCGCTGTGGTGTCCGCGGACATCTTCGCGAGGTCGCTCGAGAGCGGAATGTTGGGAAAGAAATCGGGGTCCGTGACGACATATTGCGTTTGGTTCACGCCATTCAAACGCTTTGCTTCGAGAACTTGACTCTCCTGAAACCGGTCGTAGAAAACGCCGAATCCGGTGCGTATGACGGTCTTCGAGCTACTGCCATGGCCGAGCGCCCAGGCGAATCCCACGCGAGGGGCGAAGTCGGTGCGATCGTGAATGGAATTCTGCGTCTCGTAACGGAGTCCGATGTTGAGCGACATATTGGAGCGAATGCGCCATTGGTCTTCAGCGTAGAGCCCTACGTCGATCCAATTGACTGCTGCTACGGGATTTCCGGTCGTGAGCGAGAATTGACTTGCGCCGCTGGCTTGGCAAGCGCTTTGCCCGGCCTCCTTACAGGGCACAAGGGCGGCTTCCGCGGATTGATAGGCCGCCAGCGATGCGAAGGTGAAGGTCCCGTTGAAATTACCGGCGGAACTATTCCACTCGTTCACATCTCGCACCCTCCCGCCGAACGAGAAGTAATGTTTCCCACTGGTAATAGAAGTGAGGTTGTGGATTTCGACGTGGTTCTCCGTGTCCAAGAGCTTGCCTTGGGAAGTCCCCCCTCCCGTGAACGCTCCCTGAACTTGTATGGTGGCGCCCTGGCTCAGGGGAAGCTGATTATTTGTGCCATGTGCATACTCCAGCCGCAAATCGTTAACGGCGCGCGCGCTGATGACCTGCGAGTCGCTGAGCTCTATGTTGTGCTCCCTTTGTTGGGTGTTGTAGCCTTGCGTTTCCAAGGCGAATTGGCCGATTCCGTTATTCTTGCTGTTGGTGTCAAAGAACTGATAGCGCGCGGTGAGGGTGTTGTTCGAGGTCAGTTGGTAATCCACCCGGGAGCTCACATTCGTGTTCGTGTTGGGATTGGGCACTGCTTGGCTAAACGACGTCTGCTGTAGATTCGAATCCAAGACCACCGCGCTGACAATCGAGTTCCCCGCCATATCCCGGCGCCCGCCATCGACAAAGAAAGAGGCCTTCTTGCTGAGCGGTCCCCCCAGGCTTCCGTCCATGAATTCTCGATGGTAGCCCGGCTCCTGGCTTACAAAGGGGTTCCGCGAGTTGAGGGCAGAGTCATTAAACATGCCCATTCCCTGCCCGTGCCACTTGTCCGTGCCCGGCTTGGTGAAAATCTCGATGCGCCCGTATCCAAGCTTGTCATACTGCGCTGAGAAGGGATTCTGATTCACGCGAATTTCCCGGATGGAGGATTTGGTCGGAAGCTGCCCCCCTGTGAATCCGTCAATGTAGATTTCCCCGCCATTCGGCCCAGCGGCAGGGCCCGCCAGTGCCTGAAGTTGCGACGACAACTCGTCGGGGTCATCGGAAAGCGCATCCAGGTCCTTGTCCTTCAGCACCAGGGCGCTCGCGTTGTTCTCCGAACTGACGCTGACCTGTGTGGTACTGCTCGTGACGGTGACTTGTTGCTTTTCCAGTGCGACCACGAGTTGCGCATCGACGACCCGAACCTGGCCGGCGGTGACGACAACCTCCGCCTTGTTGAAATCGGCAAAACCCTTTACCTGGATCCGCAGGGTGTAAGTGCCGGGAGCCAGATTCTGAAAAACGTAACGGCCCTCTTCATTCGTCTGGACCTGTTGCGAGGCGCCATTCGCCGCAACGGCGGTCACGGCGATCGCTGGGACAGCAGCCCCCGAGGGATCAGTGACCTGGCCCCGCACGCCTCCCGTGCCTGACTGCCCAAAGCTCGAGGCAACGATAATAAATATCGCCACCATCCCGAATATCCAAAGTCGCAAGTGCTTCCAAGAATCGAACATTTTCCACTCCTCCAACGCCAGTCATTCCCGCGAACACCGGTCATTCCCGCGAAAGCGGGAATCCAGCACGCTCATAGTTCAACACCGGCAAGTAAAGAGCGTGTGTGGAAGCAAGGGGAAAATTGTAAAGCTAAGGTAAAAGTTGGCCGGGGCGCGGGGACCGCGGTGTTAGAATGCAAGAGGGCGGACCATGTCACCTCGTTCAGACAATGCCTCGGACTCGCGCCTTCAGATCCTTGTGGTGGATGACGACGCAAAGCTCTGCCGTCTCATCCGTGACTATTTGGAGCCGCTGGGCTACGAGGTACATATGGCGCACACTGGGCCTGAGGGTCTCGAGGCCGCGCTCCAAAAGCCCTTCTCGGCGGTAATCCTTGATGTGATGCTGCCCGGCATGAACGGCTTCGACGTTCTGCGGGAACTGCGCGCCAAGTCCACTGTGCCGGTGCTGATGCTGACCGGGCGTGGCGAGGAACCGGATCGCATCGTGGGTCTTGAACTGGGCGCGGACGACTACCTGCCCAAGACGTTTTCGACCCGCGAGCTGCTGGCTCGGCTTCGCGCCGTGATTCGGCGCTCCAACCTTGCACGCCTTCAAGAGGAACCCCGTGCTCCGCAAGTGGTTGTGGGTGACCTCCATTTGGACCCCGAAGCGCGCGTAGCCGCGCTGGGTGACCAGCCGCTGCAACTGACTGCGGTGGAGTTTGATCTTCTGCTCTCACTGGCCAAAGCCGCAGGACGAGTGAGAACACGCGAGCAACTGTTGCTTGAAGTGGCAGATCGCAACTTCGATGTCTTCGACCGCTCGATTGACGTTCACATTTCTTCGCTTCGCAAGAAGCTCCGCGATGATCCCAAATCCCCACGCTTCATCATTACCGTGCGCAGCGCCGGTTACATGATGCGCAAACCGGGAATGGAGGCACTTCCATGAAGACGCGCGCCTCAATCTCCGTCAAGATACTGCTGCTCTCATTCCTGAATGTCGTGCTGCTCGGACTGGTTTTCGTGGTGTTTGTCCGAGTGCAATATCGCGCTGATCTCAGCTCGCTTCTGCTCTCTCCTGGACGCGATCGCATCCTCGCTATCTCTCGTCTCATTGCCCTGGAATTGCCGGAGACGGACCGTGGCGAGTGGAACCGATTGCTGGCGCAATCCGCGTCCGCCAATCACGGCGTGTGTTACCTCTTCCTGGGCGGGGGCACTCAACTCGCGGGACCGCCTGTCGACCTGCCCTCCGGCGTGCTGGATGCGATTCGTCGGGACCAGCTTCCACCGTTTGAAACTGAAGGTCCGCCGGGCGGTAGGCCGAGCAAGTTGAAGCTAATGCCTCCGCCTCCGCCGGTGTTCCTTATCAAGACCAGTGCCCCCGCCCGGTACTGGGTGGGCGTTCGAGTCCCGATCTGGGGCGAGTCGGCGACAAGGCCTGTGCACGGAGCCTTGGTCTGGACGTTCTCGTCGTTGTGGACGAACCCCCTTCTTTTCGACTATAAGCCCTGGCTCGCTGTGGTCATTGTGGTGATCCTCCTGTCCGTCGCCTGCTGGCTGCCTCTCATCCGAGGTTTGACGCGCTCCATTTCTCAGCTCACAAGTGCCACGGGAGCCATTGCCCAAGGGCGGTTTGAGACCAGGCTGTCCGTCAACCGCCGGGATGAACTCGGCCAACTTAGCCAAGCGATCAACCATATGGCGGAGCGCCTCTCTGGTTTTGTATACGGTCAGAGGCGCTTTCTTGGCGACATTGCCCATGAGCTTTGCTCCCCCATCGCCCGCATTCAGGTGGCGCTAGGTGTCTTAGAGCAACGCGCGGAAGATAACCAGAAGGAGTACGTCCTGGGCGTGCAGGAAGAAGTCGAACATATGTCGGGCCTTATTAACGAACTACTGTTGTTCTCCAAGGCCGGCATGAATGCTTCAGCCACCCCGCTCACTCGCGTCAATGTCGCTGACACGGTACGCCAAGTTCTGCAAAGGGAAGCCAACCATGAGGCGCGGATCGAGACCCATATCGACGGGCAATTGGAGGTGATAGCCCACCCCGATTATCTATTCCGCTCCCTCGCCAATATCCTACGCAACGCAATTCGTTATGCGGGAGATGCAGGACCCATTGTGGTTTCCGCGAGCGAAAAGAGCGGGGTTGTTTCGATCACCGTGGCGGACAACGGCCCAGGAATTCCGGCTTCTGAACTGGAGGAAGTGTTCAAGCCTTTTTACCGGCCGGAATTTGCCCGACAGCGTGAGACCGGTGGCGTCGGTCTCGGTTTGGCAATCGTGAGAACTTGCGTGGAAGCCTGCGGTGGCACCGTCCAATGCCGCAACCGTTCGCCCAAAGGTCTGGAGGCCGTAATTCGACTCCCCGCGGCGAAACCGTGAGACGCATCATCTGTCATCCTGAGTCCCGCTTTTGAGGACGAAGGATCTCTGCAGTTCGTCTGCAACCTCCGCCCGCAGGGGATGGAACGGAACTGCAGGGATTCCTCGTCCGCCAAAAAACGGCGTCCTCAGAATGACACAGGACCCGAGGTGGCGGTATCGTCGCGGGACAGCGGCTCGGGTATCAGGCTGCTTGAGCCTTAGAGTCGGCAGGAAGATCGAGCCTCATTTCGCATTCATCGCCGTCACGGCTTGTGGTGCGGAAGCCGAGTTTCCGGAAAAGGCCGATAGCCCGATAGTTCGATAGCTCCGTGGTGAGGAAAACCTTGGTGAGCCCCATCCCAAGCGCCCAACCCAAAGTCAACTCACTCAGCACTGTTCCCAGCCCTTCCGCGCGGTAGTCCTGAAGGACAAAAATCGTGAACTCGACCTCATCTTGGCGAATCGGGCAGAGGAGGGTGTGAGCCACAATCTTCTTGCCATCCAATGCGAGGAGTGCGTGAGAGCTAATCTGAAGCTGGTCCAACCAGCGGGCAATGCGTGGGACGTCCGGCGGAGGGAGTCCTTGTGCCACGCGCTTAGGTTCGAAGTTTGAGTACATTTCGACGAGTGTCCCGAAATCCTCGGAACTGTACACCCGCACCGTGAGCGTCCGTCCCTTTCGGGTTCGGACCTCTGTGGGCTTGAATAAAACTTGCGGGGCGTTCGTCATAACTTGAATTCAAGTTTAGCACGCAGTTGGCCAACAACCCCTGATTAAACTCAATCCTTGGCTTGAGCCG
>Ga0074046_10003970_pt1 | contig 12179 bp, 4 predicted proteins | sample BogForMeECP23OM3_FD_94441 | JGI IMG/M metagenome (GOLD analysis project Ga0074046, IMG submission 94441) | Bog forest soil microbial communities from Calvert Island, British Columbia, Canada - Bog Forest MetaG ECP23OM3 | ecosystem: Environmental > Terrestrial > Soil > Wetlands ...
AGCTCGTCGACCACCAAACGCCGGCGCCACCCGGGGGAGGATGCCATGATGTAGTGACTAATTGAAAATCCGACCCTTATGCCGCAAGGGGTTACGTCGGGTTACCCCAAACATAGGTTAGGTATGGTGTCCCCGGAACACACCTCCCCGGAACTCACCTGGCCTAACGCAATACAGGTCGAGAAGATGCTGCGAATCGCAATTTCGGAGTTAGGTATGGTGTCGTCGGAATTCATGCGGGATTGATCCCGTCGGTGCTCGCGCCCTGTGTCGCATTTCCAGCATTCGCAACGACATCGACCCCATCCAGAGGTTCTCCCGCGATGGGGGAGGCACCAACCCCGAGGTTGCCGTTCGTCGCAGCGGCTGTGCCGGAGCCGGCGTCGGTCCGCTTGGGAGCGACCTCTCGGGGCCACTCTTTATGATCGAAGAAGCGGAAATTCGGGCTGCCGTAGTGCTGGTAGGCTCCCCAGGTCCGCCCGCCGTTGTAGGTCGAGGCGATGGCCAAACGCGCCTCGCGCATCGCCCGGTGCATCGGCATCACCATCCCATCGAGCCGATGGGCCGAGAACCCAGGCCTGGGCCTATCGGCCTCTACGTGGCCATCCCTCAACGGCCTACCGACGAGGTTCCGGCCCTCCCCCTCAACCTCAGCTCCAGGCGAGGGCGCTTTCTCGACGGGCACGAAGCCGAGAAGGTTTTGGTAGAGCGTCAGCGCGAATCGACGGGCGGCGGCGTCGTCTACGGGCCAGGCGGTGCAGACGAAGTTGGCGACACCCCGCTCGAAGAACGATTCGGCGAAACTCGGGGCCAACTCGGGCGTGCGCAGATCAGCCCGGTCGGGCGTGATCCCCGACTCGCAGGCGTTGGAGAAGACGAACTTCGGGATGTTGTCGATCCGCCGCAGCTCGTTGACCGAGAGCCGCTCGCCGCCGGTGAAAATCCAGCCGGAAGACGAGGGGTGCTGGGCGTCGTAGACGCAGTGGCCGGCGTAGTGGAGCACATCGTAGGGGCGCAGCGCCAGCTCGCGGAGCACGTTGGTCCGCGTGGCCTGGCGCGGCCCCAGCAACTGGACGACCTCGACACCGTTCGCGTAGAGAGGGTTCTTAGGCTCGGCGAGGCGGCGCTCCTCAACGGCCCGGCCGAAGGCCTCGAACAGATCGGCGACTTCGATGCCCTCCTGCTCGGCCCCGGGGAGGCGGGCGTCCTCGGCGGGGTCGGCGAGGACGAGCACGCGGAGGACCCGGCGTGGGGGGGGCGGCGGCTCCGGTGGCGGGGCGAACGTCGTCCGGAGCTGCCGTGTGAAGCCGCGCGCGGTGCTCAGGAAGAGGCGCTCGATCTGCGGCGTCCCTCTGCCCCCGGGCCCGCTCGACCCGGGGAGGGAAGGGTCGGCCTGCGCCACCATCTCCCAATGGATTCGGGCGGTCGTGGAGTCCAGCAGCATCACCAGCGGGACGTCGGTGTTGAGCTGGGCACGGAGGTCGGCGGGTACCAGCAGCTTGCCCAGGAACCGCCCGTGCTCATACTGCTTGTCGAGCTCCCACTGGGCCGCCAGCTCGTCGTTGGCCCGCATGATCAGGGCCGGGTCGAGCGGGATCTCACGCTCCGGGATCGAGGCCGTGTCGGTGACCGCGCCGAAGCGGTAGGTCTGCCTATCGAGCGAGAGCGTGATCCGCGCGGGGTTCCTCTCCTGCGGATTGATGATGCCCTTCAGTTGCCTCTCCCAATGCTCTTGCCACTCCAGCCTCTGTTTCTCCTCGGCCCGCGCCATGAGGACCTCCGGAGTCTCCCGGCTGATCCCTCCATCTTCGATGATCAAATGATGGCCACCCGGCAGTCGGTTCTGTTGCTCCTCGCGTATTGCCTTGCGGATATCCAGGATGCGCCGGGGGTCAGCCTCCACGAACGTGATCCGCTCTAGGCCCCCGGCCTCCTCGCAGGCACCCCATTTCGCCTGGGCCACCCCACGCATCCAGGCAGAAACGGCCTCCCGGATCGGCAGGGCCCCATTGCCCGAGCCGATGAGCACGGCGGCCAAATGTCGCTTGCCCTGCCTACCCAAGGCCCAACAGAGCTCGCGTACCAGCACGACGAGTTCCGGGGTCCCAAACCGGCCGGGCAGGCCCATGCCGGCAATGGCGATCACGCGTCCTGCCCCGGCCGAGGACCGCGGATCGACCAAGAAGAAAGGCTGGCCCAGTTCGCCCCGGAGGGTCCCTCGCTCGGTGTATTGAGTCAAGACGAGCTTACGATCCTCGGGGTCAGGATCATCCTTGGCGAGTCCGAGATAGGCGCGAGTGAGAGCCACATCGAGCGCTTTTTCCGCATTGGTCGGTGTCACCCCGATGTAGTGGCCCACCGAGATCGCATCGATCGGCAGGCCGCCGAGGTCGTCCGCGGCGAGCTCATCGGTCGCCTCGATCCCCTTGTAGACCAAACCAATCTTGATGTGAGCGGGCTCCGAGGTCACGTCGGGCGGCCTCAAGTGCCCGTCCCAGCCCTCGACAGGGGGCATGGAATGGCGCATCAGGATCTCGCCCGCCTGACGTTCCTGAGGGCTCACGTAACCACTCGCGTAAGGCGCCGCGCTGCGGGACCGTAACTGGCGAGCAAGGTCCCTCAACCGCGCCTCCTCCTGCTGCCGGGCTTTTTCGATCAGTTCCTGTGGCTCTCGGCGGAACCAGTCGGTCCTCTTGGGCGGTTTGTCCCGGCTCAGTTGAGAAGTCTCCCCGGTCTCGAGTAATTCATCGAGCGCCGCGAGGACCTTCTGGTTGCCGGGCAGGGCGCTGTGCTCCTCATCGATGAAATAAGGCTTAAGCTCCGGGAGGAGCCCGAGGGCGTGGGGGACGCTCCCGTCCCCCTCGGTATCCGAGGACGTGTAGCCGTCGAGCGAGCCGAGCTTCCCGATGTCCTTGATCCCGACTGCGGTGGGCTGGTTGCATCCGGCGATATAGACCATGCGGCGGACATTGCCCGGCTTTTCCAGGAGCTTGTGGAGCCGCAGGGCAGTGCCCAGATGGCGTTGCGGCACGCCCAAGGCGCCGTAGTAAGTCGCCGACTGGTAGAGCCGCTCAATAAGCGACTTATTCACCCCGGGGGCGAACGGCGAGGGGAGCATCTGATAGGTACCGACGAAGGAGTTGACGATCCTGAGGATGGCCGGCAGGTCGTGCCAGATGTCGAGCACCGCCAGCTTCTGGATCGTGTCGGCCAGACCGGTGATCGCCTGCGGGATGAGGTACGACCCGTAGTTCGGCGTGCCGAGCATGACGAGCCGGCCGCCGGCCCTCCGGTCCGCCTCTGCCCTCGGCCTCCACTTCCCGTCGTCGTCCTGAGTCTCCCACATCCGCCGCCAGCGGTCGGGATAGTTGGCGATGAATGTGCGCGCCACCAGCCCGCCCATGGAGTGGGCGACGATATGGACCGAGGCATCGGCACCGAACCAGCCGGAGATCTGGGTGGCCAGTTCGTCGGCGGCGAGGTTGATGTCCTTCCGCCAGTCGAACCAGTAGGCCCGGACGTTCCAGCTCCGCGACAGCGACAGCAGCAGTTCGCCGTAGTAGCGTTTCAAGATGCCGGAGGGCCGGACGTCGTACTGGGGGTCCAAGCTGCCGAGACCGTCGTCGGCAAGCTGGAACCGGTCGAGCCGCCCGGCCATGATCTTCAGCATGTCTAACCAGATCGGGTCCCCGGAGCCCCGCCGGTCCACAGCGGTCATCTCACTGCCCATAATCCCGGGGATGACGATAACGTTGCCCTTGGTCCTCGTCGCTCCCCGAGTGGTGCCGCGACCCAGGGCCAGGGCGTGCATGCGCTGGAAACGATCATCACCCAAGTGGGTTCGGAGTGCCCGCTCCTCATCGACCGAAGGCTGGCGGAGGATCTCCGCCAGCTCCTCGGCATTGGACTCCTCGACTCGGCGGAGGAAGACTCGCTCGTCGAAGAGGGGGCCCCGCACCCCGCGCGTGCGGCCCTTCTGCTGCGTAGCCAGGCCGACCAGAATGCGGTATGCCTCTTCCCCGAAGTAACCCCGGAGTACCCGTTCCTCCTCGGGAGTCGGCCGAGCGAGCACCTCTACCAGTTGCTCGACGTTCGCCGATTTCATACGTGCGAGGATGGATTGTTCATCTAGGGGCATTGGAAGCACCCCCTGAGCTAACGAGAACTCCTGCCAATGGGGCGACAATAGTCAATGCGATACGCCTTGCATCGGAACCGACACCTGTGTCATCGCATGTCAATGCGGAACGCCCCGGTCCACGCGGCAATCGAACCGATTCGGTGGATCTACATCTACTGAATCTACCGAGTTTGCCATGATTGGACGCCCGATTCCAGAAAAAAAAAGCCTGACGGTCGCCAGTTTGTGCGTGCCCGGTCGGTCTCATGGGATAGCGCCTGTTCTATCCAGAGGTGTCATTGGGAACCTCTCATTTTCCCGAGGCGCAATCGAGGCGGGGTGTCATTGCGTGCGGGTCTGGGTAGGAATTATTGCGCAGGGCCGGTTCAGCCCTCTCGATCACAGCGTGAATCAGCCAGACACCAAAACTTTGGATGTCTGAGCTGCCTTGGCTGTCTTGGCGTCCTCCTAGATTGCTTATCTCGCCCAAATTTGGGCGTGGCTTATTCTATCTGGCTCATTCGACCGGGGGTTCGTTGAGGTACTTGTCCAGGTCTTTCGCGGTCAGCGCCCGCCCCGACTTCTCGACCGCTCGGCGAGCTTTTTCGATCAGTTGACCGAGGGGAGCGAACACTTTGCTAGCGAAGAGGCGCGCGGTACCGTTGCCATACACGGCCGCGACCGTGGTATTATCGGGGCTGAACGCTACGGATTGGACGTCCCCGCCCGGTCCCATGAGCACCGTCAAGATCCTGCCCGTGACCATGTCCCAGACCCGGACATTTCCGTCGCCGCTGGTCGTGGCGACGAACTTGCCATTAGGGCTGATCGACGCGTCTACCGTCTTCCCTCTCACACCGGCCGTGTAATACGACATGCCCGAGTCGACCAGATGGTTTCCCGTGGCCGAGTCCCAGACATTCGCCGTCCCATCCGCTGTGATTGTGACCGCAAGTTTACCATCGGGGCTGAAGTAAGCCGCGCTCATGACTGCGCCCGACGGAGCTCGCAATCGCAAGACGGGTTCCGGGCGTTCTCCATGATCGGTCCAAACCTGGGCGAAAGGCAGCGCGCGGTCGGCAATCGCGAACAAAGCGCCGCTTGCTGTCAGGACACGTCTTCCGTCGGGGCTGAAGTGTGCCGCGTTGACCGGTCTGCTGTTGGCATCGAGAACGGTCAGGACCTGCGCTGTTCGCGCATCCCATACCCTCGCCTTCCCGTCGATGTGAGCCGTGACGATGGCCTTATCGTCGTTGCTGAAGGCCAGAGTGGTGATCGAACCACTCGCGGGTTTGCCTATCGTGGCCATGAGCTTGCCCGTCTTGGCGTCCCAGACGCTTGCCGACCTATCTCCGGATGTGGTCACGACTAGCTGGCCGTCGGTGTTGTAACCGACACTCAGCACGAAGGCGCCATGGGGTAATTCGGCGACCAACTTGCGAGTCTCGGCGTCCCAGATCCGCGCGAATAAGTCGTTGCCGCCCGTGACAAGGTACCGGCCATCAGGGCTGAATGCGACTTGATAAAGCGGATTCTGGTGCCCCTTGAGCTCGGTCAAGAGCTTGCTGTTCTCTGCATCCCAGACCCGGGCCACCGTGTCGTCCCCCACGGTGGCGATCCGCCGGCCATCGGGGCTGAACCTCACGCTCCGGACGATTCTCGTTGTCTTCAGCGGTAGCGCAATCGGCTTGCCTGTCTCGACGTCCCAAACCCACGCCGAGCTGACATCGCCTGCCGTGGCCAGTCGTGTCCCTCCAGGATTGAAGGACAACTGACGGACGATGGCGTCATGGTCGAGTACCATTCCCGATTTGCCCGTCTCGGCATTCCAGAGCCGTACGGTCCTGTCCTGCCCTGCCGTGGCCACATTCTTGCCTTCCGGGCTGAAGGCGATTCTCGTCAAGTTGCCTTTATGGCCTTCAAGAGCTGCGATCTGCGAACCCGTGGCGCTGTCCCAGATCATGGCGATGTCGCTCGAAACGCTTGCCGTGGCCAGTCGTGTCCCCTTTGGATTGAAGGCCAGCAGCTCGAAGGCGACGTTCTTCTTGGTCGTGAGCACCACGGGAGCTTTCTCGTTTTCCGTGTCCCAGATCCTCACCGTGCCGTCGAGCGCGGCCGTCGCGACGCGCCGGCCGTCGGGGCTGAATTTCGCAGCCCTGACCTCCCCGGTATGGTTCTTCAAGACCCGCAGCACCGAGGCTGTCTTGGTATCCCAGATTCGCGCCAAGCCGCCCAGGCCGGGCGTGAGCAGGCGTGTCCCGTCAGGGCTAAACACGGGGATGAACCAGCTCGAGAACGTCGAGTTCAAGGTCGAGTTCGGCGCTTGAACCGTGATCCGACGCGTGCTTGGGTCCGCAAGCTGAACGGATCCGTCGAAACCGCCGATCGCCAGAGCTTTGCCGTCTTTGCTGTAATCCAGCGCCGTCGTAGCCGATCCGAGGGCGATCGTTGTGGACTCGAGCGAGACGCCCTCGACCTGCCATAGACGGACCGTGTTGTCACGGCCCGCCGTGACGAGCTCGCGGCCGTCGGGGCTGAACTTGACATCGCTCAATTCTGAGGTATGTCCCTTCAGCGTCTTCTTGAGCTCCCCAGTCTTCACGTCCCAGAGCCGCGCCGTCATGTCGTCACTTGCGGTCGCCATGAAGCGGCCGTCGGGGCTGAACACGGCCTTTCTGATGATGCCCGTGTGGCCCTCGAGGGTTCGGGCGAGCTTACCGCTGCCAACATCCCACAGGCGCGTGGTGAATCTCCCATCCACAGTCGCCAGCAACGTTTCCTCGGGGTTGAAGGCGAGGACCGAAGATGGGCTGTTCAGGCCTGTGAGCCGGAACAGCGCGAGAGACCTGTGGGCGTCCCAGATCATTCCGGTGCCGTCGAGCGAGTCTGAGGCGAGGAACGAACCCCTGGGGCTGAAGAGGACCTTGCCGACGCGATTCTCATGTCCGTACAAGATGCCCTTGGGCTGTCCTGTTGTCGGGTCCCACAGCCGGACCGTCCTGTCGAGCCCGCAGGTCGCCACGGTCTTGCCGTCCGGGCTGAATGCAGCGTCCCATACGGAGCCTCGGTGGTCTCCGAGTTCGAATAAGACCTGTCCGGTGGCCACGTCCATGATTCGTGCGGTTCCGGAGTCGTTATCCGGTTTCTTGGGAACGCCCATGGAGGCTGTGATCAGACGGCCGTCGGGGCTGAAGACAGCATTGTTGATGCGAGACGAGTAGCCCACTCTTGTGGCGAGGGCCTTGCCTGACGCGGCGTCCCAAACCCGGATCGTGTTGTCGAGGCCTGCCGTGACGAGTCGAGCTCCGTCGCGCCGAAATGCGACACCAGTGACCCCAGCTTGGTGCCCGACAAGCTCGGCGAGGAGTGCTCCCGAAACGACCTCGTAGAGACGAGCCGTACCGTCGTAAGACGCCGTGGCGAGCCGACTTCCATCTGGGCTGAACGCGACGGCGGTGAGCGGAGCCCGATGCCCGCGAAATTCCGTGAGCATGTTGCCAGACGAAGCGTCCCACACCCGCGCCGTATGATCGGCTCCGGCCGTGGCCACACGCTGCCCGTCGAGACCGAAGGTTACCTGGGCGATCGGTCCGACGTGCCCGCGCAGTTCGCCAAGGCAATTGCCGGTTCCGACCTCCCAGATTCGCGCGACACTGTCAGAGCAGGCAGTGACAACCCGCCGGCCGTCCAAGCTGAACCCAGCGCTGGACGAGGGATTCATGCTCCCGGGCAAGACGATCGGTCGCGGTCCGGACGATGCGTACCAGATCCGTGCCGTCGCGTCGGTGCTCGCCGTGGCAAGGGTCAAGCCGTCAGGGCTGAAGACCGCGTCGAGGACGGCCCCTTTGTGGCCCCGAAGGACGAGGAAGTTGTAGGTGGGGGTGATTTGCCAGATGCGGGCCATCTTGTCCTCGCTCGCCAGGAAAAGTCGACCGCCGTCGAGGCTGAACCCCACTCGACGGACGGCGGCTTGACAGTTATATGCGGCTCGGATTCCTCCGTTGCTTGTGTCCCAGAGTCGCGCGGCGCCGTCAACAGAACCAGTGGCAAGCATTTTTCCGTTGGGGCTGAATGCGATGTCAAGGATTCCACTGGTCGCCCTCATCGGCTGAGAGAGCACCGGCTTGCTGGTTTCCAAGTCCCACACCCGCACCAGGCCAGTGGAGGTCGCCGAAGCAAGACGCCGGCCATCGGGGCTGAATGCGATACACGTGATCCCGTCGTCCTCCAGGTTCTTCGCATGCGGCTGGCCGGTGGAGGCGTCCCAGACTTTGATCGTCGACTTGCCCGGCGCGACAGAGGACTCTCCCTGAGCTTCGGCGGCCACGTTCGTGACGGCCGCAATGGATTTGCCGTCGGGACTGAACGCGATCCGAGTGAAGGGATCTTTCGGAGACGATGGTACGGGTAACTCCCTGCCCGAGGGCAGTTCCCAGACGTGGATCGCTTTGTCATTGAAGGTGACAGCCACACGTGAACCGTCGCGGCTGAAGCACGCAGCCGAGCACTCTCTCCTTGCATTGCTGGTAAGCGTGTCGGAACAGATCAAGGGACGATGGTCGCCGGAAAGAATCTCCCAGACCCTAACGATTCCTTCGAGATTGACGGTGGACAGGTACCGGCTCTCGGAGTCGAAAGACAACGCCATGACCTTGGAGCCATGATGAAGGAGTCTCTTCTCCTCGCCGCTGGCGGCGTCCCACACCCGCACTTGTTCGTCCTCGTCGGCGGTTGCAACTTGGCGTCCATCGGGGCTATACGCGACGAGAAGCACACTTCGTTTGTGGCCCGCCAGTACGGCATGAGTGTGGGATGCGACCAGAGCTTGCCGCACGGTACGCTCGGCCGCCGAGGTATGGAACTTGTCCCATGCCGCAACAGAGAGGGCAAGGCTCAGATCCGGGTCATTATCTAGAATTGAAACGGCTTCCTGCGCGAGGATACTCGACTGAGAAATCCGCGCCTCACGGTCGGCGCGTTTCTGTTCATCCGTTGCAAATCCTCTCTGCTCTTCCGCAATCTTGGTCTGTCGAATCGCTTCTGCTCGACCCTTCTCGGCCTTGATCCATTGAAGGATCGCGAAGGCGCCGAGGGTTGTGGTCAGGAGCAGGATGGCCAATCCTGTGATGAGCATGGCCTTGTGGCGTTTCTTCGCCCTCTCGGCCTCCACTTGTTCTTGCTCCGCGCGCTTGGTCTGTTCAAAAGTGTGGCGGCGACGCCAGTCGAGGACTGCGGTGGCGAGCACGTCGTGGAAGATCTCGTACCGCGATGTCTGTCGGTCACTCATGGACGTGACCTCGCGCAGAATCCGCAACTGCTGGGAGCCCAGTTCGATCAGCACGGGTCGAATCTGTTCGGAGGGCATCTCGGTAAGGCCGGCGAGGTCGTCTAGCGTCAAGGCAAACTTTGTGCCACTGGGCGTGACCAAGTAGCGGAACAACTCGGCCGCGACGTCGCGTGTTCCCTGATCGAAGGTAGCCATGACGTTGTCGAGGTGGGTGCGGACGATTTCTTTCGCCCCTCCCAGCCCCTTGAGAGTCTCCAGCCGGAGCCGGGACGAGCCCGCACGAATCTCCTCGTCCCAGAGGCGAGTCAAGGCCATCTGCAAAAATGGGGTCTCGACCCGAGCCACGCCGGAGTCATCCTGCGAGCCCTGTTCAACCAGTCCTTCTCCGCCCTCGGTAATCCTTAGCTTTCCCTTGCCCACCTGCCCAATCAGTTCCTGTACAAGTTCGTCCTCAGGGGTCACCGGCGGCCGACCTGGGTTTAAGCTGTTATAAACCTCTAACGGCTTCCGGATGGCGTCTTCGGCAGCCCTCGAGTCAAGTTGCTCGACGCGCAGGTAGTTCCCAAACAGTTGAGGAATCGATCCCTTGAAGACGTCGAGCTTGGCCAGGGCGTCCTCGCGGATGGAGACCAGGAAGTTGGTGCGGAGACGGGGATGATTGACTGCTTGAGGAAACTGAGTGGCGAATGTCGCGGGGCCCTGCTCGTTCTCGTGGTAGATAAAATACTCGTCGAACTGGTCGAGGATGATCAGTAACTCGATGTCGGGCTTGTCTGACCACTCCTTGAGCTTGGTCCAGGCCAGGAGCGTCTCGGTCAGGGACTCAGACACGCCTGGGGGCTCGTCGTCAAGTCCGCCATGAGCCTGCGTGACCGCACTCCGGACAGCCTGCGCCAGCGCGGCAACTGGCTCGTCTTGCCAGGTGCGGAACAGCACGACCACGAATTCGGGCGTGCCGGAATCTTGGAGGTTTTCGGCGGCGAGCCGCCGTAGCTGGTGCGCGACACCTGCTCCCAGGACTGAGCTCTTTCCCACGCCGCTCTCGCCGTAGAGCAGGGTGAGCCGGGAAGCCCGGAGGTTCGCGATGATGACCTCTCGCTCAGCCTCTCGACCGAAGAAGAAGGCCGCATCCTCCTCGGTGTAGGGGATGAGCCCCTTGTAGGGCGCGGTCGGGAGCGGCATGCCCTCCGTCGGCAACTTCGTGGTCGGGGCCAGCGTCGCATGGCTCATACACCGCCTCCCAGACTCGACATATTGCGTAAACGCTCCGATAGAGAGTCGATGTATTCCTTGAGATCGACGTTGATGATGTCCACGTCGCGCCGGGACCAGAACTTCTGGTCCATTTCAGCCGGGTTGAGCTGGACGGCCCACGACCGAGCCGACCGCTGGCGGTCCCGCCAAATCCGATGCAAGATGGCCTTCATGTTCCAGTCGCTGAGACTGTAACCGAGAAAGAGGAACTGGCTTTGCTGGAACTTTGCCGGCAGCGGCGCCGGCAACAGACTTCCCAGGTCGATGCGGGTCAAGTAGTCGATGTAGTCATCCTCCGTGATCACGAAACTATCGAGATTCGATACAGCCCGATTAACGGCACCATGGATCTTCAAGATCACTGGCAGTTCGTCGCCGGAAAGGCCTTTGTACTCGTTCGGCTTCTCGATGACACGCATTCCCTCCTTTTCCCCCGCTGGCCAGTGCAAGAACTTCCCCTGCCAATTCCCCTCGGCGACGTAGGTTAGGAGGTGGAACGGCTCCTCGGCCAGATTAAACGCGCGCTCGAGAACGTCGTCGTAATTGGTCGTCACGATGACGAGGCGGCGCTTGAGGGGATCAATGGTCCGTGGGTAGCCCTTGGATCGGAGGACGCCAGGAAGTTCCGCGAAGAACGTGTGAAGAGCAGTCGGCGGGTAATCGCCCGCGAAGATACTGCGCAACTCTTCATAGAGGCTCTCCCCTCCTGACATCACGGCGACGTACTGGGAGACCCGGAGAAGATCCGGGGGGGCCGCTCCCTCGACCAGGGGATAACCGTAGTTGTTGGCCAGGTGGAGAGCGAGTTCCAGTCCGCTGGGAAGGCAGTTGAACTGGCCATAGCGCCAACTGGTCTCCCTTGCGCGGCCGCACAAGTTGACTGCCGCGCCCAGGAAGGGAACGACCTTGCCGTCTTGCATCGCCTTGAGAAGGACTCTGAGATGCGCCTCGAGCGAGGCATTGACAGGTGGTGGAGCGGTTGAAACACCGATGCTCATGATTGACTCTCTCGTACAGTATCCGCGGACTCTTCAATGACCGAAGGCGACCTGTGTTCAGGAGAGCGCCAAGGCCCTGGTGAAGGCTTCATGGAAGACATGACGGGTCGGTCGGCAACGGAACAGGTGGCTGTCGGGTCCTCGAATCCTCACTCAGCGGTGCTCTCGCAGATCCCTGTGTGAAAGACGTTGTCGCGACCCTCGAAAACTCCGCACTTCGACGGCTTGCCGGTGACACTGCCCTCGCCAGCTCGCCTCCTTCCTCGATCGGCCCGCTAGGAGCCTGTCCGAGAATTCGCCTCTCGCCGACGTAAGTCCTTGCTAGCAAGGAATCTACTTTAATTAGGCTCAAAACTCGCAAGTTGTTTAATGACAAGAACTTGTGGATTTCAGACTCGAATTCTCCTGACCCTACCGGATTGCAGGTATTGAAGAAATGCCGGGTATCCGGCCGGCGGCATTTTTGTCATCCTACTTCTTTCCAGGGAAGGGGATGCGAGAATGGACGCTCGACCGAAGA
>Ga0074046_10003971_pt1 | contig 12175 bp, 13 predicted proteins | sample BogForMeECP23OM3_FD_94441 | JGI IMG/M metagenome (GOLD analysis project Ga0074046, IMG submission 94441) | Bog forest soil microbial communities from Calvert Island, British Columbia, Canada - Bog Forest MetaG ECP23OM3 | ecosystem: Environmental > Terrestrial > Soil > Wetlands ...
ACCCGGCGCTCTCTTTCTTCGACAACTGCCATTCTCAGCCTCCGGCTTTGACCATGAATGAATGGCTTTCACCAGGACCGAATGCGTGGACAGGACAGTCACGAGACCATGAGGTCAGGCCCTTCTCGGGTCACAGGCATCGGCGAGGCAAAGCCCCACCGCAGGGCGTTCCCGGGCGGCCGACAGGTCCGGGGAAAGACACGACCGGTCGATCGGAGTGCGGGTCAGGCCGCACCGGGCGCGTTGCGGCGCCAGCTTAACCGGCGGTCCATCGCTGTGAGAGTCAGGCCGCCCGGAAACTGGCTTTTATCCTCTGACTGTCGGAATGGTGGATGAGGCTCATGGGTGCAGGGTCGCGCAGGCTGAGCGCCATGTCGAGGGCTTCGATCGCCAGGCTCGCTTCGAGATGATCGGCGAGCGCCCATCCCACCACTTTGCGCGAGAAGGCGTCGAGGACGACCGCCAGATAGACGAAGTCCTCGGCGAGGCGCACGTAAGTGATATCGGCGACCCAGATCTGGTCGAGGCCGGTCGGTTTGAGGCCGCGCGTCAGGTTGGGCGCGATCTCGAACCCATGCCGGCTCATCGTCGTTTGCGGGACGAACGGGCGCCGCCTGAGGGCGAGCAAATTGTCCTCGCGCGTCAGGCGCAGCACCCGCTTGGCGTTGACGATCAGGCCCTGACTGCCTGAGCTCATGGGCGATGCGGCGATAGCCGTAATGGCGATTGTCGAGCGCGACGCGCTGGATGAGGTCGCGCAGGTCGGCGTCGTCGCGTTTCGAAGCCTTGGGCGCGAGATGGCGGTAGTAGCCGGCGCGCGATACGCCGCCCAAGGCGCACAGACGCTGAATGTCGGCGTCCTTTTCGGAAAAGCCTTGCGGCTCGGCGATCATGTCTTGGATGACCGCGTAGAGATGGGCGCGCCGGCGCTTCGGCTCGTCGCGTCCCAAAGCCGCAAGGCTTCGCGAAAAAAATGCAAGTCCGCCTGCTGGCGGCCGATGATCCGCTCGAGCTCGGCGATCCGCGCCTTGGCCTTTGCCAGTTCATCCGCGCTCCCCGCGGCGGACGGGCCGGCGTCCGCGGACGCAGGCTCGGACGACGCAGGGAGCGCGGGAGGCGGCGGCCGCCACCCGACCTTGCGACCGCGCTTCCGGTTGAGCCCGGCGGCCCCCTGCGTCCGATAGGCCTTGAGCCAATCGTAAAGCAGCTTGCGCGCCACCCCGCTCTCGCGCGCCACCTTCGCCGCCGGCTCGCCCCGTTCAAGCCGCGCGACCAGATCGACCTTGAACTCGGTGGAAAAGACCCTGGGAGATGCGTCCGACATGCTTCCCTCGCTCGGAAGCCATGTCACCCTTTTATCCGTGTCTCACTCTTGGGGTCCAGTCCATTTGCGCGAACTCGAGTGTAACGCGTTGAAAGGTCACGATTCACGGGTGAATAAGCGGGCAGCGAAAGGTTAGGATTGGACCACGGACAGGGTGTGTTCGCGCTGCCGTCGCACATTTGTCGCTCGTTGCTTGCAGCGCTCTGCGCTCACGCCGACAGTGACAAAGGCCGCTCGACATGGGAAAATCGCCGGGCGTCCAGGGATTTATCCGGAATAGGACTCAGGCAATGTCTGACAAGGAACTTGATCCGGTACAATGGGAATTGGTTCGCGCCGACATCGCGATGGAGAAAGCACGCCTGAAGGCGAACGGCGATTGGTCGAAATGGGAAGCGTTCCAGGCGCAGACCAACGCCAGATTCGGAGCTTTTGCGGCCTCCTCACAAAGGATGGCGCCTGCAGCAAGGAGGGAACGTCCCGAAACCGAGGAGGACCGGGCCGCGTTATGGTACGCAGTCCGAACCCCTGACCTCTCGTTCCTCATCGCGCCGTTTCGAAGGCTGCACCGTCGGGGATGGCCGCTTCGCTGAACGGCGAGCTTACTCCGCAAACGTCGCCCGCAGGTTCCGCAATCCGTCCGCCGCGAGCGCGTCCTGGCTCGCCGCGAGCGGTCGCCAGATCGAGACCGCCTTCGCGATCTCCTTGATCTCGGAGGTGAAGGCCTCGATCACGACCGGGCCCTGAAAACCGACGTCGCGGAGCGCCGTCGCGATGGCGCGCCAGGGCAGGTGGTCGTCGCCGGGCGTGCCCCGGTCGTTCGAGCTGGCGTGGAACTCGACGATGCGCCCCTTGGCGCGGCGGATCGCAGCGGGAATGTCCTTCTCTTCAATATTCATATGGAAGGTGTCGAGCAGCAGCCCGATGTTGTCGGCGCCGACGTCTTTGACGAGCCTGAGCCCCTGATCGATGGTGTTGACGAGGTCCGTCTCGAAACGGTTCAGCGGCTCGACCGCGAGCTTGACGCCCCGCTCGGAGGCGAAGGCGGCGGCGCGCTTCAAGCTGGCGACCGCGCGCTTCCACTGCTCGCGGCGCGCGCTCTCGTCGAGCAGCCGCGTGTTGCCGACTGCGGCATACATCGGCCCCGAGACGAACGGGCTTCCCAAGTCAGCGGCAAAATCGATGCAGCGCTCGAGATAAGCGAGCCCCCCCTGCCGGATCGCCTCGTCCTCGGAACTCAGGTCCCGGCTCGGTCCGAAGGCGCCGCAGATCGTGATGGACACGCCTGTCCGCGCCGCCCGGTCGCGAATGGCGGGCGCGTCGATCGTTTCGGGATCCTCGACGCAGATTTCCAAAATGTCGAAGCCGATCGCCTTGGCGCGGTCGAAGAGATCCAGTGTTCGATTGGAGAAGGGCGAGGCCCAAATGAATGTGCTGGCGCCGTATCGCATGGCTGATTCCAGAAGCCGACGCCGGCGAATGTTCTCCCGTTCCAGGCCCTAGGCAAGGAAAATCCTGACGCCTTGTTCGCGCAAGGACGAGCGATTCGGCGCGCCGCAGGGCGAGCGCCTCATCCTTCCATCAGCGTCGTCACGTGGGCGGCGACCGAGCGGGCGAGGCTCTCGAGGTCGTACCCGCCTTCGAGAACCGAAACGACGCGGCCCCCGCACCGCTTCTGGCCGATTTCCATCAGCTTGCGCGTGGCCCAGACGTAGTCCGCCTCGACCAGGTTGAGGTTGCCGAGCGGGTCCCGGCGGTGGGCGTCGAAGCCGGCCGAGATGATGATGAGGTCGGGCGCGAAATCGTCGATCCGCGGCAAAATGGCCACCTCCATCGCCTCGCGAAAAACGTCGCCGCCATCGCCGGCCCTGAGCGGGGCGTTGACGATCTGGTCGTGCTCGCCGCGCTCGCTGATCGACCCGGTGCCGGGATAGTTCGGCATCTCATGGGTCGATGTGTACATCACATTAGGGTCGCTCCAGAAGATGTGCTGGGTGCCGTTGCCGTGATGGACGTCGAAATCCATGATCGCAACGCGTTCGGCCCCGTACACCGCGCGCGCATGCCGCGCCGCGATCGCCGCATTGTTGAAAAAGCAGAAGCCCATCGGCGTGGCCATTTCCGCGTGATGCCCGGGCGGGCGGGTCGCGACGAAAGCGTTGCGGACCTTGCGGGTCATCACCTCGTCGACGGCGAAGATGGCGCCGCCCGCCGAGCGAAGCGCCGCCTCGAACGTTCCGGGGCACATCGAGGTGTCCTGGTCGATCGCGACATGACCTTGGGCCGGCGTCGCCGAGCGGATCGCTTCGATGTAGTCGACCGGGTGCACTCGTGAGATCGCAGCAATCTCCGCGCGCGGCGCGACGTCCCGCGCCAGCATCTGGAAGACCTCGTTTTCAAGCACACGGTCGACAGCGCGAATCCTGTCGGGACGCTCGGGATGGCCCTCGCCCATGTCGTGCGCCAGGCACGCGGGATGGCTGATGAGCAGTGTGGTCACTCTGGCGTCCTACCTGGCGAGATGCGTTTCCCTAGCCCTGTCGCACTCTCGCGCTGATAACAGGGAAAGTCCACACGTCCAACGTCTCATCGCGGAGCAGGTTCCGGCGCGCAGGTCAGCCGTTTGGCGTCGGCCTCCGCCTCCGGATAGAGGCTCGGCAGCTCGCTAAAGACGCGGATCATCACATAACCCTCGCGCTCGGGCGCCGCAATGCGCAAGTCGCGGGTAGGGCTTTCTTCGTCGTCGTGGGCGGCGAGCGCGCGGACGTCGTCCGGCGTCCCCAAGACCGCCTCGATCGCTCCGCGCGCCCCCGCCCGGTCGGTCAAGGCGTAAAACGCGGGACCGCGGGGCGAATGAAACGAGATTGACGAGAACGCGCGGCCAATCGGGGCGCGAACCCGGATCGGACCGGCGCCGAGATCGTACCGGCAGAACGCCATCGCCACCGCGGGGTCGGCGTCGGGCAGCATGTGATCGCCGGGATCGGCGCGCGGCAGCGCCACGGTCTCGTTGAGCTTCCCGAGCGGGGCGAGCCGAGCGTAGGCGTCCCCGCTGGCGACGACCGGCGTGACGAGGACAACGACGAGGTGCACGATGGCCGCGAGGATCGCCGATGCGGCGATAAAGAGCACGAGGCCTCTCGCGCCGGAGGGCGCCGTCATGCGCAGCCGATCCTCGTCACTCGCGGGGCTGCGGAAGGCTCGATTGCAGCCGCCGTGGCGCCGAGCGGAGAATCGTAGAGTCTCAGGACGAGGGCGAACGAGCCGGGCGCCCCGATCGGCAACCAGTTTCCGGGTTGGACGTCCGCCGCCGCGGTGATGACGAAATCGCCGTCGCCGGCGCGCAGAATCTCCGACGAGCGGAAGCCGTAGCGCCCTGCCGGATTGGCGACGGGAAAGCCTATTGGATCCACAAGGCTCAACGTCCAGTAGCGCGCGGCCGGCGCGCGTGGGCCGATTCGGTAGACGCAGCGCCCGTCGAGCGGCCGCCCCTCGTCGTCCTCGCGGGCGGTCAGTCGCAGGCCCTCGCCGATCGCCAACGGGATTTCGCCGGTCCGCGCCAGGCGCGCGCGCGTATACGGATCAGCCTCATTCGAACCGGCATGGGCTTCGATCGACCATGCGCCGAGCCGCACCCGGTCGAACGGACTGAGATGCGACAGCGCAAACGCGCTCGCAATGAGACCGAGAGCCCAGCCGACGGCGCAGACCAGGACGATTCTGACGAAATCCGCCACGCGACGACAATCCCCATGTTGGGCCGACAAGGGGCGCAGGAGCCGCGCGGAGTCAAGTCGCTGTGAGCTTAAGGCGAGCCGATGGCGGTGCGTGGGACGCCGCGCTCTTGGCTGACGCCAGGAGGCTCCGCTTCCGGCGCAACCGACACAGGAAGGTGCGCCAACGCCGCGCGCGCCAGTTCGCCAATGTCCTCAATGGCGCGCGTCGTCCGTGGAGACAGTGCGACGACGGGAGGCGAAGCGCTGTCTTCGGTCGCCGCCTTGGCCGGCGCCTGTGCGACCGGCCCGGCGGGGGCCGGGGAAGGGGCGGCGACGCCGAACGGCGGCCTCGGCTCTAGGCCCTGGTGCGCAAACGCCATGATCTCCCGCCACGTCATTGCGGGCAATATGCCGCCGGTCAGGTTCTCCATCGGCGCATTGTCGTCGTTGCCGAACCAGACGCTGCCGACGAGGTTGCCGGTGAAGGCGTTGAACCAGGCGTTGGTCGAGTTGTTGGTCGTGCCGGTCTTCCCGGAAATGACGAGGCCGGGGATCTGGGCCGCGCGACCCGTGCCCTCGGTCACGACGTGGGTCATGATCTCGTTCATCTCCGCAACCTTGTCCGCCGGCAGGACGCGGATTTGCGGCCCGCCGTCGGCGGCGCGCGAGTAGATAAGCTTGCCGCTCACGTTGCGCGCCTCCAACGCCGCGTAAGGCGTCACGCGGATGCCGCCGCTCGCCAGCGTCGCGTTGGCGGCGAGCATGTCGATCATCTTGACCTCGTCGGCGCCCACCGGCAGCGACACCGTGTCGACGAGCGGCGTCGTGAGCCCCATCAGACGGGCCGTCTCCACGATCTTGGAGCGTCCGAGCGCAGCGATCTTGGCCAGGTGATAACTCTGCTTCGGCGGCCAGTAGGCTTCGCCGATCTTGACCGACATGCGGATGGCCGCTGTGTTGAGCGACTCCGCGAGCGCCCGGTAGAGCGGTAGAATCCCGGCGCTTTCGCCGTGGTAATTGTGGACGCAGTAGTCGCCGATACAGATGCTGGAGGCGTCGATCGGCGTGTCGCCGTGATATTTCCCCGTCAACAGCGCGGTCATGTAGACGAAGATCTTGAATGACGAACCCGGTTGGCGCGCGGCGTCGGTCGCCCGGTTGAACTGGCTGGCGCCGTAGTCGCGTCCTCCGACCATCGCCCGCACGAGGCCGTCGGTCGTTGCGATCACGGCGGCCGCCTGATGGGCTCTGTAGGCCGGCGCCTTGTCGCGCAGCATGGTTTCGATCGCCGACTCGGCCTTGGTCTGCAGCGTGCTGTCGAGGCCGGTGCGTACGGTCAGGGTGCGGTCGCTCCCCAGCTTACCCGCCTCCGCTAGCGCTTTCACCTCCGAATAGGCGAAGTCGAGGTACCAATCCGGACTGTCGTGAGGCGGCCGGTCGACCGGCGTCGCGAGATTGCGGCGGGCGGCGTACACCTGCCCCTCAGTCATAAAACCGGCGTCGACCAGATTGTCCAGGACGTCGTTGGCTCGGGCGCGCGCGGCTGCGAGATTGACGAGGGGCGAAAACTTGGTGGGCGCCTTGAAGAGGCCGGCGAGCATCGCCGCTTCGGCGAGATCGATGTCGCGGGCGGACTTGCCGAAATAAGTCTGCGCCGCCGCCTCCACGCCGAAAGCGCCGGCGCCCATGTATGCGCGGTCCAGATAGAGTTTAAGGATCTCTTTTTTGGTCAAATGGAACTCGAGCCAGAGCGCGAGATAGGCCTCCTTGATCTTGCGCTCGATCGACCGCTCGTTGCTGAGGAAGATGTTCTTCGCCAGTTGCTGCGTGATCGACGACCCCCCCTGCACGACGCCGGCGGCCCTGGCGTCGACGGTGAGCGCACGAAAGGTGCCGATAACGTCGATGCCGAAGTGACTGAAGAAACGCCGGTCCTCGGTCGCGATCACGGCTTTAATGAAATAGTCCGGAAGTTCCTCGAACCGCACGGCTTCGTCGCGGTTGACGCCCCGTTTGCCGACTTCGACGCCATAGCGATCCTGAAACGTCACCGCGAGATCGCTGCGCGCCAGGCGGTCGTCGTCGGCCGTCTCGCGAAAGGCCGGGAGGGCCAGCGCCAGCGCGACCAGAAGGCCGGCCAGTCCAAGCGTCAGAGCCTCACACGCGACTTCGACCGCGACCCGGGCCACGCCGGAAAGGTGCATCCGATCGGAGGCGTCGTCGATCGCCTGCAGGATGCGGAGCGTCCTTTGACCGGCGGCGAACATGGTCGAATCGATGAAGGCGTCGAGCGCGAGCAGGGCGCGCGAGGCCCAGGTCATCGCTTTTTCTGTTCGCCTCCTCGACACGAAAGCCCTCGATTGCGGTCTGATGGCGGAATTGCATCCCGACACTTAACATAGGGGCCGCTGCAGCCTAAAGGGAGGCGGCGGCGCGCCAGAACAGCGCCGCGGATTAACTTTCGCGCCCGGAGTTTGAGCCCGCGCCGATGACGAACCAGCGCCCCAAAGCCGCGCCGTTCTGGAAAGCGAAGACGCTCGAGGAAATGTCGGCCGAAGAATGGGAGAGCCTGTGCGACGGTTGCGCCCGGTGCTGCCTGGTCAAGCTCGAGGACGAGGACACCGGCGAGATCCATTTCACCGACATCGGCTGCACGCTGCTGGACGCCAAGGAGTGCCGATGTCGCGACTACCGGCGTCGCAGCCGCCGGGTTCCCGACTGCGTCAGGCTGACACCTGCGGTCGTCCGCTCCCTTAGCTGGCTGCCAGTGACCTGCGCCTATCGACTGGTCTCGGAAGGCAAGGATCTGCCGGATTGGCATCCGCTCGTTTCCGGTTCGTCGGAAAGTGTTCACGAGGCCGGCGTTTCCGTGCGGGGCCGGGTCCACGCCGCCGAGGACGACGTGCCGCAGGAATTGTGGCTGGAGCGCATCGTCCGCTGGCCCAATCGGCGGCCGGCGCGGCGCCGGGGCGGCGCTGGCTAAGCAGCCCCGCCGACGGGTTCAGCGTGCATTCAAGCTCGTCCCACTAGACGCGGACCGCCTGACCCGAAGGTGAACTGATTCTAAGGATGGTTCTTACATCGGTGGCGCCGCTGGTCGGTTTTGCCTCCGTTTCCGTGCAAGCGATGCCGTTCCCGTCCCTCTCCGACACCATGTCAGGCGCGACGTTGATCGCCCAAGGCTGCGGACGGGGTTGGTATCGCGGGCCTTGCGGATGATGCCATCCGATGGCGCCGAACAGGTTGGGGTCGGGATGCAACTCTTCAATGTAGCGGCAGATGACGATCGATTCGCCTATCACCGTTGCGTCGTCGAGATCTGGGGCCGGAATCACCTGAAACGGTTTGACGGCGGAATATTCGGGGGTCTTGTGCTCGAGCCTAGCGAGATCGACTTCGACCCGACGGATAGACACTCCTTTTTCGGCGAGAAAGACGCGCACGCTGCGCGGGTTCGGCGCGTAGTTGGCTTTGTAAAGCCGCATTCGCCCCTCCCAGCCCAAGTTTGGGAACCATCTTAACCGAGCCGGAATCGAGCGGGAGACGAAAATCCTTCCCCGCGCCGCCAGCGTCAGTCGCTCGTTAATCCCTTGGACAGCATAGTCGGCCGGCGTGTTGCGGTGCGTGCCGGATGTCATGAACGAGTCGAATGCGCAGAGCGAGGCAGGCGGGCGGACCGACCCTGACGTCTGGGCGCGCCGTCGCCGGATGAACCTCGAACTCAGGCGCGCGCGGCAAATCCTGACCGGGCCCGAGACGGCTCCAACCCATTCTGTGGCGCCGATGCGGCTCTTCGCCCAGATCAATCGCAATTCGGCGCCGATGCTGGGACTCGTCGCGCTCGGGACGGCTGCCCTGGCGCTGAGCCTGATCGGCGCGGGACTGGTCGCGACCTGGGCCGCGTTCATCGGCTGCGCCGTCGGCCTCGTCTACGCGCTTCCGGTCGCGTTTCTCGACAATGTCGAAACCGAAAAAGGCGCGGCCGCATGGCGGCGGAAGTTCGTTCTGGCGACGGCCTTCTGCGGCTCCGCCTGGGCCTATCTCATCGTCGCGCTGCTGCGCTCCCCGGAGCCCGACGGGCCGGCCTTCGCGATGCTCATCACGCTGTTGGTTTCGACGATCATGTCGCTGTTGGCCGCGACGATCCCCGCAGCCTTCGTCGCTGGCATGCTGCCGATCATTGTCGGCGTCGTCCTTGCGTATTCCTCGCGATTGCAGAGCGCCGCGCTGCCCGCCGCCGCGATGACGATCGGGGTCATCGGCTATTTCCTGGCGGTCGTCCGGCGGCTGCACGCGGCCGCCGCGCGCAACGTCTCCCTCCAGGCGGAGAAGGACTCACTCATCGCCGAACTCGAGCAGGCCAAACTCAATTCCGATGAGGCGCGCCGGAGAGCGGAGAGCGCGAACCTCGCCAAATCGCGCTTTCTCGCCACCATGAGCCATGAACTGCGAACGCCGCTCAACGCCATTCTCGGCTTCTCCGAGGTGATGAAGGGTGAACTTTTTGGGTCTCACGGCGTCCCCGCCTATAAGGAATATTCGAACGACATCCACGTCAGCGGCCAGCACCTCCTGATGCTCATCAACGAGATTCTCGACCTGTCGCGCGTCGAAGCGGGTCGGTACGAGTTGAAAGAAGAGCCATTGTCGCTGCCCGGAATTGTTGACGACTGCTGCCGGCTGCTGTCGATGCGCGCCAGGAGCCGCAATCTGACGATCACAGACGCGCTGGACAAGGACCTACCGCGTATCTGGGCCGACGAGCGCGCGGTGCGTCAGATCACCCTAAACCTGCTCACGAACGCCATCAAATTCACGCCGCCGGGCGGTTCGGTCGCGATCAAGGTCGGCTGGACTGGCTCGGGCGGCCAATATGTCTCGATCAAGGACACCGGCCCCGGCATTCCGCCGGAAGAGATCCCGGTCGTCCTGTCGTCGTTCGGACGCGGCTCGCTCGCGCACAAGAATGCGGAGGAGGGGACCGGACTCGGGCTCCCGATCGTCAAAGGCCTCGTCGAGCTTCACGGCGGCCAGTTCCGCCTGACGTCGAAGGCTCGGCAGGGCACGGAGGTGGTTGTCATCTTTCCACCCGAGCGGGTCATGAACGCGCTGCCTGCGCTCGATCCCGAAGCGCCTGCTTCGCCGGAACCGAGCCCCCGCAGCGCGCGGCGCAAGCGAAGCGACCCAGCCCAGGCCGCGTGAGGGTTAGTCGGATCCTTTCTCGCCGAAGCCGGCAGCTTCGAGCGCCAAATGGACCTTGTTCTGGAAGCTCGCATCCTGATCCTCGACCAGCAGCGGCGCAGCGTCGGACACGGCGCGACAGAGGGCGTCCACCCAGCCCAATTCCGCCTTCGCAAAGTCGCTCAGCACGAAATTATGAACCAGCGCCTTGTCTCCGGGATGGCCGATGCCGAGCCGCACGCGCCGGTAGTCGTTGCCGACATGCGCGCTGATCGAGCGCAGACCGTTGTGTCCGGCGTTGCCGCCGCCGACCTTCACCCGGACCTTTGCGGGCGCAAGATCGAGCTCGTCGTGAAGGACCGTAAGGGCGCTCGTGTCGAGCTTGTGAAAACGCAGCGTTTCGCCGACGCTTCGGCCCGACTCGTTCATGTAGGTTTGCGGCGCAAGCAGCAGGACCCGCTCGCCGCCGATCGTCCCTTCCGACACGAGGCCGGAAAAGCGGGCCCGGAACGGACCGAAGCGATGCCCGGCAGCCATCGCGTCGATCGCCATGAAGCCGATGTTGTGGCGATTGCGGGCGTAACGCGCGCCCGGATTGCCGAGTCCCGCGATGACGAGCATGGGGCTCCCGTTCGGACGCGCACGCGGCGGAGCGCCCTCTCGCCGCAAGGGGGGAGAGGGCGCCCGGCCTTACTTCTTGGCGGCGGGCTTGGCCGCGGCGGCGGGGGCGGCCGCCTTGGCCGGTGCTGCGGCGGCGGGAGCGGCCGGAGCGGCGGGAGCCGCGGCGGCTGCCGGCCCTTCTTCGAGCATCACCGTCGGCGGCACAATGGTGACGACCGTAAGGTCCGTCTTGGAAGGAACAAGCTTGCAGCCTTCCGGCAACTTGAGCGTCGAGACGTGCACGGAATCCGCGAAATCGAGGCCAGTGAGGTCGATCGTGATCGCCTCGGGAATATTGTCGGCCGGCGCCAGAACCTCGACCGAGTGCAGCACGATATTGACCGTGCCGCCCTTCTTGATACCTGGCGAGGCGTCGCGGTTCTCGACGTGGACCGGAAGGCCGATCCGCACGCGCGCGCCCGCGGCGAGGCGCAAAAAGTCGACGTGCACGGGCCGGTCGGTGACGACGTCGAGCTGGAAGTCGCGCGGGAGCACGCGCTCCTTGCGGCCTTCCATGTCGATCTCGAAGATGGTCGTCAGGAAGCGCCCGGCGTAGATGAGCTTGTTGACGTCCTTGAAGTCGACCGAAATCGGCTCGGGCTTGAGACCGCCGCCATAGATGACGGCGGGAACGCGGCCTTCGCGACGAACGGAGCGGGCGGCCCCCTTGCCTGTCCCGCTACGCGTCACGGCCGCGAGTTGCTTGATCGCTGCCATGATGATGTCCTTAACAGAGTTGATCGCGCCTCGCCTCCAGGGGTGTCGGAACCGGCGCGAAGGGCAGGCTTATAGAGGAGCGCTGTTTGCGCGGCAAGATCCGGCGCCGATCTTGTTCTGGTTAGGTTCTTATTTGGTTCTGGTTTCATCACATTGACTTCGTCGCCTGCGCTTGGCATGAAACGGGTGCGCCTAGGTCTCGCCCGCGTTGCGAAGCCAGGAGGTTCGGGCGCGGGTGTAGCTCAATGGTAGAGCAGCAGCCTTCCAAGCTGAATACGAGGGTTCGATTCCCTTCACCCGCTCCAACACTTAGCTCAATCGACTGACGTTTTTGGCACGGATTTGGCACGGAATTCCAACCAAGTTTACTCAGCCATTGGCTCTGCCTCCGGATAGCGTGAAGTCGGGATTCCGCGGAAGCCGCTCAAGACTCCGCTCTCGACTTGGGGCGTTTTTCAAAAACCTGCCAATCCGAGTAAAATGTCTATGCCGTCATCGTTCATGGCCACCCGAAATGTCTGATCCATTCACAATTCGTATTTTCGTCTCCGTCCGGACGCAGAGACGAATTCACTAA
>Ga0074046_10003972_pt1 | contig 12174 bp, 12 predicted proteins | sample BogForMeECP23OM3_FD_94441 | JGI IMG/M metagenome (GOLD analysis project Ga0074046, IMG submission 94441) | Bog forest soil microbial communities from Calvert Island, British Columbia, Canada - Bog Forest MetaG ECP23OM3 | ecosystem: Environmental > Terrestrial > Soil > Wetlands ...
CATTGATGAAGAAGAACCACAGGAAACCGTGGTACTCCCCGGGGACGCTGCGCAGCGTGAAGTCGAAATAAGGGGGATTGCGCAGCGTTGCCAGGACATGCCAAGGAACGGCGATGACGAGAATGACCAGCGTCCCCGTGAATGCGTGAAGGCGTTTCCATGTCCTGGCCGAAAGAAGCTGTCGTGTGATGGCCAGGTAAATCAAACCGGCAGCCACCGGGAAGACGACTCCAATCAGGCTCTTCAGCAGCAGGCCCGTGCCCAGGCTTGCGGCGAGAATGTACGCCCATGCCCGGGGATGCGGTTCGTCCTCGTCGAGTGCGCGAAGCAATGCCCACATCGTCAGGGCGATGGTAAGCGTGAGCATGACGTCGGGGATGAGCACGCGGGTGAACAGCCACAACCCGATGCAGGTGGACATGCACAGGCCGGCGTAGAATCCTGCGCGTTTGCCGAATGCCCAAACTCCAATCGCTGCGGTAAGCCAGCACAGCGCGATCGCTGACAATGCTATCGGAATGCGGGCAGCCCAGTCGTGCACTCCAAAGATCTTGTACGAGATGGCGATCAGCCAGTAGATGAGCGGCGCCTTTTCCAGATAAATGACGCCATCGAGGCGCGCCGTGACCCAGTCGCCCGAAGTTAGCATGTTACGCGCGATCTGAGCCTGGACCGCGTCTACGTCATCTTGCAGTGAGGGCGGAGAGATGATGCAGCCGAGATAAATCGCCGCGGCACACAGAACAACGATGAGGTAGACAACCCAATTTCCCCGGCCTGACAGAGCGTTTTTTGGACTGAGGAGACGGTCAGAGGGCGTTGTTGTCTGCCTGTCGATAACAGGTCGATTGCGGACGGGGTTGCTTAAATTATTGGGGCGAGTCTGGTGTCCAGAAGGCATCGAAGAATGTCAAGCGCCAGATAGCAATCAAAGGCAACAAATCGCAAGCGCTGATGGCACTATATCAACGATGAACGCGCGCATCCATTCCGGGAGGTGACGTGTTATAGCATGGTTCTATGATCCTTCGTCATTCGCCGCAACCTGTGAGTGCGGGAGCCTGATGGAATCTCACAAGCGGCTCCAATTCAAGACGTTCGTCATGATCCTGATCATGATTATTGCCGGTCCCCTGGGTAACGTGCTGCTGGGCAAAGGGATGCATAGCGTCGGAACTACGTCAATTGGCTCGGCCTCTGACTTGGTTCGCGTCGTCGGGCGAGTGTTCGCCACGAGCGCGATTTGGCTAGGTGTGGCTTCGCTTCTGACGTTCTTTGTCGCCAACCTGCTGGTGCTGTCGTGGGCGGACTATAGTTTCGTACAGCCTGCCTCATCGATGGCCTATGGCGTGGTCGCCTTGCTGTCAGTTTTCGTGCTGGGAGAAACGGTTTCGCCGCTAAGATGGGCGGGGATTGCCATTATCTGTCTGGGTGTCTTTATCGTAGGCCGAACCAATCCGCGCACAACGGAGCATCGCTAGCCGTGCTCAAGTTCATTTACTTTTTTATGATTGTCGTGGCGGGTACTGCCGGAGAGCTCTGTGTCTCGCGGGCGATGAAGGAAACGGGCGAAGTCAAAGACTTCCGCCCGGCGGCTGTCGTGAAAGTTATCCTGCGTGCCTTACGGGTGAAGTGGATGGGGATTGGCCTTGGGCTCATGACCCTGGCGTTCTTCTCGTTGCTGGCGGTTCTGTCGATCGAGCAAGTCAGTTTTGTCGTTCCGGTCACAGCACTGAGCTACGTTGCCGGCGCTCTGGGCGGCATGTTTTTCCTCGGGGAACGCATCAGTCGGCGGCGGTGGACCGGAATCGTGCTGGTGTGTATCGGTGTCACCCTGGTGTTCTTGGGAAAGGGGTAAAAGTCGATGTCGCACCTGGGGGCAAAGCCCACGCCCCGGATGATCGTGGGCGTAACGAAGAGCATGGACTTCGGCGAGTTTCTCGCGCAGGCATTTGCTGCGTTTCGCGCCGACAAGGTGCGCGCCACCATGACGGCTCTGGGCATGGTGATCGGAACCAGCTCGCTGATTCTGGTCGTGACGATCGCGTTGTCGGGGAAGGAATACGTGCTCGCCCAGATCGAAAATATCGGCACCAACCTGGTGTGGGCGGAGTACGAGGGCTTGGTCAATGCCGGTACAAATGCGTCGGTTCGCGACTACCTGACGATGGATGACATGGCGGCCGCCCAGCAACAGGTGCCGGAGATTAAGGCGGCCACGCCGGTGCTCAATCTTCATGAGCGCATAGCTGCAAGGGGTGGTAAGGAACTCGACATCCTGGTACTCGGAGTCGATCCGAGCTACGAGCAGGTCCGGCGGATGCGGGTGGTGACCGGGAGATTCTTCGACGATCAGGACTCCGAACTTTTCAACAAGGTGTGCCTGATCACGCAGAAATTCGCCGAGACTCATTACGGCGGGAGCGAGTTGGCGTTGGGGCAGGGGATTAAGATCATGGGCCTGCCCTTTGTGGTCATCGGAACCTTTCGCGAAAGCATGGAAACGTTCGGTCGGTCGGAGATTCAGGACGACACGATCCTCATACCTTACACGGTGGCGCGTCGCCTGGCCGGCACTAAGTCGATTAACCAGATCTATTTCACGATGTACAACAGCGACAGCGTGCCCGCCGGCACGCAGGAGATTCTGCGGGTAATCAAATCGCGGCATCGTCCGGAATCGGAGTACAAGGTCGATAACCTCACGGACGTGCTCCAGGTCGCCGAAAAAACTGCCAACGCATTTACGCTCATCCTCCTGCTGTTTGCCGTCGTCACGCTGATCGTGGGTGGAGTGGGCATCATGAACATCATGCTTGCGACCGTCAGCGCGCGTATTCGGGAAATCGGCATCCGCAAAGCCGTGGGAGCGACCCGGATTGAGATTGAATTACAGTTTCTGACGGAGGCGGTGCTCATCTCACTGGTCGGTGGAATCGTGGGAACGGTGCTGGGCCTGGCCGTTCCGTTCTCACTGCGACTCTTCACTGATTTCTACATGCCGATACCTTTTCTGGCTGCGCTGATCGCCATCGCCGTCTCATGTTCGGTCGGCATCGGGTTTGGAACGCTTCCCGCCAAATTGGCCGCCAAACTGGATCCCATCGAATCCTTAAGATTCGAGTAACTCCGTACCGGCAGAGCGACTGCGGTAAGGTGAGGAAACCGTCGCTAGCCCAACTCAGTGGGCAGATCGGACGGGACTCGACGGCCTCTTTGTCGGCACGATGGCCGGTTTTGACTTGGTGGTTCCGCTACCATTAGATCGATTGTCGCCGTTGGAGGAGCCAAAGAGAAAGTCCTCGATTCCATCGATTTGCCGGTCCGCGTCGTGGTACCCGATGTCAATCAGAGCGCGCGTGTATTTTGGAGTGAACAGCAAGTAGCTCATCACATCGGAGCACGCTGCCGCATCCCTTCCCAAGCCGTTCACAAAGTACTGGATCAGATACGGCATATCTTTCTGGTGCTGCCGCGCCAGTTCTGACAGATCAACCGAAGGCGTGATGAGGAATGTAGCCAGCGGTCGCATCTTCTCGCAACCCTCAATCCCAGCTTGGGTGATCTGGCCTTCGCGCAGCAGCTTATTCAGGCGCTCAAGGTGTTCGATATCCGTGGCAAGGTGGTCCAGGAACATCACGTTAAAGATGACTCCCATGACTTGTGCCAACGAGGGTTCGGTGTCGTTCGAGGCTTCTTCCTGATGTTCGAGACTTTGGCCGCGGGCCCCAATACCAAATACTCGCTCCGCACCCAGGCGAATGATTGGACTAAGTGGCTGTTGAAGGCGCAAACAACCGTCACCGAAAAATGCCATGCCTCGCGCCGTTTTGAGCCGTACTGGTTGAAAGACCAGGGGAATCGCTGCCGACGCGCAAACGTGGTCGGTCGTGATCTTCGTTGCCAGCGTGACCCGCCGGCTTCGATTCCACATGGGGTGGCCTTTCACTCCTTGAATGAAGAGGTAGCTTTTGCCCGAGTTGTAGTTCGTCGCCGAGATGGCCAGCGCGTAGAGATGTCCGCGCTTGATGTTCTCCTGGATTCGGTCGCAGTCAAGATGTGCCTTGAGAAAGTGGCGCAGTGGGCTCGCATCCAGCAACGACCGCGCATTACCTCCGCCAAGAACTGCTCCAAACGAGAGATCCATGATCCAGGTAATCGAATTACGGGCCTGGGAAAAAACATCGCAGCGGAAAATATCGGAGGGTCTGAGTTCAGCCCAGAGCTTCGCAAGAATTTTGGTGGCGATGGAAAACTCGTCACAACCAACCGCCAGAGCACATCCATTCACCGCTCCCGCGGATGAACCTCCTATGATCGGGAAGGGATTGCCATGCGTTTGGACACTCTTCAACTCACCAATGCGCTGGAGAACACCGGCCTGATATGCACCGCGAGCACCACCGCCTGTCATTACTAGACCGAGCGCGTTGTCCATAACATTTCCCTCTCGAACAGTACCATTCACCATTCCGATTGTACGACCAAGGAGCTGCGGGCGGTCAAGTTGCGATCGCAAACCATCAACGGATAGCTTTTCTGATAAACGATCGTGCTGACGAATTCTGGGTCGTAGGTTACTGCAGAGTGGTCACAACACTTGCGACCGAGCCTGGAGTGCTCCAGTCGGGGAAGCCGCGAGTGCGTTTTGGCGCTGATTCGCTCTTCACTTCGAAGCGTCGTAGCAGCTACTGCGTCGTGTCCGCGCATGGTGTCATCTCGTGCACGAGCGCCTGGGTAACTAGCAAGTCAAATTCCCAGGACGTTTCGCTGCCGATGCAACGGCACGTCCTGGGTCACTCAAGATCCATCCTAACTTTCCCGTAGTGGCGAAAGAGGACTAACGCTGTCTTCAGTTCCTGACGGCTATGCCGTCACTGGAATGACGCGCGATTTCGGCTTCCGCATCGTGTGCTTCACGTGCCGTGCGCCCTTGACTGGGGATTTCTTCATTTCCGGACGCTTAGTCACGGACTCGATCACAGCCTTCTCAGCCTCGACGAAGCTCTTGAAGCCTTCGCGAGTAAGATCCGGAATATCCCGGTAAGGAACTGCCGGCATCATCTTCGCTGCGGCTCCGGCTACCTTCAGGCTGACGTGGATCTGCCGCGCTGCTACGTCCATCAGCTTCTTCTGGGCCTCGATGAAGGAATCTGCCGCTTCACGCGCCAGTTCAGTCAACTCGGTCTTCTTGGCCTTGCTCACCGGCGTTTCCTTGCCGTTGGTCACCTTGGATGTCTCCTCGGCAACAACATGGAGGAACTTCTTCTGGGCCTGCACGAAGTTTTCCAGTCCCTCGCGAGCGAGTTCAACGACACTTTCTCCTTCATACATGTCGCCGGCTTTGACGGCGGCGAGACGACCATGCACCTGCTTGCTGGCGGTCTTGAGGTACTCCAGCTGCATCTCGACGAAGGTGTCGACACTGCGGCGAATGGTCTCGACCAGAGCATCGGCGACGACAAATCCGCCGACCCGCTCTTTGATGCCGGTCGCCAGGATCTCACTTTCCTTTTGGGCGAGTCCGAGAATCAGTTTCTGACTCTCAATGAAGTTCGCCAGTCCCTCTCCTGCGAATTCCTGGACAACCGCCACGGGACGAAAATCAGGCGCTGTCAGCTTCTCGCGCAGGACGTCGATGACCGTTCCGTTCTGGCGCATTGCCAGATCAACCAGGATTCGTTGCGTAGCAAAGAAATTCTCAACTCCCTGCTGCACCCATCCCGACAGTAGATTAACAAAGGACGACTCCCGAGCTTGGGGAGCGGACTTAAGATCTTGCTTCATAATTTCCTCCTCGTTTGCTGCACTGCAGCATCCAAGTTCAATCTAGTATTCCGCTGCATGAATGTCAAGATATAAGTCGGAATATTGCGATGCAGCAGACAGGAAAACCAGCGAAGGCGGCCGCGGCCGTCATGGTGCGCTGCGGAAACTGCAGATTTTGAAGCACTTGCGCTGGCCGGGTATCCGAAGGCAAGCGAATCGCTATGCGGCCCGAAATGGGAAAGACGCCGGTTTGTCAGAGCGCTGACTGCAATCCGCTCCCCGATTTCACACGATGGAGTGGTCTCAAGTACTGTGACGGTAGATCTACTTGCGCTGAGCACTGTCGGGGAATCGGGGAGCGTCGCAGTAGCGCACATCATTAGTCCAAGTCCTCCATTAACGATTTCGTCATGTCCTTGACATTCAGGTAACCCGCAGTTCACGATGCGACAAGGTCAGGCGCTGATGGCAGAGACGGTGAGTGTCGTGCAGTTAAAGCAGGAAACCCTTGAGGCTTTCCTGTCTTACACTCGCGATGCCGAAGCAGGCATGGAGGCGAGCTTGAAGGGAAGCGCTCCTTTCTTGTGGTCAGACGAGAATGCTGACCGTGCCCGTCGCGTCCGCAAAGGAAACTTTGTAGCACGGCTATGGTCGGGTCAGTCGCCGGTTCAAATTCCGAACGGTCTAATCCACGACTGGATCGCGGCTGCATCCATTCCCGGAACCACCGTCGAAAAGATCCTGGCCCTGGTGCAGGACTACGACAACCACAAAAACGTCTATAAGCCTGACGTGATGGACTCGCGGCTCATCAGCCATAACGGAAATGATTTCGAGATCTACCTGCGACTTCTGAAGAAGAAGATCATCACCGTCGTGTTAGACACCAATCACGATGTGCACTACCAGCGCGTGGGAGATGATCAGTGGTTCTGCCGGTCCTATACGACGCGCATCGCCGAAGTGGACGATGCCGGCACCGCGAAGGAGAAAGTGTATCCGCCCGACACCGGATACGGGTTCTTATGGCGCCTGTATTCCTACTGGAAATTCATGGGGAAAGGAGACGGGGTAATTGTTGAATGTCGCGCCATCTCGTTGAGCCGAGACATACCACTTGGATTGGGATGGATCATTGAGCCAATCGTCAAGAATCTTCCACGAGAGTCGCTCATCAATACACTCAAAGACACTCGGCAGGCTTTGACGGCCAGCGCTTAATCGGCTCGATTTTGTTTCCTACGAACTGGACTTCGCAAGAAGATTTCAATCGCCGGAATGAGCCAGCGCTTCCTGGGGAACCGTTATGGCCGTGGGCGGCGCGCCGGATGCGAGCGGGAAGGGAACTGCTGTCTTGGCGGCAACCGCCCGACGCCTTGGTTTTCCAGGTTTCGGTGAAGGAACGACCTTCGCTCTCGACCTCGCCGGCCGCGCAGCAGGCGCAGCGGTAACCTTCCTGCGTTTAGCAGCCTGCGGCAACGCTGCGACTTTGGCCTTCGTAATTGAGACTTTCGTCCTGGGTGACTTCCCAAGTGCAGCCGCACGCAATTCCTTGAAACTCGCGCGCAAGAGCCCCTCAAAGCGATCGATGTCAGGCACTGCGTGAACGTCTCCGCCAAAGCCAAAGTACGCGGTACCGTCATAACTGAGGATGGCAACGTTGACTCCCATCTCGCCGCCGATCGGAACGTACGGGTAACTGCGCAGCATCTTATGACCAAGCAGATAGAGCGGCTGCTGCGGTCCGGGAACATTTGTGCAGATCATGTTGCAGAGGCTGAGAGGCAATTGGGACGCTAATGGCGCCAAAACCGCCTGCAGAGGAAGCGGTATCTTCGACAGTACGGTGCCACACAGGCCAACCAATTCCGTTACACCGACGCCCCTGAGAAAGACCATTTTTTCGCTCACTTTGGCGAGTAGCCTTCGAGGATCGCGAACATCGAGGGGGATATTGATGGGCAAGAAAGTAATGCGGTCTCCCAATTCGCTTACGTCGCCGTTGCTGCGGACGTTCACGGGAACGATGAGTCTCAGGTGGCGTCCTCTGACTTTCGCGCCATGCAATTCAACGTAGCGGCGGACCGTCGAGGTCACCACGGTGAGCACGACATCGTTCACTGTGCCCCCACAGGTCTCACGAATGGCCTTGATGTCGGCCATCGGAATTTCACCCCACGCGATTTTTTGCGGACCACGGCAGACTTTGTTGAAGGGCAGCCGGTCCGAGGGCGTAGCCAGTTCCGGCATTAGGCGGATCAACTCCTCGGTCTGGCCTTTGGCGGCGGCTGCCAGCAGCTCTCGAGCAATGTTCACCACCTCGGTCTGCGCGGTAAGGGCCCCTTGCACCAACGACTGGTAATTCTTCAGCAAGCCGTCGAGGAGCAGCGCAACCGAGTCAGTTGTTTGCGACTCTGCGCTCCGTTGCTTGCTGGGCGGCACGTTTCGCGGAGTCGGGGTCGTATCCAGCAAGGCATTCATTATCTCAACGCCGGAGATTCCGTCAGCCATGGAGTGATGGAGGCGGATTACAAGACCGGTGCGGTTTCCCTTGAGCCCTCGCGCCAGTGTGAGGTCCCACAAAGGCCGCTCCCGGTTTAGCGTCGAGCTGATGATGTTCGCAGCCACTGCCTTGAGATCGGTATCCGTCCCTCCCTTGAGGACCACCTGGTAAACGTGATTCCGGATGTCAAAGTTGGGATCGAGCTCCCAAGTTGGCAGGCTGGAGTTGAAAGACGGGAACACCGCACGCTGCTTATAGGGAGGAATGAGATTCAGCCTCGACTCGACATGCTTTGTGAAAGCTCGCAGCGAGATCGCACCCTCGAACTCGCAAGTGCAGGCTATATTCAGCGGCTGACCCTCGCGTTCCAAATACAGGAAGAACGTGTCGCCCCACGACAGCGAATTATTTCGGCACGCTTGTAACATAGTGTTCCCCTTATCAAACGAAGTCGGCACGTGATTACGACCCTCACGAATGTCGATCCACACTTCCGCCATTGATGATCCGGCACCGGCGAGTCAACGCGCTTCTGGCCAACGGTCGATATTACGATCCCACGATTCGTCCACCAGTTCTGTGAGACTTGTCACAATCCGCTTGTTCTTTTCAGCGATGGATTGCCGGTTGTGCCGGGGATACTGGCTGTGGTCAATCGGGGCCTCTGGCTGAGATGGCGTAATATTGAGTTTGGTGGCGATCATCACCAGGGTTGGTGCTGGTGGTCACATCGTCGATGTCCAAGCTGGATGTAATAAAGTCTTAAGGTGAAGTTTCCAGGATAGGGGTTCGAAGGAGTACACAATATGCAATCAGATCGAGGGCTCGAGACTTACTTGCACTACGGTCGATCACTCGCCAACTCTGGCGCAGCCGGAATGCGCACCGGCCGGGACGCGTATCTGAACGGCAAGCCTCTGGGCGCAGTCCTGACGCAACAAGCGCGCGCATCCCTGGGTCTGGCGGCCATCGGAGCATGTGCTGGACTTCTGCAATGCCTGGTGTCCGGCCGCCGTCGACGCATCCCCACGAGCATTGCGTTGGGTGTCGCAGGCAGCGCAATTGGATTCTTCGCGGGATTTACCTGGAAGACTCGCGACCTCACGGGAAGCATGGTACATGCCGCCGCCAAGAACATGGGCGTGGTCCGGGACGAGCACTGGCTCGAGCGTCATCCGATTGATTACGCGTAGGCATTCGCACTGGAAGAATCCCAAGGGCCGTAGCAGCGCTCGCGCGCTGCTTTGTTATTTCAGACACCGCAACGACCGCCCAAGGCCACCGCAGTGCAACTCTCAAGCATCAATTTGCAGATCAACTGGCGGCAGGTACGTGCGGTCGACGGCCGTTGTGCGCTTTTTATTAGTGGGTTGTGATGCGCCTCACAGACTGTCCGGCTGTAGGGAAGGAATAATCGTCCTTGTCAGCGGGGCAGCAATAGCAACCTGGCATCGATCATTCTCCCAGAGACGTCGATTATCCATGATGCCAAGCAGAAGTAGCCGCGAATGGCGGAGGCAGCCCATCTGGCTGGGGACCCCGCAGTAGACAGCGTGCGATACATGTAGCCTTCCGAACGACTACTCATGGGAGTGCCGCTGCAAACTGTGGGTATGCCGTTCTGCATGCATGTGCTGCTGACCGGCTTCCCGAAGCGCTAGTCCGCTTCATTCAATAAAGATGAATCGGATGACTAGCAGTGTTTTTCTGCGCGGCTTCGACTAGGCAAGAAATTGAAATTGTTGTTCCAGGAGAGCGCCCGTATGTTGAATGACATCCCCTCAGCGGCGCAAGCGACTTACTGGTCGATCCCCGGGCCAGTTCTGTTTTCAGTAATCGCCATCGTGGGCCTCGCATGCTTCGCCTATATCGTGGCGAAGCGACTGACTCCGCTCCTTCGGGGCGAACGGGATATTCGTTTTGATCGGCCACTGCTCCGCTTGGAAAGACTCTTCAAGTATTGGCTAGGGCAGTGGAAGCATCCGCGTTACAGAACCGCAGGGACCATCCACATTTTGATTTTTGCAGGGTTTCTGATCCTGGCATTTCAGGCCTTCTCCCTCCTTATATTAGGTATCTCGGGCGATGCCGTGCTCTCGCGGTTCTCAGAAACAGCCGGTCATCTATACGGCCCAATCAAGGACTATGCCGCCACCGTGGTCTTCCTGTGCATGGTGATCGCCGCGACTCGTCGCATCGTCTTCCGGCCAGCGCGGTATGCGGTGCCGGCCAAGTTCGGCAAAGGCCACAAGGCCGACGCTATCTTTCTCCTTGCGCTGATTGCGACGCTGATGGCGTCTGAGGGTCTAATTGAAGCCAGTAAAGCCTCTTTGCAGGCCCAACAGGGGGGGCAACCCGTTGAGCTCCTGGCCGTACTGTCACTGCCGTGGATGATGAAGAACGCGCTGTTTTCGGCTTCCTCGTCGACCCTTTGGAACCTTTACCGCGGCGCTTATCTGGTCGATGTACTCACGTTCTACTTCCTGCTCTGCTACCGGCCCTTTGGGATCCAGTTCCACGTCGAGACCTCGCTGTTCAATGTCTACTTTGCGAAGTTGGATCGCGGGACGGTCAAGCCAGTGAAATGGGGCCTTGACGCGGCGCAACTTGACCAGGTGAAATCGGTCGGCGTGAAGACGTTCGAGGACTTCACCTGGAAGCACATGCTCGATTTCTATTCCTGCGCCGACTGCGGCCGCTGCTCGGACCAGTGTCCGGCCAACGCCGTGGGCAGGCCGCTGTCGCCCCGATTCATCACGACCAAGGCAAGAGATTACAGCTTCCAGCATTATCCGGTTCTCGGCGCATCGGGCAACGGCAAGCCACTGATCGGCGGCATTTATTCCGAGGATGAGATCTGGTCCTGCACCACCTGCGGCGCTTGCGAGGAGGAGTGCCCGCTGCTGATCGAGTACATCGACAAGATCGTCGATCTGCGGCGCGGCATGGTCGACGACGGGAATGTTCCGAAGTCCCTGCAGAAACCACTCAAGGCACTGGAGAGCCGCGGCAATCCTTACGGAAAGATGGAGAAGAAAAGGGCGGAGTGGACAAAGTCCGCAGACTTCCAGAAGACCTGTAGCGTTCCCGTTCTGGACGGCACCAAGAGCGCGGATACGTTATATTTTGTCGACAGCATCACCTCCTACGACGACCGAATGCAGTCGATTGGGCGCGCCACAGCGAAGATTCTCGATCACGTTGGCGCAAACTTTGGGATCCTCGGTGCCGCAGAAAAAGACAGCGGTCATGAAGTGCGGCGGTTCGGCGAAGAGACACTGTTCATGGCGTTGCGCGACGATAACGTGGAAGCCATCAAGGCCTCGGGTGTGCAACGGATCGTCACTGCCGACCCGCACGCCTACAATGCTCTGAAACATGACTATAAAGATGTGCCACCTGTGGAGCACATCAGCCAGTTCATCGCCCGGGAAGTGAAGACGGGCAAAATCAAATTCAATCCGGTTGAAGACGCCGACAAAGTTTATGCCTACCACGACCCGTGCTATCTGGGGCGACACAACCAGGTGTACGACGAGCCGCGCGAGGTGCTGGACGCGATTCCCGGCTTGAAGCGAGTCGAGATGGAGCGGTCGCGTGACCGCGCCTTCTGCTGCGGTGGTGGTGGGTTGATGCTTTTCTACGAGCCAAAAGAAGACCAGAGAATCGGCGTGCTGCGAGCGCGGATGGCGGCGGAAGCCGGGGCCAACGTGATCGTTACGGCGTGTCCCTTCTGCATGGTGAATATGGAAGATGCGATCAAGGTCGCAGGACTGGAAGGCAAGTTGACCGCGATCGACTTGGCGGAATTGGTGGACAAGCAGTTGGTGCGTGAAAGCCCGAATGGTGTTGTGACCGGTGAGCAGATCACCGAAACCAGACAAGAACCATCTTCGGTCTAG
>Ga0074046_10003974_pt1 | contig 12167 bp, 9 predicted proteins | sample BogForMeECP23OM3_FD_94441 | JGI IMG/M metagenome (GOLD analysis project Ga0074046, IMG submission 94441) | Bog forest soil microbial communities from Calvert Island, British Columbia, Canada - Bog Forest MetaG ECP23OM3 | ecosystem: Environmental > Terrestrial > Soil > Wetlands ...
TGGCATTCAGTGAGGGATGACGAAAGCAGCATCTTTAGACAATTCAGGCGTCTTTTCCTCGGAACCCGGATTGATCAGTGAAATCACCTCGCACCGCGTAAAGATGATGTTGAATCGGCGGAGTGATCGCGCGAAGCGTTCATGGAGTTAGGCCGGTCTGAAGAATGCCCGACGTCAAGTGTTTTGCCGGGGAATTTTGCGCCGTGCGTCGATCCCAAGTCCGGCCCCGGTCGCAGCGCCGCCGGAGCAGCCTAGGGCCTCGTACAATCTCGTGCAGCGCTAGATCCATTGGTCAGAATTATCGTATGCACCTTCTTTACACGTTTAAGATTGTCATGCATATCTTCTTTTATGGATAAGACCACCATGCACACTTTGCTCTTTCTGGATACTTCTGTTACGTTATGCCAAGTAAAAAGGTCGTCACAACGGAGGCCAAGGATTATGGATACGCAGATGGGGAGTAAATTCGCAGCGTCTCCGACAGTGCATGTCGAGGCGGGGTCCAGTGGTAAGCGGACCCATGGCCGCGCTCGCGGCGGGAAAGGCCAGGCGATGCTTGAATTCGCCATCGTGGCACCGGTGCTGCTGACCGTGCTTCTAGCTATTTCGGTTTTAGGGATTGCTTTCAATAACTATCTGACGCTGACACATGCTACGAGTACCGCTGCGCAGCTTCTTTCAATTAGCCGAGGGCAAACCTCAGACCCCTGCGCGACGACTAGCGCAGCCGTGGAACAAGCAGCACCATATCTCAAAACGTCGAACCTCACGTTCTCGATTGCGCTGGGGAGCGGAAGCCCAATTACGTACGGGACTCCATATACGGGGACGTCGTGCACCAGCGCCTCATTAGTGGAGGGCCAAACTGCCAAGGTAACGACGACTTATCCGTGCAGCCTCCTGATCTACGGACACAATTACGCGCCCGGATGCACCCTCGCAGCGCAAACAGCGGTGTTTATCCAATGAAGAAAAACAACGAATCCCTTACCCGGAACAACCAGTTTATCGTCCGCTGGTTGCGCAGCAGCCAGCGCGGGCAGTCGATGGTGGTGATAACGTTGGCATTGCTCGGTCTTCTCGCAATGGCCGCGTTCGTGGTCGACGTCGGTCGTGCCTATTATGGCTATGAACAACTTCTCGCTCAAACCCAAGCGGCGGCGTTAGCGGGAGGCGCGGTGATGTCCAATGACGGTGAGACATCAAGCGAAGCAGAAGCGACCGCGACGAGCTACAGCGGCGCTAGTGGGGATTCAAATGCCAATTCCAGTTTGCTGACCAATGTCAACGTGACGGCTACGACGAAGTGCCTGACGAGCAAAGCCGCCGTCGCCATGGGAGTTCCCACCTGTAACGCCTATTCGATAGGCCAGAACGCGCTGGCTGTGACGGAGACAGCCACTGTGCCGACGACATTCGCCAAGGTGCTCGGCTTCAATACATGGAACCTCTCGGCAACCGCGATGGCGAGCGCAAAGGGCGGATTCAATGGCCCGTACAACGTGGCAATCATCGCTGACACAACGGCTTCGATGACTCAGATCGACTCTGGCAATTGCGGTAAAGAAAGAATCCAATGCGCGTTGGAAGGCGTCCAGGTTCTGCTGAGCACGCTCTCGCCTTGTCCTGCGGGGCTCTCGAGCTGCGGCGCGACCACAACCAGCTCGGTCGCGGTTCCTGCGCCGGCGGCTGGCAACGAAACTGCGACTAACGTCTCGAACAACCCGATCGATGAAGTCGCCTTGTTTACGTTCCCAGGGCTGGCTGCGAGCGGGCCATCGATCGGGAATGTTGCCGATGATATAAGATGCCCTACCAAAAACCCTCCGATTACCTCCTACAACGAGTATTTCGATGCCACTAATTGCACAGGCTCAGGCATTCCGGTTCCTTGTTGCACAGGCAGCGGAAAGGGGACGAGTTGCGCCTCTACCCTGAACCCGCCCGTATACCAGATCGTTCCGTTCTCGAGCGACTACCGTACTTCGGATACCGCGACCTCGCTGTATGCCAGCTCCGAGCTCGTGATCGCTGCCGGTGGAGGTTGCAGCGCGGGCCTAGGCGCCCCGGGCGGTGAGGGAACCTTCTATGCGGGCGTAATTGATACGGCACAAAGCGCGCTCATCGCTCAACAAACCGCGCGCACCAGCGCAGGGGTGCAATCGAAGAACGTGATGATCCTCGTCAGCGATGGCCAAGCGAATGCGACGACAAGCCTAGGGATGATGGCGCCAAATCCCGCGCCATCGAAGGTTTACCCAGCGACGGGGCAATGCGCCCAGGCAGTAGCGGCATCCCAAGCCGCTGCGGCAGCGGGAACCACGGTTTACGCGGTCGCCTATGGCGCGGCGACGACGGGATGCACGACTGACACCGGCGTGTATTCCAGCCCCGTCTGCACGATGCAGGGTATCGCAAACTCGCCCACATCCGCAGGCAGCTACGCACAGAATAACTCGAACTTCTTCACCGACGTCACCTCTACGACTTCTGGCTGCGCCTCCTCCGCCCGATCGACCGGTACCCTGGACCAGATCTTCCAAGCAATCTCATCCGATCTTACGGTCTCCCGGTTGATCCCCATCGGCACAACTTAAGGCGCACATCGGCGAAGTAGGTCACCCCAGATATCGCGGCGCCAAGGGCTCGCCCCCCCCATCGATGCCTGATGGCTCACAGCAAGGGTGGTCAAGCTGTTGTACAGGTGGTGCACTAACTATTTCAGTGGAGACGGACGCGCATATGGGATCTAGGCGGCACACGGGCGTTGGTTTGATCGGGTGGGAGAGCGGAAACGAGCTCGAAGCGTTTGGGGCTGGAAAGAGGGGAAGCGTTGGTAGCCTACCGGGCCAATTGCTCCCAGGCGCGAAATCTCGCACTCGAGGCGTCGCCCCTCTACGAACCTGTTGCCGAACTGGCCCGGAAGGGCTAGCGGGACGGTCACGGAACTGCATGCGAGGCTCGCTTGCATGATGAGCGATAGCATGCGTCGCTCGGTTCGCTGGCCCAAGGCGCCCAATGCGTTGAGTAACGCGCTGCGCCGCAGCAGCCAACCTTCGTGCCGCCAGAATCGAGATCCAGTTCAGCCGCGCCAATATCCGCGGCAGACACGTAGTATCGTTGGTCTCTACTTCCGGAGCTTCGGAAAAGATCGTCAGTCATCGTCAGTGACCGTCATCAGGAAAGCCGGCTTCGGAGCACGGTTTGACCGGGTTTTCCTCGGAAAATATAAGAAACATCCAGCGATTCGGCGATGTTTGTTCGTGACTCTTGCCACTGACGATGAGTGACGATCTTTTCCGGGGTTTCAAGGGGTAATAGAGGCCGGCATCGGTCAGTTACGGCCGGAAGCAGATTGTCCATCTCCTCGAAGTCATCTCGCCGGCGTACCGGGAATCCAGATCGACCGGCTCCAATCTTCAACTGCTTGCGACCGGCCTGCACGCAGCCGCACCACTTCCTTCATAACTCCGCCTCCAAGACAACTCCACCTCAACGGCGCATCATCCGCATCGCTCCGCCGAATGGCGATCCCCGCAAACCAAAAAACTCACAAACTCTCAACGAAGCCGAAGGGCCCTGTTTCGAAGTATTAGCTATCAGAAGAGAAAACGGGCGGGGCGTCTTCGGCACGCCGCGCGCCGATTTGTTGGAGGCCTGCCTGCCGCGCGGCCGACCTACCGGCATTTCCGCCAATGATGATGGCGGAAGTACGGATTGGCGCATGCCCACGGCCGATAGTATTCGACGGTGGTGAACGGCGCCGGCGCGACGACGTCCTGGACCACCGGCTGCACCGGCCGCGGATACCAGCGGACGACCTCGGCGGAGGCAACGCTTGGCATCGCTACCATGACGAGCCCGAACAGGGCGGCTATTGCGGTTGTGTAGAGTTTCATATGCGTCTCTCCTGAGCTGAATACGGATGCCGATATTTGGCGGTTACGAAGGCTAAACGGCTGTTAATGCAGGTGTTTCACCTGCGGGAGCCGATTCGTGGGATATTGCCAGTCGCCTCGCCATGTAAGTGAAGCATTTAGTTCAATTACTTTAGCTGCGCCTTTTGACTAACTTCGATTCGACCGCCTTGCGAAGCGGAGGCGTCGAAGAAGGGTCTTGGCCGGGTCCGGGTTCTCGAATTCGACGAACGAACGCACACGGAGTGGTCTATGAACAGGATCTTCGGCAAATCGCGTGGTCAGATAGTCCGTTCTCTACGCCGGCATCGCCGTAGTCCTGATCAGAGCTATCGCGCTGGCACCGATGTCGACGTGATGTACATGGACTGGCAGCCCGCGCAGAAGGTGGCCGACGCAGCAGCGATCGCGGGCGCAAATTACCTCGCCGGCTACAAGTTTACCGGCACCCCGGCCAACGGCTGCTCTAGCCAGCCGGACGCCGCGACGACAGCCGCTTGCACATATGCCGTCGACAACGGATTTACCGCGGCCAATGTCACGCTCACCGAGCCGACTGGATCGACGATCAAGGTGGTGGCGCAACTAACTTCTCGACCCTACTATTTCGCCAAGGCGCTCGGCATGAGCACCTACGCAGTATCAGCAACCGCTGCGGCTCAGGCAGGCGGGCCGATCGGCACCGTTACCCAGGGTTTGTTCCCGGTCGGACTCCAATGCACCAGTCCGTGCAATCTATCGAGCCTTGACCCGGGTCAAGCCGTGTCCTTCGGCTCGAAGTTTGTCGGCGGTCTCGCACCGGGTAACTGGCAGTTTTCTGAATGCTGGGAGTGGCTCTTCCGGGTTGCGCAACGCCCTCGAATACGGCATGACCGGCTCATACACAATCGGCGGCTCGATTACGTCGGAACCCGGCAACAAAGGCAATTCGGTTCCTGTGAAAGCCGGCTTGTCGGCCAGGTTGAGCAGTTGCGACACCTACGGCACCGATCCGTGCGGGACCGTCGCCAAAAACCCGACTTCCATGGACGCGAACGATCCGTGCCTAGTGGTCGTGCCGGCGGTGGATTATCACGGATGCACTGGGAGCTGTTCCATGACGATCGAAGGGTTTGCCCTGATTTATCTGGAGCCGGCCACAACCACCAGCATCAGTATTAACGGATGTTTCGTGAGCGCGATGCGCGATCACCCCCAATACGATCGCCACGTCGACCGCGCCTCTCTTGGGGCTTTGCAGGTTCCCACACTGAAACAGTAGAAGCGGGAAGGTTCTATGGTCAATCGATCTGATGCAGAGCAGAATGCGGACGTATCCCGCAACGGTCGCGCCGGAGCCGAATCAGCCGTGGCCAGTCAGTGGTTGAATTCGCGTTGATCGCGACGGTCGCGCTGGCGGTGATGCTGGTCGGCGTGCAGTTTGCGATAATCGGGCAGGCCGCATTGGCGGTCAGCCAAGGGGCGTCGGCACTCGCACGCTATGCCGCAGTAAATCCCGGAACGATAGGCCCGAATAGCTCAGTCACTGCCAAATCGCTGCCAACCTCGGCGCAGAATTTGTTGTCCTCGTCCATCCTCACCAACAGCGGCGCCGATTTGACTGTGACGGTTACCTCCTACACGGGGACGACGACCACTACCACAAGCTCGTCCGGATACACCGACCGCGCGGTCGTAAGTATGAGTTACGACGCGAAAAGAAGATCTTTCTGCCGACCAACACATTACTGGGGATAGTTTTTCCTTCCACACTGAGCGCGTCGGACTCGCAAATGTACGAGTGAACGAGGGCGGGGGTAGGTCGAGCGGGCATTGGACCGCTCTCTCGGCCGACTCGCCCCGAACGGATCATCGTAACGTCAGCTGCGGGTGCATCCGCGGATTGCGTGCTCGAGGCGCCTTGCCGGATGACGGCTGCTCGATCGCGTGAATCGCACCAAGCAGGCTTCCAGTCCCGCCAAACAGCCGGCCGGCGCCGCCCATGACCTGCGCCGTGGTCTGCCACGCCTGATTGCTCTGGTTAGCTAGATGGTCCTCGAGTTGGAACTTCTGCTGCGGCGTCAGCGTGTTGTAACCACTCTCGTAGTAGGAGGGAGCATACTGCTGCGCGGCATACTGCGGCGCCATGTTGGTGCATCCTGACAAGCCCGCCAGCAGGAGCAGCAGCGCGAAGCTAATCGCCGCGATCGACGTCGCAGGATGGGCGGGAATCAAACCATACATCGAAAGCTAGCGCCGAAATCCTTACTTCTGGATCGAGTGGATACCCCACAGCAGAACTCCGGTACCCTGGCCAAGCTGGCCGGCGCTGGACGCGACGTCGGCGCTGGTTCGCCATGCAGAGTTGCTCTGGTTAGCGAGGTGATCCTCGAGTTGCATCTTCTGCTCGGGTGAGAGCTGGTTATACTGCTCACCGTTGTAGTAGTTGGGCGCCTGCTGGACGGCGGCTCCCTGCGGATTGAACGCGGTGCAACCCTGGACAATCAGCGCCGCCATCAGCAAGAGCAGCGCGAACACCAGCCTCATCTCAACCGCGTCGCGCACGATCGCATCCTTGCTCATCGCAATTCCTCCTGGCACCAATACGAACGCGCGCGAATTTGGTTATTAACGGATGGTAAGGTTCGCGTCAGACGGGGGGCGAGGACTTCCGCCTACGCTTCAATTGCGACGGCGTAGTCGCGGCCTTCCCAAGTGCGCGTCTCACGCCAATTGAAGGTGAAGCGGATGGGCGCTCGGTCGCCGGCGGCAATGTCGAGGTCGACGTATTCGAATCCGAGCGGCGTTGAAATCGAGGCGGTATCGTTGACGCGCCGCCATTCGTCGTTGGTCCAATGCAGCGTAAAGGGCGCGGTCGCCTGGATGCGCAGGCGGTCACCGGGTGAAACCGACATGACGCGGCGGTTGGATTTCCAGACGCGCAAAAGGCTCGGCTTTCGCCCGGGAGTCATGTAGCGATCGCGAACTTCGTCGATCATGTCGAAGACGCGGCCGTCCGAGGCCGAGCGCAGTAGCTTGATGTACTCAGCGTGCGCCCACATCAGGGGCGTTGCGCTGCCGGTCTGGCCGCCGTACTTGAGCATCGCGCGCGGAATGTCGGGCTGATCCCAGATTTGTTCGGGCAGCAACTGCGTGGAATTTGCGAACCGTTCCATCGCCTGCAGGTAGGGCATCGGGTCGCGGCCAGCCGCCAGTTCGTAATGTCCGCGCTCGCCGGTCAGCAGCGGCCACGGACGTCCGCGGCCCCATCCGAGGAACGGACCGCCGTCGTCGCGCTGGCCGTAACCGTCGCGGGTGTAGCGGCGCCAGCATGGGCCGGCGGGGAAGTCGGTCTTGAGGACGGCGTCGATGACGCGCAGCGAATCCTCCATCAGCGAGTCGCCGGCTTTGCGAATGCCGTAACGGACCAGCTCGAGAAATCCGCCGTCGACGATTTCCGCGACGGGAAAGTCAGCCTGCGCGCCCGGTGCGCGATTGTGAATGAGAACGCGCTTGCCCTCGATGCTTTCGGCAGCGTCGGGATCGCCGATGTCGATGGGATTGATGCGGACGTAGTGGCGCTTGATGCCGGGGACGAGGAAGCCATCATTGGTGACGGTCCAGGTTTCGATGTGCGCTTCGAGGAAGTCGGCGTACTCCTCGAGGAATTGCGCGGTCACGAGATCGCCGCGGTCGCGCGCGAAGCAGGCGGCGCAGACCAGGCCGGCGATATTGGCGGCCAGCGTCGAGGGCGAGTAGCCGGCGTTCTCTTCCCATCGCTCCTGCGGAGTCGGCGGGCCGTTGTCGACCAGGAAGTGGGCTGCATGCAGCACCATCGGATATGGATCGAAGTCCCTAAGCGCGCCGTGTTTGTGCATGCGCCACGCGAGCGTGATCGGAAACGAAACTTCGTCGAGCTGAATGCCGTTCCAGTACGGCTTGCCGTCGATCCAGAAATTCTGCGGAAAACCGCCGTCCGGACGCTGCGCACACGCGAGGTAGATGAGGGCGCGCAGCGCGGTGGTGTCGTCGCCCGTGGCGGCCAGGCCGGTGACGCTGTTGACCATGTCTCGGGTCCAGACGAGATGGTAGCCGCCGAGGTCGTCGTCGCTCTTGGCCTCGCCCCAGGGGATGCTGAGCGAAGCGATCAGCGCGCCGGGATAGGTTTTGTCCTCGTGGGCGAGCAGCAGCTGGCATCCGCGGCGATAGAGCGCGCCGCCTTCGCCGGAAAATTTGTCGAGCGGAGCGATGTGGCGGCATGCGCGCTCCCATTGCTCGAGAAAGCGGGCACGATGCTCGGGGAAAGGCTCGGCGAGCGATTGATACAATGTGGTGACGGCGCGATTGAGCTCGCGGCCGAAGCCGAGGCCAAGCGTGAAGGAGTAGCCCTTGCGCAAATCGATCTCGGCGGTGAGTGCGATATTGCCGTCGAGCGCGGCGGCGAACTCATAATCCATCTTGAAGTTGGCGCTGATGTCCTGCCATCCGTCGGTGTTGCCGACGTATCCGCATGAAGTCCTGAGAAATGGCGCGGTGGTTCCCAGAGCCAGCCAGACGCCGTTCTTGTTCGCGGTCAGAAATTCGTGGCCGACGATGCTGGTCAGGTAGCCACTGTTGCCCCATCCGCCAACGCACAGATGTGGCGCAAGCAGGACATAGAGGTGGAGTTTCTTGAGCAGATCCGGATCGCCCTCGAGGCGCGCATTGATTAGGAGGGTCGGCTGATGCGGATCGGTGATGACTTCCTTGAATAGACTATAGCGGCCGTCGGGCGAATGGCCGACGATCTTCACGGCGAGGCCGGTGGCGTCGAGGTACTCGGTGGTGGATTGGAGATGGCGGCGTTCCTCGTGGAAGAAAGTCTCGCCGTCGGTGATGAGAAACTGGAGATCGCGGACCTGGGGCTGATCGATGGTGGGGAAATAAATCTCGTTGAGGACGCCGGCGGAGGTGGTGAACCACAGGCGGCTCACTGAGGAGTAGGCGGTGCAGACGGCGTCCTTGGCGCTGCGGGTCCATCGCGGCGGGATGCCGGGTGCGCCGGTGGCGACCGGAGATGTCTGGATTCTTGCCATGCGACCTCTTATAAGTCGTCGGATATGCAGGAGGCGAAGGTCTTTTCCATCACACGCGAGTCGATGCTGCCGGCCGCGCCGATGGCTACGATCTGCGTTCGCGGTGCGCGCTGGCCCCAATCGTCTTGCAAGGAGATGTCCACGCGCCTGCCGACCACTTGCAGCACGGCCCGCCGCTTTGGCGCGTCGGTGGTGTAGACCACCCCTTTTGCCCGGTAGACATTCCCCGGTAACTTACGCATTGTTTCCCGCAACGCCTCCACCGCGAGCGGCCGATCCGTCTCGTAACTCCAGGTGCTGAACACCTTCGAGTGGTCATGCACGTGGTCGTCGAAACAGCTCGGGTCGTCGCAGCTACGCTCGACGGCGTGCGAGCCTGCGCGAGCAGGATCGAAACGCCCGACACCCAACAGGATCTGATAAGGTACCTCGCAGTAGTTGGTCTCGACGATGCGAAGGCGATTGAAATGGCCGTCAAGCCAAGCCCTGATCTTCTCGACATCTTCGGGACCGGCAAGATCCACCTTGTTAAGGATCAGCATGTCCGCAAACCCGACTTGGCGGAGCTTGAGTTCCATCAGCGGGGGATACTCGGGATGCGCGAAGACCTGGTCCGCGTCCATCACGCAGATGACGCTGTCGAGCCTGATTCGATCGCGCAGATTTGGATCGCTGAAGGTTGTGAAGATTCCGGCCGGATCGGCTACTCCGCTGGCTTCGAGCAGGATGTATTCGACGGTCCCCGGGCGTGAGAGCAAGGCGGCGACCGACTCGACGAGGTCGTCGCGAATCTGGCAGCAGACGCATCCGTTGGCCAGGCTCATCATGTTGCCTTCCACACCGACGACAAGTTCAGCGTCGATATTGATCGAGCCGAAGTCGTTGACGAGGACTCCCACGCGCAGGCCGTGATCCCCGGTCAGGATGCGATTAAGCAGCGTTGTCTTCCCGGCCCCGAGAAAGCCAGTGAGGATTGTTATCGGAACGGTCTTACCGCTGTCTTCGATGATCTCCATCGTTGCTATTTCTTGAATTTACTCAAATCGATTCCCATCACCTTCGCCATCTCGATGAGATCGACGTATTGCGGGTTCGGCAGTTTGGTGAGCGGCTCGCGGTAAACGTTGGGCGGATAGTACAGATGTGGATCTATCTCGAGGTTGCGCGTCCTTTGCTCCTGCTGCTGCTCGCGCGGCAACCTGGGCTGCGGGACGATGCCCTTGCCCGCAGCGATGGGTAGGGGGTCGCCAAAGAGTAGTTTGGGATTCGGCAAGGACTGGCCCGAGAATCCTGGCAGGGCGGCCTCCCGGTGCCAGACCGCGTCTTTGGTCACGTTAACGACCACCACGTCCGGCGCGCCGTACAGGAAAAGCCCATCCCAGTGCGCGCGAACGTCGGCGCTGGCCTCGTTGAGCGTGTCGTTGTCGAACGCGAAGTGCGTGACCATACCGCAGCGCGGGTTCACCTGCTTGATGAGGTAGCCCGCTGCGTAGTTCAGCGTATGGTGGATGTCCACCGTGTAGTTGAAAAGGAATTCGGGCAGCCCGTACTTGAGCAGGTTGATGTGAGCCAAATCGGGCTGGAGCTCGGTGACAAAGATATCAACGCCCTTGGCATACTTTTCTGTCAGTTCGTCAGGCCGGCCGTCGCCGGTCCAAACGAACGAAAGGCCGTTCCAGTCCAGACGGTAGGCCGAAGCGCCATCCTTCACGTGCGAGCGCCGCCAATGGCGGACCGTTACACCGTTCTTGTCGTAGCAGATGCCGTTCTCGTCCTTCCAATCAAACTCGTTGACCTCGACCTCGTAGCCGTCACCGATGGGGCAGGCGTCGAAGGCTTCCAAGTGCCACTTGAGCATCTGCTTCATGCCGGCGACCATCGCCTTGGTCCCGAGATCCGCCGTGCGCCCTGATGGCCCGGTTACACGCAGCGGTTGCTTCCACCGTCCTCCCCACGCCGAGAATGGGAGGAGATAGGAAAGGTCGTGGTAGTGGTCCACGTGCAGGTGGGTAATGAAGATGTCGTTAATCTCCGGCACCGGGACGCCCATCGCTAGGATGTTCTTGACGCAGCCAGGGCCGAAATCGAAGAAGAAGCGGTCGCCGTTTCCTAGTTCGACCATGATGCAAGTGCCGGCCTGGTCGCGCCGCGGCGGGAAGGGGCAACTGCCGACGAACGAGATCCGCATCTCGTCTGGCCCGATGGTCTCACTACCGGGGAAGTAGTTCATCCGGCTGCGGACAGAAGCCGTTGGCTTGTAGTATGGCGGGAACTGCAGGCCGGTGCCGGGACCTCCTCCGTAGGGATTCTTGGGCTGGTCCGCATCTGGCGGTGGCTCGGCCGCTTCCGCCGAAGGTACGACCGCAGCCATGCCGGCCGCTGCCAATCCAGCCGCTGCTACGCCGACGGTCTTTAGCATGTCACGTCGGACCATCTTGTTCGGGTTTTTTTTTCGCTCACATTTGGCTCCTTGTTCGACTTCGATCGACGCTCAGACGGCATCAGGTTGTTGAGGTGTGGTTGCGGTGGATTTCTCCGCCGGCTCAATGCGGAACATCCAGGCGACGCCGACACTGATCACGTACAGCAGCAGCAGCGGAATCGCGAGCAGGAATTGCGAGATCATGTCGGGCGGAGTGAGAGCCGCGGAGACGATGAAGATGGCGAGGATCGCGTAGCGCCAGTAGCTCGCCATCATCTTGTAATCGATCATGCCGAGCTTGGTGAAGAAGAAGGCGAAGATCGGCATCTCGAACGTGAGCGCGAATGCGAGCAACAGCTTGGACGAGAACGCCAGATACTCGCTGATGCGAATCGTGGGAGTGACGCCAATGCTCGCGTATTGCGCGAGGAAGAACGCGTAACCGACCTTGAAGACGACGGCCCAGCAGAAATATCCGCCGAGCACGAAGAAGATCGTCGCGAAGAATACGAACGGCTTCGCCATTCTGCGTTCGGTCTCGTACAAGCCCGGCGCGATGAACTTCCAGATTTCGTAAAATACCGCGGGACTCGCGATGAACAGGCCTGCGATGAGCGCGACTTTGATCTTGGTGTAGAACGCCTCACCGACGCCGGTGCCGATCAGCAGCACCTTGCCGCCGGAGACCTCGCGAATCGGCCAGGTCAGCATGTGGAACAGCGGGTCGGCGACCGCGTACGCGACGATGAAGCCGACGCCGATGGCGATGAA
>Ga0074046_10003977_pt1 | contig 12163 bp, 10 predicted proteins | sample BogForMeECP23OM3_FD_94441 | JGI IMG/M metagenome (GOLD analysis project Ga0074046, IMG submission 94441) | Bog forest soil microbial communities from Calvert Island, British Columbia, Canada - Bog Forest MetaG ECP23OM3 | ecosystem: Environmental > Terrestrial > Soil > Wetlands ...
CGCACCGCCGGAGTATCCCGCCGTAGTTTTCACCACGCCCTTCACGCGCTCAAAGACCGACTGCGTGCCCCAGAAGCATCCTCCCGCAAAGACGGCAGTTTGCTTGCCCGGCGCGGCGGCCAGCGGAGCGTCGAGCTTGGCGGCAGGGATCGGCGCGCTGGGCGGCGCAGCCTGCGTGGTCGTACAAGCCACCAGCGAAATGATGATGCCCAGAGCCAAAACGAACGGAAATAGACGACTGAGTTTCTGCATACTAGAAGTACGAAGCCTCCGCCACATCGGATGCGCGTCCGAGCCGAAGGATACAGAGCACCACCGCAGCGTAATTGGTCCAGGGACTAGGGTGCGGGAGACGGAGGGTTGGTGTCTCTCACAGTTTCGGATCCCAGGTTAGCCCAAAAGAAGGGCGAACCTGGGGAACCCGGCTGGAAAACAAACCTCGAGCTGTGACCCAGCTCACAGACAACCTGTCCCATTCGAGAACATAGTGCACGGCTATTGGGAACTCATGTGGAAGTTCCGGTTCAGATGTGGTGTTACGCGGTACCGATGGGCCGCTGGAAGGAGTGCGCCAGTGCCAAGGACTAATCTAGTTGGAATCGTCTGCACACTGATTGCCTTGTCTCTAGTTCAGCCTGCTTACGCGGGCGAAAAATTTCCAGAATACCCAGTGCACGCGGCAGGTGATTACGCAGTCACGGCAGAAAAAGAGGGCCTCACGATTGGACTTCAGCCGGTTGAGGACCTAAGAGAGCAGAAGACGTACTTCCACACCGAACTGACCCCTAAAGGTTTTGTTCCAGTTTTTGTCGTAATTCAGAACGGGTCGAGCGGGCACAGTTTTCTATTCGATAAAACCGGCATTACATATGGCGAATCAGGGTCGGGCGGGAACGCCCCTGACGCGCACTCAAAAGCGGGCGAAGCCACTGCTGTCGCAAGCCTCGCAGCTCTTTCGTTCGTCGGAGCGGTAGTTGCCGCGAAGCTCATGGCGAATGCCACGGAGGTTCAGCAGGACATCCTGAAGAAAGAAGTGCAGAGCAAGACGCTCTCTCCCGGAGGATCTGTGCACGGTTTTCTCTACGTCCCGGTGCAGAAGAAAGGTCCCCGCGAGAAGATACATCTCCGGGTGCCGATCTCCAGGGCGGACACGGACGAAACAATCGTTTTGGATGTGGTTTTCTGAGGAGGACAAGAATGTTGCAGACTCGCTATTGGTTCCTGACTTCGCCGCTGTTATGCATCCTCTTTCTCCCATCGCTGGTTGTGCCAGCCAGTGGACAAACTACGTCGCCGGGGGACACAAAGCTAACTATCAAAGCGGTACTAGTTCTCACCCCCGAATTCTGCGCGACTGAGTCGAAAAAGGGAGACTTCTGGTCCGGAAAGGAAACCTTTCAAACCGGGAAAGCAGCTTGCTCAGAGTTGGAGCCGGCGCTCAGAGGCGTTTTCTCCAACTTGACTCGAGTGGAGGCGCCCCCATCTTCAGGGGAGGCGCAACTGGTGTTGCTGCCAAGATTCGTCGATGTCGGCGCAACAAAGACTCTGGGGGCCTTTTCCGACCGCGAAATGGTTGTTTTGTTGGAATGGACCTTGAAAGATAAATCGGGCAAGACAGTTTGGATTGAAACGGTGCAGGGCTCTGCAAAACATCACATGGGCAATGCCTTCACTTATAAGAAGAACCGCAAGATGGTTGTGGAGGATTCGGTGAAGGATGCGGCCGAGCAATCGGCAGGCAAAATGTCCGCATCGCCGGAATTGCGCAAGCTTGCTGATGGAAATTCCAATTGAACAATTGACAGAAACTGACTCGTCCCATGCCCCGCGCCGGGGTGGCCCGAGAATCAACCAAGGTCATTAGCAAGACTCTTAGGGAGCACAGGTCATGAAGCAGAAACTGGCAATGTTTCAACTTTGTGCTTTATTGGCAGTTGCGGCATGGCTCGTTGGCTGTGGCGGAAGCGGAGGAGGAGGTAGTACGAGCAGCGGAGGTGGGGCCGGCACCGGCACCGGCAACAATTCCAGCTATGCATTTGGGCAACGCCTCGGCGTCACCGTCAATATGCAGCCCAGTCCGTCGTCCTATTCGTTTCCGCCGTGGTCGGGATCAGCACCTGGCATCCGAATCGATCAGGTAATTTCGTTCTCAGCTACCGTCAACTCAACCGGGACCACGATCAACCAGCCCACGACGCAGTTGGTCTATGGACAGATCACCGGCCCAACTTCGGGAGTTGCTGTGGTGGTCTATGCCTACACCAACATGTACTACATCCAGCCGCTAACCGGTACGACCATCACGGTTGCCGGCGACTCCACCTGGATCGCTCCGGCCAATGCTGGACAGATCTCGGTCTTATTGGTCCGGCAAGGGTATTCGGCGCCCGATACTACGGCGACATTGCCCGCAATCGACGGAGTCAACGTACTGGCGATGGCAACGCCCACTGTGACTGCGTCGCAGCTCGGATTTTCCGAATACGCGATACCGTCAGCCAACAGCGGTCCGTTCGCGATCACCACCGGGCCCGACAGTGCTCTATGGTTCACGGAAAACTACACCGGCAGGATCGGGCGAATCACAACCTCGGGGACGATCGGCGAGTATGCGATTCCCACGCCAAACTCGGGTCCTGTTGGCATTACGGCCGGGCCGGATGGTGCGCTCTGGTTCGCCGAGAAACAAGCCAGCAAGATCGGCCGCCTCACGACGTCCGGGCAGGCCGCCGAGTATGCCACTCCTTCCGCAGGCTCCTCGCCCGAGTACATCGTGGCGGGTTCGGACGGAGCGCTGTGGTTCACCGAGTATCAGTCGAACAAAATCGGGCAAATCACCACTGCAGGCGTGATTACCGAATACACGGTGCCGACAGCGGGGTCGGGACCTTGGGACATCGTCTCCGGACCTGACGGTGCGCTTTGGTTCACAGAGGCGACCGCAAACAAGGTTGCACGGATCACTACATCCGGGCAGATAACGGAATACCCGATTCCCAACACGCTGGGCTTCGTTCCGTCGCCGTCGCAGATCATCAACGGAACTGACGGCGCGCTATGGTTCACAGGATCTCCCGCCGGCCTGGGCAGAATTACCACCGCCGGGGCCATGACGCTGTGGAACATCTCGTGGAACAACATCACTGTTGGTCCCGACCAAATGATGTGGTTCGCGGGCTATAACGGCACAGGCGGAGTTGTGGGGCAGTTCAGCATGACGCAACAACTGTCTTCCTATAACGTCCCAGAGCCCGCGGCGCCCGGCATCCCTGGCGAAATCATCACAGGACCGGACGGCGCGCTATGGTTCGTTGATTTCTCGAATTACATCGTGCGCTACGGTCCGAATTGAGAACTCCCGGGTGCCCCAGGTTCGCGTCCTTCTTTTGGACGCTAACCTGGGAACAGGAATTTTAGGGGCGGCGGGTGGCCCAGGTAAGGCTCCCAATCACAGACAATCTTTAGGACGGGTGCCCCGTTCAAGCGAAGCTTGAGCGGGGTTTTTCGTCCGGTACCGGTTGGCCCTTCTTTTGGCCTAACTCGCTAACAGTCGTGGTCTTTGTCCTTATCACAGTGTCGGCGGGTGGCCCAACTCCGCGGGTGCCCCATCCCGCCTTCGTCTGGCGGGGTGGGTCTTTCAACTTCCACTGACAACCGACAACTGACCGCTGGCAACGTTCATCCGTCACGCTGATGCGTGACTAACTCGCTGGGTGTTTCCCTCTCCTGCCGGGTGCCCCAGGTTCGCCCCTCTTTTGGGCTAACCTGGGAGCGGTATGTGGTTCGTTGTTGTCACACTCGACCGTGACCTGCGTCCTAGCGCATCCCTACTCCCGAACCTACACTCTCTCACGGAACGATGAGGGAGAGCTACGTCCGAAGAGACATAGCTGGACACTACCCGCATCGTCAAAGTAAAGCTAGGTGGTTCGACCTGTGATGGGTCATGTTTGTTCTCGATTTTTTACCCATCTGCCCGTTAACACTCCTCTCCAGCCCCAAATAATCCCGCCTAACTCCTTTGTGCACAGGATTTTGCCTGTAACTCCCACGCACTCAATCGCTTGCGCGCAAAATCCCGCTATCCTCATGAAAACGAGGAATTTTGGGGGTGGGGGGAGGGGGTGCCATACGCCTCACAGGTCCCGTTTTGGAACTATCGCAATCCCCAGCTCCTTGAGTTGCTTGTCGCTCACGGGAGTGGGCGCGTCCATCATCAGGTCGATGGCTTTGGCCGTCTTCGGGAAAGGAATCACTTCGCGAAGACTGGAAGCTCCGGCGAGGATCATCACGATGCGGTCGAGGCCGAGGGCGATGCCTCCGTGGGGCGGCGTGCCGTATTGCAGCGCCTCGAGGAAGTAGCCGAAGCGCGCCTGCTGTTCTTCGGGCGACATGCCCAGCGCCTTGAAGATGACGCTCTGGATGTCTTGGCGGTGAATACGAATGGAGCCCGAGCCCAGCTCGGTGCCGTTGAGCACCACGTCGTAGGCGAGCGAGCGCGCTGCACCCGGGTCGGTCTCGAGGATGTCCATGTCTTCTTCGTGCGGCGAGGTGAAGGGGTGGTGGGCGGCGTTCCAGCGGCCCTCGGTCTCGTCCCACTCGAACATGGGGAAGTCGGTGACCCAGAGGAAACGGAAGTCGCGCTGGTCGAAGGCTCCGTGCTTGGCGGCGAACTTCTGGCCGAGCGCGAGACGGAACGCCCCAGCATTCTTGTAGACTTCCTCGACGATCTGCTTGCCGGAGAGCTTTCGCAGGAATTCCTTAGGAACGGGTTCTCCCTCGTAAGTCTGGTCAGGATCGCCGTCCGAAAGCGGTTTCAACCGTCCACCCACTAATGTGAGAAGATCTTCGGGTTCAGCACACGACATCTGCTTAATCTTCTCGATGCACCCGGGGAACGATTTCTCGAGCCGTTTCAGGTCGTCAAGCTGGCTGGAAAACCCTCGGTACCACCAGAACAGCTTCCGATTTTCATCTCGTTCTTTCCGCGAAAGCTCGCCTACCTTGGGAATGCGAATCGCCAACAACGGAAGGATGGGGTCGAGTTGTAGAGACTCCAGCTGGCTCGCAGTGAAGGCGGCACGCACGTCGGACATTGCGGGCAGGCGCATGTCGGGCTTGTCGATGCCATAGAGACGAATCGCGTCGTCGTAGGTCATGCGCGGGAAAGGCGTGACAATGTCAACGCCGATGGTCTTCCAGGCGGCGGTGAGAAAGCCCTCGACGATGGCGAAGACGGCGTCGGGGCGCGCGAAGGTCATCTCCAGGTCGATTTGGGTGAACTCGGGCTGGCGGTCGGCGCGGAGGTCTTCGTCGCGGAAGCAGCGAGCGATCTGGAAATACTTGTCGAAGCCCGAGATCATGAGGATCTGCTTGAACTGTTGCGGCGATTGCGGCAACGCGTAGAACTCGCCGGGATGGACGCGGCTGGGCACCAGATAGTCGCGCGCGCCCTCGGGCGTGGAGCGCGTCATGAACGGCGTTTCGATTTCGAAGAAGCCCTGCGCGTTGAGGCATTCGCGAATCGCCAGCGTGACGCGGTGGCGCAGTTCGATGTTGTATTGCATCTCGTTGCGGCGCAGGTCGAGATAGCGGTACTTGAGGCGCACCTCTTCGTTGGCGATTTCGTTGTCGGCGGGGGAGAAGGGCAGCGGCTTGGAGTCGTTGAGCAGGCGCAGCTCGTCGGCGACGACTTCGATTTCGCCGGTGGGGATGTTCTTGTTGATGGTGGCGGCGTCGCGCAGCTTGACGTGGCCGATGATGGCGACCACGAACTCCGAACGCAGCGACTCGGCTTTTTTGTGCAGCTCGGCGCCGGCGTCGGCGGTGATGACGACCTGGGTGATGCCGGTGCGGTCGCGCAGATCAATAAAGATAAGGTTGCCGAGGTCGCGGCGGCGGTTGACCCATCCCATCAGAACTACTTTCGAGCCGGCGTCGGACGCGCGGAGGGCGCCACACATATGAGTGCGTTGCAAATCACCAAGAAAATCGAGCATGAAGGTCCTTAGTAAGGGGAAAGGTTCATTCTAACGGAACAGGGCGCGACGGCGTAGAATGCGGGCATGAACGAGCTGAAGTCAGATTACGAGAACGAATGGGAAGAAGAGATTGCGCGGCGCGTGGAGGAACTGAAGGCCGGAATCGTTAGCACCATTCCGTGGGCGGAGGTCAGAAAGCGCGCCATCGCGCGCATCCTCGATCCGCGACGCTGAAGCGCCGCGGGATCATCTGCCGTCCCTGCCGGGACTCGCAACTACTTCTTTTGATTCACCCAGCGCTGAAGCGCTGGGCTAAGATCTTTCGTCCCTACGGGACTGGATCGCCGGCGATTGGTGCGGCCATCGCAACAATACCTCCTTTCGCTAGCTGGTTCGCCGCGAGAGGAATTCCTGAAATTCATCGCGGGACCTCAGCGGCGCAGGTATTCAGCCAACTTCTCGCGTGCTACTGGCTCCTGCTTGCCGGTGGCGAGCTCTTTCACCGCGAATTCGCTCGACTCCACTTCATTTTCGCCGACGATGACGATGTAGCGCGCGCCGGCTTTTTCCGCGGCCTCGAATGATTTCTTCAGGCGGAAGGTCTCGTCGCCGAGATCGGCGCTCACCCCCACGCGGCGCAGTTCGCGGGCGAGCATTAGGGCATGCGCGTTCATCCCCGTGCCCAGTGGAGCGATGTACGCATCGAGTTTTGTGTCGGCGGTTACGCCTTCGGCTTGCAGCGCAAGAATCAACCGGTCTTCGCCAATGGCGAAGCCAATGCCCGGAGCCTTGGGACCGTCGAGCGATTCAGAGAGGCCGTCGTAACGTCCGCCGCCTAGCACCGCGCTCTGCGCGCCCAGGTCTCCGTGCGTGAACTCGAAAGTCGTGCGCGTGTAGTAGTCGAGCCCGCGGACCATACGTTCGTTGATGGTGTATGGCACGCCCACCGCGTCCAGCATGGCGCGCACCGCGGCGAAATGCTCGCGGCAGGCATCGTCGAGATACTCGCTAATCTTAGGCAGTTTCTCGATGATGGGCTGGTCCTCGGGAACCTTGCAGTCGAGCACGCGCAGGGGATTGGTCTCGGCGCGGCGCTGACAGTCGACACACATCTGGTGGATGACCGGCTTGAGCGCCTCGCGCAGCGCCTGGTTGTAGCGCGCGCGATCGGCGGCGCATCCCACCGAGTTTAGTTGCAGCGACCAGCGGCGCAGGCCGAGCTCGTCGAGCAGCGTAGCCAGCATCTCGAGCACCTCGGCGTCGCGCGCCGGTGACTCGCTGCCTGCGCTCGGAGGTCCGATGATCTCCGCATCGATCTGATAGAACTGGCGGTAGCGTCCCTTCTGCGGCCGCTCGCGGCGGAACATCGGGCCGATGCAGTAAAGCTTTTGCAGTGTGCCGCGTTTGTCGAGCCCATGCTCAATGTAGGCGCGCACAATGCCAGCGGTGGCCTCTGGGCGAAGGGTCACCGACTGCGACGTCTCGCTCGCGGCACGACCCTTGTCCTCCCAGGTGAACATCTCCTTGGTGACGATGTCGGTGTCTTCGCCGACGCCTCGCGAGAAGAGTTGCGTGTCCTCGAAGATGGGTGTGCGGATCTCGTGGAAGTTGTAGCGCGCGAAGATGTCGCGCACCTTGTCCTCCACCCGGTTCCATAGGTCGGTGTCGGGCGGGAGCAGATCACGAGTTCCGCGGATGGCTCGAATCATGGTAGCTGGTAACTGGTAACTGGTGATTGGTCGCGCCACTATGCCAGCAACCAGTTACAGTGACCAGCTACCTCTTTCTTTCCGCCAAGTAGGTCTCTTTGTACCCCAGATAGTTCTTCGCATAGCGCAAAATGGTCTGCTGGTCTTCATCGCCGAGTTGCTTGCGAACCTTGCCGGGAACGCCCATCGCCAGCGAGCCGGGCGGAATCACCGTCTCCTCGGGAATCAGCGCGCCCGCGGCGACAATCGAGCCCGCGCCGATGCGCGCGCCATTCAGGATGATGACGCCCATGCCGATGAGGCAGCGGTCTTCCACCACGCAGCCGTGCAGCGTGACGTTGTGGCCGACGGTGACCCAGTCGCCCACCACCACCGGCCACTGGTTCAACATGCCGTGCATCACCGAGCAGTCCTGGATGTTGCTGTTGGCGCCGATGCGAATGTAGTTCACGTCGCCGCGCACCACGGCGTTCATCCAGATGCTGGCATTTTCACCCAGCACTACGTCGCCGAGCACCTGCGCCGACTCGTCCACATAGCAGGACTCGGGGATGGTGGGCCAGATGCCTTTGTAGGAGCGGATCATGGATTCACTTAAGGGACGATTGCGCCGCTGTTCAGGAACATAGAACACCCCTCGAGCCGTCGGCTAACCTTTGAAAGTAACACGGTATCCCGTAGGAGCAAAACGAGGATCGTAAAGGAAAAGCCGCCCTAATCGAGCGGCTCGGCTTCTGACATTCGTTGGCAAACTACTTGCGCAGCTTGTGTCGTACCGCCCCAATCGCGGCAAGCAGGCCTGTGCCCATCAGTAGCAGCGACGAGGGTTCGGGAACCGCCGGTGGTGGCGAGAGCGGGTTGATCGGGCCGAAACCGGAAGATCCCTGAATGGAGAGATCGTAGTTGTAGAGGGTAGCAGGATCAAAACTGCTGACTTCCGCGGTCCAATTTCCGGTCTCGCCGCCCGGGATCGTGAAGTCGATGACTGACGACAGGCCATTCGACCCGTTCCCGCTCGCAATGGCCACGAGGTTGCCGTTTTCGTCGTACAGCAGTAACTCGGTAGCTACGCTCCGAGACCCGGTCTGATTGACAACCAGGTGCAGATTATCGCCCGCATTGGCGCTAATGGAGTAGAACCCATCATGTGTCGGCTGGTTCCGCGACCCGAGGACGTCGATGGTGTAGGGCGCGCCAAACGGCGAGGTGAAGCTCAAGTCGTATTTGAAGGTTCCCGGGACAAATCCCGTCACCTCCGAGGTCCATGTCCCACTCTCGCCCGCTGGCACCGAGAATTGGATGGTCGACGACACACCATCCCCATAATTCCCGGAGGCGATGGCGACGAGGTTCGTTGCGTTGTCATAGAGCAGCAGTTCCGTTGACTGGGTGGTGGGGTTTATCGGGCGCACCAGCATATTGATGTTGTCGCCAACATTGGCCCCGAACCCAAAGTACTCCTGCGGATGAGTCGCATTAATGGTGCCGAAAATCTCGTACGACATGTATTGCGGGCTGACGGGCTGGGCCGTCGCAAGGCTGAAGTTTGGCGCAACCTGTCCCATGACCAAGTCTGGCGTCAAGCTGACTTGCTGTGCCGTTCCGAGGGTGAGGTTCGTCCCTGTCGAATAGGTAAAAGTGGAAGCGCCTGCCGAACCAGCCAGCACCGGCATAAGCAGTAGCAGCAGAATGCAACGCAGCCGCCGCTCAGAAACATCATGTGGTAAACGGTCCGTCATGTTCATCTTTCTCCGCGATTTTGCCTGTGAGTTAAAGATTGGTTCGCTCCACGAAGTGGCTGAGTCCTGCGACCCATTTTAGCTGGAAATGAGTCGTTAAGTAGTACTGGCTGCAATAATTCATCGAATTGCAGCACAGAGTGCCGGCGCGCGTAAATTAGTCGCATGAAGCCGAATGCCGATCTCGACCCAAATCTGGAACTCAGTCTCAAACCGAAGCCAGCTTTGAAATCATTTCTCCGGAAACACTTCCTGGGCCTGGTTGCGTTGGGAGTGGTGATCACACTGATTGTGGCTTACATCCGGGCCGATCCCGCTACCCATCTCGGCTCGTTTTTCGGCAACGCCATTGCCGACTGGACGGGCGTGCTGGTGACCGTGATTATGACCAAGCATTTGTACGAGCGGGGATCGGCGGAGAGCAAGAATCCGAAGAGCAAGTGGGGATCTCCGACGCTCGAGTTTCTGCGCAGCCATTCGCTGACGGTGTTTCTGGTAATCACCGGCGCGGCTTGGGCGTTCGTCTTCAGCCGCATGGACACGAACAAATCGTTGGGACAAGTCGTCGGCAGCCTGGTGTCGGAGTGGACGCAGATTCTAGGGCTGGGATGACCAGGGTCCGGATGGAAGTCGGATCTAAAGAAGCCGGCGCCGTGAAGGCGGCACAGCATCCGGAGCAGGCGCCCAGCGCATCATGCGCGCCGTATCGATTCTAATAGTCGATTCGACCACATTAGTTTGGGAGCCGCAGGTGCGCCCGAATCGGTTCGCACCCAAAAGCGGGGCGCAAACCCGGGGCACGAGCCGGACGCCGGGCCTGTCGCGTGGTATAGCGCGCTCTTCCCCCAGGCCAAACCGGGAACAAGGATGTAGAGGGCTAACGCAATTGCCAGTATCAGCATCGCGACTCGCGTCATTTTCATAGTGGCTCCGACTTTCACTGGAGTTACCGTTGGCGCTCACGGCCCCGCGCACCGCGCAGGCTGCGCCGACAGATAGCAAGCTCTGTAATTGCCCCGCCCTGTCCACAAAAGGTGCAGGACGGGGCATCTCTCGCGAAGGGTTCGTCGGCTCGTGCGCGTGGTGGCTGGGCCACCGGGTGCCGAGAACGAACCTCAGGCCCCTCAAACACCGGCTAGGTTCAACAGGTCGACGATCGTGAATGTCCCGGCTTTGACGCTCGGCAGGGTCGGCGTCCAGCGGGGAAACATGTTCCGATGCGACAGCGAGTCGGCGTCAACCACGCCGACGAAGACCTCGGCGACGATCCGCGCACCGGCTGCGCCGAGAGTTTCGCCTTTGGAGTCGTGGAAAGCCTCGGCCAGGAGGTAGTACCACAGATAGCAACTCCGAATTTGCTCATCGGTCATGGGGATCGTCTTGCCGCCTGCGTCCATTGCCACTTTGCGCAGGTCCCCCGGTCCGAGGACATTGGCAACGCCCATGGTGCGCGCGACCTCCTGTCCGCTCGGAACCATGAGAGCCTCACTGCGCAGCAGGTTGCGGGTCGCCAGCGAGCGCAGTGGCTTCGGTACGTTGGCAGGAACCACCCCGTTGGGTAGATCGAGCAGCAGGGTATTCAGCAGCGGCTCGATACGCTTGGCCTTCTGCGGCGGGTTCTTGGGATCGCGGGCGAAGAAATTCGACCACTGTACGGCAAAGCCAGGATCGACCGGGCCGCCACGCAAATCGGTGCGCGGCGTCTTGGGGGCCGCGGGATCGGTGGGGAACAGCGGTACGGCTGTGTGCGCGGGATTGACGTTGTAAGTCGCGCGAATGGTGGCGTGGCCGAAACGGTAGGCAGCTACGCTGAATTCCACGGGAATGAACGGCTGGTAATCCTTGGAAGGGCGGAAAAATTTCGGCCCATGCTCCAGAACGTCGTTGACGATCGCCGCCCCGCAGATGGTCGGCAGGAACTCGTGGAGGACCATCCACTGATAGTGCCAGCGTAGCAACTGCTGTGCCGCCAGGAAGACGGTGCTTTCCCCGCCGCTGGTGTCCTCGTTGGTCGTGGCCGGATTGCCAAACGCGTCCTTGAACGTGCCGGCCTTGAGGCCGTCCACGATGGCGTTGTGGCACTTCATGAAGGCCAGCTCGAGCTGCGAGAGGATCATGTTTTCATCGTTGCGGGGATCGCCGATCAGGGCCGTGCCCTGGGCATTGCGCGCCAAGTCCGTTCCGTTGACCAGCAGCTTCTCTCCGCCGGAGCCGCTGTCATAAATGTGAGGTGTGGCCCCGGGGCCGGAAGCGTAGACATTGTCCAGGTCGAGCGCTGGAGTGCGGAAATTGGTAATGCCACTGGGGTCGGCTTGCCGCTCCAGACTCGACGTTGGATCGAAGTCAAGGTCGTGATCGAGGAACTGGCCAAGGAAGGTGATCCCGGCCACCAAGGTCGTGCTTTCGTCTGTCGCGGCACCGAGGTCCATGGGACCGCCTGCCCCGCCCATCGTGTCACACAGGGGTTCTCCGGTTGGTTGACGAGGATCCAGGGAGGGAAACAGGCGACCGAAGCGGCCTTCGGGAGCCAGAATCCCGTCCGGGACATTGCTACCACGTGTTTCGAAACCATGCATGTTCATGCCCTCCTTTAGGGGAAATGCGGACGTAATTGCCTGCTGCGCGCTGACTCTTCAGGCGCAGTTGAATTGCGAGTCTGAACTGTAGCGTTTAGGAAGTCGTGTGCCAGATTCTTGTTCTCACCTCCTTGTGCAAGCGGTTGAGAACCGCTGGC
>Ga0074046_10003979_pt1 | contig 12162 bp, 14 predicted proteins | sample BogForMeECP23OM3_FD_94441 | JGI IMG/M metagenome (GOLD analysis project Ga0074046, IMG submission 94441) | Bog forest soil microbial communities from Calvert Island, British Columbia, Canada - Bog Forest MetaG ECP23OM3 | ecosystem: Environmental > Terrestrial > Soil > Wetlands ...
AAGGTTCTGTGGAAATGGAAATGCGGCACATGCGGGACCGATTACGCGACTGAAGCCTAGTTACGCTAAAATGACCGTTCCAGAGAGTAGTCGGCGAAGTCTTCAAGCAGCTTGCTCTTGCTCAGATCCTGTAAACCCTTCAACTCCGTTTTCGCCTTCTCTACTTGTTCCCTGGATTTCTTCAGGGCGAACTGAAGGGCTTTCTCATAGAGTTCTGCAATCTGGGGCTTATCGGATTTCTCAGAATTTTCAAGAAGGTTGCTGATCCGTTCCCTCTTTGTGGCCTCGTCGAGGTAGTGCATGACGACCAGGTTCACACGCTCCTGCCTCACCGGATCTGCTGATTGATCTAGAATGTCATCCTTGATCTGAAATGCAATCCCTACGGCTCTACCGTAATTGTAGAGACAGTTCACGTCGTGGGCGTTAGCTCCACCGAGGACAGCACCGATGCCAGCCGCGGCGCTAAAAAGCGAGGCTGTCTTCAAATCTGCTATATTCAAGTAATGCTCGATGTCGATTGTGAGTTCGGTTAAGGTATCCAATATCTCACCTTTGCTGAGATCTACCAGCCCCCAACCAACAAGCCTCGTTATCCTAGGGTCCTTATACTCCGAAAGAATTTGAACCCCTTTCGAAGCCAAGAAAAGACCTGCGCTGATTGCCTTGTCGTCTGCAAACGCATGCTGTGTAGTAGGCAGGCTTCGCCTCAAACGATGCTTATCAATTAAATCGTCGAAGATCAAGGACGCGGCGTGTACAAATTCCATCGCAGCCGCAGCATCCAAAGCGTGGTCGGATTTACCACCAGCACTTTCGCAAGCGAGGAGCACTAAGATCGGGCGGAGCCGCTTACCACCAGTTCTGAATGTGTATTTCACTAGCTCATTCGCCTCGCTCTGTTCAAAGCCAGTCGAAAGCAAATCGTCAATCCGTTTGTTAACTAACCCACGCTTATCTTCGAGTAGTTTCTGGAATGAGCTCATCAGTGGTCACGTGCTATTTTCGTGCGGATGAAGCGTTTCACCTATTATAAATTGTATCTTAGGAATATCGCAACTAGGTAAACCTGCGTACCGCGTTGCAAAAGTCTAAGACTACTTCTTCTGGTTTAGGCGCTTTCACGACACCGCTCGCGACTAGCACTCCGTTCGTTCCAAGTTTCAGGGCGGCGTAGACGTCCTCACCCGTACTGATACCTGCTCCACAGAGGATTGTCACCGTTGAATTCACGCTGCGAATTCTCCTTACCGAGTCAGTCAAGATCTGAGGGTTCTCCTTCGAGACAGCGCGTCCAGTGCCGATTAAGTCTGGGGGTTCGATCGCGACCGTATCTGGTTCGGATAAGGCGACTGCCGCGCCCAGTCGAGCCGTCCCAGCGCACACAACGGTGGTCAATCCTACTTCACGAGCATGCTGAACGGCTTTCTCGACTTCAGGGAGCGTCAAGTTTCTTTCAGAATGATTGATGAGCGTTCCAATGGCTCCTGCCGCACTGACAGATTCAGCGAGAACATGACCGGTGAAGGCACCTGGGGTAATTGCATCTATGTGTTGGGCGAAGACAGGGATCTCCACATGAGCTGCCACCTGTTCTATGTCACAGAATTGGGGTGCCACACCCACTCTCACGCCCGTTTCTTTGCTAACTTTCTCCATCTTGAGCGCAAGTTCGACCGCTTTCTTTCCGGTCGCCTCGAGGTACGTCTTGAAGTTAATCAGCAAGAATGGTTCGGAATGAGACATCATCTTTCCTACAACTCCCTAATGCAACGGGTGCGTATGAAACTTTGGGAAGCGTTCATCGATTTCTACGATTTCATTCTGTTCCAATTTGTTGATCAGATTGACACTCCCAGCGAGGTGATGCTGTGGGCTTTCATCTTCCAAGGTCGGTCCCCTCATTTCTTCGACTCATACAGAGAAGTCTTTCGCCAGGGATATGGTTTCCTTGTCGAGGTGCTTCGTCTTGCCTAGTACTTCTGTCAATGGTACTGGCGTGATTGTGCTACCGCGAAGGCAGACCATGACACCAGATTCACCGTTCCTTATCGCCTGCATTGCAGCGACAGCGAGACGGGTAGCCAGAATGCGGTCATAGGCGGAAGGTGCTCCTCCTCTAACCACATGCCCTAAGACTACTACGCGCGTTTCAATTCCTGTTCGTTTCTCAATTTCTCTAGCTAGGAGGTCTCCAATTCCTCCTAAACGTGGATGCCCAAACTCATCCACTTTGGTTGTATCGCCTGTTGGTAGCCCTTTGAGGCTGCAGCCTTCGCCTACAACAACAACGGAGGCGTTTGCTCCAGATGCATGTCGCATCTTGAGAAACTTTGCGACCTCGTCCAGATCGAATGGTTCCTCTGGTACTAGTATGAGGTTCGCTCCACTTGCCACGCCAGCGTAGGCGGCGATCCATCCGGCGTGCCGCCCCATCACCTCAACAACCATTATCCTGTCGTGTGAAGAACCTGTTGTCTGAATCCTGTCAATCGCCTCGACCGTGACATTCACTGCTGAATCGAATCCGAACGTCATATCAGTCCCAACGATATCGTTGTCAATTGTCTTCGGGATCCCTACCACCTTCAATCCCATTGGAACGAACCTCGCAGCGACGCTAAGAGTATCCTCCCCGCCAACAGCGACGACGACATCGAGCCCAAGTTTCTTCACATTGGCTAGAACCGTTTCGGGTCCATCTTTTCTGCCGAAGGGATTAGTTCGGGTAGTGTGGAGAACCGTCCCGCCAAGGTTGACCATGTGAGCGACATCGCTCCACTTTAGCGGAATAGTATCAATCTCCAGAAGACCTGCCCATCCGTGCTTTATTCCGATGACATCGTATCCAAACTGCTCACTCTTCCGGACCAAAGCCCTGGTGACAGCGTTCAGGCCTGCGCAGTCTCCACCCCCGTTCAGGATTCCCAACTTCATGCCTTAAGCGCTCCAATAGTGCTTGAAGTGTATGTCTCGCATTTTGATCTATGCAATTTGCGCTTTACTGTCCTCTGGTTATTTGCCGTGAAATCAATGGTTTGCGGGACGTCGATTTACTCGATGGCCAGATTGGGTAGTGTTAAGGATCGGGTAATGTCCTCGACGAGTGGCTTTGAACCAACATAAAGGGCTGTCCGTTGATGTGGGCCTTTAGGCTGCACATCAAGGATAGACGTACCCGCTTCATCTACAGCAGTTCCTCCTGCCTCAGAGCAAATGAAAGCAACAACAGCTGCTTCATACATTAGACGAAGTTTCCCTTGCGGCCGGTTCTTCTGAGGATCTGGATGATTGACTATGGCTGGATACATGAACATACCACCATTCGAGAGGGTGCGGTGAAAGTCTGGGGCTAATGCGCCGATGTATCTGAAAGCATACTTTGTCTCATTATGCGCGATCCAGTTCTGAATCTGTTTGGAGTATGTGTGTCGGTTTGCTGAGTTGAATGATAATTCCCATCCTTTTTTGTCCTCAGGGAGAACAATTCTGGTTGGCCTCACAAATTCCATCGTCTCGTCAATGTGGAACCGCCAGGCGCCAGCGTCTTTGAGCGCGAGAGTGAAGGTACCCGTGGGGATTACGAACATACCGGCGGCTATGTAGTTTCTTCCGGCTCGCAGATGGTTGTCTTCGGGACCATCCAAATTCTTCTTGGCAACGCCGAACATGAAGCCAACGGGTAATCCGTGAGGGACGTTTGAGGAGCCGTCGAGAGGGTCGAAATAGACGAAATAGCGTCCGTCGGGATTGATCTGAACAACTTCCTTTGATTCTTCGCTGATCGCGTGAATCACGCGTCTGGAAACTCGTAGATGGTGGAGCGTAATCTCCTGGGCGATTTGATCCATACGGAAAACATCTTCACCCTGAACGTTCACGTTGCCCGCCAATCCAACGTTCCCTTTCAATGCTCCTGTCAAGTAGGAGTGTTCGATATGCTTGGCAGCACTGATCAACGCATCCATCAGAATGAGAAAGTGGTGTGTACGATGATGCTTCTCCTGGTGGTCAAGCAGGAACCCCATTACTGTTTCTTCGAACTGCATCATCATTACATCATCCTTTGATCAAGAGAAGGAGGATGAGTTTTCGGCGGCTCTCGTCCTCTTTGCTTAGTTCTGCGCCTGGGTTTACTCCGGGCATTAGCGTGCTACCGGGAGAATTTCTTTAGGGCTGTCTCGACGCTTTGGCCGTTTAGTATGATTTCCCGCAGTGCTGCTGCCATCTCGAGGGGGCGTTCATGCTGCCACACATTTCTTCCAACCGCCAATCCAGTGCCTCCCGCGTCCATGACTCCTTTCACTTGACTTAGAAACGCTTCATCGGTTGGGGCTTTCGGGCCTCCTGACATGAAGACTTTCGCGGCGCCCGCAGACCTCACGGCCCATTTGAAGGTCTCCGAATTGCCTGTGTATTTTATCTTGACAGCGTCGGCGCCTGCTTCAAGTCCAGCTCGCGCCGCGTAGGCGATTATTTCGGGTGCCGTGTCATTTGGGACAGATTCGCCTCTAGGGTATATCCATGCGATAGCAGCGAGGCCCATTTGGTGTGCTTCCTCCTGAATCTTCCCAAACTCGTGTAGCATGAGATTCTCGTGCGCGCTTCCCAGATAGATCGTATAGCCAACTGCCTTGGCGCCAAGGGCTTTCGCACGTTTGACGCTGCAATTCTGACTCGCAAACGGTTCACCCTTGGGAAGGCTGGTTTTACCGTTGACCTTGATGATTAGAGGGGTTTTTCCATCGTAGTATTTCTCAGCGACACCTTTCTGGAAGATCAGTCCGGTGAACTTACCTTTCCAAGCAATTTCTTGAATGAATTCGGGGTCGACGCTCTTCTCGTTGAAGTCTTTTGATGGCCCGTGTTCTAAGCCCTGGTCATACGCGAGTAAGATTCCGTTTCCTTTCCGCAGGAAGGGTGTCATCATGGTAGGCTTCATTTGTAACCTGCCGACTCATCCGCCGCACTGAATAAAAAGCTCCCTTCCAATTACATCCGACGAAAAATAAGACGGAAAGAGAGTCTATCGACCGAGGCGCCGGTTGAGCTCTATTTTCATGCACCGATCCATCACCACGTCCATTCCTGATTCAGCGGCGGCCCGACCAGCTTCCTCGTTGACTATGCCGAGTTGCATCCAAACAGCCTTCGGTCGCCCCGTTTTGTTGTGGAGTTGTACAGCTTCAGCCACGATGGGGGGCACATCTTCAGCTCGTCTAAAAATGTCGACAATTTCGATCTCCCGTTTCACCTCGTCCGGAAGCTGGGAGAGTGAGGGGTAGGATTTCTCACCCAACACCTCATCTACAGTGGGGTTGATGGGCACAATCCGGTAACCATGGGTTTTCAGGAACTTGGCCACGTCGTTGCTCGGTTTCGCGGGATCCTTCGACAACCCAACCACAGCAACGGTTTTCATTGCTAGAACCTTCTCAATTACTCTGTCAAGATCCGAGGACATACTACCTCTCTTCGACGTTTGTAACTAGGTATTGATTAATCCATCTTTGAGACCTACGAGAAGTTCATATTAGTATTCGAGAGCTCACACGGCTTCGACCTCGCAATGACAACCAAAATTCTTGTCACTGATCCAATTCATGAAGACGGGATCACGGCGCTAAAGAGGGCAGGCTTCGATGTTACTCAGAACCCTAACCTCACCCCCGACCAATTGATAAAAGGCATCCCTGAATTCGACGCCCTGATTGTCCGGGGACGCACCAAGGTAACTAGTGCCATCATCAACGCCGGTTCGAAACTTCGGGCAGTGGCCAGATCGGGAGTAGGACTGGACAATATCGACTTGGAGGCTGCGCGTAAGAAATCGATTCAAATAATCTCAACGCCCGCCGCGCCCACGACAAGCGTCGCTGAATTAACAATTGGACTAATTTTGGCGGTACTTCGAAAGATATCATTTGCAGACCGAGCCATGAAGGAAGGAAGATGGGCAAAGTCCGAGTTGATGGGTAGGGAACTCAAGGGCAAAACTGTAGGAGTCGTCGGTGCAGCCGGACGAATCGGGTTGGAAGTGGCTAGAATCTGCTTACAGGGCTTCGAAACCAAAGTGGTCGGTTACGATGTTTTGGATCTAACTGAGAAGGCGCGGATCCTAGATTTTCGTGCGGTTAGCAAGGTTGAGGACCTCCTGAGCGAATCCGACATTGTAACGATCCATGTCCCGTATCTTCCAAGCACCCATCACCTCATCAACGCAAAGACAATCATGGGCATGAAGAGCGGTTCGGTTATCATCAACCCGTCACGAGGCGACATTATTGACGGACAGGCACTATTGGAAGCTCTCAAGTCAGGAAAACTCGCGGGAGCTGGCCTTGACGTGTTCCATATGGAGCCGCCCAAAGATGACTGGGAGAAGGAACTCGTCATGCTTCCTAACGTAGTGTGTACATCGCACGTTGGTGCACAGACAGTTGAATGCCAGCGGCTCGAAAGCACGATGGTGGCTGAGGAACTCATTAAGGCCTTAAAGAAATGATACAAAGAAAACGATCGAGTCACACGCCTTAAATAAAATCTCAAACAACGGGAGAGCGGGCGAAATCATGAGCGTCTCGTTCAGTGACTTCCAGAAGCTTGCATTCAGGGTAGGAAAGATAACCGCCGCAGAAAGGATTCCGAACATGAACAAAATTCTCAAGGTCCAAGTCGACATTGGAGATAGAACCGCACAGGCTATCGCAGGCGGGGCAGAATTCTATGAACCAAGCACTTTCATCGGAAGGCAAGTCGTAGTCTTGACGAACATGGAACCGAAAATAATTGCGGGCGTAAAGTCTGAGGTCATGTTACTGGCCGCTGATCGACAAGGCAAACCCGTTTGGTTAACTTTAACGGAAGAGGTCCCACCGGGAACCGTGATCCGTTAGATCAGCAAGGTCCCGTGGTATTGCGAACTTCTTCATAGTTCTTAATGTAGCTACTTTATGAACCAAGCATCCATATCGTCGCCATATTCACATACGTAGCGAGGAAGAAGAAGTGGATTTCAACTTCAGCCCAGAACATGAGCTGTTTCGAAAGACTGTGAGAGAGTTCTGCAGCAAGGAAATATCGCCACACTCACGGGAAATGGAGCAAAACGAACGGATGCCCGACTCGATAGTTCGCGGCTTGGCGAAGATGGGATTGTTCGGTCTATCGATTCCTACCGAGTATGGAGGTTCGGCAGCAGATGCAATCTCCGCAGGTATAGCCGGTGAAGAGATCGGCAGGGCGGATCTAAGCTGCGCTACGGCGGTACTCTACCTAGTCCCTGTAGCGTGGAGCCACGTGCTAAACAAATTCGGCTCCACCGAACTAAAGAAGAAAACACTACCCAAGATCGCTCAAGGTAAAGGTTTCCTAGGAATTGCGGCAACCGAGGCTGGTGTAGGGTCCGATCTCGGAAACATGTCCACCACGGCGAAACGGGTCGGTGACGAATACGTATTGAATGGAGAAAAAATGTACATCAGCGGCATCAGGGAAGCTAACGAGCAGATGTCCGACGGTAGCGGATACATGGTCTTGGCCAAAACTGATTCCTCGGCTGGGACAAAGGGGATTTCATTCTTTTTCGTGCCGTTCAAGAATACCGCTGGTTTGACTCCAAGTTACCTCGAGGAAATGGGTAGGAGAGGCATGTCTGCTGGCGGCTTTCTAATGAAAGACGTCCACGTGCCCGTTGGCAATAGAATTGGCGAAGAGAACAAAGGGTTTTACTATGCCATGGAAGGGTTCGACTTTGCCCGCGCTATCATCGCACTCGTATGTTGTGGGGCAGCTATGGCTGCGTTGGATTCTGGGATGGAGTATGTTAAACAGCGTAAGGCGTTCGGCCAACATATTGGAAGATTTGAGGGCGTTCAATTCAAACTGGCAGAAGATTACACACGTGTCGATGCGGCCCGTCTTCTGGCCTACAGGGGGCTCTGGATGTACGATCAAGAACAGAGAAACAAAGCGTTCCGCAGGTTTGAGGTCACGAAAGCAATCGCAGAGGCCAAGATGTTAGCTCCGGTGACAGCGTTTGAGGCGATAAATGATGTTTTGCAGTGGTTCGGAGCTTTCGGATACACGCTAGATTGTCCGATTGAGATGGGCTTACGGGGCGTACGATCTTACATGTTGGCAGAAGGCTCAACCGAGATCATGAAAATCATCGTGGCACGAGAACTTCTCGGTAAGGAATTCGCTGCGAGCCAGTAGTCCACTTTCTTTTGAACTCTTAAATAGCGAACGTAGTTCTGGTTGCGCTAAAAGCCCAAATGAGACGGATAGTGCCGATCATTGCGCCCTATTGCAATCGTAACATTAGCCATCTTCCTCATGTCTGCACTATGTGTTCCCGCCTCAGCATCCAACGTCACCGTAAACATTCAGGGACAGCAGGTGCACACCTCAATCTCCCTATCCCTGATCCAAAACATCACCGCGCTCCCTAGCATCACGGCAACGGTGGAGTCCGCTACACAATCGAATCTATCCGCGGCCTTCGATCAAGGTCTAAGCCACGCCAATCCCAATGCTGCCTCTTCGGGCCTTAGTGTAGGGATCAGTTCAACGAAGGTCTCCCTCAACGTTACTTGTACCATGGATGTGTCGGGTGTTTCGCAGAGAAATGGGAACATCGTTTCCGTCAACATGACCTGGTTGGCGTTCAATGTGACCTCAGATCTCCGGGCAGGAAATCTAAGCTACAACACGATAGGAACTCGCTACTTTGCACCCGTACTCGCATATTATGCAAACGCGAGCCGTCTCGTCGGCCGCCCGAACGCGACAATTAACGGCGTGACGTTCTTTGTTAACGGGACATCCTATAACCCGACGCAAGCACAGAACTATGCCGACAACTTCACAATGCTTCAGTTCGGCTCCCTTGAGCCAACGCTAAATCAGTGGAACCGTACCTACACGCTCACCAACAACACGACGACATGGCGATACTCCCCACCCCAACTGTTCAACTTCGATATGAGAATTGAACGCAAGAACGTGACCACCGACTACACGGCCAATTATGGGTATAGTGCCATGATCTCGGTCGCAGGCCTTAGCCGGGCGCAAGGACACATTATTCTGGTTGACGCTGGCACCGGCGAAATGGAATGGGTAATGGCCGCGATAGTGATCTTGGCCGTCTTATCAGCCATTAGCGTCCAAGCCTTCTATGGGAAGAGAAGGAAGAGACTTGGAAAGTTTCAGCGAAGGTAGGATTCAGCCGCGGACTCTCTCTTTCGCGACCTTCTCCAGTTCAGCATTGTCGAAGATTCCCTTGAAATGCTCCTTCAGGATACCAAGGTAAAGGGCGACCTCATCGTCGCTCATGTACTGAAACATGTAATCGCCACGGTAAGGAGAGGGTTCACCCTCTCGGGAGATATACTCGATATGCATCAACGGGTCTCCCCGTTTGATCGTGATAGGCTGTCGGCCGTTGTTTAAGTTGACAAGTTCGAGTGCCAGGCGCCCCACGAATCCGCTGTGAACCTTTGCCGCGTTGAGAAACGAGAGTCCCATCCTACCATATTTGCTCTTGGCGGTAAGGTGGGAAACGTAGTTAGGGGGTGTGAAAACTACTTCGTAGGATATGACGTTCCGATGCTCAAGGTAATGCAGGGTCGTCTCGTCGCGCACGGTGAGAACATAGCCGTCGCCATCTAACAATGCATAATCGAACGGATGAATGCAATTGTAGGCTTGAATGAGCTTCGTGATCTGTTCTCTTCCCGCAACACCCAAGACAATAACCTCCAACATGTACCAGAATCTTCAGTATTTCTGCGTTAGCATTATCCTGTCTCAGGCGGTGAGCGTGGCACTCAGAGTAGCGGTGTAGTACTCAGAGTTGGCTATGAGCTCCTGCTGAGAAGTGAGCGTGATCAAAACGTTTGTGCCTTTACCTGCTCCGACCGTGAAATCCAAAGTGCCATCGATCTCCGGAGAGGCGATTCCAAGAGGCGCCGTTGTTTTGTTAAATACCCAAGTTACGTTCGACACCTCTATCCTGATCGAGTCGTAGTCTCCGGAAGCAACCTGACCCGTCCCCAAGAGGTTGGTGGAATTCTCAAGCGAAACCAAGTCCATATTCACTGATTGGTTGGATAGGACCTTCCACCCTTCACCGCTAGCTTGGCCCTTTGGGTGAACCCAGACACTGTCGATCGTAACGTAAACATGGTCAGCCTTTGTTATTGCCGCGGAACGCAATGAAACAGAAACGTTCCCCATTGAAACTGCTGGGTAGACTAAGATAACAACTAGGATAACCGCGGAGATTGCGGCTACTATTTGCTTCGAATTCACTGTGAATCAGCGTCGCCCTATAACGGGCGTTTTCTTATAAGTATCCTTGTGAGGGGAAATCGAACGTCGCGAGAGTCTTGCAGCTAGCGGAAATTGCAGCGGGCCAAACAGAAACTGAGTTAGTTTATCTTCGCGAAATGGATTCCCGTAAATTGGAAGTTAAAGTTCTCAAGGTCGTGCCTGAGAAGAGAACGCATGCGTATTTGATTCTGGACCGAACAATCTTTCACCCCAAAGGGGGCGGACAGCCTTCAGATCGAGGCATTATTCGCGCTCCCGGGTACGAAGTAGTGGTAAAGAAGGCAATTTACCATAACGGCGTCGTCGTTCACTGGGGAAAACTAAACCTAGGGGCACCATCGGAAGGTGACGCTACGTGTGAAATTGATTGGGAGTACCGGCACTTGGTTATGCGTAGACACACGTCTGCACACTTGCTCGACCACTGTCTAGCCGAAGTAACGTCCAGAAGAGTGGAGACGACTGAGTCCTGGTTGGACGATCCCTGTTATGTTGGATATGCAGGCTCCCCTCCCGACGCGCAAACTCTGCGAAAGACCGAGGACCTAGCCAACCGAATGATAGAACCTGGCGGAGAGGTAAAGATCGAGTTTCTGAAGCGCGAAGTAGCTAGGAGGCTTCTCCAGAACGCGCCGAACTACGAACGACTTCCCGATCTGCCTGAAATTAGGACGGTCACGATCAAAGGATGCAAACCCATTCCGTGCGGCGGAACCCATGTCTCAGACTTGGCTGAAATAGGGAAGATATCGGTCGTAAGGGCCGAACAGATGCCCAACGAATCGTTTCGTCTGCATTTCTCGGTGGGCGCTAGCGCTTCCTCGACTTAGCTTTACGGACCTTCCTTCTTCCGCGTCCGAACCTCTTGAGTATGGTTGGGGCCGCTCGTTCCACCAGCAGCCTCTTGCCGGATACTCTCACGTACAGCCTCAATGAGCCTTTCGCGAACGGGAAGTTCGAATCCGTCGTAAGCTTGGTCGGGAGGTAAATTCGGGGCGACTCGTACACTCGTCCGTCCGGCATCCTCTTTTTCGTAACCACGAAACTAGCTACAGCTTCTTTCAATCTCTAACACTTCGGGTTCAAATTCGGATCTTATTTCCGACGGAAAACGGGTTTAGTTGTTATGACCACCAACTAGTCAATTTTCAGTACGCAAGAACCCCATTCCACCCCCTCATGAGGTAACGTTTAAAGCGGAAATGACAGGTCCGCTCAAATTGAGTAGGCAAACGACATGATACATGTGAACATATTTGTTACCAGTATGTCAGCCGAGCGGTTCTGGGAGATTGACCGCGCAATGCCGCCTCAGGTCCAAATTGGAGTGAACATAAACATGCTCGACATCGACCAGAGATCCGATGGCAGCCTGGACGCGCCTTTCGTTTTTACGGTAAACTTCACTCCATCAATCGCTCAGATCGGCATTAAGGGTAAGGCGAAGATTTCAGGCGATGCTGAGGATACGAAGAAGATATTTGAAGAGCATAAGGCGCAGAAAGCCCCGCCCGTCCAACTCGTGCAGGCTGTTTCCAATGCAGCGATGGCCGACGCCATATTGATTTCACGGAGTCTTAACGTTCCGCCACCCCTTCCGCCGATTCCCCAACAGCAGCAAACTACTCAACCAAGCAAGCCTGATTCAAGGTACACTGCCTAGATCCAAAAAAGTGGAGAGTTCGCTAACACTCCAATAAATTGGATGTCAGCCAGCTTGCTTCGCAACGAGGTAGTTGTCCCAATAAGATGCGAGGTCCCGTAGCCGATTCGCGAACTGCACACTCAGTTTTGTGGGCTCATTTCTGTACTTTTTCTCCAGCA
>Ga0074046_10003980_pt1 | contig 12160 bp, 10 predicted proteins | sample BogForMeECP23OM3_FD_94441 | JGI IMG/M metagenome (GOLD analysis project Ga0074046, IMG submission 94441) | Bog forest soil microbial communities from Calvert Island, British Columbia, Canada - Bog Forest MetaG ECP23OM3 | ecosystem: Environmental > Terrestrial > Soil > Wetlands ...
AGGAAGCGGTCGTCCGCGCGGCGGCGGAAAGCACGATCCCCTTGATTTCAGCGGTCGGGCACGAAACCGACTGGACCTTGATCGACCTCGTCGCGGATGCGCGTGCGCCGACACCGACGAAAGCTGCGGAATGGGCGGCGCCGAAGCATTCCGATCTCGTTTTGCGGCTGTCCGAATGCACCGATCGCGCCCGGCGATGCGTGCGGCGGCATCTTGAAAAGCTTCGCGCGGAATTCCGTAGCGCCGAACGTGGCCTGCCGCGCCCCCATGCGCTCCTGGCCGTGCCACGCCAGCGCCTGGACAGCGTCGGCTCTCGCCTCGGCCAGTCGCTTCGTCATTTCAGCGAGCGCTCGCGTGCCCGCCTCGAGTATCACGCTGTGCGGCTCACGCCGCGCCATATCCGGCAGGCCCTGGAGCGCGCGGCGGACCGGCTCAGCCGGGCGGGCGATGGCGCGCAAAGGTGCTTACGGGAGAGCGTCATCAAAAAGCGCGAGCGCTTGGCCGACCGCGGTATGAGGCTCAATCCGAGGCTGCTTGCCGGGCCAGCGATCCGGCAGCGCGAACGGCTGGAATCGCTCGCGGCGCGCTCGGCGCAAGGCGCGCAGAACGCGCTGAAGCGAAAGGCATTCGAGTTGACGTCGCTCTCGCAACTCTTGCGGAGCCTCAGTCACAAGAGCGTGCTCGACAGGGGCTTCGCGCTTGTCCGGGGAGCCGGCGCCGAGGTGATACGCCGCGCCGCAGCGCTCAAGGTCAATGGCGCCCTTGACATTGAATTTGCCGATGGTCACGTTTCGGCTCACTATTCAGGGCCAGAAGCCGAGGCAGGCGAGCCTGTCTTGCGCCGAAGGAGCGCCGCTCAGGCTCCGCGCCGGACGGTCCCGGCCAACAAGGACGACGGTAGCCAAGGCAATCTACTTTAAGGCACGGGCAGAGCATGAATCGAATCGAGCGTTCCTTCGCGTTTGGGCAAGAGGCAAAGATCCGCTATCTCGACGGCGAGTTTCAGGTTCTCAAGAATGGCGCCTACGTCCGGTGCGCCGTCACGGGCGAGCCGATCCGGATCGAAGAGCTTCGCTATTGGAGCGTGGCCTACCAGGAGCCCTATGCGAACGCGCAAATCTCGCTCCGCCGCCATTTAGAGCGGCAACGCGCATAGTAGGCTTTCCTCAACTTCGTCCTCCCGGAAACGCCGCGGGCGCTAATCCGCGACCTTCAAACATGCGACGCTATTTCTGGCGCAAGGCCGTTCCGGGATGACGAAGCGGCGAGAAACTGCATAAGCCGAGCTTCGCCGCCACCCGAAAACTCAACGCTTATCTGCAGCGCAACCGCAGATCGATAAAGCTCCCCGAGGAGGCCTTCGGCTCCTTTGAGCCGGGCGTAATCCTTTTCTGTCGTTATGAGCCCCGCATCGAGGGCCTTTGCATCCGCCAGGAGCGATCGCGCGTCAGCTTCGGTGTAAGGGTGATGGTCGGGGAAGCTTCGGCTCTTCGCGACAGCGATGCCCGCTTCCCGCAAGGTATCGAAGAACTTGGCTGGTCTGCCGATCCCACAGAACGCGACGAACGTCCGGCCCCGGAGTTCGTCTGAAACCCGGGGGACGATCCGCGCACTGAATATCGGCAATGGCGCCGAGCGAAGGCTCTTTTGTTTTATGAGTCGCGCCACGTCCGCTTGGTCCTGCGAGCCGAGAATGACGACGGCGTCCGCCATGCCGATCTGAAGCGCAAGTGGGGCGCGGAGAGGACCGAGCGGGAAGACCTGCCCGCAACCAAGGCCTGCTCCCCCGTCCACCACGGCAACGCTGAAGTCCTTCTCGATCGATGGATTCTGAAACCCGTCATCCATGATGATGGCATCCACGCCGAGCGTCTCAAGCAGCTTCGCGCCCGCAGGACGATCCCGGCTCACCACCGTCGGAGCGGCTCGCGCCAGGAGAAGGGGCTCATCGCCAACGCGGTCCGCGCCGTCCGAAGCGCAGTCGATCAGGTGCGGACCGCGTTCGCTGCCGCCATAGCCCCGCGTGAGAAAGCCGGGCTTGCGGCCCGTCTCCTGCAGCAGCGACGCAAGCTTCAGGGCTACCGGGGTCTTTCCTGCACCGCCCATCGTGAAATTGCCGACGCATATGACAGGCAGCGTGCTGCGGTAAGGAGAGGCGGTTCTGAAACGCCTCTTGCCGATCTCGCCATACGCCGCCGAGATTGGCCAAAGTGCCCACGCGGCAAGCGGGATGCGCTCGCCGTACCACCAGAATGGCGGCTCAAGCTGCATGTTTGGCCATCAATCCCAACGGTGGGGATGCGGGCGGGGGAAGGTAAGGTTTGAGCGCTTCGAGGGTTTTTTCGAGCGCGCCACCGAGCGTACCTATGGCCGCCGCGGCCCGGCCTTTCATCTCGTCGGCTTCCGCCGGATTGTCGAACAGCGACTTCAGAGCCGCCGCCATTTCATCCGCATCGCCCACGAGCCGAAGTCCCTCGTAACGCTGCAAAACGGTGTAGGTTTCGGTGAAGTTGAACGTGTGCGGTCCGCTCAAAATCCCGGAACCGAGCTTGACCGCCTCGATGGGGTTCTGGCCGCCGTGATGCACGAGCGACCCGCCGATGAATGAAAGCGGCGCAAGAGAATAGAAAAGGCCGAGTTCTCCGATGGTATCGGCGAGATAAATCTGGGTGTTTTCGTCAACAGGCTCGTGAGCGGACCGCCGGGCGACAGGCAGCCGCCGTTCGCCGAGAAGCGCCGCTATAGCTTCGCCGCGATCCGGATGTCGAGGCGCCATGACGGTCAAGAGCGAAGGTATCGTGCTTTGCAACATCTCGTGCACACGCGCGATGACATCGTCTTCGCCCGGATGTGTGCTTGCGGCCAGAAATATGGGCCGTTTTCCAAGGCTACGCCGCAGGTCTTCCAACGCGGCCGCGTCCACTGGCGGCGGGGGGGCATCGTATTTCAGGTTGCCGGTGATTTCGGTCTTGCGGACGCCGAGGTCCGTGAGGCGTTTTGCAAAGCGCCAATTTTGCGTAAGAACCAGATCGAAGCGCGAGAAGACCGGCTTGCTGAGGCTAGACAGATGCGACCAGCGCTTATAGGAGCGCGGCGACATGCGCGCGTTCAAAAGCACAAGCGGAACCTCGCCGTTGCTCGCCTCGACAATAAGGTTCGGCCAGATTTCGGATTCCGTAAACAGGCCGAGGTCGGGACGCCAATGCTCGACGAAACGGCTGCAGAAGCGCGGGCTGTCCAGCGGCAGAAATTGATGGATTGCTCCCTCGGGGAGCCGGGTGGCCGCAATTTTCGCGGAGGTCGCTGTGATTGTCGTGAGCAGCAGGTTCATCGCTGGGTGACGGCGCTTCAACTCGTGCATGAGGGGCAGGATCGAGTTCGTCTCTCCCACGCTCGCCGCGTGAAACCAAAAAAGCGGACCATCCGGCCTGGGGCCGCTTGCAATGCCCAGGCGCTCTGGAAGGCGCTCCGGCACTTCCTTTCCACGCGCCGCCCGCTTTTTGAGGATGGTCATGGCCGCGGGGCGCGCCAACGCTGTCGCACCGCGATAGACGGAAAGCAACACGCCGGATTTATGCTGTTTCGCTACCTTTGGCGCTGTCTTTCGTGCATCGCTCCCGGCAAGCTCATAAGCTCGCGCCGTCGCAGCATTCATGGCCGCTTCGACCTCACGGCGGAACGCCTCCATCGTGGCCTCGTCGGCATCGCGCGGCACGTAGATCGGCTGGCCAGCGACCATGGCGAGTTTGGTGAACGGCAGATTGATGGTGAAGCGGCTCCAGGTGGGCAGCGTGATGAAGCGGCCTGTCGCCATGGCGAGCGGAACAATGGGGCGGCCGGACATCCGGGCCAGCGTCACGATTCCCATGCCTGCGATCCGGGCGGGTCCCGGCGGGACATCCGTTGTCATGGCCACTGTAATGTTTGCTTTGAGCGCCTTCAGCGCAGCCCTGAGCGCCCCGAAACCGCCGCGGTCCTTGCCGGAATCGCCAGCGCCAGCGCCGCGAATCAGACCCATATCGAAATGCAGAAGCGCCCGGCCGATCATCTCGCCATCGGCATGTTTAGCAACCATGTTGTGCACCGCGACCGTCTTGGGCTTGATCAGCGGCAGCAGCAGGAATTGGCCATGCCACATGGCCACAATCATCGGATTGAGGTTTTCGAGATAGGAATCGGTGTCAGCGGGTTCGCGTATAACCTCGGAGGTGGCGTGCACTGTGCGAATGTGACCAGCCGCCAGCTTGCCCACCTTATCCAGAAAATACTCCGATTGCTGCAGGCGGCGGCCCCAACCGCGTTTCTTGGGAGCAGGTGTGTTCATCGAGCGCCGGATCTTCTCACGTCACGAGATCAACCCGCCTTTAATCGGAATGCGATTGCAGGCGGAAAAGTTGATCGATTCTAAAGTGCTAGAGCAACTTATCCGCGTCCAAGCGGACGCGGGCTGCTCTAGGAGCGAACGCGAGCCTGTCGAAGGATCGCGTCAGGTTGTGGTCTTGTGCCCTTGCGCAACAGGTGCGCCGTCCAATGCATCACCCATACGCTCGACCAAAATGTGATGCAATTTTGGGGCGGCCGCAACATATCCGGGAACTTTTGCCTCTCTTGAGTTGAACTTGAGCGGAAATCCACAGGGATCTGTGACTATTCCCCCCGCCTCGGACACGAGAAGCGCGCCGGCGGCGATGTCCCACTCCCATTTTGGTTTTGTCGCGAAGGAAGCGTCCGCCTTGCCTGAGGCGACGAGGGCGAGGCGGTAGATGATGGAATCTGCCCGGACTGGCGTCACGGGTGGCCAGGGTCGCCGCCATCGGCTTGGTTTCAAGAGCGAATCGGAAACGGTGAGCTTTGCGCCGCTAAGCGAACTTTGCGCGCTGGCGCGGAGCCTGCGGCCATTCAAAAACGTGCCCGCCCCGGCCCGCGCTTCAAACATTTCCCCGCGCACGGGATTAACGACAGCGGCGAGAACCGGAGTGTGGTCCTCGATCAAGGCCAGCGCAATCACCCAATCATCGCGCCCCTGGATGAAGGCCCGGGTGCCGTCGATAGGATCGACAACCCAGACACGGCGGGCTCGAAGACGCTCATTGTGCTCGGCGCTTTCCTCGGAAAGCCATCCATAGCTGGGACGCGTTCTCCTGAGCCGCGCCGCGAGCAACGCGTCCACCGCATGGTCCGCTTCCGTCACCTCCGACCCATCGGCCTTCCGCTGCTTTTCGATGGACCGGCCCCAATAGCTCAGCGCGAGCTTCCCCGCCTCTTGAGCGGCGTCGCGAATAAGGTCGAAGTCCTGCGCGTAATCGTCCTTCATGCCACCAGTGTAACTGTCGTTCATGCCAGCTCGATGTCAGCCGGATCCGGACAGCGCAGCGGGGATGACATCGAGGACGAGTGCAAAAAATACAATCGCGCCGAATGCATGATTGCTGCGAAACCGATCGAGGCAGTTCTGGCTGTCGTTGATGTCGAGAGTGACGATCTGCCAGGTAAGATGGGCGCCTGCCAGTAACATTCCAATAAAAAACAATAGGCCCGCTCCGATGATCCATCCCGCAAAGGCGATGCCGCCCCAGGTTATGCCATAAAACAGACTGAGCCAGCGGGGTGTGTGATCGCCGAATTTCAGAGCCGTGGATTTCAGTCCGATAACCTCGTCGTCTTCCTTGTCTTGATGAGCGTAAATCGTGTCATATCCGATCGTCCAGGCGACAGCGGCCCCGTACAGAATGACGGGCGCCAGAGCCAGGGAACCGAAAAATGCGGCCCAGCCCATGAGAGCGCCCCATGAAAAGGCGAGGCCGAGAAAAGCCTGCGGCCAGAAGGTGACACGCTTCATCAAGGGATATATCAACACGATGCCGACCGAAGCGAAGCCTAGACAAATCGCAAACAGGTTGAATTGGATGAGCACCGCCAGGCCGACGAGGCAAAGCCCAACGATGAGCGCCATCGCGGATCTTACTGAAATTTGTCCGCTTGCCAGCGGGCGGGCTTGCGTTCGGGCGACCTTAGCATCGATATCGCGGTCGAGGATATCGTTGTAAATGCATCCGGCGCTGCGCATCGCGAACGCACCGATCGCGAAGAGAAGGAGCAATACGGGGTCGGGAAAGACATCGAGCGCCCGCGACGAAAGAGCCACGGACCACCAGCACGGCCAGAGCAGGAGCCAGACGCCGATTGGGCGGTCCGCTCGCATAAGCCGGAGCCAGGGCCTGAGCTTTTGGGGGGCGAAGCGGTCCACCCAGTTCTTGCGCGGCGCGTCGGCTATAGGGCTGGGGGAAGTTACCGGGGTGTCGGAGTTGCTGTTTGCATCGGGCCAGGTAGCCGGCATATCTCGCTCGTTCGAACGTGGTTTTCCCCGCCACGAGAATAACGCAAATACTATGCTAAAACTTGGGGACTGTCCTATGTCATCACCACAAAATGGCGTCGAACGCAATGGCTGAGCAAAGGCTCTTTGTCGCAAACCCTCTTGACGCCGCCTTGGAGATAACGCTTAGCCATGCGCAAACCCATTATCTTTTGCATGTGTTGAGACTTTCCGAGGGGGCGCGTCTTCTCGTTTTTGATGGCAAGAACGGAGAATGGCGCGCGGAAGTCGTGGCTGCAAAAAAGAGCGGTTGCTCCATCCGCCTGATCGAGAAGGTTCGAGGGCAGACCGCCGCTCAGGATATCCACTATGCGTTTGCTCCGCTGAAACAAGGCAGACTGGATTACATGGTGCAAAAGGCCGTTGAAATGGGCGCTTCCGTGCTGCAGCCGGTCTTGACCGCTCATACGGCCGTTTCACGACTCAATGCCGAGCGCATGAAGGCAAACGCAATCGAGGCCGCCGAGCAATGCGGGATTCTGACTCTCCCTGAGATCGCCGCTCCGCTGAAACTTGAGACCTTGGTCAAAACTTGCGAAAAAGATCGAACCGTTGTCTTTTGCGATGAGCGCGCCGAAATTTCGTCGCCGCTGGAGGCTTTGGAGAAACTGAAAGGGCGGAAGGTCACAGCGCTGATCGGCCCTGAGGGCGGCTTTTCTTTAAGCGAGCGCGAGGAGCTGCTTTCCAAAACGTTCGTATGCCCAATATCCCTGGGACCGAGGGTCATGCGGGCCGATACCGCGGCCGTGGCGGTCTTGGCGCTTCTGAACGCGGCCGTCGGCGACTGGCGCATAAAAAGCTTACAATCTTGATATACATTCGGCGTGCGACCCTGAAACTCAAGCGGCAAAAGATGCGATCATGATGCGAGCCAGCGGCGACAAACCTGAAGCGCCTGTCATCCAAAACAGCGACGAGCTCGTGGCGCATATCGAGCAAGGCGCGAAGCCGAAAGCCGAGTGGCGGATCGGCACCGAGCACGAGAAGATCCCCTTCTATCGCGACGGCCTGCGGCCTGTCCCTTACGAAGGATCGGCTGGCATTTCGGCATTGCTGCACGGCATGGGGGAGCGCTTCGGATGGCGGCCCGTTTACGACCGTGACAAGATCATAGCGCTGGAGGAGCCATCGAGCGATCTCGGCGGCTCCATCACGCTGGAGCCTGGCGGCCAGTTCGAACTGTCGGGCGCGCCGTTGGAAACAGTCTTCCAGACCTGCGATGAGGTAAGCCGCCATCTGCGTCAGGTGCGTGAGATCGCAGATCCGCTGGGTATCTCGTTCCTTGCCTTGGGCTTTTCGCCGCTGTGGACGCTGGATGAGACGCCGCGCATGCCGAAAAGCCGCTACGACATCATGACGGCCTACATGCCGAGGGTCGGCAAACTCGGCCTCGACATGATGTACCGCACCGCCACTGTGCAGGTGAACCTGGACTTCGCCGGTGAGGCGGACATGGTGCGGAAGCTGAGGGTTTCGCTTGCGCTTCAGCCGGTGGCCACGGCGCTTTTCGCCAACTCGCCGTTCACCGAAAGCAAGCCGAACGGGTATTTGAGCTACCGCAGCGCCATCTGGCTCGACACGGATAATGCGCGCGCCGGGATGCTGCCGTTCGCGTTCGAGGATGGCATGGGCTATGAGCGCTATGTCGACTATGCGCTCGATGTTCCGATGTACTTCGTGCGACGCGACAAGAAATATATCGACACAGCGGGCGCGTCCTTCCGAGCCTTCATGGAAGGAAAGCTGCCCCAGTTGCCGGGCGAGAAGCCGACCATCGCCGACTGGGCCGATCATCTGACAACGATTTTCCCGGAGGTGCGGCTGAAGCGCTATCTGGAAATGCGCGGCGCGGATAGCGGCCCCTGGCGCAACATCTGTGCCTTGCCGGCGCTATGGGCGGGGCTTCTTTACGATCAGACGAGTCTCGATGCCGCCTACGGCCTCATCAAGGATTGGACGGCGGAAGAGCGGCAGCAGCTTCGCAACGACGTTCCCCGGCTTGGCTTGCGGACGCCATTCCGCAAGGGGACCGTTCACGATATTGCGCGCCCGATGCTCGATATCGCCGAAGCAGGCCTCAAGGCTCGGGCGTATACGAACCTGTTCGACGACGAGACCACATTTCTGAGGCCTCTTAGGGAGTTCGTGGAGAGAGGCCAAAGCGCCGCCGACGATCTGCTCGCGCGCTATCATGGCGAATGGGGCGGCGACGTGAGGCCGGTCTTCACCGAGAACGCCTATTAAAGTGCGCCGCGATTAGCTGGAACCGATGTCATGGCCGGGGGCTTGACCCGGCCATCCAGCCTCAAAATCCAGAGGATGGAATTTGTTATCCTGGATGGCCGCCGCGAAGGGCGGCCATGACAATCAGGGGATTCGGAAGGTTACAGCGACGTGGTGCCGAAGGTGTCGCAGCTCGCGACATCGCCGCTTTTCAGGCCGGTCACAAACCAGCGTTTGCGCTGCTCCGCCGAGCCGTGCGTAAAGGCATCGGGAACCACATAACCCTGGCCGCGCTTTTGGAGCGTGTCGTCGCCGATGGCCGTCGCGGTTTGAAGCGCAGCCTCGATGTCTCCGGGCTCGAGGAACTTCAACTTGTTCTGAGCATGGTTGGCCCAAACGCCGGCGAAGCAATCGGCCTGCAGTTCCACCCGGACCTGTATCTGATTGCCTTCCGATTCCCCTGCGCGCGCCTGCAGAGCCTGCACTTTTGGCAGGATGCCGAGCTGGTTCTGGACGTGATGGCCGATCTCATGGGCGATGACGTAGGCCTGTGAGAACTGGCAGGCTTTGCTGCCGGCCTCGCAACCGCGAAGCTTCGTCTCGATCTGCTTGAAAAAAGACGTGTCGAGATAGACGGTGCGGTCGTTCGGGCAATAGAAAGGCCCAACAGCCGATTGGGCCATGCCGCAGGCGGAACGTGTTGCGCCGGAGAACATCACGAGTTTGGGCGCTTGATATGTAATGCCCTTTGCCCGGAAGATCTCTGTCCATCTGTCTTCCGTGTCGCCCAGGATGGCGGCGACAAACTGGCCGGACTCGTCGTTTCCGGCGACCGGCTTGCCCGATCCGCTGGATGATTGCGGAAGATGCCTGGAAACCATTTCGGCGCCGCCGATGAGGAGAGCAGGATTTATCCCCAATCCCCAAGCGATCAGCCCGAGTATAGCCATCGTCCCGAGGCCGAGCCCTCCTGCGCGGACCAGTTGGCCGCGGCGGTCTTCAACGTTGCTGCTCTTTCGGAAATCGTCCCAGCGCATCTGTCTTGATCCGTTATTGTCGTTGTCAGGATTTGGGTGGTTGCATGCCCGTACCGGAATATATCATGGGAATGGCAAGGCCGTTACTGTTCCCATAAGGGAGATGGCCTTGCCCTTCTCGTATAAAAGACTAGCTGATATTAAAAGATTGCAACTTCGCCGCCGCCCCCCGGCGGCAGGTCTCCTTTTCAGCGCAGTGATTTCCCTATGCCAGCTTGAGGGCGGCAGAAATTTCCGATAGCGCAGCCTTCTCGGCGTCGGTCACTTTGGTGCCGCCGAAGCCCAGGAATCCGCCTTCGGCATCGGCCTCGGCCACTTTTTCGCTGATATGATAGAACCACTTTTTCACAGCCTCGGCATCCGCCGGAGCCTTCGCCTCGAGAATGGCTGCGGCCTGCTTCAGACTGTCAATACATTTGGCTTTCAGCTCGGCAGCCTTGGCGCCGGCAAGCTTTTCGCGAAAGCCATCCTTTGCGAAGGTACGGCCTTCCGAGGTTTCGAACTCGGCCTCGATGGCTTTGACGAGTTCATCGGAGTCGCTCTTCCCTTCAATCAGGCCTCTGCTTGCGGCAAAGCTTTCCTTCAACACACCCAAAATACCACTTGGTTCAGCCGCGGTGACCGCAAGCCCCGACATCATTGCGGCCTCGAGCAGTGACTTCCACTCCTCGGGCGTGAAGTTTGTTTTGTTCGCCATCTTAACTATACCTCTACTCGTTACACTTACGGACCCTGGCTTTGTCAGCTGCCGCCGAATGCATCCTAGCAGAGTGAAGCGATCAAGCTTGCAGCGTGCTCAACATAGCAAAAAATTGGATAACTCCCAACGACACTTTTGAGCGTTCGCATTTTTTGAAATGAAGGCTTGGCGGCCGTCACATAGGGCTCTCTCAATCAGAGCAGCAATCCGAAATTGACTTGAGTTCTTGTCGATAACCCTGTGCTGAAGCTTGAGCTTAGTGAGCCAAGCGCAAGCTTCACGCATATGTGAACTGCCGAAGTCTACCAAGTGAGCGGCAACATCTCACATAAGCGGCCCTTAACCCTTCGCACATAAAGGAGATGTCAGATGGGAGTTCTTTCCGAGAGCGGCATCCTTGAAGCGATCGCCGCTTCCTTGGCCGTTGTCATAATGCTTGGCCCGTTGGTCCCGTACGCGATATACGGTCGTCGCGCCCGCCGGAAGAAGTGATGGCTTCCGGCAACGCCGTGCCCATAACCCTCCGGCAATTCCGCCGGGGCCGGGCACGGCAATTCATCTTCCCGTCTTATAAGGCATCCAACATTGCTTTGATCGGCTTTATCTGTCGCCGGACTTCATCACCCATATTGCCCTTCCTCACCCATATTGCCGAGGTCTGCCGAGACGGCAAATGCATTCCCGTCTCGGCGTGTCCAAGCTGTCAGGCTTTGCTTTCAGCTTTCGCCAAAGTGTCGATTTTGGCGCGCAGGCCATCGATTATGGGCTTCGCAATGGGGGCGACGCCAGGGATCGCTAGAACCTTGTTGAACAGTTCTTCGATCGAAGGACGAAGCGACGCGACGAGCGTAGCGAACGCTGTCTTCGCGTCGATGGGGAGTTTGCCGGCAAGGTCGCGAAGCTTGTCAAACTCGATAGACCCTTTCTCCAACTGAGGAAGCGCTGCCTGAGCGGTAGCGGTGTCCTTAACGCCCAGCAACGCCGTCTTCAGTCCATCGAATGCTGTCTGCGCGGAGGACTTCAAATCGACCCCATCCACTGTCAAATTACGGACTTGGTCAACGCTGGTTTTTGTTTGCACGACTTCGGGGCGGTTGCCCACTAACCACCACGCCAGCAACCCCAGCGCCGCGACCGCCGGAAGAATCAGGCGCCAGTTGAAAGAACTCGGGGCCTCTTCTGGCGGAGTGGCTCTTACGACGGCGGGTCGCTCGGCCTGTCTAGAAGCGGGCCGCTCAGGCTCGGCAGCCGGCGCGGCGGCCGTGAATCCCGGTACCCCCGCTTTGCTGAGGAGGTCTCCCAATTCGGATGGAAGAGCCGCGGAAATGTTTTCCTTCTGCGACTGCAGGAGCTGCGACAGACCCGATGCATCCAGTCCCTGGGTGGCCTGCACCTTGCCAAGCGTGCCCAGCACTGCCGGGGTCAACGTCCCGATCAGTGATGAAGCGGCCCCTTCGCCCAGTCCTGTGAACTTGCTCAGTACGCCGCCGAGTGCGGACACCCCCGAGCCACCCAGCAGAGACTCGAGCGCAGTGACGCCCTCCTTTACGAGACCCGTTCCTCCGATCGCGGATTCCAGGTTTTCCAAGATGCTGGGGTCTTGGTGCTCGATCGTCTCAGCGAGCCTCCGCGCCCCGGCCGGCGTGGCCGCCACGCCCGCAAGCATTCGCAGAAGGACGGGAGCCAGATAAGTTGCAGCTTTCCCAACAAGGGTGCGGTCTACCCCAAGCGCACCCGCGATCCGGCCTATGAGTTCGGGGGTCAAATACTGGGAGACGAGGGAAACGAGATTGAACATCGCGATGGTGAGGCTGTCGATGTAGA
>Ga0074046_10003981_pt1 | contig 12154 bp, 9 predicted proteins | sample BogForMeECP23OM3_FD_94441 | JGI IMG/M metagenome (GOLD analysis project Ga0074046, IMG submission 94441) | Bog forest soil microbial communities from Calvert Island, British Columbia, Canada - Bog Forest MetaG ECP23OM3 | ecosystem: Environmental > Terrestrial > Soil > Wetlands ...
CGCTGGCGCTTGAATCGACGGAACCCTTCGCCCGGACGATCGACGCGGCAAAGAAGTACGTCGTGTCGAGCACCCTGGACCGGGTCGATTGGAACGCGGAGCTTGTGCGCGGGGATCTAGGGACGGCCGTTCAGCAGCTGAAGCAGGAGCCGGGTAAGGGACTGCTCGTGGGAGGCGTGAAGCTCCCGCTGGCGTTGGCGGAGCTGGGATTGATCGATGAGTACGAGCTCGTTGTGCACCCTAGGCTGGTGGGCCACGGGCCGACTTTGTTCGCGGGGCTATCCAAGCGTGTCGACTTGAGGCTCGTGAGCCGGCTGGAGTTTGGCTCGGGGGCAGTGGCGATGCGGTATGAGCCTAAAAGGTAGCCATCGGGCTTGAGATAACTACTAAACTGTATTTGACAGTGTCGGCCGTTTTCGACTTAATCCCTCGGATTTGCATTGGGCAGTCGGACCTGAGACCTGACACCTGAGACCTGCCTTTAAGCCCCCGCCGACAACCGATGCGTGCTGCGCGTCTGCGCGATGCCGTATTGGCGGATCTTGTAAAGCAATGCCTTATAGCTGATCTTCAGCAACGCGGCCGCCTGCTTGCGATTCCAGTTGGTCTCTTCAAGGGCGCGCGCGATGGCTTCGGCTTCGGCCTCGTCCTTGGCGCTGCGGCCGACAGATTTCAGTCCCCCGCCGCCTTCGGCGCCTGCGACTGCGGCTTGCCCGGCGGTCTCAAAGTGCCTTCCTCCGCCGCCATCGGGGCGTGGCTGCAATTCTGAAGTAGCCAGCGACTCATCTCCCAAAACCAGATAGCGCTTAATGAAGTTGCTCAATTCGCGCAGGTTCCCCGGCCAGGAATGGCGCAGACAAGCTTCCATCAACGCGGGCCCCAGCGGCAACGGCGAGCGCGCATACGACTCCGACATGCGCGACATGAAATGTTTGAGGAGAATCGGTATTTCTTCTTTGCGGTCGCGCAGCGGCGGCAGCGAAAGTGTGAACGCGTTGAGACGGTAGTAAAGATCTTCGCGCAGGCGCTTGTTGGCGAGCGCTTCCGGAATGTTGATGTTGGTTGCGGCCAGGATGCGGACGTCCACCTTGATGACGTTGCGGCTGCCGAGGCGCGAAAAGGTTTGGTCCTGCAGCACGTGCAGCAGCTTGGCCTGTAACAGCGCCGGCATTTCGCCGATCTCGTCGAGCAGGATGGTGCCCTTGTTGCACAGTTCAAACTTGCCCGGCTTTGGATGATTGGCGCCGGTAAAAGCTCCCGCCTCGTAGCCAAACAGCTCGCTTTCGAGCAGGTCGGCAGGCACCGCGGCACAGTTCACCTTGAGGAACGTGCGGTGGGCCCGCGGAGAAAGCTTGTGGATGAGCCGCGCCAGAACTTCCTTCCCCGTGCCGCTTTCGCCCAGCAACAGCACCGGGATATCGACATTGGCAACCAGCGCGGCCTGCGAGCGGATCTTCTTCATCGCGGGACTGGCGGCCACAAAGAAAACGTCGTCGCACAGCTCTTCCACTTCGCCGGCATAGCTGTCCGTCTTCGCGCTGCCGATGCACTGCGCGATCACGCCATCGAGTTCTGCCTTCTGAAACGGCTTCGTCAGATAATCGGTCGCACCCAGGCGCATCGCCTGCACAACCTTGCGCGTATCGTTGACGCAAGAAAGCATCACGACCTTCAGGCCGGGCTTGATGTGGCGGAGCTGTTCGAGCGTCTGCAAGCCGTCGATGCCGGGCATGAGCAGGTCGAGAAGCACGAGATCGGGCTGCAGCCCTTTTTGCACATGTTGAACGGCTTCTTCCCCGGTCGTAGCAGTCTGAACTTTGTGGTCGTCGACTTCGAGCAGGGTGCGGATATAGCGCAGCATTCCCGGTTCGTCGTCTACGAGCAAGATGTTGGCGGCTTCACTCATCGGCTGCTTCCTTGCGGCGGACCGCTCAAAATTGGTTTCATGGGAATCAGAAAAGAGAACTTGCTGCCTGCGCCCAGTTCGCTCTCGACCCAGATCTTGCCGCCCATCCCTTGCAGCAAGCGGCGAGCGATGGCGAGGCCGAGTCCCATGCCCTCGGCAGATTCGGAGCCGGGCAGGCGAAAGAAATCGTCGAAAATTTCGAGCTGAAACTCCGGACGAATGCCCGGGCCTGTGTCGGACACACTGACCTTCACGGCATTTGCCGTATTCGTCGACTGGCGGCGGCGGTCGCCGTTGGCCGGCGATTGCGTCCCGATGCGGCGCTCCCACATATGCGGTTCGGCATGCAGCCAGACCGTGCCGCCCTGGGGCGTGTACTTGCACGCATTTTCCAGAAGATTCGAGATCACTCGTTGGATTTTCGGCGCATCAAAAGGAAAAGGCGTCAGCTTGTCGTTAGCCAGAAAATAGAGCGCAAGACCGCGTTCATGAAAACGATCTGACCAGAGACGGCAAACTTCGGAAAGGCACGCGTTCATGTCGCCTTCCACAAACAGCATGCGCATCTCACCTGTTTCGAGGACGGAAAAAGTGAGGAAGTCCTGAATGAAGTGCTGCAGGCGCTGTCCGCTGGCGAACATGTCGGTCATGACTTCGCGCTGCCGCTCGTTAAGCGGGCCGAGCTTCTGGCTCTGTAACAGCTCAATGTAGCCGTTCAGAATCGCCAAGGGCGTTTTCAAATCGTGAGCGGCGGAGCCCAGCGCGTTGGTGGTTTTGCGGAAACGATCGCGCAGCTGTTCCAGCTCGCGAGTGACTTCAAGCGAGGCGCTGGAAGCGGAAGTCTCCGCGCCAGAGTTCGGCGTGGAGCTTTCCTTCATCGAACTGGGACCAGCGACGGACATGGCTGGAGTTTTCTCAGGCGTAGAGGCCATTTGGACCCAAAAAATGACAGCTGGGGAGGGGCTAATGCAACTACCTTTTAAGAACGAGGGATAAAATAATGCTAAGTCAGGGTCAACAAAGTGTCAATCGGAAACACACCGCAGGCGAAACGGAAAAACCTTGCACTTTCGATTTTGACCTATGGTCATAACCGGACGGGCGAGGGTGCCGGTGACGGCGTCAAATTCCCTTCTGGAAGCGCGGTTCAGGATCGAATCGGAACCGAACTCGCCATCTTCGAAGTTTGGCCCCTAAGGTGCTATTTTGATGGTAGTTAATACGGTTTTAGGGCAGGTATCGCAGGTGACAGGCAAAGCAATCCGGAAGAACATGCGGAAATGGACGCGATTGAGGCTGGCTATTCCGGTTTTTCTGCGATCCCGTGATGAAAATAACAAAGATTTGCTCGAGTTTGCCACCGCCATCAACATTTCTGCTGGTGGCGCCTTGGTCGCAACTCGTCATTCCTTGCCAAAATCGACGCCGATATCCCTGGAGATCCCCAGCGCTCCCATAGGCCCCATGCACGGATTGGCGAGTTTTCATAGCGTAATCCGGGCTAAAGCCGTGTGGGTATCTCATTTGGACGATTATCACCTGATGGGGCTGAAGTTCGCGCGACCTCTAAATACTGACGCGGCAGCGACGTCCCCGAGGCAAATGAGGAAAGCTAGTACTGAGGTGTGAAATAGTTTTCCCTCCAAAAGGCTGCCACGCCTTGGCACGTCGGTGCCATGCCTGTGGCGCAAAAAGCCCGGTCGTTTTCCCCGCAACTCAATGGTAGACTTCTACTTGTTGGATATCTCTGGAGTCCCCCTCTCCTACTCCCCTGTTTGGCGCTTGATGTGCACTTTTAGTGCATGCGGGTTACGTACCGCAAATGGGGCTTTCATCTATATATGACGACACTCTCGGTGGCTTCACTGCAACAATCGCTTGGTGATCTTCCCCCGGACAACATTATTTTCGGCCGCTCGGAAGCCCTGCAGGCAATCCGGGCACAACTCGCCCGAGTAGCGGCCGCCAATGTTCCGGTTCTGATTACCGGAGAGAGCGGCACTGGGAAAGACATCATTGCGCGCATGATCCACGGGCTTTCTCCGTGGAAAGGCGGGCCCTACGTTAAGGTCAACTGCCCAGCCATCCCAGGAACGCTTTTGGAGAGCGAGCTGTTCGGTTACGAAAAAGGAGCCTTCACGGGCGCTTTCGGATCGAAGCCCGGCCGCGTGGAAATGGCCCACCGCGGCACCCTGTTCATGGACGAGATTTCCGAACTCGATCCGTCGCTGCAATCGAAGCTGCTGCAGTTGCTGCAAGACGGCCAGTTCTGCCGCATCGGCGCGCAAGAAGATAAGAAGGTCGAAGTGCGCGTAGTTTGCGCAACCAACCGCGACCTGCGGTCCGAGATCGAATCCGGAGCGTTTCGGCAGGATCTTTTCTACCGCATCAACGTCGTCAATTTGCGCATGCCTTCGCTGCGCGAGCGGCGCGGCGATATCGAGGATCTCGCCAGCTATTTCCTGGAGCTCTACAACCGGAAATTCAACTGCAAAGCGCGGCCGCTCTCGGCCGAAGTGCTGGCCGTGCTGCAGAAATATCACTGGCCCGGCAACATTCGCGAACTGGAAAATCTGGTCAAGCGCTACGTCATCCTCGGACATGAAGAAGCGATCACATCCGACCTGGTAGCGCGGGAGCCGGACTTTCTGAGTGCCGACATCTCGTTCGACGGCCCCATCTCGCTGAAGAAGATGACCCGCCAGGCAGTACGCGAGCTGGAGCGAAAAGTCATTCTAAAAGTTCTGCAACAGCATCACTGGAACCGCAAACAGTCCGCACGCACGCTCGGGATCAGCTATCGCGCGCTGCTCTACAAGATTCGCGACGCCGGACTCCCGTCAAACCGGGCACTGCGCCTGCAGCAGGCCGAGGACGACGCACCAACGAAAAGCGGCGCCGCAGCGGACTAAGATCAAGGTCAGAGGTTAGAGGTCAGATTGCAGAGGTGAACTCTTCGCCGTTCGAACCGAGCTAACGAAGATTGAGACGATCTCGTGGGCTTCCTTGCACAAGCTCTGTAACTTCGCTTGCGGGAACAGCGTCGCTTCCTGAACGAGTTCCAGCCAAAACTCAGTCTCGTCCGCTTCTTCCAGGACAATCCCGAGCTTGGCGATAAATTCCGCGCGCGACCGCGCACCGCAAGCTGCCCGATAGTTGGCCGCAACGGAGGTGCTCGACCGAAGAAGCTGCCCGCCCAAGATGCGCGCTTCTTGCGTCCGGGGAAGAGAACGGCAAAGTCGAAGCACTCGCAAAGCGAAGTTCTTCGTCCGCAGCTTCATTGCTTCGGAATCCCGTCTCACCGTGGTGTTCCTCCCAGAAAGATAGTTTGACGATTGCGCCGCCGCAACCGCAGTGATCCCAAGCACGCCACAATTGTTTGGTTTTAACCTCTGAATTCTGACCTCTACCCTCTGACCTCGGTTTTAACCTCTGCAATCTGCCCTCTAACCTCTGACCTCGGTTCTAACCTCTGAATTCTGCCCTCGACCCTCTGACCTCGGTTTTAACCTCTGCAATCTGCCCTCGACCCTCTGACCTCGGTTTTAACCTCTGAATTCTGACCTCTACCCTCTGACCTCGGTTTTAACCTCTGCAATCTGACCTCTAACCTCTGACCTCTCTTTACGCCCAAAATGTCCGATCCAGCGTTCGGTACTGGATCGCCTCGGCAATGTGCTTCGGTTCCAGCGCAGGAATACCATCCAGATCAGCGATGGTGCGCCCGACTTTCAGAATGCGGTCATGGGCGCGGGCGCTCAGGCCCTGTTGTGTCATAGCGCGTTCGAGCAAATGCTCGCAGTCTGCCGAAAGCATGCAAAACTTGCGAATATTCTGCGGCGACATTTGCGCGTTGCAGAAAAGCTTTTGCCTCTCTGACGAAAAGCGCTCCAGTTGAATCTGTCGCGCGCGAATCACACGTTCCAGGATCTTCGCCGAACTCTCCGGCTCATTCGTGCTGCGCATTTCCTTGTAATTCACTGCCGGCACATCGATATGAATGTCGATGCGGTCGAGCAGCGGCCCCGAAATCTTCGAGATATAGCGCTGGATCATGGGCGGCGTGCAATGGCATTCCCGCGTGCGATCGTTGTGAAACCCGCACGGGCAAGGATTCATGGCCGCGGTGAGCATGAAGCGCGCGGGAAACGTGAGCGACATGGCGGCGCGCGCAATGCACACCGTGCCATCTTCGAGCGGCTGCCGCATCACTTCAAGAACGGTGCGGGGAAATTCAGGCAGCTCATCCAGGAACAAAACTCCGTTGTGCGCCAGCGAGACTTCCCCGGGACGCGGAATCGCGCCGCCACCGATCAGGCCGGCATCGGAAATCGTATGATGCGGCGACCGGAACGGGCGCACTCCAACCAGCCCGGCGCGGGCATCCAGCACTCCAGCCACGCTGTGAATCTTGGTGGTTTCGAGCGCCTCTTCGAATGTCAGCGGCGGAAGGATCGTAGGCATGCGCTTGGCAAGCATGGTCTTCCCCGATCCCGGCGGCCCGATCATCAGGATGTTGTGCCCACCGGCGCAAGCAACTTCAAGCGCGCGCTTGGCCGTGTGCTGCCCGCGCACATCCTTGAAGTCCACCGGGAAATGCCGCGCTTCGCTCAGCAACTGCTCGCGGTCGATTTGCACGGATGTAACGCCATTGCCCGAATTGATGAAGTGGATCACGTCGAGCAGCGACTTGACGGGGTACACATCCACGTCCCCGACCATGGCCGCTTCGCGAGCGTTGACTTCGGGGACAATGAGGCGCTTCAGCTTCCGGCTGCGCGCCTCGATAGCGATGGGGAGAGCCCCGCGCACGCCACGCACCCCGCCGTCGAGAGAAAGCTCGCCGACAAAGAGGGCGTCCGGAATATCTTTCTTATTCAGCCCGCCGTAGGCGCCGAGAATGCCCAATGCAATCGGCAGATCAAAGCCGGAGCCTTCCTTCCGAATGTCGGCCGGCGCAAGGTTGATGGTGATATGGGTGCATGGAATGTCATACCCGCAGTTCTTCAACGCCGCGCGCACCCGGTCGCGGCTCTCGCGCACGGCGGCATCGGGCAGGCCGACCGTGTGGAAGTAATCCTGTTCCAACTTGATGCCCGACACGTCAACCTCAACTTCGATGACGTTGGCATTCACACCATAGACAGCGGCGCTCAGGGTCTTGTAAAGCATAAGAAAGCCGGTAAAAACACCAGGAGGACGGCGCGGATGGGAGATCCTTAGCGTCAGCATAGTCGCAGCCAAACCAACTCGCTGTGATAGCGGTCACCCCGTTACCGTGACGGAACCGTCCTTACTAGGAAGGGGCGTGGACAGGCGCGTTCAGTGCTACGCTACCAATAGTCTGGCCCGAAACTCACGTTAACCAGCGCCTTCGCGCCAGCAGAGATCACAGATGTCTGAAGACCCCAAACCGAAACATCCGCCTGCAGCGAACCGTCTTGAACGTGAAGAGAGCCAGTTGTGGCGATGGGCGCTGGGACTGCTTGTATTGCTGGCCGCGGCTGTAGCCGCGTTGTCGTGGGAGCAATTGAGCGTGCTCCCCTACCGCCTGGGTGCAATTCCCATAGGACTGTTCGCGCTTGCCGTGCTTTTTGCTGCCTATGCTTTCGGTCGCAAGCGGGAAGTCCAGGGACTGAGAGACATCCTGAAGGGTTTTCAAGACCGCGCCGGCGCTGCACCCAGCGAAGAGCAACTGGACCAACTCGGGCAACTGATTGTCCGCTCGCAGCGTAACTTCAAGGAATTGATCGATTCCATGGATGACGTGGCGCTGGCCACCTCCCTCGATGGAACCCTACGGACGGTAAACCGGCGGGTCACGGAAATACTGCAGAAATCTTACTCGGATGTCGTGGGCCACAAACTTGAGGAATTCTTGCAGGGACCTTTGATCGCCGAGGAGCCTATCGACTTGGCGCGATTTCTTGAGAAGCGCACCTGGTCGGGCGTGGTCGGCGTCGAGCTCAAGAACAGCAGGCGGCTCTATTACGACTGCGTGGTGAACGCGATTGTAAAAGGCGGTGACGTCACCGGTGCCAGCGTGCTGGCGCGTGATATCACGGCCCAGCGCGACAAAGAGAAGCGCTTCACCCAGCTGTTCGAGACTCTCCAGGAGGGCGTGTACATGTGCACGCCCGACGGCAAGCTGCTCGAAGTGAACCCGGCGCTCGTGGCGATCCTGGGCTACGCCAGCAAAGAAGAAGTGCTGAATCTTCCGCCTGAAGCTCTGAAAGTCGATACCAGCCCAGATCCAGCGCTGGGACGGATCGGGAGCCAGACTGGCCGCACGCGCACGCGCGAAGTGCGGTTGAGAAAGAAAGATGGCGGCGTCGCCATCTGCCAGGACGCTTCCACGGGAGTCATTGAAGACGGCCGCGTCGTGCGTTACCAGGGCACGCTGGTCGATATGACCGAGAAGCGCACGATGGAGAGGCAACTGCGGAGCCAGGAGGAATTCCGCCGCCGTTTGCTGGAGAGCTTCCCGGATCTGATCCTGGTGCTGGATCTGAATGGACAATTCACCTTCGTGAGCCCGCGCATTCGCGAACTTCTCGGCTACGGGCCGGAGGCGCTGCTGGGCAAAAACGTCGACGACGCCGAGAACAGCTCACCCGAACTGGCCAAGCTCTATCAGATGGTGGCAGCCGGAGAGAATTCCCGGCCTTCATGTGAGTATGGCGCGCGCCACCAGGATGGCAGCGGGCGCACCATGCTGGGCGTCGCCAGCCCTTTGCGTGATGCCGAGAGCAAACTGACCGGTGTGATTCTCTCGGTTCGCGATGTGACGATGGAAAAGAAGCTGGAACAGCAGATCATTCAAAGCGAACGGCTGGCTGCCATGGGGCAGATGATCGGCGGGTTCGCGCACGAACTCAATAATCCGCTGACCGCAATTCTGGGAAACGCGCAGCTATTGGAAGACCGCGAAACCGACGAAACCGCGCGCAAGCGCCTGGAGACGCTGAATCAGGAGGCACGCAAGGCCGCTGAGATCGTAAAGAATCTCCAGTTCTTTGCCCGGCCGCCAGCGCCCGGACATAGCCTGGTCGATGTGAACGAACTGGTGAACCGCACGGTGCAGATGCAATCCTACCCGCTGCGCAAGAGCAACATCACCGTCGATCTTCTGCCCGAGCCAGCGCTACCCATGGTGATCGCCGATTCGAATCAGCTGATGCAGGTGTTCCTGAACCTGCTGCTGAATGCGGAGCAGGCCATCCGCGAAAACCGCGAGAAGGGAACAATCCGCGTCCGCCTGGGCCGCAACTCCGACTCCGTGTGGATCGTCTTTCAGGATGATGGTCCGGGGATTGCGCCCGAGACCCTGCCCCATATCTTTGATCCGTTCTTTACTACCAAGCGCCCGGGCCGTGGCACCGGGCTGGGCCTCAGTATCTGCAAGACCGTGCTGCGCGAGCACGGAGGGAATATCGATGCCGCGTCGGCTCCCGGCGGAGGCGCAGTGTTTACAATTACGCTGCCGCTGGGAGCGGGGGCAGCAGAGACGGCGGCGAACTAACGCGCCCAAGGAAACGAGCTAATGATCCAGACCATCGAACACGGAGCGATTCGAGAGTTGCGGCTCGACCGTCCGCCGGTCAATGCCCTCTCTCCCGAGCTGATTCTTGGGCTGAGAAAGGCAATTCAGGCGGCGCCGGAAGAAGGCGCTCGCGCGCTGATTCTTTCCGGCTCGCCGGGGAGATTTTCGGGCGGGCTAGATATCCCCATGCTGCTGGGTCTGGATCGTCCTGCGATGGCCGATCTCTGGCGAAATTTCTACGGACTTCTAGGAACCATCGCGGCGTCGGCAGTCCCGATCGTGGCTGCCATCACCGGACACTCGCCCGCCGGCGGAGCCGTGCTGGCAATGTTCTGCGATTGGCGCGTGATGGCCGATGGCGATTACAGAATTGGCCTCAACGAGGTACAGGTCGGCATTCCACTTCCCCCGGTTATCCTTCGTGGTCTGCGGAGGCTCGTCGGTCCCCGCCAAGCGGAGCGGCTGGCCGTCAGTGGCGAGATGCTCATGCCACCGGAAGCCCTGCGACTCGGATTGGTTGATGAACTGTCTGCGCCGGAAAAAGTTGTGGACCGTGCGCTGGAGGCTTGCCGGCACCTGATCTCCTTGCCCGCGGAAGCAATGACCAGCACCCGCCGATTAGCGAGGGCAGATCTCGTCGCCATCTTTGAGGCCGACCTGGAACCCGAACTCCAGCTAATCAACAAAATGTGGTGGAACCCTTCGACGCAAGCTCCGCTGCGAGCCTTGGCGGAAAGATTAGGCAAGAAAGCAGGCTGATCCCCCGTCCTGCCTCTCCATCTAGAGAACTGCTCTTCCGGAGGAACCGCTGCGAACCCTATCTGGTGTCAGAGAGTGTAATCGGGATTTATCGTCAACTAAAGCGTCCTAACCCGCCAATCTGGCCAATGGTCAGCTGCTTGGCGATGGAAAGGCTCGGCATCGCCCGTAGCGCAGCCGCGATATATGCATGATTTACGGCACGATCCTGAACACCTCCCCGCAGCCGTATAGGCCGCAGCCGGTGCCGTCGCCGCCCTCAGAGGTCGTTCCGTAAAGGTCGCCCGACTTGTTGATAGCCAGGCTTGAGAAGGACGGGAAGTAACCGTCGGTCCCGTTGTGCGCAAAGCTGTGGAGCACTGTCTCTGCTCCCTTCGGAGTCACCTTAAACGCCATTCCCTCGTCCGAGGAGCCTCCGTACTCAGTTGTGCCGTAAAGATTGCCTTTCTTGTCCAGGACCAGGCCGGCGTACGGAAAGACTCCGTGCACCCCTGCCGCGAAGCTGTAGAGTATGCTCTCCGTTCCCGATGTCGTCACCGCAAAAACCGTTCCCACGCCGTCTTTGCCGCCCAGCGAGGTTGTGCCATGGAGCTCTGTTCCATTCAGAACGACTCCCGCCTCTGGATACATCCCGTCCTCTCCGTTCGCGACAAAGCTGTGGAGAACCGTTTCCTTCCCGGAAGAACTCACCTTGAACACCACGCCAAGGGTGTTGGCGCCGCCGTTGTAAGTCGTGCCATAGACATTGCCCGCGCTATCGACGGCCAATCCCGAATTGGGGTATTCGCCATCGGTGCAGTTCGTCTCCGAGCAGAAGTTGTACAGCGTCGAGAATGTCCCCGACAAGGTTATCTTGAAGACCGTCCCGCCGTTGTTTGTGCCACCCTCGCTTGTCGTGCCGTAAAGGTTCCCCTCCGAATCGAAGACCAGTCCACCGAAGGCAAATGCACCGTCGCTGCCCGCGAACTCGTGGAGCACCGTTTCCTTCCCGGATGGAGTCACTTTAAACACTGTGCCGTCGTCCGCCGAAGCGCCACCGTACACGGTCGTGCCGTAAAGATTGCCCTCGGAATCCAGAATCACGCCCCCGTAGGGGTCCTGGCCGTCGGCGCAGCCCGACTCTGAGCAGAAGTTGTACAGCGTCGAGAATGTCCCCGACGGGGTGATCTTGAATACCGTCCCGCTGTCGTTAGCGCCGCCCTGCGCCGCTGTGCCATACATGTTGCCCTCCGCATCGACAACCACGCCGCTTGAGTTGCAGCCATCCGACGGGCAGTTGAACGAGTAAATAATGGTCTCCTTTGCGGCGGCCTGCGCCGGGCGCGCCGCCATCAGCAGTGTCGCCAGCACAGCCAGTGTCACAGCGCCGCCCGTTGCGGCCGCCAGTTTTGTCGCGGCAACAGAAATGTTCAAACCACCTTTCGCTCCACGGTTCGTAGCTGGGATATGCATAGTCCCTCCTTGATGGACTTTTTCCTTCTTTTGATTCTTCGTCCGGTAGGTCCTGCGCCGCTGGCTCTAGGGAAGCCATCGCGTGGCGCCTGCGGGCATCGCACGTGCCGTCGCGCCGACCATTTCTGTCTAGAGGGGGGAAGGCGTACTACTGACAGAAAAAGTCAGTCGAATTGGCCCGAATTATGACCCCCTCCTAAGCGGAAGTCAAGAGTCAGCCACTGTCGCGGCTTTTGCAAGGTTGAGTGTGACCGGGGAGCTGGCCTCGCCTTTTTTCAGGGACGAGCCAATAGCAGTCGGTAAGGGCTGAGCCCCGGCGGTATCAGTGCCAGGTTTTAAGTGTAATTGATTCCATAACAATGTCGGCTCCCACGCTCGAGTAAAGTTGGTGGTGCTAAAGCCAACCAACAGGCTCGGGAGAAAGGAGCCGAACAATGATCATTATAGGAGTAGATTTTCACCCCGAGTTTCAGCAGATGGCTTCGGTGGATACC
>Ga0074046_10003982_pt1 | contig 12153 bp, 15 predicted proteins | sample BogForMeECP23OM3_FD_94441 | JGI IMG/M metagenome (GOLD analysis project Ga0074046, IMG submission 94441) | Bog forest soil microbial communities from Calvert Island, British Columbia, Canada - Bog Forest MetaG ECP23OM3 | ecosystem: Environmental > Terrestrial > Soil > Wetlands ...
GCCCTCCCCCAGGAAGTTGCGCTGCGGACAAGCGAAAAGTACCTCGGGGCATACCGTCAGTTGACGGGACGCGAGTTGGAGATTTAGCCCGCGTGCGCTGGTGTCATTAGAATTCGATCGTTGAACTTCGGATCATTGAACGATCATTGAAGGACGATCATTGAACCATGAGCATTGCGGACTGGATCATTTTCGCATTTCTGGTGTTTTCCGTGATTGGGGCAGCCACCGAGGGCTTCTTCCATGAAGCCTTCAGTCTGGCTGGCTTGATCGTGGGATACCTGCTGGCCGCCTGGCAGTATCATCGCGTGGCGGACTGGTTCGCGCCTCATTTGAAATCGCCGTGGTTAGGCGATATCGCCGGTTTCCTTATCGTCTTTTTCGCGGTCCTGATCGTTGCCGGCATTGCCGGACGGACCGCGCGCTGGGCAATGAGGGAAGCCGGTCTGCGCACGATTGACCGGATTCTGGGCGCGGTTCTGGGTTTGTTGCGGGGCACCCTGGTGGTGGCGGTTGTGCTCACCGCCATGGCCGCTTTCGCGCCCGCAGCGAAGTGGCTGGCGGGATCGGAGCTCGCTCCGTACTTCCTGGTAGGCGGAAGGGCTGCGATCTGGCTGGCGCCGCCGGAATTGCGTCACCGCTTCTACCAGGGCTTGGATTACATGCGGCAGGCGCATTCGGCAACGGATAAAATTCAGCCGCAATCGTCCGGGCCGTCGAAATAGTTTTTGTCAGCAATTTGTCAGGTGGAGGAATTTTAGATCGTGAACGTGTGGAAACGAGGCAGCCGGTGAAAGATCAATTGGAAGCACTCATTCTTCAGATGTACAAAAGCAATATCCTCTATTCGGAAGCGGTCCGTGAGTTTAAGAAGCGCTTCATCATAACCGTGCTCGAAGAGAACCGGGGCAATCAGTGCAAGGCGGCGCGGCAATTAGGCATGCACCGGAACACCTTGAGCCGGACCATGCAGGAACTCAAAATTGATGTTCGTCCGCTGCGCGCCGGCGCCAAGCTTCCGCCCCGCAGTGCGCGTCCTATCACGTTGGAGAGAAAACAGGCCCGCTAGTTTAGGTCTCAGGTCTCAGGTCTCAGGTCTCAGGAAAACGCTGCAAGTCGCGTACCGTTTGTGGCACAAGCAAAGGCCGGTCCCCAGGGACCGGCCTAGTTGTTTCTGCGACAGATCTTCCCAGTCAAGCCTTTCCTAAAACCTGAGACCTGACACCTGAGACCTGAACTCTAGTGCGGGGCCGGCTTCTTGTGGACAGGCGGCTTCGCCGGCTTCGGCGCCGCTTTCACCAGCAAGGCTCCCTCGTTCATCGTCATCACAAACGGCTTGGCCACGTAAGAGACCGGCGTTCCTTCGAACTGGAAATCCGTATCCTCCTTCGGCATCTGCTTCGCCGGGATCGCCGCCGACATCGTCAGGTCGATGTCCGCGCGCTTGGCGTCGATGTCGTCCGAACTGCCCGCCAGTTTCAGTTTGGTCGGGGCATCGACACTCTTGCCGTGCTCGGTAATTTTGCTGGGCGGCTCGATGCTGATGATATGGGCCGCCATCTGCAACGGCTTCCCTTTCAGTACACCCCACACCTTGTCGGCATCTGCGGGTGTTCCTTCGGAGAGACATAACTCCCACTCCGCAAAGCTCATTCCCTCTACTTTTTTCTTGGTCAACTCAGCCAACTGGCCAGCATCGGCTGGCGTCTCAGTCTTGAGCCGATCGGAGCACTGCTCGGCGGGAGTCGGCGGCACATACTTCGTAATGGTGATGCCTGTGGGCAGGGTGGCGGTTGCGGCCTTAGCCATCAAATCGCTCCAGCCGTCTTCGCCGTTGTGGTATTTGACATATTTGCTTTTGCCGAACTTCGTCACGTCAGCCTTGCCTTTGGGATCGGCAATGAGGTTGGCCGCCCGGGCAATGAAGAACAGTCCATCCACGGCCTTTTCCGGAGGACCGGCGGTGAGGTACGACAACGCGAGCGGGTAAATGTTGTTGACGTCGGTCGGATCGGCGTCCACTGCCGCCCTTAAGTACTGCTGAGCTTTGGCGCTGTCCTTGCTTTGATAGGCGCTCATTCCCACGGCACCATTGAAGACCACGCCGGTCTGCATCTTAAACTTCTGAAAATCGGCGTCGGACATGCCATCGGGCTTCTGCGCCGTCTGCAGTGCCTGCAAGCCCTTCTCTCCGTATTGGCCGGCTTCGATCAGATCCTGCGGCGTTTTTGCCATGATCCGCTTGGTATAGGCAAGCAGCGCCAGGGCCCGCAGATTGTTCGGGTTCGCCTGCAAAACCCTCTTCGCCGTTTCCAGTGTCTTCGTTTGATCCAGCGCCTGCTGGTCGGGCGTCTTCGCCTGACTGAGCAATTGCTGATAGGCGCCCATCAAAAGTTCCAGCGCGTCTTCCTTCATCACGCTGTTGGGATACTGCGTCACAAACGCTTCCAAGCCGCTGACCTTGGCCGCGGCGTCCGTTTGCTGCACCGCGCCCACGTAGGCGTTATACTCGGCCGGATCTTTGATCTCTTTCTTCTGGGGCGCTGCTGGAGCCGGCGCGGGGCTCTGCTGCGGCACGGGTTGAGCTGGGGCGGACGCCGTTTGAGCGACGGCGCTAACTGCGGCTACCAGCAACATCGCGAGAACAATCTTTTTCATTCCTGTGGCTCCTTAACTCTTCGGGGAAGCTGGAGTTGACATCTTGCCCGATTCCATCCAATCCTGGTGTCGGGCTTGCACCATGAACCAATCTCTCATCTGACACTGCCTGCACTGGCACTGCCTGCACTCACACTGACTGGTCCCGAAAGTCATGGGCCGCCGGTTGATACGCAGTCGGCTTAACATTATTCCGGTGAGCGGATTATAAGGATGCAGTGCCCCTATGGCAAGCAGTTTGCTCGATTCCTCCCGCCTGCCAATTTGGATGCCGGGAAGCGCCGCCCGGTATGGATCCCCCTCCAGCCCATCCCGCGGATGCAAAATACCACCGATGCGCAATAGAATAATGTTCTCTCGGAGGACCCCGTCTTGACGAAAACCGCATCAAACCCGCCCTTGGCCGGCCAAGTCGCTGTCATCACCGGCGCCGGACGCGGCATTGGCAGAGCCATCGCCTTGACCCTCGCCGAACTCGGCGCGCACGCCGTCCTATGCGGACGCTCGCGCCCGGCACTTGAACAAACCTCCGCCGCCATCCAGACGAGCGGCGGCCAGAATTCGGCGAAAGGCTCCGGGAAAAGCACCGTGATCGAATGCGATGTCACCGATCTCGATTCGGTCGAAGCGCTCGCCGAGCGCATCGAGAGCGCCTTCCACCGCATCGACATTCTCGTCAACAATGCCGGCATCGGCGGCGCCGAAGGGCCTCTCCATCAGCTTGCGCCCGGCAACTGGGACCGCGTATTGAACACCAACCTGCGCGGCGTGTACTACTGCATCCGCAGCCTCGCGCCCATCATGATCAAGGCCCGCAGCGGACACATCATCAACATCTCGTCCCTCGCCGGCAAGAACGCCCTGCCCAACGGCGCCGCCTACGCCGCCTCGAAGTGGGGCTTGAATGGATTGACCTACTCAGTAGCGGAGGAATTGCGGCCCCACAACATTCGCGTCTCGGTCATCTGCCCAGGGTCCACCAACACCGAGTTCAGCCCGCATCCAGGAAAGAATGCCGAGAAAATGCTGCAAGCCGCAGACGTGGCGCACGTAGTAGCCATGCTCGTAACCCAGTCTCCGCAGTCCTTCGCCAGCGAAATCCTGCTGCGGCCAACGCAGAAACCGTAGCTGAGCTAGACCTGCCTCAAAAACGGTCTTGGGAAGGGCATGGCTTTTAGCCGTGCCGCTCAGAGCCACAAAAATGCGGGCTTTAGCCCCTGTGGAAGCAACCACAAGCGCCGCGCGGATATGTACGTGAGCACGCTCCAGGACTTCGTCAAAGCCCTGGGCGGAGAACTAAGAATCACCGCCAAGTTCCCCGAAGCAACCGTCGAGATCGCCCAGTTCGAGGACGCAAACAACGCCGCCGACGGCAAGGACTGATCCGTAGCACAATTGACAGACGTTTCAAGATTCGGGTCACGCGCCTCCTCGCCCAGCCCTGGATGTATGCAAACATTGTGGTTAGTGGCGCGATTGTATACACTCACGGTGCCGAGTCAGGAATCAAATGGCATTAGTCCTGGGAGCAGGCATGCGACTGTAGTAGACACGTCGGAGGGAGCATGAAAGACCAAAGGTTGCAGATTGCAGATATCGTGCGACACATTGATGACGCAACGCAAGGCGTTCTAAACGTTCCTGAGTTTCAGAGAAGATACGTCTGGCGAGCTTCCAAACTAGCAGACTTGGTGGACTCCTTGTGGCGCGGCTATCCGATAGGCACGCTTCTGCTTTGGGAGTCTTCATATGACTCCCCGCGCACGGCCCTTGGCGCTCAGGGGCCGAAGCTCTGGATAGTTGACGGCCAACAGCGAGTGACCTCCCTGGCGCTTCTCTTCGGGAAGAAGCCCTATTGGTGGTCGGACACTCCGCAGTGGAACAAGTTTTACGAGAGATACGACATCCTCGTCAACATCGCAAAGGACAAGGATGATCTGGAGTTCGGATTGATGAACCCGGTCCGCAGGAAGTCCAGCGAGTGGATCTCCGTCCGAAGCGTTCTCCACTCAACCAGCCTGTCCGAACTGGCACTTCAGGTCAGCGAGAAACTCGGCGACAGAAACCGCTTTGCAGAAATTCACGAGAAGCTCCAGTCCATCCGGAGAATTGAAAACGCCCAACTCTACGAGATTATCGTTGATCATGAACTTGAAGACGTCGCTGAGATTTTTGGCAGACTGAATACCGCCGGAACGAAAATCAGGGAAAGCGACATCGTGGTTGCCCTCGTGGCGGCAAAACAGCAGGGCTGGATAAGGCAGAGGTTTGACCCTTTCCTTAAGGACCTATACCAAAAAGGTTTTGAGTTCGACCCTGGCGTCGTAGTTAGGACGCTGGCGATCATTGGGCACGGCAGTGCAAGGCTTAGGGACGTCCCCGAAAAGTTTTGGGAACCTTCCGATGACTTTGACGACCATTGGCGTAAGACGAAAGAAGCGATCTCCAGCGTCGTCAAGAACCTCATGGAGTATGGCGTGCTTTCGAGCGACCTTTTACCATCGCTGAATGCCCTCATACCTATCTTTGTGATGAGGGCCACTTTTCAGCAGGGCTTCAACTTTCCAAGAGCATTACACTGGTTGTTAATCGCGACGAGAGACGGCAGGTACAGCGGCTCGGCAACTACGGTACTCGACCACGACACCAAGCAAATCAAGGCGAAGAGTTCCTTCGATGACGCTGTCGACGATCTGATCTCGCGACTATCAGCAAATCGCGTGTTCATACCGGAGGACTTCCGGGAAGAGTACACAGACAAGTTCCTTAGACTCATCCTTTACCTGACGGCATTTAACAGCCGGGCCATGGACTGGGTCAACCCGGACGTCCGAATTGGTTTTGACAAGGAAGACAACGAGCTCAATGAAGGTTTCAAACCCGAATGGCACCACATCTTCCCGAGAAAAATCGTAAGGGATTCTTTTGATTCGAGCCTTGTCGACTCCGTAGCCAATATTGCCGTGCTAAACGAGAAGGCAAATAGGTCGTTCAGCGCCAAACCCCCGGAGCAGTACCTGAAAGAGCACAACGTCGCACGGGAAAGACTGGACGAGCAGGCAGTTCCTGCGGATGGTTTCCTTGAGGTCGGAAAATTTGAGGAGTTCCTCAAAGCGCGCGCACAGCGTTTGGCGGAACGCGCGACAGCGTATGTGCAGGGACTCGCTCAGCGAAGCGCCTGACCCGGGCGTGGCCCGGTCCATCGCGCTTAATGCCCCACTCATCGCGCACTTTGCGACGATTGGGATTCCGGGGGCTGGTAGCTGGGATTAAACCCATGAAAAAGACATCCGCCTTCCAAGAAGCTAAGCCGCGAACGCCGAAGGGCGAGGCTCGCAAGCGAGAGCGGAAGATTATGGATGCAATGGCAGACCTGGTCGATCTAGACGACGAGGAAACCTACAAACGCATACTGGCAGAAAAATTCGGGATAAAACCAGGGAATCCGAGATATCAGCGGGCGATGGCTACTTGGGCCGAGATTCGGCGCGCGCGGACTTGACCTTCTCGACGTGCTCCACCAAGGTGTCGACCTTGAGGTCCTTTTCTTCTTCGGTCAAGCCCATCTCGTCCATCTGCTCTTCCAGAAGTCGCGCAATCCTCCTGAGTCCATCCTTGCGAGTACTGCGCCGCTTTGACCCGGGAGGCGGAACCGGAAGTGCCGACATGGTGCGAGCCTTTCTTTTCGTTACAGGCGACACGCTAGTGTACCTCACAACTCAACTCTAGCCGTCTGAACGACATAATTTCCACCTGTTTTGATGCCGGCAGGTAACGAAAGGGACTGCCCCGATTCATCACAAACAACCGGTGCGCGCCATCACAGACTTCCAACCGGCTGTGCGCGATAATGTTTCCTGATTTGTCGCAGCCGAGGTGCGCCATACCCCAACCAAGGCCACCTTGGCTGCGCCAGGCCAATCGTTATTGGCTCTTTGATAAACATAAGTTGAGGCGATGAGCGGGGGTCGGTCGCTGCCAAAACTATGAATTTTGGGAGAATTAGGCAAGGAATCCAGCTAAGTCCTTATTCCGGAATACTTTGAAAAATAAGTCCTTTGCGCTCTAGACTTTGGAGGGAAGACTCCCCCTAACTCCATGATTCCAAAGACTAGGGGGGAGGGGGTAGTAGTAAACACGGGTTAATACCTTATAAGTAAACATCCAAGCAAACCCGAAGCAACTCGATTCAGAAAATCCGCCTCAACTGAGAACTGAGAACTAGTCCTTAAACAGATTGTCAAACGCCGCGCGCGCGTCATTCGGACGCTGACTGCCTTTGCTGGATGTTTCTTTTTCGATCATCACGCGTATGGAATACAACGAGCAGTCGTTGCGCTTGTCTTTGGGAGAGATTCTGGCGGGAACCGGCTGATTGCATTCGAAGCGGCTCGACGGATCGAAGTGTTCGCACTGTTTGCAGGCGTGCAGATCGAACCCGCACTTCGGGCACTGCCCGACCGGAGCGGTGAGATTCTGCAACAGCGCGCCGCATTCCGCGCAGCGGGAAACGGTGCGCGTTCCCGGCATGTTGATCGGCCGCGGCCCGAACGTATTCTCTCTTTTGACAGCCGCAGGCTTCTCGAATTCTTTTTTCGGTCCGCCACCGGAATCCTGGTACCCGGGCTGGCGATACTTGCGGTCGGACAAAAGCGCCTCCTGAAAAACGCTTTATTCTCCGCCTTTGCCGCGCCCGGCACAAGGGTTTCTTTGGTACAGCGGCGCAACCCCGTTGTGGAAAACCTCCTCTCCTTTGGCCTGCAAGCCGGGCCGCTGTGAATTGTGTTTCACATTTCAGGGTGCTACCATCGCATATACAGAGAGATTCAGGAGGTAGTTATGGCGGATCGTTATAGCAACAGTTTCTTGTGGTTCCTGGCGGGTCTGGGCGTCGGAGCTGTTGTCGGTGTGTTGTATGCGCCGCGCTCCGGCGATGAAATGCGCGACGTAATTCGCTCCAAGGCGCAGGAGGGCAGCGATCAAGCACGCCGGCAAGTCCGCCGGGCGCGCGAACAGGCGAGTGACTGGGTGGATCGCGGGCGCGAAGTGATCAACCAGCAGAAAGAGCAGTTCCGCAACGCTTACGAGGCTGGCCGTCAGGCCTATAACGAGACGACCGCGCCCGAACCGCCCAAGAATTCCTAGCGGCGACGGCCGCGGAAGCAGCCCCGAGGTACCTGTGAGGGAGCAGCCATGACCATAGATGACAATCTCCTAAGATTATTCATCTTCATAACGATGTTTGCCGTCGTGATCCAGGCCGGAATTCTCGTGGTTCTCTACCTCGCGGTGCGCAAGAGCACCTCGAAGATGGAAGCGCTCGCCACCGAGGTGATGAGCAAGACTCTGCCCACGATCGAAACGGTGCAGAATATGCTGGTGGAATTGCGCCCCAAGATCGACGTCATGACCGTCAACTTCTCGGAATCCAGTACCTTGGTGCGCAATCAGCTCGGCCGCATCGATGCCACCCTCACCGATGCCCTCGACCGCACCCGTCTGCAAATCATCCGCGCCGATGAACTGCTGAATCGCACCATGGACAAGGTCGAAGAGACCAGCGAAGTCGTCCACAAAACCGTGATCTCTCCGCTGCGCCAGGTCAACGGACTGATGGCCGCGATCAGCACCGGAGTTGACGTCTTTCTCGGCCAGAAAAGGCGCCATCGGAAAAATGGCGCGGGCGCCCAGCAAGACGAGATGTTCATCTAGGATTCCCAGCTGGTTACGGCACCACGGAAGAGGCTGCGCCGAAAGTGCGACCTCAAGCGGCTAAACAGGCTGCGGAAAAACTCAGACTTCTCAACGAAAGGGAAGGGCACGAGTTTGCCGTTAAGTCGTTGAAAATGTGTCCGCGCTTTCTAGCGCCTGAGGTGTGCTTCTTGCACCCTCGACTAGTTTTTCCGCAGCCTCTAAAGCCGTCGAGGAGAATGAGCCGTTTATCGCGGCGGTAAAGCGCTACGCCACCCAGAATCAAGTGTACCTCCGCGGCCTTTGAAGTCCTGCCCTTCCCAAAGGCCTGCTTGAAATCGAATTGTGTTGAGACGGCGTAAGCCCCGCAAATGCAGTCTCTGCACCGAATCCAGAGTCTTTCCGCAACACTGTTCCGCCGCCTTCACGGCAACGTACCCGCGTAGTCAACACGATTAAGGACGAAACGTTGGTTGACTTCTGCCCTCCGCCGCCTAGAATGTTTCAAACATTTATTCTTTTTTTGTTTGAAACAGAACGCGCTCAAGATGCAACGAGAGTTCACATCCAACGAGGTGATAGCCCTGACCGGAATCACCGCCCGCCAGTTGCAGTGGTGGGATGAACGGGGCATCGTGGCGCCGGTCCGGAAAGGTCATCGGCGCGTCTACAGTTGGGACGAACTCGTCACCGTGGCCGTCATCTGCCAGCTCCGCCGGCGGGGCTTCTCGCTGCAACGCATGCGCAAGGTGATCGGGTTCCTGCGGCAGGAATTCGGCACCAGCCTGGCCGCTACGGTCAGCGCGTCGTCGGAGCATCACCTTCTTCCGACGGCACTCATCTTTATTTGCGAACCTCGGCGCGGCAGGTCGTGGACTTGCTCAAGAACGCCCGGCAGCCAATGTTCGATATCTGCCTGAGCGACGAAGTGCGCCGGGTTCAAGCGGAGATTCAGGCACGCAAGAAGACTGCGATATCGGAGCGAGTTCGGCCTTTACGCCGGAGTGAGAGGGCGTAACTCAGTGGGCGTGAACGGAAAGCGGGGGAGGCATCATGATGATCGGTGAATTGAGCATTATCAACGAGTGGATCCCCGAGCAGATGGAACCGGGCACCGTGTTCGTGCTGGAAAATGCGGGCGAAGTGGGAGAACGAGAGGACCCCTATTGGGCAGTGCTTTCCTGCCCATCCTGCGGCACGCTGGGCTTGATTACACGCAAGCAGATGGCGGGACTGCTGCCGACAATCTGCGGCTCTTCTGCATGCTCCGCACAGTTCTTTATTAGAGATGAAGAGATCACGCCTCGGAAACCGTTTTAGTTGCTGAGACGCGGCAAGCCGCGTCTCTACAGTCAATTCTTGGGGACCGGAAACTTTACCGGAATCTGCTCGACGATCTCGATGTCAAATCCTTCCAGCGCGGCGACTCTTCGGGGGTGATTGGTCAAGAGGCGGATGCGCTTCAAGTTCAGGTCGAAGAGGATCTGCGCTCCCAGGCCGATCTCGCGATGAATCTTGCGCTCGCTTTCGGGAAGGGACGGCAGACGGCGTTCGCGGTGAAATGTGAGGAACGACTGATCGCCGATTTTTTCCGCCGAGAAACCTTTGGATGTCTGGTGCAGATAGATCAATGCGCCTCGTTCTTCCTGGGCGATCATCTGCAGCGAAGCCTCCAGCGTCTGATGGCAGTCGCAGCCGGTGGCGCCGAAAACGTCGCCGAGCAGGCAGTGCGCGTGCATGCGGACCAGCACCGGCGACGACGAATCGCTAATATCGCCACGAATCAGCGCCATATGGGAACCGCCGCCGTCCACTTCGCTCTCGTAGGCAAGCACGCGAAATTCCCCGTGCCTGGTTTCCACGATCGCCTCGCCCACCCTATGCACGTAGCGCTCATGCTGCATGCGGTAGCGGATTAACTCCGCAACCGTGAGCATTTTCATTCCATGGGTGCGGCAGAACTCGATCAGGTCGGGCACGCGCGCCATGGTGCCGTCGTCTTTCATGATTTCGCAGATGATCCCGGCGGGGACCATGCCGGCAAGCCGGGCCAGATCCACGGAAGCTTCGGTCTGCCCGGCGCGCACCAGCACTCCGCCCTTGCGCGCGCGCAGCGGGAAGACATGCCCGGGCCGCGCCAGATCCGAGGGCCGCGTCGCCGGATCGATTGCCGTTTTGATGGTATGGGAGCGATCGTAGGCCGAAATTCCCGTGGTCACGCCATCGCGAGCGTCAATCGCCTCGCAAAAGGCGGTGCCGTATTGCGATGTGTTCTCGCTGGTCATGGGACCGATGCGCAGGTGCTCGAGCCGTTCCTCGGTCATAGCCAGGCAGACCAGGCCGCGTCCGTACCTGGCCATGAAGTTAATGGCTTCGGGAGTGACTTTCTCCGCGGCGAGCGTGAGATCGCCTTCATTCTCGCGATCCTCATCGTCGATGACGACGATCATTCGCCCGGCCCGGATATCTTCTATGGCGGCAGGGACATCGGTAAAGGGTGAATTAGGAGACATAGGAGCCTGCTCCCTGCGGGGCTGAAGCCCCCTATTGATGTGCTTCAAAATGGCGCGGCGGAAGCCACGCACCTTCAAAGAACCATATAAAAGAGGAAAGGGCCGCCTGTGGGCGACCCTCCCAGAAAATCCGATCCCTGCGCTTAGAGCGTCGATTCGATTTCAAAACCCCAGGCTTCGAGCAAGGGCTCGGGGATGTACTTGGAATTCTTGTTCCGTCGCGCCCATTCCCGCAACCGCGTCGATCGCAAATACTGGTCGGGGGAGAGCTTGTATTCGTGCACAACCTGCTCAAATTCCGTGATTGTCGGAACAACCGGGCCGATAGGCTCGGGCTTGCCCCAGTTGGGGTTTCCGCGTCGCTTAGCCATGAAAAATATGCCCTCTAGTGAATGAAATAAGGTTCTTAATTCGCTATATTGTTTGATTCCAAGGCAGGCCAAGGGGATTCACGTGAAACGGAAACTGGAGACAGATTCCAGCCCCTCGGCCTCTATGGAAACTACTGATAATAATAGATTTTTGTATGTAAGTCAATAGAAAAGTTGACTTCTTCAGGCCCTATAACGTATCCCCTTTATGCACAGCCATTTGCAATGGAGCCGCGGGGAATGCCTCGCCAGCGGTGAGGTCTTGGACGCCCCGCCCGCGCCGTTGCATCCCCGCCGTTAGGAGCACCGTGGGGTAATGTCTGGGAGGGAGCGAATGTAACCAGAGTAACCGGGAAGCCGGGTCAGGCGTTGACCACGGGGCATCATGCACTTAGAGTACGGACGGGGGCTGTATGGGATCGCCGATCAGGGGGCCGGTGATCGATCGTGACAGAGCGCACGCGAAGGCGCTTTCCCAGACATCCAGGATGGTCCGCCTCGGCAACCGCGAGACGGCGCGCAGAAGCCGATCTGAAAGCGGAATTGAAGTATGAATTTGAGGTCTCTACTACTGAGTTCGGACCAACAGACGGTGCGGATCGTGCGCCGGGCGCTCAGCGATCTGGAAATCGATGTCGAACATTGTTCCAGCGCGGACCATGCCATCCGCCTGATTACCCGCCGGCGTTTCGAAGCCATCATTGTAGATAGCAGTGCGGAGGATGCCAGCAGCGTGTTCCGGGGAGCTAGAGCCGCTCTTGTCAACAAGCGGGCCCTCGGCATCGTGCTGGTGGAATCTTCGGTCGGGCTGAAGGGCGGTTTTGAAACGGGGGCCCATTTCGTGCTCCACAAACCCCTCGCGGTGGAGCGCGCTAGAACCAGCTTTCGCGCGGTTCGGGCGCTGATGAAGCGTGAACGGC
>Ga0074046_10003983_pt1 | contig 12148 bp, 10 predicted proteins | sample BogForMeECP23OM3_FD_94441 | JGI IMG/M metagenome (GOLD analysis project Ga0074046, IMG submission 94441) | Bog forest soil microbial communities from Calvert Island, British Columbia, Canada - Bog Forest MetaG ECP23OM3 | ecosystem: Environmental > Terrestrial > Soil > Wetlands ...
ACGGGGCCGTGGTGTATTTCGGCTATCCGCAGGCCCATGAGGATGACGCCGAGCAAGCTGTTCGGGCCGGGCTTGAGCTCACGGCCGCAGTCGCAGGACTCGGGACCCGCGTTCCCCAACAGCTCAGGGTCGGCATCGCCACCGGCGTGGTCGTGGTGGGCAACCTGATCCATTCGGGAGCCGTCGGCGATACTCCGAACCTCGCTGCTCGCCTGCAGAGCATCGCCAAGCCGAACATGGTCGTGATCAGCGACGGCACGCGAAGACTTCTCGGCGACCTGTTCGAGTTCGAGGACCTCGGTTTGTGCGACCTGAAGGGCATCGCCGCGCCCGTACGGGTCTGGAGCGTGGTCCGAACTCGGTCCTCAACGGGGCGCTTCGACGCGCTGCACCCAAGCGGGATGATCGCCCTCGTCGGACGCGAGGAAGAGTACGACCTTCTGCGCCGCCGCTGGTCAAAGGCGAAGGAGGGTGAAGGTCAAGCGATTCTGCTTTCCGGCGAGGCCGGAATCGGAAAATCGCGCTTGACCGCCGCCCTCATGGACCTTCTGGCGACCGAGGCCTACACTCACCTGCGCTATTTCTGCTCTCCGCAGCATACCAATAGCGCGCTCTACCCGGTTATCGCCCACCTGGAACGCGCCGCCGGCTTGACCCGCGACGACGCTCTGCAAGCGAAGCTCGACAAAGTCGACGCCCTCCTTCGGCAGACGTCGACGTCAGCCCAGGACTCGGCGCTCATTGCCGAAATGTTGTCGTTGCCGAACGATGGACGCTATCCAGCGCTCGAACTCGCGCCGAGGCAACGCCGGCAACTGACGATGGACGCGCTCGTGAGGCAGATGGAAGCCCTGTCCAGCCCTTCTCCGGTCCTGATGGTGTTCGAGGACGCGCATTGGGCGGACCCCACGAGCCTGGATTTATTCGGGCGGTTGATAAGCGACATCGCGGCTCATCGCGTGCTGCTCGTCATCACCTTCCGGCCGGAATTCGAGTCGCCCTGGATCGAGCAGTCGCACGTGACCGCTCTCGCCCTCAATCGGCTGGGGCCCCGCGAGGTCGACGTCATGATCGATCTTCTGGTCGGCAACAAGTCTCTTCCCGCGGGCATCCGCCAGGATATCATCGAGCGCACGGACGGGATTCCGCTGTTCGTCGAAGAAATGACGAAGGCGATGATCGAGACGGCTTCCGAGGATGAGGCTTTGCGGGCCGCGGCGCTGATTCCCTCTCCGGCAATGGCTGTCCCAGCAAGCTTGCACGCGTCGTTAATGGCGCGGCTCGATCGACTCGGCGCCGCCAAAGAGCTCGCGCAGATCGGGGCGGCTATTGGCCGCGAATTCTCGCATGAGCTCGTCGCTGCGGTCGCGTGCAGACCCGAAGCGATCCTTGAAATGCAGCTCGACAAACTTATGCGGGCGGGGCTGCTGTTCAGGCAGGGCGTACCGCCGGACGCGACCTACCTGTTCAAGCACGCCCTGGTGCAGGACGCGGCCTATGGGCTGCTGTTGCGCGAGCCACGCCGCCAGCTTCATGCCCGCATCGCCGAAACCCTCGAGCGCAAGTTCGGCGAGATCGCCGAGAAAAAACCCGAGGTGCTGGCGCGCCACTGGGCGCAGGCCGGCGATATCGCAAAGGCTGCGGCGCTGTGGGGCAAGTCGGGCCAGCGATCCGCACAGCTCTCGGCTGTGGTCGAAGCGGCGGAACAGCTCAAACGCGCGCTCGATCTGATCGCGATGCTGCCGTCAACGCCAGCGCTGCGCCGCGACGAGATCAAGTTTCAGGTGGACCTCATAACCCCGCTCCTCCATGTCCGCGGCTATGCGGCTCCGGAGACTCGAGCGGCGGTCGAGCGGGCGCGCATGCTCATCGAACGGTCCCAGGCGCTCGGCGAGCCCCCCGAAGATCCGTTGCTGCTGTTCTCCGTCCTTTACGGCATTTGGGTCATGAACCTCGTCGCGTTCAACGGCGACGTCATGCTTGAGCTTGCCGTGCAATTTCTGGCGCTGGCGGAAATGCAGAGCGCGATGGCCGCGCTCATGATCGGGCGCCGCCTGATGGGGCTATCCCTCCTCCATACGGGGTCTGTCGGCGAAGGGCGAACGCATCTCGACCGCGCGTTCGCGCTTTACCGTCCGGAAGAGCATCGACCTCTAGCGACGCAGTTCGGCCAGGACGTCGGCGCGTCAACCCTCGCCTGGAGGTCGATTGCGTCATGGCTGCTCGGCTATCCGGAGACCGCGCTTGCCGACGCGGAGCGGGCGCTCAAGATCGCGCGCGAGACGCGCCACGGTCCAACACTCATTTACGTGCTGAATTTCAGCATCTGGACACACATCCACTGCGGGAATTACGAGACGGCGAACGCGCTTGTCGCCGAATACGTCCCCTTGAAGGATCAAATCAATTCATCGTTCTGGGGCGCGTGGGGCATTATGCAGCGAGGTTGCCTGCTAGCCGTGGCCGGCGACGATCTCGAGGCGGTTCGAACCATCACCTGTGGCGTCGAGGCGATGCGATCGACCGAGACGACGATGTGGGCTCCCCTGTTCCTGTCCCATCTCGCGAGAGCCAATGCGAGAATCGGTCATTTCGACGAGGCGTGGACCCGCTTTGCCGAGGCGACGACCGCACAGGACACGACGAACGAGAGGTGGCATGAGGCCGAAACGAACCGAATCGGCGGAGAGATCGCGCTCCTTTCGCCCGCGGGGGAGGCGAAAGCGGAAGCTTTCTTTGCCCGCGCGCTCGAGGTTGCTCGCGGGCAGAATGCGAAGTCCTGGGAGCTCCGGGCGGCGACGAACATTGCGCGGCTCAGGCGTGCTCAGGGCCAGGCGCGAGAGGCCCACGACCTTCTCGCGCCGGTCTATGGCTGGTTCACCGAAGGCTTCAATACTGTCGATCTGAAGCAGGCCAAGCAATTGCTTGACGAACTCGCGCCATGAGCGCGTACGATTTGGGCGAGAGCGGATGGACGCGGTCGGCTCAAGTCCAGCGTCGCGGATCGCTTTCGTGTCCTCGATTGATAAAGACATGCGAGGCCTAGCCTATGAATGAAAGGGCATTGCCGAAGGCGACGAAAGTGGGGGCCGCCTTGCGGGGACGAGATGAATTCGGGTCGACGGCGCATGCGCCGCCAATCATGCAGGGCGACGTCGCGTACCACGCGTCCGGGCTCGTGGCGCGCGCTCTCGCAATCCTCGACGACGACAAAAGGAAGCGCGACGACACGCCCCCCCTTCGGAAGCCCTACGGCGCCGCCGCGTTTGCGACGCCGTCGATCAAACTGCAGCTCCAGAGACGGACTCTGAGCGATGGAACCGAGTGCTGGTTGCCCATCCGGTACTTCGACGTTCAGTGCCTCGTCGCCACCTTTCTGACCGGACCGGATGAAGCGTCCAACCTCCTGAGCGGAACCTGCCTGCGAGCGGTCTTTCAGGAGGACGGAAAGGCGGTCGTGGACCTCTACTGCATCGAGTATCGCGTGACAGATATCGGTCCCTACAATGAAGTCGGACTGACCATACTGGCGGAGGCGCCGGGCGATCCGATCCCGGCGAACTACGTGGTGAACCTTCCCGTCACCACGGGCGTGGCCGAACGCGCTGGCCGGGAGATCTGGGGCTACAACAAGTTTGTAGCGGCGATCGATGTCGAGTCAAAGGGCAAGAGGTTCTCGACGATCCTTCGCGACCGCGACAACGAACTCATCGCCGTGCTTGACGGACAGCGCGACGCATCCGTCCTCGCGCCGCCGGCCGACATCCTGACGTTCACGCTCCATCGCGGCAGGCTGATGAAAACAGCGATCAGAGTGCTGACGCCGTCCCAGATCGGCGGCGGCGATGACTTTACGCTCAAGGTCGGAACGTCGAAACATCCCATGACGGGTAACTTGCGGACCTTGGCGCTCGACGGAGCGCGTCCGGCGCTCATTCGCTACGCCGACCCGTTCCAGGCGCTGTTGTTCCCAGGCGAGGCGCTCTGAGCGGACCCGGAGTCCTTCAGAGCACGTGTTCATCGTTCGGGCCGCGGCCTCTTGGCGGGCCTTCCAGGCCCAGGGCAACATCTCGCCGATACGATGAGCGGGGTGGTCGGGCGGCTTGGCGAGGACGTCGGCGAGCCAGGCGCGCGGATCGACGTCATTGGGCTTGGCGGTTTATACCGAGAGCCGAACTATGCCGAATGGTTGGTGGCGTAGCCGGCGCTCAGGTGGATTTTCAAGGCGTCGAGCGGACCTTGCCCCAATTCCGTTCGCCATAGTCTTGCGGCCTACAGCGCGTCGAGGAACGCGAGCAGATGGTCGCTGGGATGTCCGCCCCCCTGACGACATTGGCCGTTGAGCGCCGAGCGTTCGATTTCAGTCATCGGCCATAGCCGACGACGGCCTTCCATTCGAGATAGTCGTCGATGCCGAAGTCGGCGTATTCGCGCCCGTTGCCCGATTGCTTGAACCCCCCGAACGGGGCGCGAATGTCCCAGGCCGGATAGTTGAGGTTGACCGTGCCGGCGCGCAGCCGCGCGGCGACCGCGCGCGCGTGCTCGAGATTGGCCGACGACACGTAGGCTGCGAGGCCATAGACGGTGTCGTTGGCGACACGAACCGCCTCGTCCTCGTCGTGGTAGCCGAGGAGCGACAGGACAGGGCCAAAAATTTCCTCGCGCGCGATGGTCATGTCCGGCGTCACGCCACCGAACACCGTGGGACGGACGTAATAGCCCCGGTTGAGGCCGGGCAGGCGGCCGGGCCCGCCGGCGGCGAGTTTGGCGCCCTCCCGGACGCCGGCCTTGATCAGACGCTGGATCTTGCCGAACTGGGCCTCATTGACCACCGGCCCGAGATCGACGCCGGGCTCGCGCGGATCGCCCACCTTGAGCCCCTCGGCGACCGCGGCCGCGAGCGCGAGCGCCTCGTCGTGGCGTTCGGCCGGAACCAGCATCCGGGTCGGGGCGTCGCACGATTGGCCGCTGTTGGAGAAGCAGGATCTGGCGCCCTCGCTGACCGCCGCCGCGAAATCCGCGTCGCGCAAGATGATGTTCGGCGATTTGCCGCCGAGCTCCTGCGCGACCCGCTTCACGGTGTCCGCGGCCGCCTTGGCGACCAGCACGCCGGCGCGGGTCGAGCCGGTGAACGACACCATGTCGACGCCGGGATGGCTCGCCATGACCTGACCGACGCCCGGTCCCGTCCCGTTGACGAGGTTGAAGACGCCGGCCGGCGCTTGGGCGGCCTCGACGATCTCGGCGAAGATCAGGCCGCTTACGGGCGCGATCTCGCTCGGCTTAAGGAGCACGGTGCATCCGGCAGCGAGCGCGGGCGCGACCTTGCAGACGATCTGGTTGAGGGGCCAGTTCCACGGCGTGATCAGGGCGGCGACGCCGACCGGCTCCCTGACGATCAGGCTCGAGCCGCGGATGCGGCTGAATTCGTAGCTTTCCAGAGCCTCGATCGTCGCCTCAAGATGCACGCGCCCAGCCCAGACCTGCGCGTTGCGCGCGAAGGGGAGGGGCGCCCCCATCTCGCGCGACACCGCCTCGGCGAGGTCCTCGGCCCGGGTGTTGTAGTGACGAAGGATGCTCCGCAGCAGCGCGAGGCGCTCCTCGCGGGACGTCCTCGAAGCGCCTTCGAACGCCGCGCGGGCCGCCGCGACGGCGCGGTCGACGTCCGCCGCCGAGCCGGCCGAAATCCGGGTGAAGGGCTGCTCGGTCGAGGGATCGACGACGTCCAGGGTCGCCGGGCGGGCCGGTTCGACCCACCGGCCGCCGATATAGAACTGCTCGTGATGGCTCATCGCGCGATGTCTTCCTTTCCCGGACGCCGCCGGCGACTATCCCGCGGGCGCCCGCGGCGCGCAACCGGCCGCGCGGCAACGCGCCGCACCGTCCGGTCGCAATCGCGCCCCACTTGCTGATAAATGGTCGCCGGAACAACAAGGTTCAGCGCATGACCGCAATCCTTAACGCGCCGGCGACGGCGTCCTCCGACGTCGAACGGCTCATCGCCCGCTACGACGGCCGCTTGCCGCGTTACACGAGCTACCCGACCGCGCCGAATTTCACCCCGGCGGTCGGCGCGAGCGTTTACGCGGGCTGGCTGTCGCAATTGTCGGCCGACGCGCCGCTGTCGCTCTACCTGCACGTGCCGTTCTGCGACCGGCTCTGTCTCTATTGCGGCTGCAACACCTCGGTCGTCCGGCTGGAAGCCTCGCACCGAAACTATACGGCGCTGCTGCTCAGCGAAATCGACCATGTCGCGGAGGTGATCGGCCGGCGGCCGGCTGTTTCGCACGTCCATTGGGGCGGCGGCACGCCGACCTCGCTGCCCGGCGACTGCCTGATCGCGGTCATGGACCGGCTCAAGCAACGCTTCGCCTTCGCGCGCGACGCAGAGGTCGCGATCGAGATCGACCCGACCTCGCTGCCCGACGATAGACGTGAGGCGCTCGGGCCGATGGGCGTGACCCGCATCAGCCTTGGCGTGCAGGACCTCGAACCTTCCGTGCAGCGCGCCATCGGCCGCATGCAGTCCTACGAGGAGACAGCGACTTGCGCCTTGGCCGCGCGGGCGCTCGGCGTCGGCTCGCTCAATCTCGACCTCATCTACGGCCTGCCGCTGCAGACGGAGGAGGGCGTCGCGCGCACGGCGCGGCGTGCCCTCGACCTCGAAGCGGACCGGGTCGCCGTGTTCGGCTACGCCCACGTCCCGTGGATGAAGCGGCATCAGGCGCTGATCCCGGAAGAGCAGTTGCCGGGCCCCACCGAACGCTACGCGCAACTGAACGCGATCCACCGCGTCCTCACCGAGGAAGGCGGCTATGTCCCGATCGGTCTCGACCATTACGCGCTGCCGAGCGACGCCATGTCGAAAGCGGCGGCGGCGCGCCGGCTCAAACGCTCCTTCCAGGGCTACACCACCGACGCCGCGCCGGCGCTGATCGGGTTCGGCGCAAGCTCCATCGGATCGCTGCCGCAGGGCTATGTCCAGAACGCGCCGACCGCGGCCGCCTACGCCAAGGAGATCGAGGCGGGGCGGCTGGCGACCGTCCGGGGCGTGGCGCTGACCGCTGACGACCGGCTGCGGCGGGACGTGATCGAGCGGGTGATGTGCGATCTCGAGGTCGACGTCGAAGCGGTCGCCGCCGAACACGTCGCCGACCCGGCGCCTCTGGCGCAGGCGGCGCAAGGCCTGCAGAAATTCATCGAGGACGGGCTGGCGTCGTGGGACGGACGGCGGATCGTCGTCAGCGAACGCGGACGGCCCTTCGTCCGTTCGGTCGCCGCCCTGTTCGACGCCCATCTCGCTGAAGCCGGCGACAAGCCGCGCCACTCACGCGCGGTGTGACGGCGTCCCCCGCCTTGGCGATCAATTGGAGGGTCGGCGTCTCGCCGCATGAAGGAGCGCGAGACGCGCCCTGCGCACGAAGCCCGAGTTGATCAAATCCATGGTTTCAGAAATCATCTGCTACCAGACCCCGATCGCCTATATGCGCCGCACCGCGCTCGAGGATGCGGAGATCGCCGACCAGACCATCCGCAAGGGCGACAAAATCGCCCTGTGGTACATTTCCGGCAATCGCGACGAAGAGGCGATCGAGGAACCTGATCGCTTTATCATCGACCGTCCCCGTCCTCGCCAGCATCTCTCGTTCAGTTTCGGCATTCACCGCTGCGTCGGCAAGAGCCTCGCGGAGACGGGTTCCAAGTTACCGTTCCGGGATTAGCGTAGAAGATACGCAAATCGCCAAAATGAGCTTTGTGACGACGTGATCTGCGCGGCAAGGAAGCCCGCGAACTTCAGCTCTGCGCGGACTCTCCCCATTGAAGCGGCGCGACGAATGCGACCGATGCGACGGATTGCGGTCGAAAGCGGAACGCGTCAATTGCGCCAGTAGGGCCCTCCGCGGCGATGCGAGGGGTGCATCACGATCGCGCGAATCCGGCCGGTGGATCGAGAGAGGAAATCCGGGATTGTGTCATCGCTTGCTCGAGGTAGTCAGCGAAAACGCGCGCTTTCTGCGACGCTCGCCGGCCGGCGGGAAAAACGACGAAGGCGGAGATCGGATCGAGCGCGTAGTCGGCCATCAATTCCGTGAGCGCGCCGGAGGCAAGCTCCTCCGCGCACATCCATGTCGACGCGATGGCGACGCCGAGCCCGGCGGCCGCGCAGGCGACGACGCCGGCTGCGGAGGTCGCGCGGACGCGCGCCTCGACGGCGGCGACTTCGATCCGCCCATTCCGGCGCGCGGACCAGGTCTGTTCGCCAAGCGAGACAGGACCAACGATCAGGTCATGCCGCGAAAGGTCAGCGAGGGTCTTCGGCGGGTCCCGTCGCGCAAGGTAAGACGGGGCGGCAACGAAAAGACGTCGGGCGCTTTCGAGCTTGCGCGTTACAAAGCTTGAGTCCGGCTGGTCACCGATCCTCAGCGCAAGGTCGGCGCCTTCGGCGATGAGATTTTCGTAGCGGTCCGACATCAACAAATCGACCTTCAAGAGCGGGCGCCGATTGAGGAAGGCCAGGAGAAGGGGAGCGATCCGCCGCGCTCCATAGGTCGGCGGGAGAGCGACGCGCAGCACGCCGGAGAGCTGGTCGGCGCCGCGCGCGGCATTCTCGGCGTCCTCGACGGCGGCGAGCGCCTCGCGCGCTCGCGGAAGCAGGGCCAGGCCCGCGTCCGTCGCGGAAATTAGCCGCGTCGTCCTTGTGATGAGTTTGACGGCCAATCGACTTTCGAGCGCCGCGACAGCTCGCGAAGCGGAAGGCTGCGTGAGCCCAAATTCGTGGGCCGCACTTGAGAAGCTCCCGGTTTCGACGGTGCGAACGAAAAGAGCCAGTTGCTGCAGCCGGTCGTTCATACGCTCACCGCATTTATTTTATACCGATCGTGACGCTAGTCCTCGCTTTGCACAGACCTAACTCATTGGCCAGCCGTCAACGGCCCCCGCGAACGGCAGGCCCGACGGATGTGAGCAAGGAGCGCGATCATGGGCGAGCTGACGGGAAAAGTGGCCATTGTCACAGGAGCCTCTAAGGGGATTGGCGCGGCCATCGCACGCGCCTTCGCCGCAGCAGGGGCTGCGGTTGCGGTCAATTACGCCTCGAACAGAAGCGACGCCGATCGGGTCGTCGGCGATATCGTCAAAGCGGGGGGCAAGGCTGTGGCCATCCAGGCCGATGTCGCCAAGCGCGCCGACGTGAAGCGTCTGTTCGATGAGACCAAGGAGAGACTGGGTAGACCCAGCGTGCTTGTGAACAACGCCGGCGTTTATAGCTTCGCGCCCCTCGAAGCGGTGACCGAAGAGGATTTTCATCGCCAGTTCAACACCAATGTTCTGGGCGCAATCCTCGCCACCCAGGAGGCCGTCAACGCTTTCGACGGCTCGGGCGGCAGCGTCATAAACCTCAGCACCATCGCGAGCACAAACCCATCGCCAAATACGCTCGTCTACTCGGCGTCCAAGAGCGCGATCGACACGATCACGCGCGAGCTCTCTGTCGAGTTGGCCGATAGGGGAATCCGGGTCAACGCCATCGCGCCGGGCATGACCGAGACCGAAGGTTTCGCAAGCGCTGGCCTCAGCGCCGAATCGGCGCAGGCGTTGGGCTTCAAGCTTCCCATGGGGCGGCTCGGCCGGCCTGACGATATTGCGCGGGTTGCGCTGTTCCTCGCCTCCGACCAGTCCGCCTGGGTGACCGGCGAGCGCATTTCGGCCTCCGGGGGACAGCGGTAGGCAAACGCGCCGGCGGCAGGCGCTGACCGGCGCTTGGCGGTTTGCAACTCGATCGGAAGTTCCACTCCTCAGTCTGGGAGAGAAGCATGCCTCAGTCCGAACATTTCGACGTCGTCATTCTCGGCAGCGGTCAGGGCGGGAAATTGCTCGCGTGGAAGCTCGCCAGGTCCGGCAAGAGGGTCGCCGTCGTCGAGCGCCGGTGGGTCGGCGGCTCGTGCCCCGCGGTCGCCTGCATGCCGTCCAAGAATGAATTATGGAGCGCGCGTGTCGCGCACATGGTCCGCCATGCTGCGGAGTTTGGCACGCTCACAGGCGAGATCAGGACGGACATGCGCAAAGTCCTGCGTCGCAAGCAGGACATGGTCGATCGCGAGATCGCGATTCATCTGCAAGCGTACAAGGAGAGCGGCGCCAAACTCATCATGGGCGCCGGACGCTTCGTCGGCCCGAAGGTCATTGAAGTCGCGCTGAACGATGGCGGCGCGCGTACGCTCGATGGCGCTGAAATCGTCCTCAACCTCGGCTCGCACGCCGCCATTCCCGCCATTCCCGGTCTCGGAGCGGCCCGCCCGCTCACCCACATCGAGGCGCTCGAGCTTGATACCCTGCCGTCGCATCTGATCGTGCTGGGCGGAGGCTACGTCGGCGTCGAAACGGCCCAGACATTTCGACGTTTCGGCAGCGGCGTCACGATCATCGAACCCGGCCGCCAGCTCATGGGGCGCGAGGACCCGGATGTCGCTCAAGAGATCGAGACAGTTCTGCGCAATGAAGGCGTGGAGGTCATGCTGAACGTCCAACCGGAAGGCGTCAGTGGCGTCTCCGGCGCCACGGTGGCTGTGAACGCACGGACGGCCGACGGAAAGCGGAAGATCGAAGGCAGCCACCTGCTCGTGGCGGTCGGTCGGATTCCCAATACGGCCGGCATCGATCTGGACAAGGCCGGCGTGGAACTCGACGCGCGCGGTTTCATCCGCGTCAACGAGCGCCTGCAGACGTCTGCTCCGGGCGTATGGGCGATAGGGGAATGCGCCGGAAGCCCGCAGTTCACCCATGTCTCGGTCGACGACTTCAGGATCGTCGCGGACAATATGGCTGGCGGCGCGCGCAAGACCAGCGATCGGCTGGTTCCCTATGTCATGTTCACCGACCCGCCGTTGGCGCGCGTCGGCCTCTCCGAAGCCGAGGCTCAGCGCCAGGGCGTCCCGGTGCGGGTGGGGCGGCTGCCGATGAGCCAGGTCCTGCGCACAGAGGCGACCGGCGAGAAGACAGGCTTCATGAAGGTCGTGGTCAGCGCGGGCGACGATCGCATCCTGGGCTTCGCCATGATCGGCGCCGAGGCCGGCGAGGTTGTGGCCGTCGTCCAGACCGCGATGATGGCGGGGCTTCCGCACACGAAGTTGCGCGACGCCGTCATCTCGCACCTCACCATGGCCGAAGGCCTCGGCTTTCTCTTCGCAATCGTTCCAGAGCGCTCGGCTTGACGGCGTGAATCGAATGTCGGCGCGCCATGGGGCCAGGCGGGGCGCCCAGGGAGACTTAGCGAACCCATGACCGCGGGCATATGCAAACGAATCCATACGAGACTGTCATCGCGGGGCGTCGCGATCTGGCCTTTGCAGGACTCAGCGAGGCTGACATCACGCGCGTCGAACGGTTTGGCGAACGTCGGCAATACCGCCGCAGTGAGCGGCTGTTCTGGGCGGGAGAGCGGACGCCCGGCATGTTTGTGATGTTGAAAGGCGCGCTCACGGTGAGTGCACGAGACGGTATCGGGCTCATGACGCAAGGCGTGCGCCACGCACCGGGACAATTCACCGGCGAGGTCGCTCAGCTCTCCACTGGCGCTGCGGTGGTCGACGCAGAAGCGGAAGAGGATGTCGAAGCGCTGCTGATTCCGCCCGAACGGCTCCATGCGCTGATCGTCGCCGAAGCCGAACTGGGCGAACGCCCGCTCAAACTGCTGAAGGGCTGGCCTCCGCCACCCGCGATTCAAGCGTGCGCAGCGTGTACGCAGTTGATGACGTGCGATCCGGATCTGTAAAGCGCGTTGTCGGCGCGATCGGCGATCGCGCCGCGGCGGTGGTGCTCATCCACGCAAATCTGTCTCAGCTGAGGTGACCGCATCGTGGCTCTCTTTCTCGGCTTCTCCAATCCGCCTATGGGACCGGCGGGCGCATTTTATTCCAGGCCGCGGATGAAGGCGCTCACCGCGCCCACGAAAAGCGTCACAATTGCACCGAAGGCGAACAGTGTCGTGTAACAGAAGTTGTGGATGAGCATCCCGCCTAAAACAGCCCGGTGACGAAGTCCCGTTTTTCAGCTTGAGGGCGGCGCGGCGACGATGACGACGAGCGCGGCGAATTCGCCGTCGACGGTCACGATCAGGCCGAAGGCCAGCGCTGCGTCGGTTTGTAAGACG
>Ga0074046_10003984_pt1 | contig 12146 bp, 9 predicted proteins | sample BogForMeECP23OM3_FD_94441 | JGI IMG/M metagenome (GOLD analysis project Ga0074046, IMG submission 94441) | Bog forest soil microbial communities from Calvert Island, British Columbia, Canada - Bog Forest MetaG ECP23OM3 | ecosystem: Environmental > Terrestrial > Soil > Wetlands ...
ATCAGAACACATGCGCCGTCCGCGGCCGCGACCGTCAACCATCCTGCTTCGAGCGTGCTAACCAGAACTTGCCCGACGACAAAGATGGCGACGCTGGCGCGTGTGAAGGCTGTGAGCAGCCAAACAATTTCAAGCTTTGTCCGGCTGCCATTGTGGCAAGCGAGAAGCGCGCCGTAGAGGCAGGCAAGACCCACGGAAAGCACAAATGCGCCGATGAACGAGTTATAGATCAGCGCATCAGATGGCGCTTGCAAATGCATCAGTCGTAGCGTCAGTGCCGGTGCAACCAGGAGCAGCGTTCCGGTTGAAGCATCTGAGAGTCCAGTCAGCAACTGATAACTGATGAGAATGGGACGGTTCATACTGTCTCCTCCTGTGGAACTTCAATCGAAACGGGGACGGGCCTGCGAAGAAGAGCGGAGGCATCGACAAGCCAATCCAGTGACGCAAGGAGCATCAGGAAGCCAGTAATGAGGCGGAGAGTGTAGAGAACGTCGCGCAGCATACCGGGAACGATGGTGAAGGCCGGATCGAATCCTTCGCGCCAGCCTGCCACGGTCATCAGCGCGACATAGGCGATGACGCTGCCGTGCCACAAGAGGAACGATCGCATGCGGTTGAAGATCCATCCATCGTCGCCCAAAAGCTGCACCATGACGAAGATGATCAAGCTCGATGTAAAACCTGCCATGGCTACGAATGAGTGCCCGACAAGGCCATCGGTGAATTTGAAGTGGTCGAGAACCCCAGGAAGAAAGAAGACCCATCCGGTGACCACCAAGGCGGCCCACCACCAGAGAAAAGCCAATCGCCAGCGGCGCGCGTTTGCGTGCCACGCGAAGGCCGCGTAGTAAGCGGGTATAAGCGGCATCCACACCAGGAGGCTGCCCAGGCTGAGGAACTGGGAGGGCCGATGATGACTGATATCGGCGCGGCCCAACGCGGCGCAGAGAATGGATTCCGCGGCGACAACGATCCAGGAAATGACGATGGTTCTGAATTTGTCCGGTTTGCGCGGAGCAATTCCGAACGGAAGCATCAGCAAGACAGCCACAATGGCGAGAGACGACTCCAACTGGCTTGCGCCTGTCGGACCGCCCGTAGCGGGATTGACCGGAGGATAAGTGTTCGGACCGGAGGCGACGTAGATGACAAATGGAACGGCCAGCAGAATGACGAGGCCGGCAAGCTTTGCCACCCAGGCAATCAGGTTTGCATTCTCGGAATGGCTTTGGTTCGCAATCAGGGCGAAGACCAGAAGCAGCCAAAGCACGAGAAGCGCACACGGAAACAACATGCGCGCGTATCCGCTCCAGTCGAGAAACAGCCTGCCACTGGAATGTCCTGAGAGCCAGGAGAACACGCCCACACCGAGTGAAGCCGACCACACCCAAAGCACGGGACGGCACCAGTTAGCGGCAGGCCCGCGATCCGCGCCGTAGACCCTGAAGAGAAATCCAACCAGGGGAAGGCTGGTCCAGCCGTAGAGCTCCAGGTTCATGTGCACCATGATCCAGCGGCCATAGGTCCACTCGCCCAACTGTCGGTTCAGAGCCGGGATGAGCAGCAGGATCGCGATGAGCACACCAACGGCATTTGCAACGACCAGCCAGAAGAGGCTGTGCCAGGCGGCATTGGCGACGGCCCGCGTGGTTTGGCGCGGCGCCTCGATCTCATCCGATAGGCAATCAGGCGTGCGCGTATTCATGAATCTTTCCATCGTGCATTTCCACCAGGCGATCGCAGCGCATGGCAAGACTGCGATCGTGTGTGGCCATAAGAAGCGTTACGCCCTCAGCGGCCACAAGATCGAGCAGGAGATCGAAGACCATGCTGCTGGCTTGTTCGTCGAGCGAGCCCGTCGGCTCATCGGCAAGCAGAATTTTCGGCCTGTTCATCAGTGCGCGGCAGAGCGCCGTGCGCTGGCGCTCTCCGCCGGAGAGTTTTTGGATGCGGTGGTCGAGACGGTGAGTGAGTCCAGTGCGCTCTGCGAGCTCCAGCAGACGCGCTCTTGCTGTGCGGCGGTCGATGCCGGCGGCGACCGTGGGGATAAGGCAGTTTTCCGCGAGAGTCAAATCGGCAATGAGGTTGTGGAGCTGAAAGACAAAACCAACTTCGTGCCGCAAAAGCTGCAGTAAATTCGAGCGCGGATTCATCTCGACACCGTTGACCCAAATCTTGCCGCGGTCAGGGAAATCCAACCCGGCAAAAAGATGCAGAAGCGTGCTTTTGCCGCAGCCGGATGGCCCGCAGAGAGCCACGGAGCGACCCTCGAAACACTCAATATCCACGCCCTTCAGAACCGAGACCGTTCCTTCGTCGTAGCTCTTCCACAGATCGACTGCGCGCAGTGCGATGCCGGGCGCCCTATCGAATTCCAGTTTGGCTCTCATTCGAATCGAAGCGCCTCCACCGCGCGGACACGCATGGCATAAACTGCCGGGTAAAGGGCGCCGGCAACGCCCGTCAGCAGGGCCAGCAGGAGCACAAGCAGCACAAGAAGCGGATGAAGGTTCGTATCGACGTATCCATCGAGAGCTGGAATCAGCTTGAGCGCGTAAAGGAAGCAGGTTCCAAACAATAGTCCGGCTATCGCGCCAAGAACTGAGACGACCGCGGACTCGCCGAAGATCACGCCTCCGATCTGCGTGTGAGAAAACCCGTTGACCCGCAGAATGGCGATCTCGCGTATCCGTGTGAAGACCGACATGATCATGGTGTTGGCCACTCCGAGCCCGCCGAGCAGCAGGCCGCATCCGCCTACAGCCCAGGCGGTGGCCTTAAGAATTCTGAATTGCGAGTAGGAGCGCGTGAACTCCGCATCTTCCAGCGCAATCAGATTTGGAAACTTCGTTCTGATCATTGCCTTGAAGGCTGGGGCATCGTCCTTGTTGCGCAGTTTGACGGTAATCACGGAAGAAGTTCCTTCCTTGTGAAAGAAGGCTTGCGCAGAGCCGAGCGGCATGAAGACCCCGCCATCCTCAAAACCATTCGCCGTTTTCAGGATGCCAATAACGTGAAAGGTGGAGTGGCCGATCTGAACCTGACTGCTGAGACGGGCGGAGAGAAACTCTGCGGCGCGCGCGCCCAGCACCACGCCATCGGCATGCTGCGCGAAACTGCCGCGGTCGCCCTGAAGCCATTCGGCCTTCTGAATGCGCGCGTCAGTGGATGTGACTCCGAAGCAAGTGATAATCGGGTGCCCTTCGCTGGAGACGATTCCGAATAGCATCGGATTGGCATGCGCAACGAGCGGCCAACTGGCGATCTGTGCAGTCGCGTCTGCAGGAACATTGCTGAAGAAAAGGTCGGAGACATCTCGTTCGAAGACGATGATCTCGCTGTCGTTCGAGAGAATCCTGGAGAACATGCCGATCGCTCCCTGCAGAATCGTGACGACCGTAAGCATTGCGGCTACGCTGAAGGTTATTCCCGCCACGCTGATCAACGAGCGGATACGATGGCGACGCAAGTTGGTCATGATCAACTTGAGAAAGATCACGGCCTGCCTCCGTCCGCCAGCGCGCAGGAGTCCCGCGTAACTTTGGCAAGCTCCTGTTGCAGTTCACCGCGCAGCCTTTCGAGAAAGTCGAGTTCGGGGCGTGAAACGATGAGGCTCCGCAGCGCTCTGTCTCCCAGATCGATGAATCGTGTGAGGCGCCGAACTGCGCCGATCACTCCGATGACCGCTGCGATGTTCGGGCGGCCAAGCACGGAATCGCGTGCTGAGGTCTTTCCGGATTGCGTTTCGCTTTGCAGCACGTCCTTGAGATCGTCCACGATTTGATAGCCAAGACCCCAGAACAAGGAGATTCGCTCGATCTGCTGGAGATCGCGGGCCGAGGCGCCGCCCAGCATCGCGGGCAACACCAGAGTCAGCCGAATCAGCGAAACGGTCTTGCCCCGCGCGATGCGCTCGGTGGTCTCCAGGGTGCGGGGCAAAGCCGAGTAATGGAGGTCGAAGCTTTGCCCATTAAGCAAACCTCCCACACCAAGACAATGCTCTATGAATGCCAATGCCCGGACCTGCCTGGCCTGCGGACAACTCGCAACCGCGCGCCAGGTAAGCGCATAGGCGCGATTGATCAGAGCAAGCGCTGTGAGGATGGCGCCTTCTTCGCCGTAGACGAGATGCGCGCAGGGGACGCCGCGCCGCTCCAGTGCATTGTCCATGCACGGCAAGTCATCGAACAGAAGCGAGGCGGTATGGAAGTATTCAAGCGCAACGGCGAGTTCCTGAGCGCGAGCAGGATCCAGTCCGTACGCGATTCCCATCTGAAAAACCAACCGGGGACGTACCAGGCTCCCGGGGTTGTCAAGCACGTGACGAAGTGCATCTTCAAAATTCGGGTCGAGAATCGCCGGCAAGGGCAATGAAGAACTGCAAGCTTCGGCCAGAAAACTCGTGTCCAGGTGGCCCATGACGTCCGCTGTTTGCACGTTGATCCCTCAATCTATCTGGATAGGATGTCTGCTTTGCAATGGAAAAACGGGCCGCCTGACAACTGCGGTCCTGCCGGTTTCAATTCACCGGTGAGACGAGTGGCGAAGTATTTTGGAAAGCGCGGAATCCGGCTCATTTCCATGACGTTTCGTTCATTTTCACGGAGCAGTAAAACCTGGATGCCTGGCCTATAAGGTGGGAAGCACGGCCCGCTCTGTACGGCTGGTATTGTCTGGGCCCATGTACTGAGCATAGGCGGAAGAGATGACTGGCACTGAACGTCGAGATGACAATGTGTTCATCTTGGCCCGCCGCGCGGTTTACTCCTGGCAGCGAGAAAGTGGAATCGGGTGACAGCCCTCGAAAATGCCACTGCAAATGAACTAATATCCCACCATGCGCCTTCTGCTCGTTGAAGACGAAATCGATATACAAAGTTTCCTGCGGCGTTCACTCGAGGAAGCGGGTTATCAGGTGGAAGTTGCGCCAGATGGCAAAACGGCTCAGCGGCTCGCCGTCGAGGGTCCATTCGACATTCTCATCGTTGATCTTGGATTGCCCGATCAGGACGGAATCAGCTTGATCCTTCGTTTGCGCCAACAGGGCGTGAGGGCTCCGGTGCTGATTCTGTCCGCGCGCCGTTCCGTCGACGATCGCGTGCGGGGGCTTGAGCAGGGCGGGGACGACTACCTGACCAAGCCGTTTGCGTTGGCGGAACTGCTGGCGCGGCTCCGCAACCTGCTCAAGCGCAATAGCCCGGCGGCGAGCGAGGCAACGCGGCTCCGTGTGCTGGATCTTGAATTGGACTTGTTGAGGCGCGAGGCATCGCGCGGCGGACAAATCCTGCAACTGACCCAGCAGGAATTCGTGCTTCTGGAGTATTTGTGCAGGAATGCGGGACGCGTGGTCACGCGATCGATGATTCTGGACAAGGTGTGGGGGATGCGCATTCAACCGGACACCAACGTGGTTGACGTGCATATTTACCGGCTGCGCGGCAAGGTTGACGGCGCGGGGCAGCAGCCGCTGATTCGGACCATGCGAGGTGTGGGCTATGTCCTCAAAGACCGGTAGGCCAGCTATGCGCAGCGCCGCTTGGCGCATTTCGCTCTGGGCAACGCTCGCCTTTGCGTGCGGAACCATGGTCGTCTTCGTCTTTCTGCAAAGCTTTGTCGCAGGGGACATTCAACGCCGCAGCGATGCGTGGTTGTCGGGCGAGGTGGAAGTGCTTGGCGACGTCGCTGAGCGCACACCGAAAGATGCGCTCTATGGCCGCGTGGTGGGAGAAGTGGCAGAACTGGCAGCGAGAGAGGTGCCCAACAAGGAGGCCTCGGAGACCGAATCGAACGATTCGGTGTTCTTTCTTCAATCGGGTAGCGATGGCTCCCTCAAGCTATGGGTCGGCGCGGGCAGTGGCGATGACCACCTGAAAGCGATCCGGACAACTGAGATTCCTCCCGACCATCCAACCGACGTGCGCATTCCCGGATTTCCGGTGCCCTTTCGCGTGGCTTGTCTTCGCGCCGACGATGGCAGCCACATTTATCTCGGCTTGTCGGAGCGGGACGAACTGCGGGTGCTCAGAAGCCTGCGCTTCCGCTTTTTCCTGCTGTGGCTGTTGATTGTTCTGCTTGGGTTCGGCATTGTATTCCTCACCACCCGGCGCATGTTGAGCCACGTTCGCGAGATTACTGAAGCCGCGTCGAGAATCGGCCATTCCGATCTCACCGCCAGAGTGCCGGCCACCAAACGCAACGACGAAGTCAGCCAACTGGCCCTGACTCTCAATCGCATGCTTGACCGGATCGAGAGTTCCATGCACCAATTGCATACCATCACGGACTCGTTGGCCCACGATTTGCGCAGCCCCCTGACGGCGATTCGCGGGAAGCTCGAGATGTCTCTGTCGACGATCACCGAGGGAGAGCAGGTTGATCCAATTGTCTCCGCGATCGACGAACTGGATCGGCTTACGGACTTTCTCAACAAATCGTTGGATGTTGCCGAGGCCAAGGCAGATGCGCTTCGGCTTACGCGCAGCGCTGTCGACTTGAACGAGTTGCTCAGGGTCATGATCGATCTCTATGAACCTTCCATGTCGGAAAGAGGATTACGGGTCAGCCTTCAAAGCAGCGTCCCGGTGAGAATTCTCGCCGATGCCGCGCTTCTTCATCGCATGGTTGCCAATCTGCTCGACAACGAACTCAAGCACTTGCCACCTGACTGTACCCTCACCATGGAACTGCGGGGCGAGGAAGATTCGGCACGGTTGATCCTCGAAGACGATGGACCAGGATTCGATCCCGAAGTGCTCCTCCATTTGTTCGAGGGCCGCGTGAAAGGACGGGATTCCGATGGGCACGGGCTTGGTTTGGCATTCGTCGATGCTGTCGCGCGCGCCCACGGAGGGAGCGTTGCAGTCTCGAATCGCGAAGTCGGCGGAGCCCGGATTGCGGTTACGCTTCCCGCCTTTCCAGAGCCCAACTCGCACTCTCCGCTCCTGGCGAGTTCCAGTTCGAATTGAAGAGAACGAGCGGGGGGCGGATTGCCGGCCAGTGTTGATTCTAAATAAGTTGTTGATTCTTGTGGACGCTCAAAACTACAAAGACCCGGGAGATGCGGTTTCCGCACACGTATTACACACGCGAGGTTTGAGGCGAGTGGGCTTTGTATCAGGCCGTTCAGATCCATCCGGGTTCGCAGGTGATCTAAATCACCGCGAAATCCGCCCATCGTAGTAAGCTGGGACCATGTTGCAAGACGTCTTCCAACGCGCGGCGGTGGCCATTTTATTGATTGGCACCCTGGTTGCGCCTGCTCAGATCTGCCTGCAACATGCGCACAAGACCGGACACGCTTGTTGCGCTTCCATGTCCGAGCCTGGCGCGACCATTCACAACGACTGCTGCGCCGTACGGCCAACGCCGCCGGCCGTTGTTGTTGTGCCCGCTCTTTCCGGTTCGCCTACCTTGTCTGCTGTGTGGGACTTTGTCTCCTCGAGAGAACTCTCTTCATCGAGTGAGCTTACGGTCTCCGCAGTCATCCCTCCGCAGTCTCCGCCTACAGGCGCGTCTATCCTTCGAATCTAGCTCTTCCCATTCGCCGTGGCTTGCCGGGGTGTGCATCTTTGCGCCCTGAATCATTCGCCTTGCCTTCTTCCACGGAGTTGAAGAGTGAAATCCAATTCTGTTGTTGCGCCACTGTTGCTAGTAGTGTCCCTTATCTGCTTCGGGCAGTCGGAGCCGCCCTCTGCGCTGGCCCCGAGTTTGCCGCAGAGTCCAACTGCCGCGCCGTTGTCAGTGGACGAAGCGGTGGCGGAAGCCCTGCAGTCCAATCCTGAGATTCGCGCGTCGGTGCGGCGCTTGTCCCTTGCTCGGCTAAAGACGACTACCGCGCACAGCCTCGACGATCCCATGTTCATGGTGCGCGACTGGGATACGCCGCTCAAGAAGCCATGGGATCTGAATCAGGCTCAGTTGATGTTCAGCGTGCAGCAGACATTCCTGAGCAAAGAGAAGCGGGATGCTCGCTCGAAAATCGCCGGGGATGATGCGGAAGCAGCGGCCAGCGATCTTGAATCGACGCGGCAAGAGGTGGCTGCCGAGGCGCGCAAGGCATGTGCCGACCTGATGCGGAACGCCGACGAGAGGAAGCTGTTGGATCGCCAGGCGGCGCTGCTCAAAGAGGCGCTGTCCGTAACGCTCGTTCAATATACGACGGGCAAGGTTCCACAGGCCGATGTGCTCCGGGCGCAAATGGCGATCACGCGACTCGACGAGCAAGGGATTGAACTGGACGAAGAGCGGGACACGGCGCGCGCCGGGTTGAACGTGTTGCTGGGGCGGCGTCCGGATGGGGAGTTGGAGATCGCCGGCAACTATGCGGCCGCTGGAAATCTGCCGCCGATTGAGGAACTGGAGCGGCTGGCGATTCTAAATCGCCCCGAGCTTTCGGGGCTGCGCACGCAGATTGAGAAATCAAAGAATGAAGGCCAGGTCGCGCGATTAGCCATGAAGCCCGACTTCACCGCGGCGCTCGGCTATATGGTGATGCCGGCCGGCACTGCATCGCGCAACGCGTACATTGCCGAGATGACCATGAATCTTCCCTGGTTGAATCGCGATCGCCATGAGGGAGAGTCGAAGCAGGCCGATGCGGCTACGGAAGTTGCGCAAGCCGATCTCGAAACGCGGACTTCTGCAGTGTTCCTGGAAGTGCGGCAGGCGCAGATCGCGACACTTGCTGCCGAAAGGCGCGTGAAGCTCTATCGCGACACGTTGCTGCCGCAGGCGGAGGCGGCATTTAAAGCGTCGACGGCCGCTTATCAGAACAATCGCGCCGAGTTTCTGACACTTATCGATAGCCAGAACCTTCTTCTTGACATTCAAGTTGCCTACTACAAGGCATTGTCGGCCACGGATGCCGGTGTGGCGGAGTTGGAACGCACCGTCGGCGTTCAGATACCCGAGAAAGCGGGCGCGGTGCCTGCCCAATCCAATACAGACTCTTCCTATACAGGTACTTTGAGCCCAGACCGACCCAGCACAGATTGGAGAAGCAAATGACTTCCAGAGAGAAGAAGTTGATCGCACTCGGCGCAGGAGCCGGCACACTAGCCGCCGTGCTGGCTCTTGGGCTGCTTAGCGCGGGAGGATTGCATTTCTTCACAACCGTTTCGGCAGGCACCGCGGCACCACCGGCCTCGTCGCGGCAGCCAGTTGCTGCCTCAACCTCCGCGCAGGGTACGCAACCTGGCACGACCTTGGAACTGAGCCCGTCAGAGATCACCGCAGCCGGAGTGCAGGTTGCGGAAGTTCGCACGGCATTGCTCAAGACGGACATCAACGCCTTTGGCCGGGTGGAGCAGCCGGAGGCGCAGCTTGCAGCGGTGAGCGCACGCATCGGCGGCCGCGTGGACAAGCTCTATGTGCAATACACAGGAGAGCGTGTGCGCAGCGGCCAGCCGGTGGCAGAAATCTACAGCCCTGAAGTTGCAACGGCCATGGAGGAATATCGCCTGGCTGAGGAGAACCGCAAAGGGCTCCTCCAGTCGGATGATCCCTTTGCTCGCGCGCAGGCCGATGCGCTGGTGAAGGCAAGCCAGCACAAGCTGGAGCTTTGGGGTATTACGGGCAAGCAGATTGACGCGCCCGGGAAAGATGGCATCCCGCATGTGACCATCTACGCCTATGCGTCGGGAACGGTTGTCGAACGCAAGGTAACGCAGGGGCAGTATGTCAACGCAGGCGATACGCTGTTTACCGTTGCCGATCTGAGCCAGGTCTGGATCAAGGCCGATGTCTATGAGGAGCAGTTGCCTCAGATTCAGCAGGGGCAGGAAGTTGAGATCACTGCGGAGTCGCTGCCCAACAAGACCATCCACGGCCGTGTGGACTTTATCGAGCCAGCGGCCAATCCGCAGACGCGCACGGTTCCGGTCCATGTGCATGTGGCCAATCCGGGAATGCGTCTTTTGCCGGGCATGTTTGTCATGGCAGTTTTTGTGAGCCGCGCAGCGCAGCCGTCCATCGTGGTTCCGCGCTCGGCGGTGCTCGATACCGGGACGCGGAAGATCGTTTATCTTGCCCTGCCCAATGGCGTCTTTGAGGCGCGCGAGGTCCAGGTAGGCGCGCCCTCTGACGATCTGCTCCCGGTCTCCAGTGGACTGGCGCTCGGCGACAAGGTGGTGCTCAACGGCAACTTCCTGATTGACTCGCAGGCGCACCTCAGTTCAGGTATGTCCGGGCTCTATGGCGGCTCGAAAGAGTTTGGCGGCGGATCGCAAGGCCCCACAGCAAACGCACCGGGGAAAAGTGCTGAAGCAGGCGCGGCGCAGATTGAGTTTCAGGCCGACGCCGATCCGCTGAAGGCAGGCGAAGACAATCCATTTCACGTCAAGTTGACCGATACCAGCGGCAAACCCATCGCCGACGCCAAAGTCATGGTCACGCTCATCATGCCCGCAATGCCTTCGATGGGCATGCCGGAGATGAAAAGTTCCTTCGAGTTGACGTGGGTGGCCGCGCGCCAGATGTACATGGGCAAGGGGCAGCCGCCGATGTCGGGAACATGGACTGTGTTTGTCGAGGCGCGTAAGAACGGCAGCGTCATTGCCGCAACGCACACTCATCTCAGCGCGAAGTAGGAGCCGGCAATGATCAACCGCATCATCGAATTTTCCATGAAGAACCGCTGGCTGATTCTGTCTGTGTATGCCGTGCTGGCGGTTTGGGGCTACTGGGCACTGTTGCATACGCCCATCGATGCCATTCCCGATCTGAGCGAGAACCAGGTGATCGTCTTCACCGAGTGGCAGGGCCGCAGCCCACAGGAAGTGGAAGACCAGATCACCTATCCGCTCACCGTCAACCTGCAAGGGCTTCCACACGTGCGCACGGTTCGTTCCGCCTCGGCATTCGGGTTCTCGATGGTGAACGTCATCTTCGAGGATTCCGTGGACATTTACTTTGCCCGGACACGCGTGCTGGAGCGGCTCAGTTTGGCGGGCAGCTTTCTGCCTGCGGGCGTCACTCCCATGATGGGGCCTGATGCAACCGGAGTGGGCCAGGTCTATTGGTATACGGTCGAAGGGCCATACGACAGCGGTACTCTGCATTCCATTCAGGACTGGTATGTGAAGTACCAGTTGAACTCCGTGCCGGGGGTGGCCGAGGTGGCCAGCGTGGGCGGATTCGTGAAGCAGTACCAGATCGATCTCGATCCCATCAAGCTGCGGGCGTACAACGTCGCGCTCAAGGATGTTGTCTCCGCCGTGGAGCGAAGTAACAACAACGTGGGCGCAAAAGTGATTGAGGCCGGCGATACCGAGGAGATGATACGCGGCATCGGACTAATTAACGGCCTGAAAGACATTGAGAATATTTCGCTTGGCGCTTACAACGGCACACCCGTAACCGTGGGCAACGTGGGCAGCGTTCAGCTTGGTCCCGAGTTCCGTCGCGGGGTTCTCGATAAGGATGGAAAAGAAGCTGTGGGTGGCGTGGTCATCATCCGCTATGGCGCCAATGCGCGCGAAGTGATCGGCGCCATCAAGCAGAAGATCGCCGAGATTCAGCCGGGTCTGCCTACGGGTGTAACGATCGTTCCCTTTTATGACCGCAGCATCTTGATCGATCACGCGGTCGACACGCTCCGCCATGCGTTGATTGAAGAACTGATTCTGGTCACGCTAGCGCACGTGCTTTTTCTCTGGCACTTCCGCAGCATCCTGGTGGTCACCATTCCGCTTCCTCTCGCGGTGCTGGGCGCTTTCCTGTTCATGAAAGGCGCGGGCATCTCGTCGAACATCATGTCCCTGGGTGGAATCGCCATCGCCATTGGCGTGCTGGTCGACGCGGGCATTGTGATGACAGAAAATGTGATTCGTCAGGCCGAGCAGTACGAAGCCGAGCACGGCAATTATCGCGAACACATCGGTGAAATCACGCTCAAAGCTGCCCGGCTTGTCGGCAGGCCAATCTCCTTTGCCATGGTCATTATCATTCTCGCCTTCGTCCCGGTCTTCGCGCTCACGGGAATGGAAGGCAAGATGTTTCATCCCCTTGCTTTCACCAAGACGTTTGCCATGGTCTGCTCCACTATCCTGGCCATCACTCTGGTTCCGGTTTTGTGCACATTTCTGATTCGCGGCAAGCTGCACAGCGAAAATGAGAACCCGATCATGCGCATGCTGCGCGCAATC
>Ga0074046_10003985_pt1 | contig 12141 bp, 8 predicted proteins | sample BogForMeECP23OM3_FD_94441 | JGI IMG/M metagenome (GOLD analysis project Ga0074046, IMG submission 94441) | Bog forest soil microbial communities from Calvert Island, British Columbia, Canada - Bog Forest MetaG ECP23OM3 | ecosystem: Environmental > Terrestrial > Soil > Wetlands ...
GGCGAGGTCTACCTGTGGGGAACGGTCGTGGAGCACGAACTCGGATGGCGTGCTCAGTTCGCCTATCCCAAGACGCTGTTCCTGCCGCCCGACTTGATCCCATCCGACACGAAGGAAATGGAGGCCCGCTTAGGAGCCCTAGCCGCCTACGAAACAGACATCTTTATCGTCGGCCACGGGCAGAGCATCCCCCTGTGCCGGAAGGGTTCGGGGTTCGACGCGGCGGGGCTGGACTATCTGGTCGGGAAACGCACGCAGTACTACGCCCGACGCCAGCGGGACAGAACTTTGATGAGGGGCGACCGTGTGGCGATCCTCGGTCGCGGGATCGCCGTAGTCGAGCAGGCTGACAACAAATGGATTCACGCAGTGGTTTGGAACAAATGCGAATTAAGGATCGCCCGCAAGTGCATTAGGTGGGACGGACAGAACATGCGGTGGGAGACGGACGCCAACTCCGCATTCGAATGTCTCGCGGGCGAGCGTGTGCAGCCTCACCGTGGTCGATGAGCGTTATCGCTGGTTTCAACAGAAGTCAACACTCAGGGCGTCTGGGCTCCTTCGGTGTTGACGTAGAGGGAGTAGAGAGAGTGGCTGGCAGCCATGAAGAGGCGGTTCTTCTTGGTGCCGCCAAAACAAAGGTTCGCACAAACTTCCGGCAGATGAATTTTTCCGATGCGCTTGCCGTCGGGCGCAAAGACGTGCACGCCGTTAAAGCCGTCCGGTCCCCAACCTGCCGCGCTCCACACGTTCCCGTCAACGTCGCAGCGGATGCCGTCGGAGGATCCCGGCGACATATCGACAAACAGGCGGCCGTTCTTCAGCCGTTTGCCGTCTTCAACATCATAGACACGAATGGGATGGGGAACACCCGGTTCGGTTGGTCCGGTATCCACGATATAAAGCTTTTTCTCGTCGGGAGAGAAGCAGATGCCGTTGGGCTTCATCATGTCGCTGGCCACGACGGTGGCTTCGCGGGTTTCCGGGTCGAGGCGATACACGTTGGCGGGCAATTCAAACGCAGCTTTGTGTCCTTCGTAGTTCGACATGATTCCGTACCCGGGATCGGTGAACCAGATGGCACCGTCGGAATGAACGACGAGATCGTTGGGCGCGTTCAGAGGCTTGCCTTGGAAGCGATCCATGAGCACCGTCACAGTGCCGTCGTGTTCGGTTCGCGTGAGACGGCGCGAGTCATGTTCGCAGGTCAGCAGGCGGCCCTGACGATCACGAAAGTTGCCGTTGCTGTAGTTGGACGGGCTGCGGAACACACTCACCTCGCCGGTATCTTCCAGCCAGCGCAGCATTCGATTGTTGGGGATGTCGCTGAATAGCAAGAAACGTCCGTCGCCAAACCACACCGGGCCCTCGGCCCAGCGCGCCCCCGTGTACAGGCGCTCGACGGCGGCGTTGAATACCACGTATTCGGCAAAACGTGGGTCGACGATCTCGATAGCGGAGTCGGGATATAGAGTGGGAGCCTTGCGCTCCTGCGCTTGGGCACGCGCCCAAGATGGCAAGGCTAACGCTGTCGTTGCGGCACCCATCGTCAGCTTCATGAATCTGCGTCGATGCATGATTCTCTCCGTCTTATCCCCAGCTATTGCGGGAATCCGCCCCTACGTCTCTCACTTCACGATGGGGAGTTCCACAAAACTGGGATGCTCGGCATCGTGGAACAATTGAATGTGCGCGGTCCGGGCGTCCTTGCCAGTCTCTTTCGCTACCAGACCTCCACTGTTGTAGTTCTTTTCGCTCGATGGTGAGTTGATACTACCCACTACCAGCCGCAACCGGCTGCCTTTGGCCACCTGCCGCGAGAAGAATGTGAAATTATCGAACACATACTTTTCCGCTTTGCCGGGAGGCACAGGCTTTTCCTGCCGCAGGGATTCACGGTAGCGAGCTCGCATGTTGGCGCTGCTGAGCTGAATCGAGCTTCCGTTGGACAATATCTCGTACAATGTCACTTCCAAATCCGTGTCCGGCACGTCCATCGCGAGCCACACGGTCACTTTGGGAAAACCGCTGATCTCCGTTGCCGCCGGTAATGCATCGCTGTGGTATATCAAGCCCTGACCAAACATATTGATGATGCCTGTCTGGCTCGTCAAATAGGAGGGGTTCTCTTCCGGCTCTGCCTCGCCGGAGCGATTGTCGAGCGGATCGTAAACCCAAGAATCTGGCGTAGGAGAATTCCCCTTCGTGCTGAGCAATGTCCCCGAGTGGAAGACATCGGAAGCCGCACCGTCCGACGAGAGGTAGAAAGTGAGTGCACCATTGGTGATGGTCTCCAAACTATCGGCGTACTTCCAAACTTCAGCGCCCATCACGTAGTAGGCCACGCGCTTTTTCAGGAAATCAGGCCGGGGGCCCGCCTTCAGGGTCCATGCATACCATTCGTCGTGCAGCTGGTTCAGGTCGATTGCGCTGGCTTCGGCAAATTTCAGGCCGCCCATTTCGAGCTTTGGATTGAGCGTGCCCAGATGATCCCAAGGTCCGATGATGAGGTAATGGCTCGCCTTGGCTTCCGCGGAACCATATTCCATGTGCCGTTTGTAGAAGGTAAAGGCACCGGGCTGATCGGCATCATAGTGACCGGTAATGGTCAGGATCGGCAGCCTGAGTTTCTTGTATTGGTCGGGACTGGGCACCATGGCGTCGTAGTAGGCATCGGGCGTGGGGTGCTGCAGCCACTTTTGAAAAATGGGCGAGGGATTCCCTACGAGCTTGTCGAAGTCTACCAACGCGCCGTGCGCTTGGTACAATTCACGCGACTTCTCCTCCCAGAAGGAATCATTCTCAAAAATCTTCATGTTTAGGGTATGGCCGCTGGTAAGCGTCAGCCACTGTATCTCGTAGGGATAGGAAATGTTGTATTGAAACGGGAAATCCACGCCGGGATGCGCCGCCGCGGTGGGAACAATCGTGACCAAATGCGAGGGAAATTCCTTTGCCACAGTCCACTGATCAAATCCCATGTAAGATAAACCCCACATGGCCACCTTGCCATTGCAATAGGATTGTTTGGCGAACCATTCGGTGGCGTCGTAACCATCCTTCCCTTCATTGACAAACGGCTCGAAGGCGCCCTCCGAGTTGCCTCGTCCGCGCACATCCACGAGAGCAGATACGTACCCCTTGCTCGCAAAATATATGGCGCGGCCCGTGACGAAGTAGTCGGTGTACGGCGTAAATGTAAAAATCAGAGGCAGCGGCTCTTTCTGGTTGTGAGGTTGATACACCGTTGCGTTCAGATGTACACCATCGCGCAGAGGAATCTTCACTCCCCAGATCATGGCGACGCCACTTGCACTGGTTTTCGGCGTTTCCTGCGCACTGAGGACAAAACACGCGGACATTGTTAGGGACCCAAACACCAGTAGGGAGCATACAAAGAATATTAGTTTGCGCATTTTTATCCACTCCTCTGTGATTCGGAATAGAAATCAAACCAGACTACAGTAGCTTCTGGCACCTTCCTTGGTCGCATAATCGCTGACTCGGATGGTGGAAGAATTCTGAGCTCGCCTTAGCGGGTGTGCGTCTCAAACGGCGGGAACGGCTCTTCGGAGAGGCGAGAGAATTTACGGCCCGGATTTTACTACTGTTCGACTGGGGCGGCGAAGAAAAATGACCGCAGACAGGCTTTGCCAATGTGCGTGCAGCAAGATTGATCGCTGAACTATTGCAACTTAGCGTACTCCGCCTTGGCTTGCTTCAGGATGGGGATGTCGGGATCGGCGTCTTTCCAGAGGGTGAGGAAATCCTTGTAGGCGGCGAGCGCCCGAGTGCGGGCGGCGTCGGAGTCAGCCCCGGTGGAATTTTTCGCTTGAAGGGCATTCGCACGCGCCACGCCCAGATGCGCCAACGCTCCCGTCCAGCAGTTCCAGACGATGCCGCTGTGGTCGAGAATCTTCTGAAACTCGGCGGCAGCAGCGCTGCCCTGTCCGGCTGCCAAGTATGCCTCTCCGCGAACGTAGGTCGGATAAAGGCAAGAGATGTTGGTGGCATAGGGAGTGAAGGGAATGGCGCCGAATTCAATGGGCGAAGCAACTTGCCCATTCAGTGCTGAGGCTGAACTCTCTTCATCATGCATCGATTGCATAAGAATGGTAGGCAGCCAGAGCGTCTGCATCTGCGTGTCCAGCGGAAAGCGTTTCCTGAGGCCCTGGGCTAAAGATTCAGCTTTCGCCGTCTCGCCTGCCATCGCGAACGCAAGAGCGGCTTCGACTTGAGCACCCTGACTGGTCGGAGCCAGCTTCAGAGCCTCTGTCGCTCTCTGCCGTGCTTCGGCAGCATTGCCATAGGCTGCTTGTTGCAAAGCAGCATGAGCTAGATAACCCGCTCCTACTTCTTTGTAGTCCGTCCGGATAGCGGAGTTCACGGCCCGCGTCGTCAGTTCCCGTGCCTTCCGCAGATGACCTGCATACGCTTCGGTGTCGGACGCAAGTTTAAGGCCATAACCCTCTTCGCGCTTGCCCGCAAACCATCGTTGCTGTTCAGCCATCTCCCCGGAGTCTGCTGCCATAAAAGCAAGAGCATAGAGAATATAGCGGAAAGACGGATTGTCGAGTTTGTGCGCCTGCCCTTCTTGAATGATCCGCCTCGCTTCATCGAAATGGTGCAAGGCAACGGAGTGGCACGCAAGTTCGATGTACAAATAGGCGCGATCCGGCGCAAGCATCAAGGCTTTTCTCGTGACTTCCCCCGCCTTCTCATGCTCCCCCAGAGCGGCGAAGACAAGCCCCAAGGTGTTGTATGCATCCGGGTCCTTCGGGTACATCTCAATCCACTCCTGATTTGCCTGAACCGCCTTATCCAGCTCTCCGGTTACAACCGCATAGTAAGTTGCAGTAATGCTAAGCCTTTCCCGTTCGGTGCAATGCTCGCGCGACTGGAAAGCTCTTGTGAAATATTCACTGGCCCGGCCTACTTCGCCATCACTCCAATAATCCCAACCCACTTCCAAGTAGCCAAGGGCAAAATTGGGATCAAGCTCGATGGCGCGTTGTTCGTACGGCAAGACATCCGCAGCGCGGCCCTCTCTATCGGCCTTCACGCCAAGACTGTAGGCTTTCAGAGCTTCGAGCGAAGACGTAGTGGCCTGTTCGAGCGGAACATCAAACCTCTGCACCGTCGCCAGCGATTCGCCCAGTTCGCCACGCAGCTTGGATGCTGCCTCGCCCAGCGCGTCCAGCACCTTCTCCTTGGACGCCGCCGTCACCTGCTCCTCCGCCAGCGTGTCTCCGCTCTGGCAATTCACCGTCTTCAGCCCCAGCACGTATTCGCTGCCAAGACTGCCAATCGACCCGGCAATGTAAGCTTTGCTGCCCGCCCGCTGGCAAAGCTCGCGGCTCACTGCGGGCGTGAGTTTCGTGTCCGCGGGACGGGTCATCAGTTTCAAGGTCTCCGCGACTTGCTGATCGGAGAGCACACTCAAAAAAGGCGACTGCCGCAGGGAGACGTTGAGCGCCGTCTTCAGCGTGTCATCGAATATCGCATCGCCCGTCTTGTTGTCGAAGTCGGAAAGAACGATGGTGTCCTTGTCGGTCAGGCGCTTGTTTTGCTGATGCGACCGATAGTAAAGCCCGCCTCCCACGAGCAAGGCGACAAGCAGGACGGGAACCGCAATCTTCCATAGCTTCCCAACCCGAGCCGCAGGAGCTTCTGCCGCCGCACTCCGTCCGCTCTCGGAGTCCCGCTTCAGCCGTTGCAGTTCGGCTCGCATCTCCTTGGCGCTCTGGTAACGCAGTTCTCGGTCTTTCTCCAGCGCCCGATTGATAATGTCTTCCAACTTGGGCGGCAGATTGCGATTGAAGCGAATCGCCGGAGGCGGATCAGAATGCAGTATGGCGTCGAAGATCAGCGCAGAAGTTTCGCCGTGAAAGGGCAGCATCCCCGTTGCCATCTCGTAGAGCACCGCTCCGAAGGAAAACAGGTCAGTACGCGCATCCAGTTCCTTCCCCTTGGCTTGCTCAGGCGACATGTACGCGACTGTGCCCAGTGCGCTGCCGGGACTGGTCAGATGCTCCTCGGACTCTATGGTCGGGGCATTTGCATCTGTACCTGCTCCCGGCCTCGACAGCTTCGCCAGCCCGAAATCGAGAATCTTCGCCAGTCCACGAGCGGTGATGAAAATGTTGGCAGGCTTGATGTCGCGATGAACGATCCCCTTGGAGTGCGCGGCATCGAGTGCATCGGCGATCTCGATTCCGAGCGACAGAATCAGTTCGGTTTCCAGCGGACGGCCTGCAATGCGCTCTTTCAGGGTCATGCCGTCCAGAAACTCCATGGCGATGAAGGGCTGACCATCCTGCTGCCCGATTTCATGAATAGTGCAGATATTGGGGTGGTTCAGGGCAGAAGCAGCTTGAGCCTCTCGCTGGAAGCGAGCCAAGGCTTGCGGGTCACGAGCAACTTCTTCCGGCAGGAACTTCAGCGCGACAAATCGGTGGAGAGTTACGTCCTCAGCCTTGTAAACAACGCCCATGCCGCCGCCCCCAAGCTTCTCGATCACCCGATAGTGCGAGATGGTCTGGTCGATCATGGATGGCGAAGGAACTCAGGTGCCATGTTAGGAGTGCTGCGAAGGCGAAGTCAACGAGGGGCACACCGATGGAAGCAGGAAACGGCAAATCCCGCGATTTCAGGCTTCCAAGCCGTTGCCTACGGGGTGGTCAAAAAGGATTTCTGCAGCGACTTCATTTTATGCGGGAACGGTAAGCTCCGGAAGCAGCAGCTTTCATGTCTTCCACAGGTGGCGTCTGACTGATGCCCCGGGAGCGCCACTCGAAGCTTCGTTGTTGGCTACCGGATGTCCACGTCGAGGGCGTAGATATCCTGCGTGCCGGTGTCGCGCATACTCAGAACCCGGTCATCCGGGGTTAGAGTGAAAGGAGCGTCGTAACCGCTAAACGGGTACGAGGCCCCGCGAAAGCCCTTGAGCGTGGCAACGGTTTCCATCTTGTGATCCGCGATTCGGAAACGGAGGATTTTGGACGGCTGAGAATAGGCTTCGACGTAAACATACTTGCTATCGTGGGACCATGCTTCCCAACCCATATCGAAACCTGACCCCAATTCTTCCCACTTCCCGGTCGGGAAACGGTAGAGCATCAGTTTCTGCGTATCTGGGGGGAACGCAACCACACTTTGACCATCTGGTGACCAGCGGGGACTCGATAGACCGTCTGATCCGGGGATCTTCGTAGACCGCTGTTTGTTCATGTCATAGACCCAGATTGCGGCCTCAGTACGAGGGTCACAGAACGAGCAGCCACTAACGTAGATGAATGAATTTCCATCTGGAGACCACGTCGGGTCGCCTACAAAGGATTTTCCACCCACCAATAGAATGGGAGTGCCTCCAATCGCCGGGACCACATAGATCTTTGACCTCTTGTATTGAGCCACCTCCGCGAAGAGAATCTGTTTCCCATCGGGAGACCAACGCGGGTTCAACACCCCCATCGGCGGAAACGTCAGTTGCGTCCGCTCGCTGCCATCAACTCGGCTACGCCACAGCGTGCCATCCGGATAAGAGACGTAGGTGACCCACTGACCATCTCGGGAGAAGTCGACATGGCATGCCGAGATCCCCGACAGGAACGGGACGAACTCACCAGACCTGCTGTCATAGATAGACAGTTCGCCCTTGGGCTCAATACCCACCGCGAAGACCTTCTTGCCGTCGCTGCTCAAGAGGGGATGCCTCAAACTGAGTGGGCCGAACGTTACTTGTACCGGCGCGGGAGGCGACCCTCTCCACCAGGCGTTTGCCTCGCGCAAGGCCCACAGATTCCATTTGGTACCGTCCCAGCTTGAGAAAAAGTAAAAACTCCCGTCGGGAGTCCAATTCCCGTCCAAGTGACTTCCTTGGTGATCGGGGAACACGCGGCGCGGATTACTTCCGTCCGCGCCCCCTTCCCAGATGGTCTCCGGTGTCTCCCAAAACCCCTCCTCCGCAACGCTAAAACGGAGGCGCTTCCCATCAGGCGAAATTCGGAGCGCGGAAATCCGTCCTAGCGCGGTGACAATGCGCCGAGCATGGCTGCCGTCCACGGCGGCGGAGAACAGTTCGTTGCCCCGCGTATAAAGAATTCCTCGGCCATCCGGTGTCCAGATGGCCGCAACCGCTGTTACGTCCGGTAGCCGCCGCACAGGTCCAGACGGTATGGGCACCACCCAGAGCGGCCCGGGACCAGCCACACCACTGCCAGCCACGCTGTTATCCATCACCATGAGTTCTGACTTATCCGGTGAAACGTCGAGCACGAACGGCCAACCAAGGGGTTGCGATAGTTTGGAGACTTCGCCGCCCGACAGCGCAACCTGCCCCAGTACAATCTCACTCCCATTAGCTTCCGTAAAGTAGAGGCGTGCCCCGTCCGAAACAAGGAGTAGTTTCTGAGCGCCGTCACGGGTGATTTGGTGGGAACCCACAATTGTTGGAATTGGCGGCGGTTTTAGCGCCCAATAGATAAGCGCCGCAACCACTGCCATAAATCCGACTGCCAATGCGGCTGTTGTCAAATACCGCCGTCGGAAAGTTCGCTCTTTCCTTTCCTCATGAAGTCGTTCGCCCACAGGCAGTACGGAACTGGGCAGGGAAACGAGGCGCGATATGCGGCCGGACTCCCTGTCATGTCTTATGCGCTTGAGATCGCTGCGGATGTCGGCCGCGTGCTGGTAACGCAATTCGCGATCTTTCTCCAAGCACTTATTGATGATGTGCTCCAGTTCCGCCGGGAGTTCGGGATTCAGGCGCACCGGAGCGGTCGGCTCTTTGTGCAGGATGGCATCGATGAGAGCCGTCGAGGTGTCGCCGCGAAACGGAAGTGTTCCCGTCGCCATTTCGTAGAGCACGGTGCCGAAGGAAAACAGGTCCGTGCGGGCGTCCAGTTCCTGCCCCAACGCCTGCTCCGGTGACATGTATGCCACGGTTCCGACCGCTGTCCCGGGACTGGTTAGCAATTCTTCGCTCAGGGTGGGTGCAGACTGTGCTGCAGCGATGCCGCCCTCCCTGCCAAGAACCGCCCGGACCTTGGCTAGCCCAAAATCGAGAACCTTCGCCTGCCCTCCATTCGTGACGAAGATGTTCGCAGGCTTAATGTCGCGGTGGACCATGCCTTTGGCGTGTGCAGCGTCCAACGCATTGGCAATCTCGATGCCCAGATCGAGCACCGTCTCGATTTCCAGCGGCTTACCATTGATCTGGTGCCGGAGCGTCTGCCCTTCGAGCAGCTCCATGGCGATGAAGGTTCGCCCATCGGACTCGTCGATTTCGTAGACCGTGCAGATGTTGGGGTGGTTCAACGAGGACGCAGCCTTGGCTTCCCGCTGGAAACGGCTGAGGGCTTGTGCGTCGTTGGCGAGTTCGTCGGGAAGGAACTTTAGGGCGACGTGGCGACCGAGCTTGAGGTCTTCCGCCTCGAAGACCACGCCCATTCCGCCGCCGCCGATCTTGCTGAGGATTCGGTAGTGGGAAACCGTCTGCCCTACGGGTTGGGAGGGCGTGGACACTGCGTACTCATGTTAGGTGGGGGCGAGGGGAAGGTCAATCAAGACGGCAGTATGCGGGTCAGGAGCACAGACTCATTGTGCTGGTCAGGTAGCTTTTTAGCGCGGCAATGCGGCCTTGACCAGTTCCACCGCAGCTTTCGGGTCGGCGACTTCGACGATTAGCTCGTTGTACCGTTCGTCCTTCAGTTCGATCACGACCGTGTTATCTGGATTGTGAACATCCCAGAAAACGCGCTTGCCGTCCTGATAGAAAGTTCCAGCGGTCAGCACTCCGGGAATATTCGTGCCCGGCATTCTTAGCCCGTGCCACCAGCCGTGCGCCATGGCCGGGTCTGCCCTGATCTCCGCAATGTGCGCCAACGGGATTTCGAGCGAACTCTTGAGCGCCCAGAGCTTGTCGGCTCCCCGGACGTGCAAGACCAGATTGCCACCCGAAATGGATAGGTCCACCATGTCATTGCTCCTGTGCCATCGGGATGCGCTCCTCGGCTATACGGACATTCCAGTTCAGCCCAACTCAACGCTAACCGCTACATCGAATTTCGAATAATACTTCTTCACGTCCCCCGCGCCGTATTTTTCCCGAAACTTCTCGATCACAGATTTCACAGCTTTGGCTTCAGTGATGGGAATTGCGCGGAACTCTGCCTCCGCGCCCCGCGCATCAATCCGAATCGACGGGTTCTGGAGCACGTTCTTGTACCACTGGGTGTCCGAGCCCTTTACTGGCAAAAGATAGAGCTTATTGTCCTCCAGCACAAACCAGACGGGAATCGAGATCGTCTTCCCAGATTTTCTCCCGACCACGCTCAGTTTGATTTGGCGAAATCGGGTGAGATGGGATTTCAGTTCGCTCTCTTTCATTTGATGGCTCCGTATTTCTTCAGTATCTCAATGGTTTTCTCAATCGGAAGCGCCTCGACCTTTCGTCCCCGCCCGGTAAGTGCCGTTGCTCGAAACAGGGAGTTGTACACCGCCTCCTCAGTGGCTTCGATCACCGCCAGAAACAGCGGCGACATCGCGTCATTCGACAGCAACTCGACGTGCCGGAGTGACGCCTTGTCCTCCGAATGTATCCGCACCTGCTGCGCGGTCGAGAACGCAATCGCATAGTCACCGCTCCCGTTGGAGCCCGAAGCACCCGTTCGTCCCAGCCCCAGCATCGCCCTCGCCGCCATCCGCTTCAGGTTCCGTGCGTCCAAGGGCGCATCGGTAGCGATGACGATCATCACCGATCCTTTTCCCTGATCTGTCGCGCTGCCTTCCCGCTGAAGCTCCTCGCGCAGGTAGTAGCGTCCCAGTTCCCGACCCACCGGAGCGCCTGCGATGGTGAGCACGCCCCCGAAATTCGTCTGCACCAGAACGCCGACCGTGTACCCGCCCAGCTTGGAAGGCAAATGGCGGGAGGCGGTTCCTATGCCGCCCTTGAAGCCGAATGCCACTGTCCCGGTGCCCGCGCCGACAGAGCCTTCCTCTACTGTTCCGCCCTTGGCGTTCTTGATGGCGGCGAACACATCTTCCCGCGTAATGTACCTTCCCCGGATGTCGTTCAGGTATCCGTCGTTCGTCTCGCCGACCAGCGAGTTGATGGACTCGACATTCTCGTTTCCGGGCAGAGCCAGCATGTAGTCGATGAGAGCATCCGCCACGCGAGGCACGCTCAATGTTGACGTGAGCAGGATCGGGGTTTCGATCTCGCCCAGTTCGTTCACTTGGGTCGAACCAGCCAGCTTGCCAAAAGCGTTGCCCACGAAAACCGCACCGGGCACCTTTTCGCGAAACAGATTGTCGGGATGTGGCAGGATGGCGGTCACGCCCGTGCGCACGTCGTCGCCGCGAATGATGGTCGTCTGCCCGACCTCAACGCCAGCAACATCGGTGATCGCGTCGAGTGCTCCGGTCGGCAGGATTCCGACCTTCAGCCCCAAATCCGAACAACGGGGTCGTACATTGGACGCTGTAATCTGGGCAACGATGGCGGCAGTGACCAACACCACCAAAAGTATGAGAACCGTCTTAGCCATTGCACCGGATTATATCGGGATGACCTCCGTAACTACCTTCACCCCTGTTTCGGTGCTGGAATTCAGGATGAGGGAGAAGTGTCATGAGGAGAACCATCATCGCCGTATCGCTTTTGTTGGCTGCCGGGTTGTCAAGCGGGTGCAGCAGGCCCAAGGATGAGGTCTTATCGGATGGCACCAAGTTGTTGGGGAAACGCACGCTGTGGGGCGGAACTAAGAAGGCAGAGCGTCGCGAGTGGCCTAGCGGGCAGAAGGACTTTGACGTGACTTGGTTAAAGGATGGCACCCAAAAGATAGGACGTGTTGAGACCCCAGACGGGGAAAAGGCGTTTGACGAAACTATCCTCCCGGACGGCACCCAGAGCATTGGACGTGCTGAATACCCAAATGGGGAAACGCACTTTGGCGAGATTTCACTCCACGGCAAAATCAATAAGATAGGACGTTCTGAGTTGCAAAATGGGGTAGCTGTTTTGGCTCAGCGTGAAATGGAGAAGCGGCGTTCTCCGTTAGTGTAGATTCCGCCCCTTCGGGGCGGGGATTTTCAAGGCATGGGGGTCTATCGTCCGATGGCTTTTGCCTCGCAGTGGAC